>Ga0306924_10004956_pt1 | contig 13079 bp, 10 predicted proteins | sample sta12Can44000111_FD_203756 | JGI IMG/M metagenome (GOLD analysis project Ga0306924, IMG submission 203756) | Lab enrichment of tropical soil microbial communities from Luquillo Experimental Forest, Puerto Rico - statanox.12C.anox.44.000.111 (v2)... | ecosystem: Environmental > Terrestrial >... | reverse complement strand
GGCCATCAGCTCCGAATAGGCGAGCCGGTCGCGCGTGTCGAGGATCAGGTAGCCGAGCCCCGAGCTGACGCCCAGCATCTCGGCGGGCACCAGCACGATCCACGACACGCCGATCGCGAGCCGGATTCCGGTCAGCACGTGCGCGGCAATGCCGGGCAGGTACACGTGCCAGAGCATTTCCATGCGCGTGGCGGACAGGCTCGCGCCGAGCTGCAGCCAGCGCCGGTCGATCTGCTGGACACCGCTCGCCGTGCTCATCACGACCGGCCAGACGGCCGCGAACGCGAGCAGGAAATAGACGGGCGGGTCGCCGACGCCGAGCGACATCACGGCGACCGGCATCCACGACATCGGCGAGATCATGCGCAGGAATTGCAGCGCGGGAGACAGCAAGGTGTCGATCGCCTTTACGCTTCCGATCAGGAATCCGAATGGAATGCCGATTGCCATCGCACATGCGAGCCCGACGCCGATGCGCCGCAGGCTGGCGCCGACGTGCACGAGCAGCCGGTCCTCGGTGACGAGCACGGGCAGCGTCGCGAGTGCGCGCGCCGGCGCGAACTGCGCGGCGAGCGCGTTGTGCGGCGCGAGTGCGGCGATGCCGAGCCACCAGAGCGCGACGGCGGCGGCAAGCCCCGCCGCACCGAGCGCCAGGCCGGCGGCGCGACCCCGCCGGGTGCGGCCGTCGCCGGTGGCGGGCGGGACGGATGAGCGGGCGGACAGGTCAGACAACGATGGTCTCCGTGCGCACATACGTGTCGGGCAGGCCGAAGGCCTTCATGCCGCCGACCGCGGCGATGCTGGCCTTCACGAAGCGGTCGTCGACGAGGTCGCGCGCGACGAACGCCGGGTCGAGCGCGGCCAGGAACGGCGCACTGCCGTCCACCTGCGTGGCCTTCAGGCGGGTCACGAGCGCCTCGGTGTAGGACGGGTACGGATACGGCTGGAAGTCGATCCGCTTCGCATGCCACTGCGGATGCAGGACCGCGCGGTCGCCGAGGTAACGCGCATCGTCGGCCGGCGACGGCGCGAGCACGCTCGACAGCAGCGCGCCCGCATGCGGCGTGTAATGCTGCTCGCCGGTTTTCGACAGCAATTGCGCGGCGTCCTGCGGATGCGTGCGTGTCCACAGCTGGGCCTTGACGATCGCATCGACCACCTTTTGCGACCATGCCGGGCGCTGGGTCAGGTCACGCTCGTGCATGAACACGACGCAGCAGGCGTGATTGCGCCACACATCGCCGGTGAAGCGGAAGATCCTGCCGACCTTCAGCGCTTCGGCCGCCGCGTTGAACGGCTCCGCGACGATATAGCCCGCGATCTGCTTCGCGGCCAGCGCGGGCGGCATGTCGGCGGGCGGCATCACGATGAGGCGCACCTCGTTCGCGCCGAGCGCGCCCTCCTTCTTCAGCACGGGCGTGAGACCCTGCGCGCGCAGCATGTCCTGCACGACGACGTTGTGAATCGAATACCAGAACGGCACGGCGACGGTCTTGCCGCCGAGATCGGCGAGCTTCGCGATCTCCGGCGCGACGGTCAGCGCGGAGCCGTTCACGTGATTCCAGGCGACCACCCTGGCCGGCGCGCGGCTGCCGTAGCGTGCCCAGATCGTCATCGGCGCGAGCAGGTGGACGACGTTGACCTGCCCGGACAGGAACGCCTCGACGAGTTGCGCCCAGCTGCGAAGCAGCGCCGGTTTCTCGACCGCGAGGCCGGCCTCCTGGAAGTAGCCGTTGTGATGGGCGACGAGCAGCGGCGCCGCGTCGGTGATCGGCAGATAGCCGATCCGCACCGGCGCGTCGGGCTCGTTCGCGGCGCGGGCATTCAGCGCGCCGAGCAGCGGCGCCGCGCCCGCGGCAGTGAAAATCGACGCGAGTTTCAGCCACTCGCGTCGGGTCATGGGGAGCTGGCACATGGGGCGGGCATCCTGGTGGGTTGAACTTCAGGCGGAAGGCGGCGTGCGCGCCATCGAATCGTGGAGCGCCGTCGCGACGCGCACGCGCAGCGCGCCGAGGCGTTCGAGCTGCGTGTCCCGTGGCGCCGGCACGTCGACGGTCAGCTCGGCCGCGAGCCGGCCGCCGTGGCCGAGCACGACGACCCGGTCGGAGACGAGCAGCGCCTCGTCGATGTCGTGCGTGACGAGCAGGGTCGCGGCCTGCGTGTCGCGCACGATCCGGACGAGCAGGCGCTGCATGTCGGCGCGGGTCACTTCGTCGAGCGCGCCGAACGGCTCGTCGAGCAGCAGCGTGCGGGGCTGGCGGGCGAGGCAGCGCGACAGCGCCGCGCGCTGCGCCATGCCACCCGACAGCTGGCGCGGAAACAGATGGCCCGCATGCGCGAGGCCGACGGCGGCCAGCGCCGACGCGACGCGCGCCTGGCGTTCGTGCCGCGGCAGTTTCGGCTGGCGCGCGAACCCGAGGCCGAACGCCGCATTGCGTTCGACCGACAGCCACGGCAGCAGGCACGGGTCCTGGAACGCGAGCGCGACATCGGGCCGGGGCCCGGCGAGCGGCGTGCCGTCGACGTGAATAGCGCCGGCGGACGGCCGCTGCAGCCCGGCGACGATGCGCAGGAGCGTCGATTTGCCCGCGCCGCTCGCGCCGAGCAGCGACACGATCTCGCCCGGCCGCACCGCGAGGTTCACGCCGTCGAGCACCGTGCGTTGCGGCCAGCGCAGGCCGACGCCGCGCAGCAGCACGCGCGGCGCGGCCGCATCGGGGCGGGCGTCGGCACTCATGCTGATTTGCCGCGCCGGTATTGCGCGAGCTGATGGTTGAGCTGCACGACGATCGGCACGAAGGCTGCCTCGCGCGCGCGCCGGGCCACGTCGTCGCGGCCCGCGCCGCGCAGGTAGCCAAGGCCGCCCGCAGCCTGCACGTCGAGCTGCGACGCGGCCGCGACGATGCGCGCCAGCCCGATCCGGATATCGAACTGTGCCGCGGGCGACGCGACGAACGCGCCGCTTGCGACGCCTTCATAGAGCTGCCCTGTCAGCGTGTCGAGCGCGCGCCGCAGCGCGTTCGCGTCGCCGGCGAGCGCGTCGCGTATCGACGCGCTGCCGGTGTCGACCGAATCCAGCGCGCGGCGCGCGAGGCCGATCGACATCCCGCATTGCAGGCCGAGAAACGCGGGGCGTGCGTGTGCAAGGAACGCGCGCGCATCGGGCGCGATCTGCCAGCCGGCGTCGAGCACCGTGCCGTCGAGGTTCAGCGCCGCCGTGCTGCTCGCGCGCAGCGCGATCAGGTCGAGGTCGTCGCCGCGCGTCACGCCCGCGGCGTCGTGCGGAATCGCGAAGATCGCCGGCGGCGCGGCGTCGCCCTGATCGAATGCCGCCGCGACGACGAATCCTTCGCGGCGCAGATTGGTGATCCACGGCAACGCGCCGCTCAGCGCGAAGCGGGTGCGAGCCGCGTCGAGAGGCTCGGCGCGCATCTGCAGCGATTCGATGTTCGACAGGTACTTCATCGCGTTCGACAGGCCGGTCGCGCCGGCGCACGCGCCGCTCAGCAATGCGGGCAGCCAGCGTGCGCGCAACGCGTCGTTCGTGCTTTGCAGCAGGTATTCGATGAACGCGCGGTGGCCCCACAGCACGAACGCGGCCGTGAGCGAATGGCGCGCGACGGCGGCGATCGTCTCGATCGCATCGACCGTCGTGCCGCCTGCGCCGCCCAGCGCGCCGGGCACGCCGATACGCGGCAGGCCCGCTTGCGCGAGCCGGGGCAGGATCGCGGAGGCGAGCGCCGGCGTCGTGTCGAGCGCGTCGGCATGGGCATCCAGCCACAAGACGAGATCGGGCGCGAGCCCGGCGGGACGGGGGCGCACGGTTGCGCCGGGTGCGAGGGGCGTGGCGGGCGTCATGCGGCGTGCGCGCCGGCGTCCCAGCGATAGGCGGCCAGTTGCGGATTCAGTTCGTTCTGCGCGAGGTTGTTCGCGAAATTGCACAGCGTCGCGAGACTCACGCCGAGCACCACGTCGAGCGCGTTCGCATCGCTGAAGCCCGCTGCATGCCAGGCGTCGAGTGCGGCGTCGGCGACTGCGCCGCGCGTTGCGATCACCGCACGCGTGAAGGCGGCCACTGCGTCGAGGCGAGCGTCGCCCGTCGCGCGGCCGTCGCGCAACGCGTCGACGACCGGCGCCGGCAGTTGCGCCTTCTTGAGCGCGACCGCGGTATGCCCGGCGACGCAAAAGCCGCAGCCGTGGATGGCCGCCGCCGTGATCTGCACGACCTCGCGCTCCGCGAGCGTGAGACCGCCGCGGCCGTTGATCTCGCCGACGGTCAGATACGCTTCGAGCGCGGTCGGCGCGTTCGCGAGCGACGCGACGAGATTCGGCAGGAAGCCGTTGGCGGCCAGCGAGCGCTCGAGCAACGGGCGGCTCGCGGCGGGGGCGCTTTCGACGGAGTGCAAAGGTAGACGGCTCATGACGTTTTCGGGCGTGTGCGTGGAAGATGAGTACCGATTGTCGGCGACCGCATCCGGGCCGGGCAATGCGCGCCTGTCTGCGATTTCTGCGGATTTGTCTCGCGCGGGAGCGATGCCCGGCGACGGATCAATGCAGTGCGTCCGCGCATTCCGCCGCGCGGCGCCATGCGCCGGGCTGCACGCCGGTCACGCGCTTGAAGGCCTGCGCGAACGCCGATTCGGACTGGTAGCCGACGCGCCCGGCCGCGTCGGGCGTGCTGGCGCCCGCGCGCATGATCGACGCCGCGAGCTTCATCCGCACCAGCGTCACGAATTGCGCGGGCGACTGCCCGGAAATTTCAGCGAAGCGCTTGCAGAACCGCGCACGCGACATGTGGACGAACGCGGCCATCCGTTCGGTGGTCCAGCGCTCGCCCGGCGTTTCGACGATGGCGGCGGCGAGCGGCGCGAACTCCGGGCGGCGCAGCAGCGCCCAGAAGCACGGCGCGCGTTCGGCATCCGTATCGAGCGCGCGCAGCACATAGACGAACAGCAGCGCGGTGAGCCGCGCAATCAGCGGCGACGGCGCGTGGGCGTTGCGCCGCGCCTCCGCCAGCACGAGATCGAACACGGCGCGCGCGCCGTCCAGCGACGGCTGGTCGCGACGCGCGACGACGTGCTCGGGCAGCAGCCCGAGCAGCAGCCCGTCGAGACTGGACTGGAATTCGAAGAAGCCGCACGCGAGGCCGACGCTGCCGGCCGGCTCGCACCCGGCCGGATCGAGCGGCAGCATCGTCCCCGCGCGCGCATCGGCGCGCGCCGGGGCCGGCGGTTGCGGATCGGGCGACAGGCAATGCGACAGATCGGACAGCAGAAAGACCGCATCGCCGGCCGACAGCCGGATGCTTTGCGCGGGATGGTCCGGGCGTGCGGGCAGGTGAAGCCAGCAATGGCCATGCAGCACCACGTGGAAGCTGGCGCGCCGGTGTCCGGCCGTCGAGGCTTGCCAGGCGCCGCAATATTGGCCGACGTGGAACAGCGTGCTCTTCAGTTCGAGACCGTTGAGCAGCCAGTCGGCGAAGGTATCGGTGTTGGACTGCATGGGTGTAACGGGATCGAATGAGCGGTGCGGACTGCGCGCGATCCTCAACCGTAGCGGATTGCCCGGCCGTTACAACCAATGATTTGTCGAATGCTTATCCGGATCGGACATATCCGGTCGACCGCGCGGCCGGTCCGGCCGCGCGGTCGCCATCGGCGTGGCGCGACGATCGCGCAGCCGCGCTACTGCCACGCGGGTGCCGGCGTGATCTGCGTCGTATACGCGGTCGCGGGAAGCAACGTGATGTACGAGATCGACTGCCCGCCGTAGGTTTCCGTCGTCGAGCCGGATTTGATCCCCGTCACCGGCACGACGACGGACAGCCCGTCGCTGCGGGCGGCGCCGAGCACGATCGACTTGCCGGGCGTCAGCGTGGCCGCCACGCCCGACGTGCTGTAGATGCTCCGTTGCAATGCCAGCGTTCCGAGATCGGTCAGATACGGGCTGAGGATCGGCAGTCCTTTGTAGAACTGGTTGTATTTGGTCAGCACCGCATTGAGCAGGTCGCCCAGCAGGGAGTTCGAGCTGCTGTAGCTTCTCAGGTTCGACTGATGGAACATCAGCGGACGATGGTCGTAGGTGAGCAGGTACGAGACCAGCGTGTCCGATACCTTGTCGAGCACCTGCGCGTAGGTCAGGTCGTATCCCCACCGCGTCGGGTCGATGCCGTTCGCGCCATAGAAGTAGTTGTACTCGGCGACCCATTCCGACGGCTGCGACACGTTGTAGAACAGCGCGGTCGCGTAGCGCGGAATCTCGAAGATGCTCTGGTTGACGCAGTTGTACTTGCCGGTGTTGAACGCCGGCAGCGGCCACGGCGTGCCGTTGTTGTTCGTCGGGCAGTTCGCCGTGCCGACCGGCGGCGTCGGCTTCGACGAATCGGACACCAGCACCCGCGAGCCGAACGACACCAGCGCGCCAAGCGTCGTTGCGTTGTAGAGCCCGGAGATTTCCGGTGTCACGAGCGCTTGCGTCGAGTAGGCCGTGAAGCCGAATTTCCGTGCGACGGTGTTGTTGCTCGTCATCTCGTCGGAGACCTGGCTCGCCGTCGTGGTGAACGGCGGGTCCAGAAGCAGATGGTCATACGTGTGGCTGATCCACTTGAAGCTGGCCTGGCTCGATCGAACCTGGGTCGTCAGCGTGTCGGTGCCGGTCGTCGGGTAGTCGCCCTGGCCGCCGTACGCGGTGCTGTAACCGCTGCCGTTGAACGCGAAGCTCAGCTTCAGCGCGGCCGCGTTGGCCGTCTTGCTGTTGACGTTCGACTGCCACTTGAGCACGTTGCCGAGGTCGCTGCCGGTGATCCGGTATTCGCACGACGTGGTGCCCGTGTATGACGCGATCGATCCCGGCGGATTGCCGAGCGGACACAGTCCCTGCGGGCTCGTGCTCGTCACCGCGCCGCTTCTCACGTCGTACCAGAGGCCGGTGTACTCGGACTGCGCGTACGGGAAGATCTCGTCCGGAATGCCGACGTCGTCCACTTGCGGATCGATGTAGACGTGCCGGTTGCCGAGAAACAGCCCTCTGGTGAGCCAGTTGACGATGCCGTACGAGAGCGTCATCGAATGGACCAGGAACGGGTTGTTGTCGAACGTGACCGCCATGATTTCGCGCGACGTGCTGTCGCCCGCAAGCGGCGCGGAATTGCTGAACAGGCAGGTCGCGGCGATCGGGCTCGTGACGTTGTTCGTACCTGTCGCCTGCAGCACCGGCGTCACCGTCGTGCCGGCCGGCAGCGGACTGGCCGCCGCAGCGAAATAGGTCCATGCGTTCTGGATCGTCAGCGGGCTTTTCGTGCTCGTGCCCGCGTTCATGTACGGAAACAGCGTCATGCCGGCCGACGTGAACGTCGACGGCAGCGGCGACGCGGTCGTGTCGCGATAGCCGACGGATTGCAGGCACGCGGTGTCGCCCGGCCACGTGTAGAGGCTCGCGAGCCGCACGTTGTACTTGAATTGATAGCGCGCGAGCGCTTGCGCGAGCGTGCCGCCGCTGAACGGATTCATGTACCGGTAGTCGCTGACCGGCATGATGATCCCCTGATACATCGCGTGGTCGCCCGTTTCGAGCATGGGCAGCGTCGGATTGTTCGTGTCGTAGCTGTAGACCGTATACGGGACGCCGATGCGGTCGAGCGCCGTTTGCGTGGCCTGCAGCTCAGGCCCGTTGCCCGTCTGCTGGCTCGCGAGGATCAGGACCTTCAGGTCGATCTGCGCATCGGCCGGAACGGCGTGGCCGACATGGGCCGTCGTGGAGAGTGTCGCGATGGCGGCGACGCGCGCCAGCCGTCCGCGATCGCGGAAAAATGCTCGTACTGCGCTCATGAGGAACCTCACGCATCGGTGGTCGAACGGACAGGTCTTTTCCCCGGTATGGAAGCGAGCTCGGCGCTCAAAGTTTTTGCGGTGCGATCTTCTGCTTGTTCTGCACCTCGCCCGGATGGGGGCCGGTCGGCAGCGAAGGCGCCCTGGCGGGAACCCGCGCGCCCGGCTGGGGCGCATGGCGAGCCGGGCGGCCGATGTGGCGACTGTCGGCAGCAAACGTCGCGGACGGATCCAGGGCCGCGGCGGCGGCCAGCGCAAAGCACATGCCGGGCAACACCGTGCGCCATGCACGTGAGGTCCGCTTGATTCTGCTGGGATTCATGATTTCCTCGTTACTCGCAGGCTCGGTCGGATATGTTTCAAATGTGACCACGCGCCCTGCGGCTCGACCTGCGTTTCAAGCGCGCCGGCATGCCCCCTGCGGATCGCGGGAGGGCGATGAAGCATGGTCCGTTGTGCGAGCTGGAATGCCGCTGCGTGGACGTGACGCGGCGTGGCCGCGTTCCGGGCCGTCATGTGAACCGGATGCCGTCGCGGTGTGATTTCCAGCCTGCCCGCGGTGGCAAGCGACTCGCGTGCCATTCCTGTCAGACCCTTGATGGGACTGATGTCCGTGTAGCAGCGATGTCAGATGGGTGTCTGCGAGACGTAAGAAATGTTTCTGGTTTGATACGCCGGTGCCGGGGAGGCGGGGGATTCGCCGAAGCGGGCGCGCGCGAGCCGCGTCACGCGCCCGTCGCGCGGCGCGCGACATGATCCGGCGTAGCGGCATCGCTGTCGGTCAGCACGCGATTGCGCCCGGCCAGCTTGGCCCGGTAGAGCAACGCATCGGCGCGCCTGAGCAGCGAAGTCAGATCGGCCGCTCCGGCGCCGGACGCCAGCGCGACACCGAAACTGGCGGTCATGCGGCAGCCGGCTCCGTCCGCGGTGGGTACGACCGCCCCGGCGATCGCGGCACGCAAGCGCTCGGCCAGCGCGCGCGCCTCGTCGGGTGTGCCGACTTGCGCCATGATCGCGAATTCCTCGCCACCGATGCGCGCGACGATGTCCGACTGACGGACATGCGTGCGGCACAGCTCGCCGACGCACCGCAGCGCGTCGTCGCCGACTGCGTGGCCGCACGTGTCGTTGATCAGCTTGAAGTGATCGACGTCGAACATGATCAGCGCGATCGGCTGCGTATCCGCGCGTGTCTGCTGACACGTCGCGCGCGCACGGTGCTCGAACGCGCGCCGGTTCAGCAGGTGGGTCAGCGAATCCGTCTCCGCCATCGTCGCGAGCTCCTGAATCAGGAGCGCACGCTCGTGCTCGAGCCGGGTGCGTTCGAGGCTGTTGGCGCGCAGCACCCGGATCGCGTCGAACATCGCATGGATTTCCCGGTGCAGAAAGCGCGTCGGGATCGGGTGGCTCAAGTCGTCCCTGGCGATCGCGTCGATGAGGCGGGTCGCATCGGCGAATGGTCGGACGATATGCATGCGGAACCAGCGGATCATCCACACCAGCGCCGCCAGCAGCACCGCTTCGGCCACGGCGGTGCCGATCAGCGCGAACAGCATGGTCTGCCGGTGCTGGCGGATGTCGTCCTCGGCCAGGTGCAGCACGTCGTCGCGGAAATCGGTGATGGCGCGCATGGTCGGCACGTAGCGCTCGGCAAACTGCGCGGGGGAGGTGTCCGCGCCGCCCGGCCGGCTGGCCAGCGTCCGCATCGTCTCGACATAGTGCAATCCGTCGCCGAAATACGCGGACTTGAGCTGCCCCAGCGGCGCGGTGGCAAGGCCGGGGCGGGCGGCGACGCGCAAGTCGATCATCGCGCGCAGCTGGTCGATCCGCCCGCGCGTGCGTTCGATGGAAAGGCGCTCGTCCTCGGTCAGCGCGCGGCGCATCGACAGCGCCGCGGTGAAATGCGAGCCGAGCTGCCCGGCGTGCTCGCGCAAGTCGGCTGCGAGCCGCGCGAGGATCAGGCAGTTGAGGGCGTCCGGGTCGCCGTGGACGACGTCGGACATGCGCTCGGCAACGATCGACTGGAGCCCGGGGATCACCGCGATCATCCGGGTCACCGCGTCCTGCACCGCGAGATCGCCGCGTTGCGAGAGCGGCAGCGCGATCAGGCGGTCGACGTTGCCGCGCGCCGCCGTCAGGTCGGCGCGCACGCGCCGGGCGCCGTCGACATCCCTGGCGCAATGCGCGCAATGCGCGGCGCGCAGCGTGTCGGCCAGTTGTTCGATGCGGCGGTCGCTCTCTTCGCGAAAGCGCCGCAGCGCGCTCTGGCGGGCGGCGGGAATCGGGATGTCCTCGCCCAGCGCCCCGTTGGTCGGCCCGCGTTCGGCCGAGACCTTTTCCATCGTCAGCAGGGCGGCCCGCAGCGACCGGAAGCTGCGCGTCGCGTCGTCCGCCCGGACGTATCCGAGCCACTCATAGGCCAGCAGCCAGCACGACAGCAGCAGGATGGGGATCAGGGTCATGGCGACGCCGACGCCAAAACGCCTGTCCATCGATGTTTCTGAGGACATGGTCCGGAATATGAGGGGATTGTTGAGTGATCCTGCGCGGCCGGCCGTCACGTTCGGCGCGCGCGTACTGGCCGGCGCCATCAACGATGACTAACGGCAAAACGCTGAGGATCTTTAACGACTCGAGCCTGTGCGCGCCCTCCGGATGGTGCGGCGTGCAGGCGTCAATCTACCATGCGTCGCGCCGCGAAGGGGGGCGACGCGCCGGCGGCGGCCGCCGAACCGCCTTTACGCTTGCGGTCGGTCGTGCTCCAGCCGGCTCATCGCTTCCATCACCTCGTTCCTGAACCGCACGAGCGCCGCGCTCTCCGGCGCGGGCGGCTGCAGCGCGGCCCACAGCATGTCGATCAACTGCTCGGCCGTCGTTTCCGTGTCGAGCTTCCGGCGCCCGAGGATCGCATCCCACAGCACGTGCTCGATCGGCCCGAACACCAGCGACCGGAGCAGGCTCAGCGGCATGTCCGTGCGGATCTGACCGGCCGCCTGCCCGCGCGCGAGCACGTCCATCAGCGGCGCCGTGTAGCGCCGTTGCTGCGCCGTCAGCTCGTCGCTCAGCACGTGCTGCTTGGCGCGCCCCTCCGACAGCACCAGCGCGCACAGGCCGGTGCCGTTCACCAGCATCAGCCGCAGGTGGGTGCGCACGATGAACGCGAACTGCTGGCGAACCGGCGCGTCGTGCGGCATGCCGCTCTCGAATGCCGCGATGTTCTCGTCGTACCAATCCGCGATGACCCGCGCGCACAGCTCGCGCTTGCCGCGAAAGTAGCTGAACACCGTCGCCTCCGACACGCCCACCCGCTGCGCGATCTCCGACGCGGTCGCTTGCTCGTACCCCTTTTCTGCAAACACGTCGCGGCTGGCGCGCAGGATGTCCTGCACGCGCTGCTGGGATTTGCGGCTGGCGGGGGCGCGGGGTGGGTCGGCGCGGTCGGCCTTGGGGGCGGCTGTCATGGTGTCGCAATCGGCGTCTGTCATGGCGACATGATATCTGAGTGTCACTCAAAAAACTATTGACGAGCGTGCCGGCGAAGCGCGACACTACACAAAAATTTCCGCGGTATTTCTCAACGAATCGGCGTTCGAACCGGTTCTGAGCAAAACTCAGAAATCGGTGCGAACGCAAACGCATTTTCTGGAGACGGAGGAGACATGAGCAACCTGCCCGGCGTGCAATTCATGCTCGGTGAAGACATCGAGATGCTGCGCGACGCTGTCGCGACATTCGCGGCGAAGGAAATCGCGCCGCGCGCGGCGGAGATCGATCGCACCGATCAGTTCCCGATGGACCTGTGGCGCAAGTTCGGCGAACTGGGCGTGCTCGGCATGACGGTCGCCGAGGAATACGGCGGCTCGAGCCTCGGCTACACCGCGCACATGGTCGCGATGGAGGAAATCTCGCGCGCGTCGGCGTCGGTGGGCCTGTCGTATGGCGCGCACTCGAACCTGTGCGTGAACCAGATCCATCGCAACGGCACCGAAGCGCAGAAGCGGAAATACCTGCCGAAGCTGGTCTCCGGCGAGCACATCGGCGCGCTCGCGATGAGCGAGCCGAACGCCGGCTCGGACGTCGTCAGCATGAAGCTGCGCGCGGACAAGCGCGGCGACCGCTACGTGCTGAACGGCACCAAGATGTGGATCACCAACGGTCCGGACTGCGACACGCTCGTCGTCTACGCGAAGACCGATCTGGAAGCCGGCGCGCGCGGCATCACCGCGTTCATCGTCGAGAAGGGCATGAAGGGCTTCTCGGTCGCGCAGAAGCTCGACAAGCTCGGCATGCGCGGTTCGCACACCGGCGAACTGGTGTTCCAGGACGTCGAAGTGCCGGAAGAGAACATCCTCGGCGAGCTGAACGGCGGCGTGAAGGTGCTGATGAGCGGCCTCGACTACGAGCGCGCGGTGCTCGCGGGCGGCCCGACCGGCATCATGGCCGCGTGTCTCGACGCGGTCGTGCCGTACATCCACGACCGCAAGCAGTTCGGCCAGGCGATCGGCGAATTCCAGCTGATCCAGGGCAAGGTCGCCGACATGTACACGACGTTCCAGGCGTGCCGCGCGTACCTGTACGCAGTCGGCCGCCACCTCGATTCAGCGGGCAGCGGCCACGTGCGCCAGGTCCGCAAGGATTGCGCGGGCGTGATCCTCTATACCGCGGAGAAGGCGACGTGGATGGCGGGCGAGGCGATCCAGATCCTCGGCGGCAACGGCTACATCAACGAGTATCCGGTCGGCCGTCTGTGGCGCGACGCGAAGCTCTACGAGATCGGCGCGGGCACGAGCGAGATCCGCCGGATGCTGATCGGCCGCGAGCTGTTCGCGGAAACGATGTAACGGAAACGGAGCGAGCCGATGCCGATCATCGAATCCAAGCTGAACCCGCGTTCGGAGGAATTCCGCGCGAACGCCGCGGCGCTCGAGGCGGTCGTCGCCGACCTGCGCGCGAAGATCGAACAGCTCGCGCAGGGCGGCGGGGCCGCCGCGCGCGACAAGCACCTGTCGCGCGGCAAGCTGCTGCCGCGCGACCGGATCGCGCAGCTGCTCGATCCGGGCACGCCGTTCCTCGAGCTGTCGCAGCTCGCGGCGAACGGGATGTACAACGACGACGCGCCGGGTGCGGGCGTCATCACCGGCATCGGCCGGATCGCCGGCCGCGAGTGCGTGATCGTCTGCAACGACGCGACGGTCAAGGGCGGCACCTACTACCCGATCACGGTCAAGAAGCACGTGCGCGCGCAGGAGATCG
>Ga0306924_10004955_pt1 | contig 13080 bp, 12 predicted proteins | sample sta12Can44000111_FD_203756 | JGI IMG/M metagenome (GOLD analysis project Ga0306924, IMG submission 203756) | Lab enrichment of tropical soil microbial communities from Luquillo Experimental Forest, Puerto Rico - statanox.12C.anox.44.000.111 (v2)... | ecosystem: Environmental > Terrestrial >... | reverse complement strand
GTTGGGGTTTGAGCTGCATGCCCCGATGGTATGCGCCGGAGCAACCACAGTGTTGGCCTTCGACGTGAAACGGGCCACCCCCGAGGAAAGCGGGGCGGCCCGGTCAACTACTCAGACGCTACTTTTTGCCGTGCGCTTTTAGGTGCTCCTTAGCGGCATTCCTCGCGTGCTCGAGGGCCTCAACGTGGTGGGCATGCGCCAACTGGGCGTGGTGGGCGGCTTTCTCAAACCCTCCCTCCACCTGCTGCTTAGCGGCTTCCAAATGCTGCTTGGCGGCTTGTTCGAGATGTTCAGCTGCTTGCTTGTGATGTTCGGCTGCTTGCTTCGACATGTCTTAAACCCCCTTCAAGGATTTCGATCTTGAGCGAGAGCGGAACAACACGGGATTATCAGCCGCCTGGCCGACCCCGAAGTTACGGGACTGTTAACCAGGGCCTTCAGCCGATGTACATCCGCTGATGGTCGGGACGAGCCGTTGGATGATCCGGTGCGCGTGATGCACGCCGAGTTGTTCGCTTCGGGTTGGCGCCGGCCCACCAGGTCGATCAGCACGGCCAGGTCGGTGAATCACAAATTGCCCTTGTGGTCTCACAACGTCATGGCCTCTAGCCCGAGGGGCCCGATCAACCAAGCATCAAAGGCATGTCGACTTCGCAGATGAGCAGCACCGCCGATGCCAATTCCTTCATTCGTCTGGGTGCGGGCGCGATGACCGGCACGCCGACGAGCCAGCCTGCGATCTGCCCTGAGAGCGACGGCTATGAGCGGTTTATGGGCCGCTGGAGCCGTCGACTCGCACCGCAGCTCGTGAGATTCGCATTGGTCAATGAGGCAGACGCGGTGCTCGATGTTGGATGCGGTACGGGGGCATTGAGTGGTGCCGCCGCCGCGATCCCGTTTACTCGCGTTACCGGTGTGGATCCGTCGTTGTCCTACATCTCACACGCGGAAAAGGAGCTGGGCGGCGCGCGCGTCCGGTTCGAACTCGGAGACGCTTTGGCGCTGAGGTTTTGCGACGCCACGTTCGATCGAACGCTGTCGCTGCTGATGTTGAACCACCTTCCCGATCCGGCCGCCGGATTGCGCGAAATGATTCGGGTGACGCGGCCTAATGGCATCGTGGCTGCTGCTGTTTGGGACTACGGCAACGGAATGGAGATGCTTCGTATCTTCTGGGACGAGGCTAACGCGTTGGACCCGACGATTGGCGCACGCGACCAACGCCAGATGCCGGTGTCGAGGCCCGGGGAGCTGACCGCTCTGTGGCAAGGGTATGGATTGCAAAATGTTGAGGAGCGGTCTCTGACCATCGACCTATCCTTCTCGTCGTTCGACGACTTTTGGCAGCCTTTCCTTTTCGGACAGCGACCCGCTGGTGTCTACGCCGCCTCGCTGTCAGGACCCGCCAGCCGGGCGCTACGGTCCAGGCTTCGCGACCGCTTGCTGATGGGTCGGCTCGACGGCGGCTTCACGCTTCGGGCGCGCGCCTGGGCCGTGCGAGGGGTTGTCTCGGGCAACTGATTTCGCCAGGTTTGAGATGCGCAGGCATGCCCGTGCCCGGCTACACCGTTACTCGCGCACGCTCGATGTATTCGTGGCGTGCGACGATGAACGGCGATGGGCGTTAGGTGTGCGCGGGTTCCCGTTCGGTCAGGTCTACGACCTTTGCCGCGGGGGCGTTCGTCGTGACCGACTCAATGCCCTTTTCGGCGCTTGCTCTGGTGTCGTAGCCCTGGCTGGTGGCAAGCCGCAGCGGGTGTCCGCCCTTACTTCTGAAGTGCATCGAGACTGGTGCACGATCAAGGCGCAAAACTTATCGGGGCACACGGAAAGCGAGGTAGTACTGCTGATTTGAGGTGCCGTCGATGGTGTAGCCCACCGCCTTCGAGACGGCCTCATGGTCGTAATCCAACCAGCGCTCGGTGTGTTGGCGTTGAAACTCGCTCCAGGACGGGACGGTGAACCTCTCGATGACCGTGTCGGGATCTTCGGGACTGTGATAAAGCCGCCAACTATGGCCACCCGTTCGCAGGCGTGATCGCCTGACCGCGCTCATCGCCTCGACGAAGGGATCGAGGTTCTCGGTCGACACTCGATAGCGGGTGTTCACCAGCACTGGTCCATCGTTGGGGTGTGGTTCGAACACGACCGTCGGTTCTGGCCAGGCAGTGGAAACGTCGAGGCTCCGGTCCGCGGGGAACGGCCGCAGCGGAAGCGCGGCGACGCTGAGGGCAGCAGCGCCCAGCAACACCGCCGACCAGATCAGCGCGACGTTAAGCCCCGCCCGCGTTGCGACGAGGCCCCACATGTACGAGCCGAGTGCTTGAGATCCCGTGAAGACCAGCAGATACACCGACAACCCGCGAGCCCGAACCCATCGCGGCAACACCAGCTGCGCTTCTGCGTTCAACGTTGTCAACGTGATCAGCCAAGCCATCCCCGACAACACCAAAACAGGCGTCGCCGCAGCGAACGGCAGCCAGGCCACTGCCAGCGGCGCGCAACCGTACACGGCGGCGCCCACTGCCAGCAGCGCGTTGGCTGACACATTTTGGCGCACCTGTGCGGCGATCACGACAGCGAGCACCGCGCCAAAACCTATTTCCCCCAGCGCCACACCGTAACCACTGGCTCCGAGATGCCATGTGTGGGCGGCAGCCACCGGCAACAGCGCAAACAGGGCCGAGGCGGGAAACACGAAAAGCCCTGCGCGCAACAAGATCCTACGGAAAATCGGACCGTTACGAACGTATTCCAATCCGGCGATGATGGCCTGGCCGAAGTGTTCTCGTTCGATCGGCGCGCTTTGCTTGGGTCGTTTCCAGCCGGCCAGGACAACGATGATTCCCGCAAACGATATTGCATTGATCCCGAAGACCGCCGCGGGTCCGGCCCATGCCACGACAACGCCACCAATCGCCGGCCCAATCGCTCGGGCAACGTTTGCCGAGACGCTGGACAAAGTTGCGGCGGCCGGTATCTGCTCGCGCGGGACGAGCTCGGGCTGAATCGCCTGCCAGGCCGGTCCGGTTAGCGCAGAAGCGCAACCAAGGGCCACGGTAAACATCAACAGTGATGTCGGCCCAAGCCGACCGAGGTATGTCACCACCGCCAGGGCTAGGGTCACCAACACTGCATACGACTGCAGAACCATCAGTAAGCGGCGCCGGTCGAACAGGTCGGCAAGCACTCCGGCGAGCAATCCCAAAACCAGCGTCGGCCCAAGACTCGCCGTCTGGACCAGTGCCACAATCAGGGCGCTACTGTGCTTTTCCACCAAGAACCATTGGGCCCCCACATTTTGCATCCACGTCCCGATATTGGAGACGAACGATGCGATAAACAAGTCGCGGTACACGCGATTGCGTAACGGTGCCCGTACCGACAGTCGCGCACCGTCGGCACGCTCCTGACCCTGCATCACCGTGGAATCAATTGGATTGCCGAGACGACCCGGCACGATGCGCCAGGGTGCCTGCCTTAGTTGGACGTTGTTGGTGGTTTGGTATTGGCTGGGTTTGCCGGTCGACCATCGTTAGGGGCTGTCGTTCCACAGGATGCTGATGTGTGCGCTCGTCGCCGTTCAGGTAACGGCGCTGTAGCCGATCGATGAAAAACTGCGCCTGTTTTATGTCTCGCCGCAGAGCGGCTGCTTCCTGCCGCATCGCGCATGCCCGACCGTTCCTGCCGGGGACATCTTGGCGTTCCAGCCAGGCCAACTGGGCGGTCATCTCGTGCAGTTGATGCCGCAAGGCGCGGACCAACTCTAGGGCCTGAGCAGCGTGGTGATCACCCACGGGACGATGGTCGCATTCGACGCCCGTTGCCGCGGCGAAACTACAGATCCGATTGACGGATGAGACACGGCCAGGGATCCTTCGCGTATGGGCCACACCATGCAGGTCGGTGAGGAGACACTCCTAGCGGAAATCCAGCGACGACTACTCGACGAGTTTCCCACCACTTCGCCCCTACTTGTCAACACCCTCATCCGCAACCAGCACGCCCGGTTCGAAACCAGCCGAATCCGCGATTTTGTACCGCTGTTCGTGGAGAAACGCGCCCGCCGCGAACTTAAACGCCGACCAAACTAGCGTCAGCGCAGAGCAATTGATCGACGCGGCCGGCGAGCATGCCGCTTGAATCCTCGCGGACATTCCGGAGCGGCTGCACCACAGCGCCGCGGTCGCTGCCAGCACCCATAGGTTGCGCCGGGGTATTCTTGCACACACTTTTCCGCAGAGTTGGCCGAGACTAGATCTATGACCGATTCGCGCACACGGAGATCTTCGGTCGCGCTGACCTTGCTTGCCGCCATCGTGCTGGTGCTTTCGGGATGCGCCAAATACAGGGTAGTGCCCACGTATGCCACTGCGGCGAGAGTGGAGTGCGGCGGCAAACAGACGTTGAAGGCCAGCGGCTCCACCGCGCAGGCAAATGCGATGACCCGCTTCGTCAAAGCCTACCAAAACGCCTGCCCTGGGCAGACGCTGACGTACACCTCGAACGGCTCGGGTGCCGGGGTGAACGAATTCCTGGCAGGCCAAACTGATTTCGGTGGTTCAGACTCGCCGCTGGCCGAAGACGAGTACCGCATGGCCGAGCGGCGGTGCGGCTCGGATGCCTGGAATCTGCCGGTGGTGTTCGGTCCGTTGGCGATCACCTACAACCTCAACGCCGTAGACAGGCTGGTGCTCGACGCCCCGACGCTAGCGAAGATCTTCAACGGCAAGATCACCCGGTGGGACGACCCGGCGATCAAGGCGCTCAACGAGTCGATGCCCCCGGAACCTATCTACGTGGTATTCCGCAGCGACGCGTCGGGCAGCACCGATAATTTCCAGCGCTACCTCGACGCCGCCTCCAACGGCGCATGGGACAAAGGCACCGGCAAGGATTTCAATGGCGGGGTTGGCGAGGGCGCGCGAGGCAACGAAGGCACCTCAGCGAAAGTCAGGGACACCGAGGGCGCGATCACCTACAACGAATGGTCGTTCGCCCAGGCGCAGCAGCTGTTCCCCGCCAGGATCGTGACCTCAGCCGGGCCGGATCCGGTAGCCATCAACGCTGACACGGTCGGTAAGGCCGTCGCTGGCGCGACCATCGCGGGCCAGGGTAACAACCTGGTGTTAGACATCTCGACGTTCTACAGGCCCACCCAGCCCGGCGCTTACCCGATAGTGCTGGCGACCTACGAACTGGTGTGCTCGAAATACCCTGACGCACAGACCGCCACAGCGGTACGGGCGTTTCTGCAGGCCACCGTCGGGCCAGGCCAAGCCGACCTTGAAGACTACGGATATTTCCCGTTGCCCAACCAGTTCCAGTCGAAAGTCGTTAGCGCCGTCAACGCCATCAGCTAAGGCATCACATTCATCGCTGATTCCAGTGGCCCAGCCCCTGCACCGCGACGGAAGCACCCGCCACAATCAGGAGCCAAAGGGTGTTGGTGGTGGTCATGTCGGTCTCCTTCCGACCTTGGTAATCCCATGTAGTAACTACCTAGGCAGCTCAGGAGGCCTGGCGTGCACCGACGGCGCGCTGGCGGGGCGCGGAAGGCCTGGACCTTGGCGCCGTTGCCGCATGTGCGCATCCCACACCAATGCCGGTTTTGGGCCCGCGACGCGTCGATGTAGTCAGGGCGATCTGGTTCCGTGTCACCAACGGCCGGAACAGGCCGAACTGTGGGAAACGCCCGAGATGCCCGTTGACGACGGATCACACCAGTGCGCAGCCGACGTGTCGTAAAACACATGCATTCGCGGTGATGTAATCCGGCCTGCGCAGCGTTCTCGCCTATACCAGCGAGATTGGAGACGACAATGATCTACGACGTGGAGCGCGGGGTTATCTGGTTGGGCGAGGATGAGAGCGGGCAGCCGCTTGGCGAGGTCATCGACCTCGGGCGGTACAACCTTTTCCGCCGCGGCGAAACCAGCCCACACATAACTAACTGAAGACAGCAACGCCACTCGATCGTCGCGAGTCGCTGCCTGGTCTGCACAACCCAAAACTTTGGGTGATCGATCACCCCGCAGGCTGAGTCAGTCGCATATCAGGGCCGCTCTTTGGACCCGCCCGAGAAAACCCGCTCAAAGACTCGGACTATGAGTGCCCCTGTGGCACGAACCACCCAATACGCTGCCGCTCACCTTCTTGGTCGCCGGCATGGAAGCGCGTCCGCTGGATTGTCATTGCTCAATTTTGAGCTAATCCGATCCAATGAAAGACAATTGAAACAAGTGAATACCACAATTGAAACCCGCCAACGAGACCTCGACAGGAAACTTGAGGATCTCAAAAGGCGGGAGAAATCGATCACCACGCAGGCCCGGCACGATCAGTTCATGGCCGATATGAAGCAATTGCAAATTGACTCTGAAGCATTAGATCGAAACCGCAAGATCGCGACAACCGGCGCAACCGGCGTTACCGCCGGTGGTGCCGTACCCGCCAGGCCCGCTTTCACGGCCGCCGCCGAGCCGCATACCCTCGCGCCGCCCAGCCCTGAGCCGCTGGCGCTCAATCTCGTCGGCGGTTGTGCTACTTGGGCACAAGATGGGACCAGGTGTCGAGCAGACGGGTGTAGGCCTCCGGCCCCACGGATACGTCTCCGATGAATGCGTGCTCCAACAGCAATATCAGGTAGAGGACAAACGACAGCAACGCTCCGGCGAGCCCGATCCAAATGCTGAAAACCTTCAAGTCGGGTGCCGTCAACAGGCAGGACAGTGCCAGGAGGATCATTCCACCGCCAATCAGCAGCACCCACATCGCGCCGGGTATGGCTGCCTCGCTGCTGGCGATTCGGCTTTTGCGGGCGCTAACCAGGTCGCCCAGCGTGGTGATCGACTCTTTGTAGAAAGCGTTCTCGCTTGCCGTTTCGGGTTGCACATGCAGATAGCTCTGCCACACCCGCGTCAGACTGTCTGATTGCTGTTCAACCAGCTCGCCCCTGCGCATCTGCGGAAACTCGCTATTGACGACGTCGTTGGTGTAGGCGATCAAACTCTGCTGGACAGCGGGCCGAGCGGCGGCCGGCAAGGCTTCGGAGTCGCGGATGAGAATGCCAATCGCGGCGGCCTCGGACCAGGTGGTTTTTTCGGCTTGCCCAAATTGTTGCCAGACGAACACGACCGTGAATGCGAGCATCACCGTATACAGCCGCCCCGCCAGGGCGAACACTTGGTCTTTGCCACTTGACTGCTTGAGCCAGTCCGGCGGCAAGAACCGACGTGACAGGACCAGCCCCAACACCGCCAGGCCGCTTGTGCCCACCACGACCAGGAAGCCCACCAATAGCTCGGGCACCTGCAGGAGCCAGATGTCGAAGCCTTCTGCGTTAACCGCAGAGATGGCGGATGCAATTACCCTGTTCATGGTGTCTCCGCGTGCTAATTGTGTCCGCCCGCATCTTCGGCGTTCCCGCCGGTGCTTCGCAGAAAGACCGCAGCCCGGCGCGCTGCGGTCTCCAGCCTCGGCGAAGGCGTGGTGGTTACGGCCCTGCCGTGACGTTTATCCTTGCACCGATGTGCCCGAACTCCGGGCCTATCAGTCCCGGCGCGTCGCGGTTTGCTCAACTCAAAACCCGCCCAGTGTGGGTTCGAGTCCCACCGAGGACACCAAGAAAGAGCAGTTTAAAGGCCCCTAATCTGGTGAAGTTGCCAAATGGGGTAAAGCCGGATCCGTGTGGATATGTCGCCGTGCGAGGAATCGGAACAGCGGTAGTCGCCTAGCGCGGTTACTCAGACCGAGAACAGTGAAACGCGGGCCGACTCAGAGCGTTCATCCAGGAGCGCGTCTATCCGAGCTGTATTCGGTGGCGGACCGTCCGCTTCGTGAACCATGCGGCGGATAGCGACCAGTAGCCCAAGTTCACTGTCGATGGTCTGTATATCGCGCACGTGGGGAGCGTATTCCCGCACGCGGCCGGCGTCACTTCACCCTATTTCTTGACGCCCTCTACGGTCAGATCGACAACTTCGACATCGGCAGCTTTCTTGACCGCCCGAATGCCCTTCTCGGCGTTGGCCTTCCTCTCATACGCCTGACTGGCGACAATGATCCCGCCATTGCCCGCCCTTAAGTGGAACCGGTACTTACCGGCCTTGTCCTTACTGATCTCGAATCTGGCTGCTGGCATCGCAGTTCTCCCCAATGTTCGCTTCGTCGGCACCGCGGAAAACGCTACCGGTCGCCCAGCGAATCGAAAAGGCGGGAACCTTGCCTTAGGTCTGTTTAATTTGGATTGCATAGCATCACGATGGCCTCGCCGGTCAGCAGATCAACGTCACCGAGGCGCAGCCGCGTAACAGAATGTCGTGGAGAGGTTCGCGGGAACCCATTTCACGCACCCATTCTGGAGCCGCCCGCCCGCCTTGTACGGCCATCTTCAAGATGACGAAAAAGGTGGCCCAGCGAATCGACCCTGCGGGCTGGGATGAATCGCCAGCATCCTGAACGTGGCAGGGCAGGCCGCCCATGAACGAGACGAACGGGACGCCTTTCGGCCGCAACCGCTTAGAGCGGGGTCTCTATGTTTAGACGCGGCGTCAGAGATGGCTCGCCACGAAAGTCGCTGCCTGACTGGGCATCCCGGATCCCTTATAGGACAGGTGCGCCGCGGAGAACACCTCGTCATGCGTCGGCAGCGCCAGGCCCCCGCCCGGGGAGCAAATCGGGTCGCCGGGCGCACACATGTCGATGGCCTTCTGTCCATACCAGGGGCTGATCGCGCTTATTGGCCCCAGAAGTCTGTCGGTCGGATTCCCGAAGACAGCGACCGCAGCAACGTGATCAGCCACGTCCGCCGGTAGCGTCGCGGCGATAAAGCCCGCAACCGATGCCCGAGCGATGGTGATCAGATCGATCACCATCGCGCCTTGGGAATATCCACCGAGCACCAGCCTGGTGTTGGGACAGTTCGCAGCCATGGACTCAACGTGAGCACTCGCATCGCTTGCACCGGCGGATGCGGACGGGGCCCAATCATCGGTGGCGGGGTAGTTGACGGGATACACCCCGATGGACCGGCCCCCAACCTGTGAACGCAGCGAATCGACAAACTCCTGTCCGACCCCACCAACCCCAGGAGGCTCGTCGGTGCCGCGGGCGAACGTCACCTCGACGTCGGGGCAGGACGCAGCGGACGCGGGCCCAATGAGGATCGGTGCGCTCAGCAGCGACGCCCAGGTTGTCACCACCGCGGCACCCACTAAACGAGCGAATTGGCGTGCGACCACGGTCCAATATTAGACGCGGTTCCAGGGTCGTAACCTGGTGCCGAGATAAGGCTGTACAGCATTGGCCGCGGTGCGAAAACCGTCCAGGCTCGCCCTCGGATGTTCACTCGGCGGCCGACAATGTCGGGGCCAGCGGTTACGCTTTGAACGTGGCGGCTAAGAAATGCGGCGCCCCACCTCGCTCGGATGGCTCGTCGAACCGGCCGGACTGCGTAGCCGCCGTCCGGGCGCAGAGCCGCGACCGCGATCAGCACTATGCCGCCACCGCCGCGCGCCGGGCCAGGATCCTCACCATCACCGCGTGGCTGGCCGTGATGGTGAGCGCGAGCTTCGTGCTCGTGCAGATCGTCACCGACACGTGGTCCTGGCAGGTCAGCTCAGTAAACGTCACCGGCGCGATGATCTTCGCGGTCGTTCCGTGGCTGCAGCGATTCGGCGAATTGGTTGCGCCGCTTACGTTTATCGGCACCGCCTACGTCTCGGTCGTCGCCAGCGTCTGGGACGTGGGCACTAGTTCGGGCGCGCAGTTCTTCTTCCTGGTCGGGGCATGCCTGGTGGTGCTGCTGCTGGGGATCGAACACATCGTGTTGGCTTCAGCGCTGGCCGCCGTCGCCGCCGGCCTGATCATCGCGGTGGAGTTCCTGGTCCCCCGCAACACCGGGCTTCAGCCGGCCTGGGCCCAGTCGACGGGCTTCGTCGTCACGACCATCTCCAGCGTTGTGATGGTGGTCGTGACGATATGGTTCGCGCTGCGCGACACCGCGCGCGCCGAGGCGGAGATGGAGGCCCAGTACGACCGCTCCGAGGCACTGCTGACCAACATGCTGCCCGCCAGCATCGCCGAGCGGCTCAAGGAACCCGACCGAGGCGTCATCGCCGACAAGTACGACGTGGTCTCGGTACTGTTCGCCGACATCGTCGGATTCACCGAGCGTGCCAGCGGCAGCGCGCCGGCCGACCTGGTGCGCTTCCTCGACCGCCTCTACAGCGCGTTCGATGCACTGGTCGACAAGCACGGGCTGGAGAAGATCAAAGTCAGCGGCGATTCCTACATGGTGGTCAGCGGCGTTCCGCGGCCGCGACCCGATCACGCCCAGGCCCTCGCGGATTTCGCGCTCGACATGTCCGATGCCGCAGCCGCGCTGAAGGATCCGCACGGCGAGTCAGTCCCGCTGCGGGTGGGCATGGCCTGCGGGCCGGTGGTCGCGGGCGTCGTGGGTTCTCGCCGGTTCTTCTATGACGTGTGGGGAGACGCTGTCAATGTCGCGTCCCGAATGGAAACCACCGACTCGGTGGGCCGAATCCAATTGCCCGAGGCGATGTACGAGCGCCTCAAGGACGAGTTCGTGCTGCAGGAGCGCGGCCGCATCGACGTCAAGGGCAAGGGCCCTATGCGCACGTGGTACCTGATCGGCCGCAAGCCAACTGAAGAATCCACCACCCTGCTTCCCGAGGAACCGCGCACCGCCCACGTCTGACCGGAAGGCCCTATGCCTGCCTGTAGCGCTGACCCGATTCTTTCTACTACACTTTGTCGTAGCTGTTGAATCAGCTCCGCAGTTTGGGAGATGACACATGAATGTCGTCGACATTTCGCGGTGGCAGTTCGGTATCACTACCGTCTACCACTTCATCTTCGTGCCGCTCACCATCGGTCTGGCTCCCCTGATAGCCATCATGCAGACGGTGTGGGTGGTAACCGGTAAAGACGCGTGGTATCGCCTCACCAAGTTCTTCGGCAAGTTGTTCCTGATCAACTTCGCCATCGGCGTGGCAACCGGAATCGTCCAGGAGTTTCAGTTCGGCATGAACTGGAGCGAGTACTCCCGGTTCGTCGGCGACGTCTTCGGCGCACCACTGGCGATGGAGGGCCTGGCCGCGTTCTTCTTCGAATCCACGTTCATCGGGTTGTGGATCTTCGGCTGGAACCGGCTGCCGCGACTGGTGCATCTGGCGTGCATCTGGATAGTCGCGATCGGCGTCAATGTTTCCGCATTTTTCATCATCGTCGCGAATTCGTTTATGCAGCATCCGGTCGGCGCCCACTACAACCCCGCGACCCGGCGCGCCGAGTTGGACAGCATCGGCGCTTTGCTCAGCAATAACACTGCGCGAGCGGCTTTTTCACATACGGTCGCCGGTTCGTTGCTGACCGCGGGGACGTTCGTCGCCGCCGTCAGCGCCTGGTGGCTGGTCCGATCCCAGAAAACCCCCGATTCGGACGCCGCCAAAATGTACCGGCCGTCGGCCATTCTGGGGTGTTGGGTCGCGCTGATTGCCACAGTCGGCCTGTTTTTCACCGGGGATGCTCAGGGCAAATTGATGTTCGTTCAGCAGCCGATGAAGATGGCGTCGGCGGAATCGTTGTGCAACACCGAAACCGATCCGGACTTCTCGATCCTCACGGTTGGCACGCACAACAACTGCGAGAGCATCACGCGTGTGATCGAGGTTCCCTACGTGCTGCCGTTCCTCGCCGATAGCCGATTCAGCGGTGTGACGCTGCAAGGCGTGCGCAACATCCAGGAGGACTACCAGCAGAAGTTCGGGCCCAATAACTACCGGCCCAACCTGTTCGTCACGTACTGGTCGTTTCGCATGATGATCGGATTGCTGGCGATTCCGGTGCTGTTCGCGCTGCTTACGCTGTGGCTCACCCGCGGCGGCCGGACCCCCAATCAACGGTGGTACTCGTGGCTGGCGCTGCTGACCATTCCCACACCGTTCCTGGCGAACAGCGCCGGGTGGGTGTTCACCGAGATGGGCCGTCAGCCCTGGATCGTCGTCCCCAACCCGACCGGCGATCAGCAGGTCCGATTCACCGTTCACGAAGCCGTCTCAAACCACCCGCCAGGCATCGTCATCACCTCTCTGGTGACGTACACCTTGGTGTACGCAGTACTTGCGGTCATTTGGTTCTTTCTGCTCAAGCGCTACATCGTCGAAGGGCCACTGGAACACGACGCCGAACCGGCTCCGCCCAAAGCACCCAGCGATGACGAGGTGGCGCCGCTGTCGTTTGCCTATTGAGGCGTACTGAGACCTTGGCCCCCGGACCCGGAAGGAGCTGACCGGTGGGACTGCAAGAGTTGTGGTTCGGCATCCTCGGGATGCTGTTTCTGATGTTCTTCGTCCTGGAGGGCTTCGACTTCGGCGTCGGCATGTTGATGGAGCCGTTCGCCCACGTCGGCACCGGTGACCCGGATGCGCGCCGCCGCACGGCGCTGAACACCATCGGGCCGGTCTGGGACGGCAACGAGGTGTGGCTGATTGTCGGCGGCGCAGCGATGTTCGCCGCATTTCCCGGGTGGTATGCCACCGTGTTCTCCACGTTGTATCTGCCGCTGCTGGCGATCCTGTTCGGCATGATCCTGCGCGTCGTGTCGATCGAATGGCGCGGAAAGATCGATGACCCGAAGTGGCGAGCATGGGCCGATTTCGGTATCGCGGCCGGATCGTGGTTGCCCGGGGTGCTCTGGGGTGTGGCATTCGCCGTGCTGGTTCGCGGACTCCCAGTCGAAGCCAACGGTCACGTGCACCTCTCGATCGGTGATGTGCTCAACGTCTACACCCTGCTGGGTGGCTTGGCCACCGCCGGGCTGTTTCTGTTCTACGGCGCTGTGTTCGTCGCCTTGAAGACCTCCGAGTCGGTGCACGACGACGCCCACCGATTCGCGGTGTGGCTCTCGCTTCCGGCGACGGGATTGGTTGCGGTCTTTGGGCTTTGGACGCAACTCGCGCACGGCAAGGACTGGACCTGGCTCGTTCTGGGTGTCGCGGTGGTCGCGCAGCTGGCGGCGGTGCTGTTGGTGTGGCGCCGCGCGTCCGACGGCTGGGC
>Ga0306924_10004954_pt1 | contig 13083 bp, 7 predicted proteins | sample sta12Can44000111_FD_203756 | JGI IMG/M metagenome (GOLD analysis project Ga0306924, IMG submission 203756) | Lab enrichment of tropical soil microbial communities from Luquillo Experimental Forest, Puerto Rico - statanox.12C.anox.44.000.111 (v2)... | ecosystem: Environmental > Terrestrial > Soil... | reverse complement strand
GCCGTAGGGGTCGTAAGTCGCCACCGCGGCCAGTCCAGTTTCGGCGATCGCCGGAAAGCGATGGCTCTGGTGGTAGGCGGCGCGCGCCAGCTGCCCCACCTCAACGAGAAGATCAGTGCCGCGCACGAAAGCGCGGCCCTCGCTGATCTCAATGTCGGAGGCGGCCGCTTCCAATATCTGGCTGGCAACGGATTGCAGACGCTCGCGTAATGTCGCGGCCGCAAGTTTGCAAGCGCCGCCGGCGATTACCAGCGACCGGCTGGCGAAGGTGCCCCAGCCATAAGGGGTGCGATCGGTGTCACCGGCAACGACACGGATCTGTTTAGGCGCGATACCGATCTCGTCGGCGATGAGCTGCGCCAAGGTCGTCTTCAGCCCCTGACCATGTGGCGAGCTCCCGATCCTGGCTTCGAGAAAGCCTGATGGGTCCATTGCCAGTTCAACCCGCTCAAAGCCCGGAGTCATTACCATGCGCCGCGCCGCAAAGGCAGGAGTGCCGGGGCCGGTGCGTTCGGCGAACACCGATAGGCCAAGACCAAGCCATCGCCCCTCGGCGCGCGCGGTTTGCTGCCGCGCGCGGAATTGGGCGAAGTCTACGATCCGCGCCGCTGATTCCATCGCCTCGCGATAGCTGCCGGGGTCATGAATGACACCCGTCACCGAGGTATGGGGGAACTCCGAGGCCAGGTTGCGGCGCCTGATTTCGAGCGGTTCGAGCCCGAGCCGGGCGGCCGCGCAATCCATCAGCCGCTCCATGGCCGCGGTAATGACAGGACGTGACACGCCGCGATAGGGCGCCATCGGGCAAGTGTTGGTAGTGATGCCGCGGGCGCGCGCCCGGTATTCGGGCACCCGGTAGGGCCCTGGCATGTCCGCCAGTGCCATCAACGGCTCTACTCCGCAAGTAGCCGGGAAATTCGAATACGCGCCGACATTGCAGAGGACATCGGCGTCGATGGCCAGCAATCGACCCTCGGCATCAAATGCGCCGCGCAAATACAGACGCTGGTCGCGCGCGTGAAACGAGGCGGTTAGATTTTCGAGCCGGTCCTCGAGCCATGCGACGGTGCAGGCAAAGCGCCGTGCTGCCCAGACCGCGACGACATATTCCGGGACCAGCGGCATCTTCTGGCCGAACCCGCCGCCCACCTCCGGCGTGGCGACCCGAAGCTCGGATTCCGGGATCCCCAGAGCGTCGGCAATGCCAGTACGCAATAGATGCGGCATTTGCGTCGAGGCCGAGAGGGTGACGCGGCCGGTCGCTGCGTCGAAGGTCGCCACGGCACCGCGCGTCTCCAACGGCACTGCAGATTGTCGGCGCGACGTGAGCGTAAATTCGACTACTTGATGCGCGCTTGTGAATGCGGCGGCGACGCCGGCGGTTTCGAAGCGCGCGTCGATCAGTGTGTTCTGCGCTGCCGCCTCGTGGACCAGTGGCGCGTCGGGCGCCAGCGCCTGGTCGAGCGTGACGACCGGCGTCTCCGCGTCTATCTCGACCGTGACCTGTTCGGCGAGATCTTCGGCCTCGGCGGCAGCGCCGGCGATTACCGCCGCGATCGGCTCGCCGACATAGGTGACACGGTCATCCGCGAGGACCGGCTGTGCAACCGGAACGTAATCGGAGCGGTCGAGGCGCGGACAGATCGGTTTGACATCGCCGAGATCCGCCGCGGTTATCATCGAAATCTTCGGCGGGGCGCTCACCGTCAGGATCCGTCCTCTTGCGACCGGGCTGCGCAGGTACCGCAATATGCGGGCGCCTTGCGCGAGATCGGCGGTGTAGCGGCCGCGCCCTTGCAATAGGACCGGATCTTCATACCGTGGCAGTGGGCGCCCGATCCACCTCACCGCGTAAACGCCTGGTCCAAGGCCCGGCCGACCATCGCCCGCACGAGGTCGCGCCGAAATGCGGCACTCGCGTGAATATCCTCCAGCGGGTCAATCGCCGTCGCTGCGATGTCACCAGCCTCGCGGCGGATCTCCAGTCGACCGTCGGTGCCCGCTAGTATCGCCTCTGCTGCGGCAATGCGTGACGGTCGGTCGGTCGCGCCGCCAATCCCGAGCCGCACTTCAGCGATGCGGCCGCCTTCGAACCGAAGAAACGCCGCGCACATTGCGAGCGCGAAATCGCCTACCCGCCGGCTGAATTCGGCAAAGCCGGTCCGCCAGGCGTCATCGAGCAGAGGCAGGCGGATCTCGGTCAGGAGCTCATCCGGTTCCAATGTGGTTGTAAGCGCGGCGACAAAATACTCGTGCGGCCGGGCATTGCGCCGCCCACGACGGCTGATGATGACGAGTTCGGCATCGAGTGTCGCGGCCAGCAAGCACCATTCGGAGGCCGGATCAGCATGAGCAATGCTTCCGCAGAAGGTTCCCCGACAGCGGATCGGGAGATGCCCGATGTGCCGCGCAACCCGTGGCAGAAACGCGCCGAGCGCACCATCGGTGACGGGTGTCTCGAAACGAACGTGACGGGCAAGCGCGCCAATGCGCAACTCGCCACCGTCCTCGCGCACATAATCGAGCGCATTGATGCGATTGATGTCGATGAGGTTCGCGGGGCGGGCGAGCCGAAAATTCATCGCCGGCACGAGGCTCTGCCCGCCGGCAAGGATCTTTCCTTCCTCGCCGTGTGTAGCGAGCAGGTCGAGCGCATCGTCAACGGTGCGGGGCGCGAAATATTTAAACGAGACGGGTTTCATCAGCGATCAGCGGCGCCCAAACGATGCCTCCTGCTCACGCTAAACGACCTTTCCGACAAATCAAGCGTCGGGAGCAAAAGATCGCGAGCGCGAGAAGCGCCCGCTGGCCTGTTCACCGGTCTTTGGAGAATTCGTGGAGCGGGCTTTCGTAGAGCGGGAACGTCTCGTAGTGCGGCGTCCAGCGGCCCTCGGCCACGAGCCTTTGCACATGGTCACACACTTGGTCCTTGGTCGAGCCGCGCGAACCACACGCCGCCCTTGGTCGGCTGTCGTCTGATGGTACCAGTTGAACGCGCTGTCAGCGTCCAAGCCCCAGGTCACTGCGACCGCGCAGCGCGCTCCGTTCGGCCAGGCCGCGTTTATCAGCCGCTCGCCCGATTAGCGCGACTGGCTCTACGCGGTGGCTGCAAATGGGCGGCTGCAGAAGATCCGCTCCGATAGCCGGGGCCGGCAGCTTGGCGACTTATCGGCGTTTTGTTACTTTGCCTTTGCCTCTGGGTTGGAAGCCAGGCCCCCGCCGCACCAATCGACATCGAAGTAACGACGCAAAATCTCGATGTGGGAGCCAGCCGATGCCGATATTCATGTTCCTCGCGCCTTGATTATAAGGCAGCGGTACGAACGCGATGACGGAAAGGTTTCAGATTGCGGTTAATACGATCAGTTAGCGGTTCGAATTTGTGACCTCACCTCGCGGTAGTATGCACATGCACTTCGCGCTCGGCGTACCCTTTCCCATGGCTGAGTCTGGTCATTTACGATCAGCATCTGGCATATCCAAATCAGAAAATACAGTGATCAGTATATTTAGGAGAGCTAAGTCATCGATCGCCCGGGGAGAAACTGTGATAATCGGAGACTGAAACTGGTTGGAGAATGCATGACCGACGATGCCGCTTGGTCTCTCGCTCAACATGTTTGCCGCACCGACTATGCGGATTTACCGGCGAGCGCCGTCGAATCCGCCCGTCGCGATATCCTCGATACTTTCGGCTGCATGCTCGGCGGGAGCGGCTCTCCGGGAATTGATAAACTCTTTGCGGTGCTCTCCCATTGGGGCGGGCGTGAGGAAAGCCGTGTGCTGTTGCGCGGCGCCCGCCTGCCCGCACCGCCGACGGCGCTGCTCAACGCGAGCATGGGGCATGCGCTGGATTTCGATGACACGTTGGACACCGGGGGTTCGATCCATCCCGGCGTTTCCGTGCTGGGGTCGGTTCTCGCGGTATGCGATAGCTTGGGAGGCCGCAGTGGGCGTGATGTTCTGCTGGCGGTTGCTCTGGGTTTGGACGTTTCCTGCCGTATCGCACTCGCGTGCACACTCGACCGCGGCTGGCATCGCACCGCGGCGATCGGTGTCTTTGGTGCCACCGCCGCCGCAGGCAAACTAATCGGTCTGACACCGGAACAGATGCTCGCCGCTTTCGGCATCGCCTACAGCCACGCCGCCGGCAATCGCCAATGTATCCTCGACGGGGCGCTGACCAAGCGCATGCAGGCTGGCCAGGCGGCAGGCGCTGGCGTTTTCTCCGTTGTTCTGGCGCACACCGGTTTCACCGGCGCGCGGAACATCTTTAGTGGCCGGTTTGGCTTTTTCGAGCTGTACCAACCCGACGGATACGACGCATCGGTGCTACTCCGCGACCTCGGTGGGGCGTTTCGCAGCGAGGAGCTGAGCTACAAGCCATATCCGTGCGGCCGGCCGCTGCATGCGGCAATCGACGCCGCGCTGGCGGCAAGGGCGCAGCTCAGCATCGAGCACCCGGACGAAATCGAATCAATCACAATCGAGGCGGACCCTGTCGGACACCGCGACCAATTCGGCCGCGGGCCGGCGAAGCGACGCCCTACCCAGGTCGTCGAAGCGCAGTTCGCCCAGCCCTTTCTGGTCGCTACCGCTTTGGTGCACGGCAGCGTGGGGATAGCGGAGGTCGATGGTCTGGGAAATCGCTCGGTTCTGGCGCTGTCGGATCGGATCGCCGGTGTCGCGCGGGATGGCCGACCGAAGGGGTCGCTCAGCATCACCGTTCGAACGACCGATGGGCGGTCAGTTACCCTCGAGGCCAGCACTCCAATTGGTTCGCCAGATAAGCCGCTCACCAATGCTCAGCTCGAGACAAAGTTCCGCGACTGCGCGCGTAATGCGGTGCAGCCACTGTCGGAAGCGAGCGTGGACGGAGTATTGGCGGCAATCGGGCGGTTGGAGACGCTGCCGGATGCGCGCGAGCTGATGACCCCATTTGCGGGCTGAAAAGCGGGACCTACCCACAGTGAAGTCCTGCCGCCTCGCCCCGCGTATACTCGGAGCAAGGCGGCCCGTCACCAGATCAAGGTCAGGCGGCTGGCGGAAAGAATACCAACGTGCGCACCTCGATGCTTTCCCGCGGGGGCGCGTCGGGGTTTAGCGGGTTGTCAAATGAGGTGTGGAACGACAGGCGAGCGCGCCCGTCATTGGCACTGTCGTGCACCCGGATGAACAGCACTTCATCGGGCTGCTGGTCCGAGAAATAATACCAACGATGTGCCGGATTGTATTCGACCCGCGAGGTCTCGCCGCGCACATGCGCGTAAACGAGATCACTGGCGATCAAATCGTCGTCGGTGAAGCTGCGCGCATCGCACAGCGCCAGTGGTGAATCCTGCACCGGCCCACGAATCGGGCGCCACACATTGACGATACCGAAACGGTGCTTCAGCAGCTCTTCGGCATCGGCGCCCATATGATCGCGCACCCGGCGCGGCGCCGAGTTCACGGTATGGTCGTTGTGCACCTGCCGCGAGGGCTTGGCCAAGCCTTCCCGGGTGGCGTTGCGCACATTGTGGTCGAAGACAAAGACGCGGCTGGCGCCGAGCTTGTCCTTCAGGAGCTGTTCGACCTCCGGGTAATAGACGCGCTTGATTTCCTCGGGGTCATAAAAGTTTTTGATCGCGGTCGGCGCCTTAACGAGGGCGAAGCCGTTGCGGTCGAGCGTAAACTGCGCCTCCCGACCACGCGCGTTCTCGATCGTGACCTCACGTGGGTCGTCGGTGCCGTTCCAACGCGGCACGCCGGGCGGCGGTTCGACGCGGTATGCGGCCGGCTTTTCGGTGCCGCGTTTCAGGTAATGGAGCGTCGAGGTGAGTGTTTTCGGGGCTAAGGCGACATCGAGCGGCATACCAGACTCCTCCAATGATGATCTCGCCTGGGGCGGACTTCAGGCTTAGCGCCTCACGATGGAAGCGCATGCGAGATATGAGTGACGTACCACTACTCCACGGCTCCGGATGGCTGTCAATCCTAATCACATACCAGGGCGGTGGAGGAACGTAATTTAACAGAATGGAAATGGAGTTTTCCTGATAAGGACGAAAGGGCCTCGAAATCACGGCTATGCCGCCGGCTCACTACAGCGTCCAGGGCAAGGCCAGATCGCGATAATTGATAAGAAGGATATAAGATCGTGATCAACATCGTGCGCTTTCCGCCGATTGGCTGTCCCACGGGGTGCCCCCAGCACTAATCCGAGAGCTCGGGAGCCTGCCACATCTCGCACTTTTCCGACGTTCATCTCCAGCATCTTTCTTTGCAAATGAGAGGACTCTGGAACCTCCACACTCCGCGCTATCGCGCTTTTTGCGGAACCAGTAGGTTAGAGCCGTACCTCCCGCCATGTGGCCTGCAATGGCGATTCCGCTCATAGCGCAAGACCGGAAAGAGGAAGCCGAATATGCCATCCCAAGCGAGTCTGGCCCAATTGCCAATCGGACAGATTGGCTTCGGCGCAATGCGCATTACCGGCCCGGGGGTCTGGGGCCCTCCGAGGGATGAGCCGGAGGCAATCGCGCTGCTGCGGCGGGCGATCGAGAAAGGCGTTACTTTTATCGACACCGCCGACTCTTACGGCCCCGGGATCAGTGAAACTCTAATCGCGAAGGCGCTCTATCCGTATCCTCCAGGACTGGTAGTGGCCACCAAGGGCGGGCTCTTGCGCCCCGGGGCCAACCGTTGGGTCACCGACTGTCGACCCGAGCATTTGCGCCATGCCTGTGCGGAAAGCCTAAAAAGGCTGCAGGTCGAGTGTATCGAGCTTTACCAGCTGCATGCAGTCGATCCTCGGATACCGATCGAGGAATCCATCGGCGCTCTTGTCGACCTTCAACGGGAAGGCAAAATCCGCCATATTGGTGTGTCGAACGTGGCCGAACGAGAGCTTGCGCGAGCGCGCGCCGTGGCTTCGATCGTCTCCGTCCAGAACCACTACAATCTCGGGGACAGGTCCTCCGATCGGCTGGTCGACATTTGCGCCGAAGCTGGCATCGCCTTTATTCCTTGGTATCCGCTCTCGGCAGGTCGGCTTGCCAGCCCAAATTCACGACTTGCCCGGATCGCCCAGCGCCACAGCGCCTCGCCTAGCCAGATCTCGCTCGCTTGGCTCTTGCAGCGTTCCCCCGCGATGCTGCCAATTCCCGGAACTTCCTCGATCGCTCATCTCGAGGAGAATCTCGCATCCGCTCAGATCCGCTTAAACCTCGACGAGTTCCGTACTCTTAGCTCGGTGTAGCAAACGCTCGTCTTCCGGCATGCTGATACCCTCAGGGCCGACACCAAGATTCAGGGGGCGCGCGCGCCAGTCGACAACGATGCGCAATGCTGGACGCGTTATGCTCTGGGGGCGCTATGCAGATCGTTGATAATACGGCGAGGACGCGGGGCTTCCAGGCCATGGTGCCGATGCGTGACGGCGCACGGCTGAACACTTTCGTGTTCCTACCCGGAACCGGCGGTCCGAGTTGGCCGGTCATCCTGCATCGGACGCCCTACGGCATTGCCGCAGCCGATGCCGCCGATAAGAGCGACGTCACGAGGGCATGGCTGCCCAACCCGGAGGAACCGCTGCGGGGCTCGATCTTGCGCGGGTGGCGCAATATCGTCACGCATGGCTATGCCGCCGTGTACCAGGACACCCGCGGGCGCCACGGCTCCGAGGGGGAGGACCGGGTCTATGCCGATGATGCTGCCGACGGGCAAGACACATTGGAGTGGATCGCCGGGCAACCCTGGTCCAATCACATGGTGGGCATGTCGGGCTCGTCTGCGGGCGCGACGACGACCTTTGCCGCCGCCTCGACTCGGCATCCAACGTTGCGCGCCTTTTTCGCTCAGGCCGGTGCCTCCAGCATCTACGATGATGTCGTTTACGAGGGCCAGTCGATCGAAATGGAGCGGTTATGGCTGTGGGTGGCGCGCAACATTCCGGGGTTATCGGCCTCGCATCGTGATGCGGTAATGCGGCGTTTTGCCGTCAGCGCAGCCGAACTGGATGCGGCTGCGACCTCCGCTGGGGCGCGCTATGCGCGGCTGGACGCGGCGCGTCAAGCCGAGCCGCCGTTCATCGAATCCGCAGATTGGATGCGATTGCCGCTCACCGGTTATCCCGATTTCGCGACCTGGCAGCCCTTTCTCGATGAAATCATCACGCACCCCGTCCCCGACGCGTTTCGCGCGGCGCACAATTTCCGCCGCACGATCGAGATCCCCGGATTCCACGTCACAACCTGGTTCGACGTATTTCAAACCAGCGTGTTGGCGTCCTTCAACCACATCCAGTCACGCGTCGGCAATCAGAAGCTGTGGATCGGGCCCAACGAGCACTACTTCGTCTACCATCGCAATTTCTGGCCGCGCGATCCGTATTTCGCATGGTTTGATTACTGGCTGAAGGGCGAGCCGACCGGCATCTTGGACGAGCCGGCGGTGTTTTATTCCCCACGCGCCTGGATCGAAGACCGAGAAGCTTATACCCCGACCGACTGGTGTTATGCCGAGCGCTGGCCGCCGCCGGAGGCGAGACCGCGGCGACTTTACCTGCGGGGTGACGGCAGTCTCAGTGCCTATGGGCCGGGCGGCCCGCCACGTCGCTATCGTTATGATCCGCGCCGGCCAATTCCGACCGCGGGCGGGCGCAACATGCTAATCGACGCCGGGCCGCGCGACCAGCGCGCAGTGCAGGGGTTAAAAGATTACGGGCTGATCTACCGCGGAGAGGCACTGCCCGAAGATCTCATGATTGCCGGCGAGGTGCGCGTGACCCTGTCCGTGCAGTCGGACTGCCCGGACACCGATTTTGTCGCCAAGCTGATCGACCTCCAACCCGACGGGCGCGCGATGCTGCTGATGGATGGTATAGTACGGGCGATGTACCGCGACCCGTCCGGAGAGCCGCGCCATCTTGTGCCGGAGCGCGTCGAGCGGCTAACCATCAATCTCGGTCAAATCTGTCACACCTTTGCCGCCGGTCACCGGCTCGAGATTCACCTGACCAGCAGCAACTTCCCGCGCCGTGCCCGCAACACCAACAGCGGCCATCCAATACTGGCAAACGACAGCGACACTGAAATCCGGGTAGCGACGAATGTCGTCCACCACGGCGAGAGGACGCCCTCGTTCCTAGAGCTTGCAGTGGCACGCTGAGTTTCTCGGAACACATCTCTCAGCACGCCTGCGGGTCTCTATCAACCGGGCTTGTGGAGATTTCGTGCGAGAGGCAACGCCAGCTCGCAGAGTGCCGCCATAACCCAGAACCCGTACGCGCCTACTCGACTATAAATCTGGCCCGAAGCGATTATCAGCAGTGCCGTCGGCGCACCGATGCTGACGGTACCGTAAATGGTCCGTGCGGTTGCTTCCAGGTCGCGAGGCACGCATCGCGCAAAAGGCGGATGCGCCGGTTGTCGACCCCTGAGGGCAGTCCGCGCGCATCCAATATCTTGTCCTGAGACTTGCCCGAACACATGATACGCTCAACGGGCGAGAAACCATTCCGAAACCTCCAAGGGCGAGCCTATGAACTGGACTGAACGGCGCGAGCGCTTTCGCGCGATCCTTGCCGGAAACCGCTGCGTCCATCCGGGATCTGTCTACGACGCAATCTCGGCGCGCATCGCCGAGGACCTCGGCTTCGAAGTCGGCATGTTTTCGGGTTCGATCGGATCGATGTCAGTGCTGGGGGCACCCGATCTCGTCGTCCTGACCTTGACCGAATTCGCCGAGCAAGCCAACCGGATCTGCCGCGCCGGTAACTTGGCTCTGCTGGTCGACGCCGACCATGGCTACGGCAACGCGCTCAACGTGCGTCGCACGGTGGAGGAGTTGGAGACCGCCGGCGTCTGCGCGATGTCGATCGAAGATACCGTCCTGCCGCGGCCTTACGGCGCAAACAGCAAGCCGAGCCTGGGTTCAGTCGAAGAGGGTGTAGGCAAGATGAGGGCCGCACTGTCGGCTCGCCAAGACAAGAACCTCGTGATCGCGGGACGCACCAGTGCGCTGACGATCGCCAATCTCGATGAAGCCGTTAAGCGGGCCAAAGCCTACGAGGCGGCTGGGGTAGACGCGATCTTCCTCGCCGGCGGCGTTACGGTCGAGGCGGTCGAAGCAGTGTCATCGGCCATCAAGATCCCGATGATCCTCGGCAGCGGCGGCGGTCAACTCGGCGATCTCAATTGGCTTACAGGGCACCGCGTTCGGGTCGCCTTACAGACGCATGCGCCGTTCTCGGCCGCGGTGCAGGCGGTTTACGACACGCTGAAGGCGCTGCGAGAAGGTGTGCCACCGCGCGATCTCAAGAACATCGCCCCGCCCGAGCTTATGCGGCGGGTCACCCGCGCCGACGACTATCAGCAATGGACAAGGGACTTCCTCGGCGGCGCTTGAGCGTCACTCGGTCGGCGCCTCAGTTAGAACCGACACCCGCATATCGCGGGGCGCTGTGGAGCCCTAATCCTCATTATATTCGATCGAATACCCCGCCGCCGGGTCCGGGCGAGCAATCGAGCGGCTCTATCCACCCAGGCGTAGAGGAACCGATGGTTCGAGTCTTCCTTTCCTCCAGCGAAGAAGCTATTGGTAACCAACCGCCAGTCGGGGCTCAGAATTTAGCCATACCTCGCCAGCTATATGGATCGCGACCTGCCCGCTCTGGCGTAGCGCAGCGGTCACTGACCACCTTGTGACGTTCACAACATTGAGCTGTCTTCATAGCAACTTCGCCAGAATTCAGGTTCATTGAGAGAGATCACCGCTAAATCGGGCTTTGGCGATCGGATCTCTGGGTGTGCAGTCCACCTCACCTTCCCGATTAGAGGCGATTTTTGGCGCACCTAGCGCCCCGATTGCTCCCGAATGTCACGCCACCCGCGGCGATCGTTACATGCAGAAAATGAACCTCGACGCGATAATAATTGACAACCACGGCCGACGCCAAGGCGCGGCATTCGGGTCGATTACGCAAGGTAGGGACGAATGAGGGGCGAAAATACCCCGCCAGTTCCCAACCGCGCCGCGATCACCGCGACGGTCATCTGCGCCTGCGTCATGCAGGGGCTCGACACGACGATCGTCAATGTTTGCCTGCCACACATCCAAGGCAGCATGTCGGCGGCGCAGGACCAGATCTCTTGGGTATTAACATCCTACATCGTCGCCTCGGCGATCATGATGCCGCTGACCGGCTGGCTCGCCGGGCATTTTGGCGTCAAATACATCTTTCTCGCCTCGGTCGTCGGCTTCACGATCGCCTCGGCGTTGTGCGGCGCCGCGACGAGCCTTACCCAACTGGTTCTCTATCGGGTTCTGCAGGGTGTGTGCAGCGCAGGGCTGGTGCCGTTGGGCCAGGCAACGTTGTTTACGATCTATCCGCGTGAGCGCCACGGCTATGCGATGGCGATCTTTAGCACCGGCGCGATGATGGGGCCGATTATCGGCCCGACATTGGGCGGTTGGCTAACCGACAATTTCGGCTGGCGTTGGTGCTTCTACATCAACCTGCCGGTCGGCACGCTGTGCGCGCTTGGTATTTTCACTTTCATCCGCTACTCCCGCTCCGCGCGACGTGACCCGTTCGATGGGTTCGGCTTCGCGATGCTCAGCCTCGGCGTTGGCGCGCTGCAATTGATGCTCGACCGCGGCCAGCTCAAGGACTGGTTCCACTCTACCGAGATCTGGATCGAGGCGACCATCGCAGGTCTGTGCTTCTACCTGTTGGCCGTCCACACAATGACAGCCGACGAGCGCTCATTCCTCAATCGTGAATTGTTGAAAAGCCCGAACTTTGTCGCCGGAAGCGTGCTGATGTTCGGGGTCGGCATGATCCTGACCGGCACTTTGGCCCTGTTGCCGTCGATGATGCAGGAGCTGATGAATTACCCGGTGTTCGACGCCGGCTGGATGATGGCGCCGCGTGGGTTCGGCACGATGCTGGCGATGTTTCTGGTGGCCCGCATCATCGACCGGGTCGATAACCGCCTCTTCATCCTGGTCGGGTTCTTAATTACGGCGGCCTCGTTGTGGCAGATGACCGGCTATTCGCTCTACATGGGGTCCGGGCCGATCCTATGGGCCGGCTTTGCTCAGGGTTTCGGGCTCGGTTGCACCTTTGTGCCGCTAAACCTTCTCGCGCTCTCGGGTCTGCCGCACCACATCCTAACCCAAGGGACCGCCCTGCGCGCATTGATGCGCATGCTTGGCGGCAGTATTGGCATCGCCATACTCGAAACCCAACTCACCCAGAACACGCAGATCGTACACTCGCGTCTTACGGAGCACCTTCGCCCGGACAACCCGCTGGCCCAGGCGCCGTACCTGACAGCTCCCTTCAGTCTGACAGACCCTTCGGGGATCGCTGCACTCAACCATGAGGTCACCCGGCAGGCAACGATGATCGCCTACAATGACGATTTCGCGCTGATGCTGATCGTTATCCTCGCCTCATTGCCGCTGTTGCTTCTCGTCCGCGGTCCTCGCCGAGAGCCCATGCCCGCAGCGGCGGACGATTAGACTAGGGCCTGTCGTCAATTGGGCCAAGAGGTAGCGACGGCGAGGTGGGTGGCGGCAAGGAGATTCCTGGCGGTTTTGTCGTAGCGGGTTGCGATCACCCGGAACTGCCTGAGTTTGCAGAAGAAAGTCTCGATCAGGTGGCGCTGTTTGTAGAGTTTTCGATCGAATTCGCGCGGCGCCAAGCGGTTGGGTCAGGGCGGCATTGCGGCGGATTTGCCAGCCGCTGCCAACGGGTCGAGGACTCGGCTATTGGCATCGAAGGGGCGATCTGCGATCTGTGCGGCAGCAGCGCACTAGCCGCAGCCAAGTCGTGCGCCTATCCCGGGGGTCAGCAGGAAGCGCAGAGGAGTGCCGGCGTCGACCGGCGCATGGATCTTGGTGCTCAGATCGCCGCGGCTGCGGCCAAGGGCCTTCTACAAGGCCGACTCTGCATGATTCTCAAAAATTTCTCCTTAGGTAGACTCTATTTACTGCTTATTATACCAGCCAGGACTCGCATTACGTGTGCCCTTGCAGTAATTGACGACAGGCCTTGTTTCCCCCGAAGGTCGGCAGCGACCCATTGTTGACAAT
>Ga0306924_10004953_pt1 | contig 13084 bp, 14 predicted proteins | sample sta12Can44000111_FD_203756 | JGI IMG/M metagenome (GOLD analysis project Ga0306924, IMG submission 203756) | Lab enrichment of tropical soil microbial communities from Luquillo Experimental Forest, Puerto Rico - statanox.12C.anox.44.000.111 (v2)... | ecosystem: Environmental > Terrestrial >... | reverse complement strand
CACTCGCTAACCGCTAGTTAGCACCGATTTAGCGAATAGTGTCGCAAGCTTGCGGCATGTCGCGGTAGGGCGTATAGGGAGAGGAAGCCGGCGGCCACACGATGTTCGTGCGACTCGGAAGGGGGGGTGCCGAGACGCCGTGACCGCCGGCACAATAAGCAGCGTATCACTTCGGGACAATCCTTGCCAACCGTAAGTCCGTTTACATCGGGTCAAACCGCCCTTCGTCGTTGCGACTATGTGAATTCCTGGGCTGGCATCGGATGATCCCGACGCTGGCGCGAGTGCTGGGCGCCCAAGGCAGGCCGGCAGCTCGATACTTTCTCGAACGAGCTTGCGGGCCCGCTTGCTTTCGGACCGCGCGGCCTCCATCACCTCGTGCGACTGCGCCAAGAGCTCCTGAATCTCGGTGTCCATACGATCGAGCCTAATCCTCGATGTCGAGCACTCAAGGGAGAAGGATACCCACGCCTTCGCGGCTCCCATCGCTCGGCGCTGGCAAGTAGGTCCTAGTTATCCCTTTGCGGCTGCGGCTTGTGCTTTGGACGGTCCCAACGCTAATGCTAATCGCGACTAGCCCACAAGTAGTCGAGCCGATCTTAACCCCGGTCAGCAGCAGCGTGACAGTCAGGGTGGATTTGCGGCCAAGGCGGTCGCCGAAATGGCCGAACATCGCGGGGCCGATGGGGCGCGTCAGGAAACCCGCCGCGAAGGTTGGTAACGCCAACAGCGTGCCGATGTAAGGGCTTTCACGCGGGAAGAAGAGCTCGAACACCAGTGAGGCGACCATCCCGTAGACGAAGAAGTCGTACCATTCGATGGTGGTCCCGATGGTCGCCGCGATAACGCTGATGGCGTGTCCCCAGTGAAAAGTCCGCTCCGGTGCTCATCCATCTGCGCGGCCGGCCCTCCCTGCCGACGTGCTGTTGGCATGTTGTCTTCTCGCGTGGCGGCGCTGCAACCGGCGGCCGTGCGAACGCTGCCACATCGGCCAAACGTGAGGCGCTTTGCCGCCGGCGCGCATCGCGCTACAAGGGGCGCTAGTGTAAGAGAGGACGACATTCCCTCGAACAGTTTCGCGCAAACCTTCGTTTATGCACACGTCAGCCGGTCCGGGCCGTGGCGGCGCGGTCCGCTGAATAGAAGTCGTCAGCTCGCGAAGTTCGCCCTGCCCTGTACCTTTTTGGTCGTGGCTCATCCAAGTAAAAGATTCTGGAACGCGTTGTCCACAAGTCCACAGGCGGGATGCTCAATTCGATCCCAGAGCCTGTGGACCCTGTGGGCAACGCCTTCCGCTATGTTTGTTGTGCGCTTAAGCTCGCGCTTGAACTCGGCCACCCGCCGGGAGCGCCCCGCCCTGCCTGCGCTTCGAGTCGCCTGGGTAGGACTTGCGCCCCGACCGGGTCGGCCATTGATGCACGTCCAGTGGGGAGTTGCGCCGCGAGCGCCAGTACAGGGGCGATGAGGCATCGATCGGCGCCGAGCCAGTGGGAGACCGAAGCGAGGGAGGAAGTTGTGGTGGATGATGAGTATCGAATTTATGTCGGAATCGACTGGGCGACCGAAGCCCATCAGGCCTGCGTGCTGGATTGCACCGGCTGCATTCTGGCTGAACGTTCGTTTGCACATACCGGTGAAGCAGTTGCTGGATTCACGCAATGGTTGCATGGAGTTGCCGGAGGTGACCCGAGTCGAGCTGCCATCGCGATCGAGGTTCCGCGGGGCGCGGTAGTAGAAACCCTGATTGAGCAAGGGTTTCATCTTTACGCTATCAATCCCAAGCAGCTCGATCGTTTTCGCGACCGTCACAGCGTCGCCGGCGCCAAAGACGACCGCCGCGATGCGTTTGTGCTGAGTGACTCGCTGCGCACCGATCGGGCCCGCTTTCGCCAGATTCGTTTGGACGATCCGCTGGTGATTCAGCTGCGCGAGCTCTCCCGGGTCGATGAGGATCTCGGGCGCGAGATCAATCGGTTAACCAACCGTTTGCGCGAACAGCTCAACCGTTTCTATGTCCAAGCCCTCAAGCTGTGCCCGTCCGCTGACGAACCATGGCTGTGGGCCTTGCTTGAACGGGCATCTTCGCCCGCCGCCGGGAACCGATTGCAACAGAAAACCCTTGAGCGGTTGCTGCGCCAACACCGCATTCGCCGCGTGAACGCGCAAGATGTCCTTGCCGCCCTGCGTGCTCCCGCGCTGCGCGTCGCACCTGGCGTCGTTGAGGCCGCAACTGAGCATATTGCCTTGCTGTTGCCACGCCTGCGCCTGGTCCACACTCAGCGCCAGCGCTGCGGCGTGCGGTTGGATGCCTTGCTGGATAAGCTCGCGGCCGTCGACGGCGATGAAGGCCAGCAACGCGAGCACCGCGACGTCGAGATCCTCCGGTCCCTGCCAGGAGTGGGAAGAGTCGTAGCCGCCACGGTGCTCGCCGAGGCCTCGGGGCCTCTTGCCGAACGAGATTACCGCGCTTTGCGCACTCATGCTGGTATAGCACCCGTCACTAAGCAAAGTGGCAAACGCCGTACGGTCGTCATGCGCTACGCTTGTAATGGCCGGTTACGTTACGCGCTCTATCATTGGGCACGAGTCGCAGTAACCTGCGACCCCGCCAGCAAAACCTATTACGCCGCTTTGCGTCAGCGTGGTCACTCATACGCCCGCGCACTGCGCAGTGTCGCCGATCGACTTCTGCGCATCCTGATTGCCATGCTCAAAAGCGAGAGCCTCTTTGATTCCACCCACCCTCGTCGGTCGCCGCATCCTGCCCCCACCCCGGAGGCACCATGCGCCGCTTGACAAACGGTGGGGAGTCCTACCCCTGCAGCCGCTGTCGCATTTATTCGCGAACAACTTCACTCGCATCCTTGTCGCTGCGGATTCCGGAAAAACGCGGGTGGCGTAGTCGATTCTCAGGCGTCCACTCCAGGAACTCGATGCGAGCAACCAGCAACGGATGCAGCCAGCGGCAAGCGCCCATCTTCGCGGCCGTGAGTCCTTCGCCCCACCGGCCCTCGGCACGGTCCGGCAGATTCACGAACGGACATCTGACTATCTGAAGTTGCTCAAAATGCGGGAGTAGCACTCGCCGGAACTCGGATGGCAGGCCAGCACGGACGCTGCCAGCATACCTAAGGTCCCTGCCAGTGTAGTACCCGACCAGTAGCGAATCGACCACCGATCCAATCGGAATGTAACCACCGATCACGAACTCCTGGCCTCGATTGGCGCGCCACTTAAGCCAGTCGCCGCTACGTTCACCGGAACGGTATGGACTTCGCGCGCGCTTGGCGACTATTCCCTCGAGGCGATGCTCTCTAACGGCGCGTTCCAGGTCGGCCAGGCGTACATTGAAGGTTTCTGAATAGCGTACTACTTCCGGCAGGGTCGATACGATCTCGTGAAGCTGCTCGCGACGGTCCTCGAGCGGCCAAGGCCGCACGCCGCGACCACGCACCATCAGCAGATCAAACGCATACAGCACGATGGTCGGGACTCCAGTGCCGAGTCCTTGCAGGAGGTCAAATAGGGCCGGCCGTGTTCATCCAACGCGACCACTTCGCCGTCGATTACAGTATCGTCCGGCAAATTGGCGAGAGCTTTCACTACGCCTGGAAAGCGGCGTGCGAAGTTCTTTTGATTGCGCGACCAAAGCTGAGCAGTGCGCCCGGCCTTACGTCCAATCGCACGAAACCCGTCCAGCTTCACCTCATACCGCCACTCGGGATTTTCCGGCAGCCGCTCGGCGCCCGTGCAGAGCATCGGCTCTAATGAGAACGGCCGGGACACCAAGCTGAATCATCGGTCATTGCCATGCACTGGGTCAAACCAGCACCCCTACCTATCGATAACTATTTCTGAGGTGACTGTCACAATTGCAGTTCAGGTTTATGATGCCAGCCGCCATGAACCAGCGCGGCCGGCAGCTCTCCCTATTTGCGCCCTCCCCTGCCCTTCCTTCGGGCCCCTTTCCGCGCTATCCCAAGTCATTCGACGAGATCCGCATTTGTAGCGGCTGTGAATGCGAGTAGGTTGACTTCCATACATCTATGAGTGCATATGTATACATGTCTATAAGAAGACGTTTCATTCCATTCCAGGCTCACTACATCCCCATCCAGAAATTAAGGTCATCAGGATTTTCCTGTCTGCAGGCGGGACAGATCATTTGGCAGTCGTCCCTCAGTCGCTTAGTTGATTTAGGGTGTTGGGGAGAAACGAACAGAAAACGCACTTAACGCGATGAACGACATAACGTAATGCTCAAGATTCCGCTACTGGAATTTTCGAGACTGCGAGAATCTCTCGACTACACGCTCAGCTCATCGAGTAGCGCCTTGGCCTCTTTGAGGTCTGCGGTGTCGAAGCCCTCGGTGAACCAGTTGTAGATTTCGGCAAGTATCATGCGCGCTTCATCGCGGCGGCCTTGCTGAGCGAGCAGGCGCGCGAGGCTCATGGTCGTACGCAGTTCCCACGCTTTCGCGCCCATTTTTTGCGCAAGGGTAATCGCTTGGTGGAAATCGGCTTCGGCCAACTCACTCTGCCCCTGCTTGAGCCGCAGTTCGCCGCGGATCCTGAAAATTTCAGGGCGGTAATAGATTTCATCAGGATTCACCCGCAGCGCCTGCTCGATTGTTTCAACCGCATCAGCGAGAGCGCCGGCGTGCTCCTGGGCGGTCGCCAGCTGTGCTGTATAACTGCTGGCGCCGAAGTGCGACGCCATTTCGAGCAACCCAACCATACCCTGGCGAATCAGCTCGATTCCCTCGGTCGTGCGTCCGAGTCGCGATCGCGCATCGCCGAGAGCAATTCGGGAAACTAATGTCACCCATGTAAGTTGATGTTGATCGGATAGCTCGAGTGCCTGCGTCGCCAAAGCCTCGACTTGCTCATATTCCCGCATGTAAGCTCCGAGCATCGCGGCATAATACCGTGACAACGCTAAACCGTACGGGTTGGTGTCGGCGGCTGCCATCATCTGGACAGCGCGGTCACGGGCGACGTCGGCTCGGCCCAGCATCCACGCGTTGAAGCTCGCATTACCAAAGGCTGATACGGAGCCAATGGACCCGCCCCTAAGCCGGGGCTCGTAAAAAAAATTGAGCCCGGCGGTAAAATGCTCCTCTGGCCCGGCGAGGTCGCCACGAGCGTGACGCGTCGCTATTTGGAGGGTATGCGCGCGCCCGAGGCTCTCGGGACTACCCTCACGAAGGGCGAGCTCGAGCGCTCGGTCAGCAACAGCACTGGCGGCTACCAAGGCGCCTGAGATAAACATCGTGCCCCCTCTCGAAATCATCAAATCAGTGAGTTGCTTGAGGTTACCGCTTTGCTCGGCCAGCGCTGTCGCACGCTCGATCGCCTGGATGGTTTCAGGCGCAGAAAATCCGCTTGTGAAGATAAGCACCCGAACGGTTGAGTAGGTTAGGTCCAGTTCGCGAAGCTCGCGCTCGGGCGATTCGGGCAGCAGCTTCAGGAGCGCGATAGCCTGCCGATAAGCTTCCACTGCCTCGCTGAACGCGCTGCGCGCTTCCGCCGCTTTGCCCGCCCTTTGCCATTCGGTGACGGCTTGTTCGGTTTCGCCTGCTTCGGTCCAATGACGGGCGAGCACTTCGGGATATGCATCCTTGAATACGGGGAATTTCTCATCGATGGCGAGGGCTACCTGCCGATGGAGTTCCCGGCGCCGGCTCTTAAGCAACGCTTCATAAGCCGCGTCGCGAATCAAAGCGTGCTTGAACTGGTAGATGGTGTCCGGTGCGATGCCGCGCACGTAAAGCAGCTCCGCGTCGGTCAGCTTGCCCAGCGCCGCCTGGAGATCCGGTTCGGCTACCGGATGGACCGCGCGCAGCAATTCGTAAGAAAATTCACCGCCGATTACCGCGCTTACCTGGATGACTTCCTTGGCCGGCCCCAGCCGATCCAGCCGCGCCATCAACGAGTCGTGCAAGGTCACCGGAATTTCGCGGCCGGCTAACTTCGCGCCGCCGCTCTCCAGCACCGCTCGCGTCAACTCCTCGACGAACAGCGGCACACCGCCGGTGCGCTCGACCACCGCTTCTACGCTCTCACTGGCGAGCGCGTTGCGCGTAGCCACCAGGGCGACCATCTCGCGCACGTCACGCGCGCTCAGCCGGTTGAGTGTGATTTGCGCATGATGCGCCCGCATTGGCCACGGCGCTCGAAACTCCGGCCGTGCTGTATACAGCAGCATCAGGGGCACCGTCGCCCCCTGCTCAGCCAGCAGTTGCTGCAATTCGAGGGTCGAGGGATCGAGCCAATGGAGATCCTCCACCACCATCACCAGCGGTTGCAGCCGCGCTGCCCCGAATACCGATCCCATCAGCACGGCAAACAGGCGGCGGCGCTTTTGTTCGGGCACCATCGTCAGAGCGGGATAACGCTCGCCCACCGGGATTTGCAGCAACTCAGCGACCAGCGGCACGGCCTCGTCCAGCTTCAGTCCCGCCGACGCCAGCGCCCGTTCCAACCGTTCCAGTTGCTCTTCGCTGTCGTTGGCGCCCTGCAGTTGCAGCCACTGCGAGAGCATTTCGGTCAGTGCATGAAACGGGGAGTTCTCGAAAAACTGTTCGCCCGCGCTCTCCATCCAGATATGCGGAGTGTCGCGAATGTGCTCATGGAATTCTGCCACCAGGCGCGACTTACCGATGCCAGCCTCGCCGACCACCAGCGCGAGCTGGCCTTCGCCCTCACGCGCACGCTGCCAGCGGCTCAGCAAAAGCCGCAACTCCTCCTCGCGCCCCACCAATGGTGTAAGGCTGCGCGCGGCAGCGAGCCTGCCGCGCACCCCGGTCGGACGCACCACCTGGAAGACTTCCAGGGGAGTCGCAATTCCTTTGAGCGTGCGCGGCCCTAGTGCTTCGACCACGAACAGTCCCGAGATCAAGCGGTGCGTCGCGGCGGTTATCAGTACTGTCCCGGGTGTAGCAGTTGCCTGGAGCCGCGCCGCGATATTCGGGGTCTCGCCGAATACGTCGGTATCTTTGCTCGCGCCAGCACCGACCACCACCCCACCTGAATCAATGCCTACGCGCGCCGCCAGTTTGGGTTTGTCCCCCCCATCTTTCGACATGGGTGAGGAAAAGGGGCTATCCGCGTTAAGCTTTGCAATTACTTCGAGCAGCGCGAGACCGGCGCGTGCGGCGCGCTCGCCGTCATTGTCGTGGGCCTCGGGCCAGCCGAAATAGGCCATGACACCATCGCCGAGATACTTGGCGACGTGCCCGCCGAATCGAGTGATCGCCTCGGCCGCGGCGTGATGATAGGCAGCAACCATCTCACGCCATTCTTCGGGGTCGAGTCGAGCAGCGAGCTCGGTCGAGCCCACCAAGTCACAGAAGAGTACCGTTAGATGGCGCCGTTCTCCGCCAGCCGACACCGCTACGGGTGCGGTAACACCAGGTGCAGCTGCCGGCGCGACATCACCTAGGGCGTTGCCGCATTCACCGCAGAATCTTTCGTCCGGCTGGATTGATGCGCCGCACCTTGGGCAGGCGGCAACCAGGGGTGTCCGGCAACTCGTACAGAATTTGCGCCCTTGCCGGTTATCGCTGCCACATTTTGAGCAACGCATATACCCCCACACTTGTTGCGGTGGTGTTCTCCGCTAAGGTCGACCATCTCCGATCGTGGCACTAATTCGTGAGCAAGAATGAACTTTTGGCAAACGACAATCCTCGCACACAACGCACGGTTGGCCCAAGGTACATACGTCCATTGCTGTATCAATACATACATACGCAGATCTACAGCTATATCCGTACACCCCCTGGTGGAATACTGGGTCCACTTCTACAGTATTCCAACGATTACGGACACTGCCTTGGCGCTAGTCAGGTTAGTACACCCGCCCTCCCCTCTCACACCCTGGTCTCCAAATGTGAGCTGCCCTAAAACACAGGTAGCATACATCCATAGATATATACATACACAGATACACCGCTGTAATTGCGGTTATCAAGAGCTCTACTGTCTGGTGTTGTTGGGATGAAGGGTGCGACGGCCAAATCGACGGTCGCCATTCATCTTGCGGTTGCCGCTTACCAGAAACACCGTTGACCGTTCTCGATACAGACCCGCAAGCAACAACGATGGCAGGGGCACGGTACCGTCGAAGCCAGCGCACCGCACGTCGTGCCCGCGCCTACGAGGGCCTCAGCAGCCATAAACATTTACATTTAGCATTAGCGGAAGGAATCGCGCTGAGCTCGCGTTAACGCACGCACCTAGATGGACGCGATTATCACTTTGCCGTTTGCCTTAACACAATCCCAGTTGCTTCCGAGCATCCAATGTCAGGTTCAGCTACCTGTGGCGCTCATTCGCCCCCCAGCATTTTTCCCAGTCCGCCGCGGATCACCCTACCGTCACTTCTTGTACGCTCGATCATCGATCTCTGTTTATCCATATATCCATACCTCCATCGGTATATATATACACAGGTCGACCGTTATATCCTGTGGCGTCCGATGATGTCTGAGCTCCGGATGAAGGCCGCCATCATAGATTGACGGATCGCCGGTCGGCAGCTGCTCGATCCCAGAGGTACCCTACCCGCCCCGAGGGTCTGCGCTACCGATGTGCCTTATGGACACGCGTCTATAGATATATACATGCATACCTCAACCGTGATATATGTCTAGAATATGAAAAGCCCTAGTGTGGTGGTGTTGTTGGGGATGAAGGGCGGGACGGGCAAGTCAACGGTCGCGATCCATCTCGCGGTCGCCGCTTATCAAGCCGGACACCGTGTGATGCTGCTCGACACGGACCCGCAAGCAACAACGATGGCATGGGCACGCTACCGCGAAGCGAGCGAGCCGCACGTCATAGCCGCCCGTGCCTATGAGGCCGGCAAGAGCATCGCGTCTAATGGCAAATGCGACCTGGTAATTGTCGATACGCCGCCTCGGGCCGAGGGTGACATTGGCCGCCTCGCTGCGCTAGCCGACCTGATCGTCATCCCATTGCATTGCACTATGCCGGACCTACTCGCGTCCGAGGTTGCATTCAAGATGGCGCAGGCGGTGGGGCGTCCGTTCGTCGTCGTGTTCAACGCGGTAAATCCCCGCGGCCTCGAAGTCGCGGAGGTCCGAGAAGCGCTGACAGCCCAGGGACACACGGTCGCACCCACAATGCTCGCACACCGAACGGCTTTCGCGCGGGCATTGTCGAGTGGATTAGCGGTAACAGAATTTGAGGAAGAGGGCAGGGCGGCGGAGGAGATCAAAACGCTATGAAAGTGGATCAGCAAACAGTTATGAGACGAAAAGCTGGCACGGGTATCAGCAACATTATTGGGAAGGAAGCCGCGCGAGAGCCGCAACGTAAACGGAAAACTCGCGGGGCAGGGGAGACGGTCGGGCTGACACTGCGATTGAAGCCGCACATTTGGCGCGCCCTCCACGAGCAGGCGCTCAACGAGCAAACCAATATCACGCAGATGATTATCGGCTGGCTGCAAGAAAGGCGGCAACGCCAAGGCCTGCCGCTGCTCGATGAGAGCTAAATCGTTTACTGCAATCGCACACCTGTGGACGTATGGATGCATTGACATCTATACATATATACGTCATACTCTCTATGCATGAATAGTACGCTGCAAATCAGCTACCGGACGCTCGCACTGGAATACGTGCAGACCCGCGAACAGTGGCTGGAGCATGCGGCGGCAATGATTCGCGATAGCCTCATCCCGCAGCTCGCCGGACATCGCTGTCGGGTAAGTTGTGGGTGGCCGCACAAGGCGGCGGTTGCCCGGACATCCAGAAGGGTAGGGGAGTGTTGGTATCCGGAGCACTCAACCGATCGGCAGAGCCATAACCTGTTCATCTCGCCGGCTCTACAGGACCCGATCGAAGTGCTGGAGACCCTGGCGCACGAGCTCATCCACGTGGCCGCGGGCCCTAATGTCGGCCATAAGGGCGCATTCGTCAAAATCGCGAAGTCGATCGGGTTCAAGGCGCCCTGGACGACCACGCCGGCGACGCCGGACCTGACAGCGCGTTTAAACGGGCTACTCGTGAACCTCGGGCCCTATCCGCATGCGGCAATCGACAAGCGCGGCCGAAAAAAGCAGGGCACGCGGCTGCTCAAGGTCATTTGCGGCGCCTGTGGATATACGATTCGGACCACGCAGCAGTGGATTGATATCGGGCTGCCGACTTGCGCGTGCGGTTCACAAATGAAACTGGGAAATTGAAGGGGAGGGTGGGATGGAAGCGACGAACATCGAACCGCGCCGTGCGCCATGGAGAATGCTCAGTTTGGGCTCGACAGTCTGGGCGCCGTTCGGCGACTACGGATGGCGTCCCGGTGTTGTTACCGGCCTAGGCAAAAATCGGGGCGACCGCACCGTGGTGCACCTCAGCTTTGAAATGGGCGGGAGGGGGCGGCGGACCGCTGGCGAGCTGTTCTGGCGCAAGCCGGAACTCAAGGGCAAGGACAAGCCAAAAGCGGAGGCGATTACCGCCTAGGGGGATACATGAAAAAGGCGACTAAGTCCGGCAGTTCCAGAATGCTCGCAAAAAAACCGAGCGCACCGAAAAAATCAGCGAAGCCCCGAGGGAGCCAACGCCGGGTCGAGGTGCAACTGCTCCCTATCCTGGACCGGCTTGCACAAAGCACCGAGAGGCTCGCAGAAGCGGCCGACCGCTTAAATGAGGCCGCAGCCGTACTGCTGGCCTCGGTGACCGCGGCAGGCGAACAGGGGCCAAGACGTCAGGATGAAATGAGCGAGACTCCGGGAGAGGTCGTAGGGGTGATGGTGGTCGACGAGAGCGAAGAGGAGTAGTGCGCAACTTCAGCCCTGACATATGTCGGATCCGGCCAGCGCAGTTGCTGCTCGGCCGGTTGGAGGAGTGGTGGTGTGGTGGAAAAGCTCGAAGATATCCTCACGCGATTCGGCAACAAGATAACGAACGCCGGCGAGAAGGATAGGGCAGGGCAGGGCGCTCGCCCGCCCTTAGTGCCCGATCGTCATCCGGTCCGGGATTTCTTCATTGCCGATATTCTCGACTGGGCGCTTAAGGACGATCGGCACAGCATGGAGCACCCCATATTCAGCCTGTCGAAGACGCCGGACCGGAAGGTACGCCATTACGAACACAACGGAATCCACGTCACAGTGGCGCCTAGTGCCTATGGGCGCGCGACGATTTGGGATAAAGACATCCTGCTCTACTGTGTAAGCGTTCTGACGGAAGGTCTGAACCAGGGACGTGAGGTCAGCCGGACGGTTCGCCTCAGGGCATACGATTTTCTCGTCACGACCAACCGTCATACCGGCGGTCGCGACTACGATCTGCTCGCTGCCGCGCTGAACCGGCTCAAGGGAACCGTAATCAATACGGATATCGAGACCAACGGCAAGCGGCAGCGCGCCGGCTTTGGCCTGGTCGACAATTGGCAAATCATCGAACGGTTTCAAGCCAGCGGACGGATGAGCGCGGTCGAAATTACGCTTAACGAATGGCTCTTCAATGCCATCATCGCGCGCGAGATCCTGACCCTTAATCGCGACTATTTTCGCCTCGATGGCGGGCTTGAACGACGGCTCTATGAACTGGCCCGCAAGCACTGCGGCCGGCAAGCTAAATGGGCAGTGAGCGTGGATATTCTCCATAAAAAGAGCGGCAGCCAGGCCACGCTCAAGAAATTTCGTGAGCTACTGAAACGGGCAGCCGGCAATGATGCCCTGCCGGATTACCGCGTTCGCTACGAACAGGAGACTGACCGCGCCCTATTCTATACCAAGGATGGCGAGGCCCTGGCCCGGCACCTTGCCACTATCGGGACATCAGGGGCCGAATCACACGATGATTCGGGACTTTAAGGACCGATATTCGGGATTTCAGGGGCAGAACTATCGGGATTTCAGGGGCCGCAGCCTTCGGGACATCAGGGACCAACCCGAACAAATTCCTCAATCAAACTGCGCCGTTTTCGGACATTTTCGTCCCCTTAACACGCGCGCGCGATCTTAACAGATCTTTAACTCTCTTAACCCAGATCGATAATCCTGAGTCCTTGCCTTAATGTGGCAGGCCCGCGCCCGAAACAACTGAGCCCTAACGCCGAAGCGCTGTGCGCACCTAACCTTGTGCTTTCAGTGAACATCCGTCGCACCGCGCCATCGCGAGCAGCGTCGCTCAAGCGCGGGCCGGAATAGATTTCACAATCAAAAGCAGACAGCAGAAGAAGAAAAGAACCCCGCCGCGTCGCTTTGGCCAAGCGAAGAGATGATTAAGACGCTGGCGAATAAACGGCGAATCTGATACTCCATCGGATGATGGGTCTTCGCAAGTGCAGGGTATCGTACTGCGACCCCAGCGGAGTTGAGCACGTCGTTGAAGTCACGGCGGACTCGCTTTACGAAGCTGTGGCTCAAGGCTTCCGTGTGTTTCGTGAGAACGATTGGATCAACGAAGTCGGCCGCGGTCGAACGACGATTTCAGTTGCAGTGATGCACCCGCAAGTTCAGCACATGGTTCGCATCCAGGATTTCGAACGCTGGCTCGAATCGCAAGGCCGGACGCCCGCCGAAATGAGTCTCAAAAATCGGCTTCGAGAACTACTCGGTGAAGTTACAGGAGGTGCTTCTAGGACAACCAGAAATTTGACCGGACCGAAAGGGTAGGGCGGATCGCCCGGCTCGATGCAGTTCCTGAGAAATCATTGTGCCGTGGCGCCTGGTGCGCTGGTCGAGGAGCGGGAAACCTCGGTAGCATTGGTGCGATGGCAAAACTCCGCAGCTCGTTTAAACTTGGCTGCCACGCCTGAAGCGAACATGGTCAGGCAGGGAAGGTGAACGCTATGGCGAGCATTGTTTTTAGAAACGCGCGGCTGATCGACGGCATTGCCGCTCGACCCAGGGATGGTATTTCGATCGTCGTCGAGGGTGAGCGAATCAGCACCGTCGGCGGCGCGGACATCCCCGCCCGGGGCGACGCCACGGTTATCGATTTAAAGGGACAAACCGTACTGCCCGGTCTGATCGATACTCACGTGCACGCCACCATGATGGATCAGGAATGCCTGCCGTTGTTCCTCGCTGCCGGTGTGACGACTG
>Ga0306924_10004947_pt1 | contig 13094 bp, 12 predicted proteins | sample sta12Can44000111_FD_203756 | JGI IMG/M metagenome (GOLD analysis project Ga0306924, IMG submission 203756) | Lab enrichment of tropical soil microbial communities from Luquillo Experimental Forest, Puerto Rico - statanox.12C.anox.44.000.111 (v2)... | ecosystem: Environmental > Terrestrial >... | reverse complement strand
GCCGGGACCCTGGACGGTACGGCGGGCCTGCTCGAGGCGCACGCCCGGCTGCTCAGCTTCCTCCGCGGCTACGCCCTCGGCCTCGGCGCCGGCTAGCGGCGCGAGATGTCGTGGTCGTGGTCACCGCGAGATGTCGTGGTCGTGGTAACAACGCCCACAATCTCTGGTAGGCGTTTGTTACCACGACCACATTCTCCGGCCTTTGCGGAAAGGGGGTCGGGCAGGCTTTGCCCCGGATGCCGATGGAGCCCATGCCCGGTGCGGCCGAACTGGCCGAGGCGTTCGGCCGTGACGGCGTCGTCTGCGTCCGTGCTGCCCTGGACCCCGGCGAGGTGGCCGTTGCCGCTCGTGGCATCGAGGCGGTACTTGCCAGCCCGGGCCCGCTCACCCTGGTGGCCAGCGCCGCCGACGACCCAGGCAGGTTCACCGAGGACTTCTGCCGGTGGCAGGAGGTCGGCGAGATCGAGCACCTGGCCCGTCACTCCAGGATCCCGCGGATCGCCGCCGCGCTGATGCGCACGCCGCGGGTCCGCTTCTACCACGACCACGTCCTGGTCAAGGAGGGCGGCACGAGCCAGCGCACCCCCTGGCACCAGGACCAGCCGTACTACAACGTGGACGGGCGCGGCGTGAGCGCCTGGATCCCGGTGGACCCGGTGCCGTTGGAGGGTTGCCTGGAACTGGTGGCCGGGTCGCATAGCGGGCCATGGCTCATGCCGCGCACCTTCCTGAGCGGGGAGGCACGCTGGTTTCCCGAGGGAAGCCTCGCCGAACTGCCGGATATCGACGCCGACCGTGACGCCTACGACATCCGCCGGTTCGAACTTGCCCCCGGCGACGCCGTCTTCTTCGACTTCCTGACCGTGCACGGGGCGCCGGGGTTCCCGTTCCCCGGTGCGCGGCGGGTCCTGTCGCTGCGCTACCTGTCGGCCGGAGTCACGTTCGCGCCGCGCAAGTGGCGCACCTCGCCGCCGTTCGACGGCCTCGACCGCGAGCTCGCCGCCGGGGCGGGCCCGGACCACCCGCTGTTTCCCGTGGTATGGCCGGCCGATGGGTGAGGCATGCTGCGTGGTTAACAGCCAGGCTGCCGGGTAGCGCGCCGCTATGGCAGCACCCGGCAGCGTCGTGCTCGACCGCAGGTATGCGCTGGAGGAGAAGATCGGCGCGGGCGGCTACAGCGAGGTCTGGCGCGGAACCGACGTCGTCTTGGCCCGGCAGGTGGCGATCAAGCTGCTGCACCTGGGATACGCGCAGTACGCCGAGGAGGTCGCCCGGTTCCGCGCCGAAGCCCAGCACGCCGGGGCCCTGACGCACGAGAACGTCGCCAGGGTCTACGACTACGGCGAGCCCGACCCGCCACGGCCGCCGTTCCTCGTCATGGAGTTCATCGACGGGCCGTCGCTGGCCGGGGCGCTGGCCGACGGCCCCCTGGATCCCGCCCGGACGATGGACATCGTGGCGCAGACGGCGTCGGGCCTGCATGCGGCGCACCTGGCCGGGCTGGTGCACCGGGACGTCAAGCCGGGCAACCTGCTGCTCGCCCCCGGCGGCATCGTCAAGATCACCGACTTTGGCATCGCGCGTGCCGCCGGCAGCGCGCCGATGACCGGCACCGGCCAGCTGATCGGAACGCCCGGATACCTGGCCCCGGAGCGAGCCGTGGGTGCGCAAGCAACCGCGGCGAGCGACCTGTATTCACTGGGCATCGTCGCGTACGAATGCCTGGCAGGCGCGCCGCCGTTCACGGGGCTCGACCTGGCGGTGGCGCGGGCGCACCACGAACGCCCCGTGCCGCCGCTGCCCGGGCACGTGCCCGCGGCGGTGGCCGCGCTGGTACTAGATCTCACCGCCAAGGACCCCGCGGCGCGGCCGCGTAGCGCCGGTGCGGTGGCCACGCGGGCGAGTGAGCTGGCTGGCCGCCTGAGTGAGGGCACAAGCGCGCGGGCGAGCGGCCCCGCGCTCGATCCGGCCGTCACCGTGGCCGGGGAGACCATGCGGTACCCGGCGGGCGGGCAGGCGGTCACCGAACAGCCGACGCGGCACCTGACCACCGCGCTCGGGCCGGCGCACCGGGGCGACGCCGCGGCGCTGTGGCGGCGGCGGACCGGCCGGGCCCTGCTGCCCGCCGCGGTCGCGTTGCTGGTCGTCGCCGCCGCGTTCCTGGTCGGCAGCGTGATCGAGCCGGGGCACGCGGGCAGCGGCCCGTCGGCCACGCCGTCCGGCCCCTCCCGGCCGGGCTCCACCGGGGCCACGATGGTCGACGTCAACGTCGGTGCCCTGATCGGGCAGCCGGTCGGTGCCGCCGCTCACCTTCTGCGCCTGCAGGGCCTGGCGGTCCGGATCCGCTGGCGGCACAGCGACGGGCAACCTCCCGGAACGGTGCTCTCGGTCCAGCCCGCCGGGCCGCGGCCGGTGGGCAGCCTGGTCACCCTGACCGCGGCGCTCAGGCCTGGGCAGGACGGTCAGCAGGGCGGGCAGGGCGGCGGCCAGCAGGGCGGCGACGGTCAGCATGGCCACGATCACCACGGTCAGCCCGGCGGGAACTCCGGCCTGGACTAAGCCGCGCCGTCCAGCAACGCCCGGGCCCCGCAGGCGACCGGCCCGGCCGGGCCCGGGTCAGACCGCGCCGACCACTCGGGTGGCATAAGCGTCCAGGGTGGCGTCCTGAGCGTCGTGCATGAGGTAGATGCTGAAGTTGTCGGCGCCTATCTCGCGCAGTTCCGCCAGCCGGTCCACGTGCTGTTCCGGCGGCCCCAGCAGGCAGAACCGGTCGACGATGTCGTCGGGAACGAAGTCCGTGGACGGGTTGTCCGCCTTGCCGTGGTGGGAGTAGTCGTAGCCGTGCCGGGCCTTGATGTAGTCGGTGAGTGCCCGGGGCACCGCGTCGCCGGTGTCGCCGTAACGGGCCACCAGGTCGGCGACGTGGTTGCCCACCATGCCGCCGAACCAGCGGGTCTGGTCCCGCATGTGCGCGTAGTCGTCGCCGACATAGGCCGGCGCGGCGACGCAGATGGTCAGCGCCGAGGGATCCCGCCCCGCCGCGGCAGCGGCCGCCCGGACGGCGCCGATCGTCCACCGGGCGATGTCAGGGTCGGCGCACTGGAGGATGAACCCGTCGGCCTCCTCGCCGCACAGCTTCAGCGCCTTCGGCCCGTAGGCCGCCATCCACACCTCCAGGCGGCCGTCCCGCACCCACGGGATCCGGACGCTGGTCCCGTCGTAGTCGACCTCCCGGCCCTCGGCGAGGTCCCGGATGACCTTGATCGCGTGGCCGAGCGTGGCCAGCGAGGACGGGGTCCGGCCGAGCACCCGCATGGCGGAGTCGCCCCGGCCGATACCGCACACGGTGCGGTTGCCGAACATGTCGTTGAGCGTGGCGAACAGCGACGCGGTCACCGACAGCTCGCGCGACAGCGGGTTGGTGACCATCGGGCCGATCTTGACGCTGGAGGTCCGGGCGAGAATCTGCGAGTAGATGACGAACGGTTCCTGCCATAGCACGCTGGAGTCGAACGTCCACACGTGAGTGAACCCGCCGAGGTCCGCGCGCGCGGCCAGTTCCGTCACCCGGCTCCACGGTGGGTCGGTCTGCAGTACCAAGCCGATATCCATCAAAGCCCCCCTACCTCAGGTACTGGCATTCACCGCGGGGCAGGAACCGGCCCCGCCCCGCCTGGCCGTGCCACTGTCCGTCGCTGACCAGGACCTCACCGCGAGACAGGACCACGCTGGCGCCGCCCTGCACCTCGCGGCCCTCGTAGGCGGAGTAGTCCACCGCCATGTGGTGCGTTTCCGCGGACAGCACGTGCCGCAGCGCCGGGTCGTAGATCACGATGTCGGCGTCCGACCCGGGCGCGATGGTGCCCTTGCGCGGGTAGAGCCCGAACATCCGCGCCGGGGTGGTCGAGTTCACCTCGACCCACCGGGCGAGCGACAGCTCGCCGTCCACCACGCCCTGGTGCAGCAGGTCGACGCGGTGCTCGATCCCTGGCATCCCGTTCGGGATCTTCGAGAAGTCGCCGCGGCCCATCTCCTTCTGCTCCTTGAAGCAGAACGGGCAGTGGTCGGTGGAGACGACGCTCAGGTCGTTGGTGCGCAGCCCGCGCCACAGGTGCGCCCAGTGTTCCCTGGGCCGTACCGGCGGCGAGCAGACGTACTTGGCGCCCTCGAACCCCGGGGCGTCCAGGTCGTCCTGGGACAGGTACAGATACTGCGGGCAGGTCTCGGCGAAGACGTTGCGCCCGTCGTCACGCGCCTCGATAACCGCCTGGAGCGCCTGCTGGGCGCTCAGGTGGACGATGTACAGCGGCGCGCCGGCGACCTGGGCCAGCCGGATCGCCCGCGCCGTGGCCTCCCACTCCAGCTCGGGCGGCCTGGTACGGCCGTGCCAACCAGGGTCGGTGTGCCCGGCGGCCAGCGCCTGCGCGACGAGCACGTCGATCGCGATGCCGTTCTCCGCGTGCATCATGATCGTCGCGCCGCTGCTGGCGGCCCGCTGCATCGCCTGGAGGATTTCGCCGTCGGTCGCGTAGAACACGCCCGGGTAGGCCATGAACATCTTGAAGCTGGTCACGCCCTCGCCGACGAGAACGTCCATCTCCTTGAGCGTCTGCTCGTTGACATCGGAGATGATCATGTGGAACCCGTAGTCGATGCTGGCCTTGCCCTCGGCCTTGGCGTGCCACGTGTCCAGCGTCTCGCGCAGTGAGGAGCCCTTCGGCTGCACCGCGAAATCCACCAGGGAGGTGGTGCCGCCCCAGGCGGCCGCGCGGGTCCCGGTCTCGAAGTCGTCGGCGGAGAAGGTCCCGCCGAACGGCATGTCCAGGTGCGTATGCACGTCGATGCCGCCGGGGATGACGTACTTGCCGGTGGCGTCGATCGACCGGTCGGCCAGGCCGGCGAACGAGCCGGTGTGCGCGGGGTCGAGTACGGCGGCGACGGTCTCGCCGTCAATGAGCACGTCGGCGGCCGATGACCCGGTCGCGGTGACCACGGTGCCGCCGCGGATCAGAATGCGCATGGCTGCCTCCCTTACGGCTGGGCCAGCGGGCCGTAGGAGTCCGGGCGCCGGTCACGGTAGAACTGCCAGAGATTCCGGACCTCTTCCAGCAGGCCCATGTCCAGGTCGCGGACGATGACCTCCCCTGCGGTGTCGGAAGCGGCCCCGCCGATGATCTGCCCGCGCGGGTCGGCGAAATAGGACTGCCCGTAGAAGTCGTTGTCGCCGAGCGGTTCGACCCCGACGCGGTTGATGGTGCCGACGAAGTACTCGTTGGCGACCGCGGCGCTGGTCTGCTCCAGCCGCCACAGGTACTCCGACAGGCCCCGGCTGGTCGCCGACGGATTGAAGACGATCTTGGCGCCGGCCAGGCCGAGCGCCCGCCAGCCCTCGGGGAAGTGCCGCTCGTAGCAGATGTACACGCCGACCCGGCCGACCGCGGTGTCGAACACCGGGTAGCCGAGGTTGCCGGGGCGGAAGTAGTACTTCTCCCAGAACCCCTTCACCTGCGGGATGTGGTTCTTGCGGTGCTTGCCGAGGTAGGTGCCGTCGGCGTCGATGACCGCGGCGGTGTTGTATAGGACGCCTTCCTGCTCCGCCTCGTAGACCGGCACGATCAGCACCATCTGGTGCTCACGCGCGACGTCGCACATCAGCTGGATGGTCGGCCCGTCGGGCACCGCCTCGGCCCAGGAGTACCACTCGGGCTCCTGCACCTGGCAGAAGTACGGGCCGTAGAAGAGTTCCTGCAGGCAGGTGACGCGGGCGCCCTGGGCCGCGGCGTCCCTGATCGCCGCCACCGCGTTCTTCACCATCGAGTCCTTGTCGCCGGTCCACTTCTGCTGGACCAGGGCGGCACGTACGACATCGGCCATGCCGGCCTCCTCTCCTTGGCTGGGCGACCCGGGGTACCTCGCCGCCGCGGGTCACCATGTGGGCGCACGCTAGAAGCCCATCATCTCGCTGGCCCTGGTCCAGGTCATCACCGCCCGGCATGTTTGGCGATCTTTAAGGCTGGGTCAGCCGAGGCGGTAGGTGCGGCGCGCGGTGCGAGAGAAGATCGCTTCCCGTTCGGCGTTGCTGAGCCCCGCGGTGAGGGACCGGGCCGCGGCGCAGACCTGCGCGTAGCTGGCCTCCAGCGTGCAGGGCGGCCAGTCGGAGCCGAACATGAGGCGATTTGGGCCGAATTCGGATAGTGCGAAATCGTAGTACGGGCGGATGTGGCCGACGGTGCCGGAGGTGGTGCCCGGCGGCGGGGGGACGCCGAGGATGCCGGACAGCTTGGCGGTGGTGTTCGGCAGAGCGGCAAGCCGGGTGACCGCGCCCGCCCAGGGTTCGCCCGCCGCCGGGCCGCGGCCGGGGCGCATGTCGGGGTTGCCCAGGTGGTCGAGGACGAACGTCAGCTGGGGAAGCCGCGTGGCGGCGGTGACCGCGGCCGGGAGGTGCCGGGGTTCCCCGACGATGTCGTAGGCCAGCCCCGCGGCGGCGACCGCGGCCAGCCCGCGCAGCACGTCCGGCCGGGCCAGCCAGTCCGGGTCGGGCTCGATCAGGACCGGATGACGGATGCCGGCCAGGTGATCACCGCCCGGCAGCTCCCGCAGTGCCGCGAGCACGTCCGTGACGCCGGGCGCGGTCAGGTCGGTCCAGCCGACCACGCCCGCGACCAGCCCGGGCCCGGCGGCGAGCGCGAGCAGTTCCGGTGTCTCGCCGGGTTCCGTGACGGTCTGCACCGCCACGGTCGCGGTCACGCCGCCGGCCGCCGCCAGCGGCGCCAGGTCCGCCAGGGAGAAGTTACGCAGCAGCGGGGCCAGCGCCGGATCACTGCGCAGCCAGGGCTGGTCGTGCGCGGACAGGTCCCAGAAGTGCTGGTGGGCGTCGATGACCGGCGCCCCGGTCGCGGGGCCAGCCGCGGCCGGGGCACCCGGAGTGGTCACCGGTCAGCTGACCTCGTTGAGCTTGCCGGTGGCGACGTCGAAGACGAACCCGCGGATGGCGTCGGTCCGCGGCACGAACGGGCTGGCCTTGATCCGGGCGATCGACTGACGCACATCCTCCTCCAGGTCGGGAAAGGACTCCGCCCCCCAGTGCGGCTTGATCCCGGTGTCCTCGAGGATGGACCGCTTGAACTCATCGTCGGTGAATGTGAGCATCCCGCAGTCGGTGTGGTGAATCAACATGATCTCGCGCGTGCCGAGCAGCCGCTGGCTGATGGCCAGCGACCGGATCTCGTCATCGGTGATGACCCCGCCGGCGTTGCGGATCACGTGCGCTTCGCCGTCACCGAGGCCCAGTAGCGCGTAGACGTTGAGCCGGGCGTCCATGCAGGCGACGACGGCGAGGTGGGAGGACGGTGGCATCGGCAGCGGGCCGCTGAAGCTTTCCGCGTAGCGCGCGTTGTTGGCCAGGTACTCGTCGGTGGCAGACATGGGGCTCCCGCTCGTAGATGGGGTCATTGCTCCGGTATGGGCCCGTGATAGCGATCTTAACCCGGCAGGTTCCGTGATATCAACTTTACCTATTAGATTACTAGGCTATAGGCCGGACCTTGCCGGGGACACCGCAAATCGCTCTCTGGGCGCACCACAGAAACCCCTGGAAGAGGTCACCGCGCCGGGGCAGCGTGGCAGGCAGTTGCTGGCGCCGACCTGACCGGTAGCGGACCCGGACGTCCGCGCGGCGGGCCCGAGCCAGACGGGGGTCCGGCCGCGCGCCGCCGAGGGGCGGCCGCGGCCCGCCGAGCGGCGGCCGTGCGCGGGGCGGCCCGCGGGCCGGCGGTACCGTTTCCGGATGGACCTGCATGGCTGGCTGAGCAGTGCCGTCGCGGCGATCGAGGAGTGGCAGGACGGGTTCGGGCCGTACCAGGCCGACCCGTCGCTGCTGGTCACCGAGGAACGGTTCGCCGAGGCGTTCGGCGAGCTGACCGGGCGGCTACGGAACAACTACCCGTTCTTCCACCCGTCGTACGCGGGCCAGATGCTCAAGCCACCGCACCCCGCCGCCGTGGCCGGATACCTGGCCGCGATGCTCATCAACCCGAACAACCACGCCCTCGACGGTGGCCCGGCGACCGGTCAGATGGAGAAGGAGACCGTCGCCACGCTGGCCGCGATGTTCGGCCTGGACACCCACCTTGGCCACCTCACCACCAGCGGCACGATCGCCAACCTGGAGGCCCTCTACGTGGCCAGGGAAACCCACCCGGGCCTGGGTGTCGCCTACAGCGAGGAGGCGCATTACACCCACGCCCGGATGTGCGGCGTGCTCGGCATCGAGGGCATCGCGGTGCCCGTCGACGCCGTGGGCCGGATGGACCCCGGGGCGCTCGACGCGCGGCTGTCCGGCGGGCGGATCGGGACGGTGGTGGCGACCGCCGGCACCACCGGCCTCGGCGCGATCGACCCGGTGCACGAGGTCCTCGCGGTCGCCCGCCGTCACGGGGCCCGGGTGCACGTGGACGCGGCCTACGGCGGGTTCTTCACCCTGCTGGCCGGGCAGCCGGGCGAGGCCGGCCTGGACCCGGCCCCGTGGCGCGCCATCGCCGGCTGCGACTCGGTCGTGGTCGACCCGCACAAACACGGCCTCCAGCCTTACGGCTGCGGCGCGATCCTGTTCAAAGATCCCGAGGTCGGCCGGTTCTACCTGCACGACTCGCCCTACACCTACTTCACCTCCGGCGAGCTGCACCTGGGCGAGATCAGCCTGGAGTGCTCCCGTGCGGGTGCTTCGGCGGCCGCGCTCTGGCTCACCTTCCAGCTCCTGCCACCGGCCGCGGACGGGCTCGGCCGGGCGCTCGCCGAGTGCCGCCGGGCCGCGCTGGAGTGGGCCGTGCTGATCGCCGAGTCCAGCCGCCTGGAGCTGTACCAGCCGCCGGAGCTCGACATTGTTTGCTATTACCCGGTGACGCCCGGCGGGGCGCTGTCCGAGATCGATGGCGCTGCCGCGGCGATGCTGGCCAACGGCATGAAGCAGGACCGGCCGGTCTTCCTCAGCACGTTGCGGGTGACCGCCGCCGGCATGTCGCGGCGGCACCCCGGGATCACGGCCGACCGGGACGGGGCCCGGATCCTGCGCAGCGTGCTCATGAAGCCCGAGGCGCGCGGTTACGTCCCCGAACTGCACGCCAGGGTCGAGCGGCTTGCGGCCGAGGCCGCCGGCTAGGCGCGCCGGAGATGGCCGTGGCTGATAGCGCCGGGGCGGGCGCCGAGCGGGGGCGGGCGCGAAGCGCGGGGGCGGGGGAGACAGAGCGCGGGGGCGGGAGGGACAGAGCCTGGCTGGACGGCCGGGTGGCGGTGATCACCGGCGCGGGCACCGGGATCGGCGCGGCCGTGGCGCACCGGTTCGTGGCCGAGGGCGCCCGCGTGGTCCTGGTCGGCCGGCGGGAAGGGCCGCTTGGCGAGGTCGCGGCGGCGCTGGGCGAGCGGGCGCTGGCGGTGCCCGCCGACGCCGCGGCCGACGGCGCCATGGCGGAGGTGGCCGCCGCGGCGACCGGGCGGTTCGGCGGCATCGACATCCTGGTCGCCAACGCGGGCGGGCACGGCGTCGGCACGGCCGCGGACATCCCCGACGAAGCCTGGGAGCAGAGCTGGCGCGCCAACGTGACCACGTGCCTGGTCTCGGCCCGGGCCTGCCTGCCGCAGCTCATCGCCCGGCGCGGCTGCATGGTGGTCGTCTCCTCGATCGCGGGCCTGGCCGCCGCGCCGGAGTCGGTGGGCTACGTCAGTGCCAAGCACGGCCTGATCGGGCTGGCCAGATCCATGGCCCGGGACTTCGGCCCGCGTGGTGTCCGGGTCAACACGGTGTGCCCGGGGTGGGTCGTCACCCCCATGGCTGACGAGGAGATGGACACGCTGGCCGCGCTGCGCGGGCTGGCGGGCCGGGAGGCCGCGTACGAACTGGCCACGGCGCAGGTGCCGCTGCGCCGGCCGGCCGAGCCCGCCGAGATCGCGGCCGTGGTGGCGTTCCTGGCCAGCGAGCACGCGTCGGCGGTGACGGGGGCGGTGCTCACCGTGGACGGCGGCGCGACCGCGGTGGACCTGCCGACGATTGCCTACGACCCGCCAGACGGCGCCTGAGCCCACCCCACGCGGTTCTCAGGGTGGCGAGCCTGACCAACCGGGCCCTGGCGAACGCTGACGCGGAGGGCGGGACGTCGCCGGAGCCGTTCCAACACCTGCCGTATACGCAGCGGCGATCGCCCGGTGAGCCGCGCCGCGTACCATCGTGGAATGCCACGCCGCCTCGCTGCTGGGACCGCCAGCGACCTCGTGCGGGCCGAGCGCGACATCCGCGGCCGCATCGGTGACCAGAAGCTCGACTTCGCCGCCATGGCCGCGGTGTCGAACATCTACCGCGCCGCCAACGTCATCCGTAACCACATGGAGCGCAAGGTGCTCGCGGACGAGGACCTGTCCTGGGCCGCGTTCACCGTGCTGTTCGTGCTGTGGATCTGGGGCGAGCAGCAGACCCGGGACCTGGCCGCCGAGGCCGGGGTCACCAAGGGCACGCTCACCGGCGTGCTGAAGACCCTGGAGAAGCGCGGCCTGGCCCGCCGCCGGGCGCACGAGTCCGACGGCCGCCTGGTGCTGGTCAGCCTGGAACCCAAGGGCCTGGGGGTGATCGAGCGGCTCTTCCCCGCGTTCAACCAGGGCGAGGCGTTCGTCAGCGCCAGCCTGTCGGAACGAGAGAAGAACCAGCTCGCGTCGCTGCTGCGGACGATCATCCGGTCGGTCGAGGAAGGCTGACCTTCCGGCCCGTTTTATTTTGCCGAACGATGGCCGTGGTACCCGGACCCGTGCCGCCGGGCGGGCCCGGGGCGGGTCAGGCGCCGGCCGCGATGCGCAGCGCGGTGGCGACCAGCCGGTCGGCACGAGCGGCGGCGCCGGGCTCTTCGGCGATGGTCCGCGCGAGCATGGCGCCCGGGTCCTGGCCGTTGGCCGCGATCTCCGCCCGGCCCCCCGCGTCCAGCCACAGCCGGAACTGGTCGCCGTCGACCTCGGGGTGGAACTGGACCCCGAGATGACGGCCCAGGCGGAACGCCTGGACCCCCAGGTCGTTGTGGGCGAGCACGGTGGCCCCGGCGGGTGGCTCGCACCGGTCGTGGTGGAACTCCAGCCACGGGCCCGGCGGGATCAGCTCGGGGTCGGCCGAGTCGACCGTGACCCAGCCGATCTCCTGGCGGCCGGCGTGCTCGACCGTGCCACCGAACGCGGCGGCCAGCAGCTGGCCGCCGAAGCAGATCCCCAGCACCGGCACCCCGGCCGCGCCGGCCCGGCGCAACCAGGTGAGTTCCTCGTCGATCCAGGCGCGTGCCTCGCCCTCGTCGTACACCGAGGACGTGGAGCCCAGCATGACGATGTGCGCCACGCCGTTCAGCTCCGGCAGCGCGCCCTCCTTGGGGTACAGCAGGGTGGACAGCGTGGCGCCGCGCGCCTCGAACCCGGCCCCGATGAACCCGGCCGAGTCCTCTTCGTGGTGGCGGACGACGACAACCCGCATGGGGTACCTCCGATTGCCGGCGATCTCGTTTGGTGCCAAACTACTTGCCATGACGGACGCCGGCGACCTGACCGACCTCGACATGTGGGCACGGGGGGTGCCCTACGACGAGTTTGCCCGGCTCCGGCGGGAGTCCCCGGTCGCCTGGCATGACGAGGCGCCGCCGAACTCGGGATTCTGGTCCGTGTGTGGCTACTCCGACATTGTCGCGGCTAGCCGGGACGTCGTCACGTTCTCCTCGGCACGCGGCATCTCGTTCGAGGAGCCGACAGACGAGGACATGGCGGCCCGGCGCACGATCATCGACACCGACCCGCCCGAGCACACCAAGCTCCGCAAGATCGTGTCCGGCGCGTTCTCCGTCCGGGCGGTCGCGGTCTACCAGCACTTCGTAGAAGGGCTCACCGAGCAGGTGCTTGACGCCGCGCTGCGAGGGCCGGCGTCGACGCATGAGGCGTTCGACTTCGTCGACGCCGTGGCCAAGGAGGTCCCGATCCGGGTGCTGGCGCGCATCATGGGCCTGCCAGCGGCCGACCTCGACTCGTTCATCGACCTGGGCGACCGGCTCATCGCCAACACCGACCCGGACATCACCGACGTGGTCTGGGGCCGCGACGACACCGACGCCTACCGGCGGTTCCCGTTCCGCAGCCCCTACGGCAAGCAACTGTGGGACCTGGGCCGGGAGATCGTGGCCGACCGGCTCCGTCACCCGGGCGAGGACCTGCTGTCCCGGCTGCTGCGGGCCGAGGTGGACGGCGACCGGCTGAGCGAGACCGACCTCGACAACTTCTTCTCGATCCTGGTGATCGCCGGGAACGAGACCACCCGGATCGCCATCGCCCAGGGCGTCCTGGCGTTCTGCGAGCACCCGGGGCAGTGGGACCGGCTGCGAGCCGATCCCGGGCTGCTCGACCCGGCGACCGACGAGGTGCTCCGCTGGAGCTGCCCGACCCATTTCATGCGCCGGACCGCGGCGGCGGACACCGAACTGGGCGGGTCGGCGATCAGAGCGGGGGACAAGGTCGTGCTCTGGTATGTGTCCGGGAACCGGGACGAGGCCGAATTCTCCGATCCCGGAATATTCGATGTCGGCCGTTCCCCCAACCGGCACCTGAGCTTCGGCCGGGGAGGGCCGCACCTGTGCCTGGGCGCTCACCTGGCCCGGCTGGAGGTGCGGATTGTGCTCGCCGCGCTGGCCCGGCGGGTGGCGCGGTTCGACCTGGCCGGGGAGCCGCGCCGGATCCGGTCAAACTTCACCAACGGACTGAAGTCCTTGCCGGTCCGGATAACCCCCGCCTGACCCGCGGCCCCGCCGTAAGGGCCTCCTGGTGATCGGCCAGATCTTGACACTCAATCGTTTGCTTCCATACGATCCCGGCAACTGCCCGCGCCAGTGCCGCCTGCGGCCAACGCCGAGGGGACGGTCGTGAGGAAGATCGACGCCTTCGCGCACATTCTCCCTCCGTCGTATGCGCGACGGTTGGAGTCGGTGATGTCCGGGCCGGTCAGCGACCGGATCCTTGGCTACCAGCCGTGGATCCACGAGGACCCGGCGCTCGTCGATCTCGGCGCCCGCTGGCGGGTCATGGACGCGTTC
>Ga0306924_10004945_pt1 | contig 13095 bp, 15 predicted proteins | sample sta12Can44000111_FD_203756 | JGI IMG/M metagenome (GOLD analysis project Ga0306924, IMG submission 203756) | Lab enrichment of tropical soil microbial communities from Luquillo Experimental Forest, Puerto Rico - statanox.12C.anox.44.000.111 (v2)... | ecosystem: Environmental > Terrestrial >... | reverse complement strand
GTCGCCATGAGCAGCTGCCCATCGCGCAAGTCAGAGTGCGGGATCGCCGCGGCCGCCAGGACAGTGAGTGATCCGCTGAGGAACTGCCGCCGGTCCGTGTCGTCCTCCTGGCTGGCATCTTCTAATAGGCCTGCGAACTGTCTGGGGACTTCGAGCCCGTCGCACAAGGCCTTCGTTGTCTTGATACTTGGTGTTCTGCTCTGCCCGTTTGCCAGCCGTGAAACCTGGGACTGAGAAAGCCCGGTCCGAGCGGCGATCACCGTCTGCGACAAGCCGCCGTCCAGGAAGGCGCACAAGACGATCGACCAATCGCCTCGCGCCAGGGCGTCCCGGACATCTGGCCTGTCGCTGATGGTGGTCATGGCGGTGCAGTTCCCGCCATTGTCACGCCTCCTTGGCCATACCCCTATGCATCGTCGCATAGCCCGCCGACGCCATGCATGCACGCGCGACCCCGGTCCCTCCCGCGGCATTCAATGGCGGCCGAGCTTGACGGCGGAATCGCCTTGGCCAGTACAGCGTTAGCGCTGTATTGTTACAGCGTGAGCGCTGTACTGCGGCTCACGAGCGTCACGCCAGGAAGAGGCGTGACCCGACGAACGGAGGTGAGAGCCCGTGGCTCTCAGCACTGGAGTGCGGCTGCCGGTGAGCATGGCCGAGGTCTTCCCGGCCGGATGCCACCTGCTGCCGGACTCGATCACCGAAGCCCAGGACTGGGACGCGGCCACCAGGGTCCGCACCCCCACAGTAGACAAGATCACCGGCCAGCGGGTCTGGCACGTGCGCGTGGTGGACATGGACCAGGCGCTGGAAGGACGGTCCCGCGAGGTCGTGGTCAAGATCGCGGCCGACCGGGCGCCGGTCCCGCCCACCCGCACGCCGTTCGAGGCGGTGGAGTTCGAAGGCCTGACCGTCACCCCGTACGTCGATACCGGCCGCTGCACCGGCCAGGGTCGGTGCGGGGCGCGTATGGCGTTCTCGCTGCGGGCGACCGGGCTCAAGGCCGCCGCCCGTCCCGCGCCGTCCAAGGACGCGGCCTGATGACCGCCATGCGCGGCATGTCGGTGTGCATCCCGGTCGGCTCCCGCGCGGCGGTGGAGTTCCGCCGTTACGACCACCGCACCCCGATCCTCACCCTGCGCGTGGCCCCGGCGGTCCTGGTCACGCTGACCCTGCCGGAGAAGATCGATGCCGGGCACATCCAGTTCGCACGCCAGCTGGCCCGGCTGGCTGCCCGGTACGCGATCGAGGTCGAGCGGCATTCGCGAGGCCAGCCCGCCCTGCCCGCCCGCGGCGCCGACGCCGCATGACAACCGAGCAGCCCCGGCCGGTGACTGCAACACCGGCCGGGGCCTTGCCCTCCGTCCCTCTGCCCGAGTTCAGGAAGGAACCACCATCATGACCGAACAGCCCGCCCGGGTCACCCCCGGCGAGATCAGCGCCCTGCTCGACCAGGCCCGCCAGATGATCAATGGGGTCGCGTCGCTGGAGGAGCAGATCGCCTACCACGAGCTCAAGGCACTCCTGCTGTCGCGGGTCGCCGCCGAGCTGGACACCGCCGAGGCGCACCAGGTAGCGGCCGAGGCCTGGCACTACGTCCGGACCTTGGCCGCCCGCCGCGACACCCCCACATCAGAGGAGGCGGCGCCGTGAAGATGTCCACCTTCTCGGGGGATCAGATCGCCCAGGTGAACAACCCCGACCCGTTCGCGGTCCCGGTCTGGCGCTCCCCGGTATTCCACACCCCCGGCTGGGTGATCACCATCGTCCAGATCGCCCGCATCATCAAGACCCTGATCGCGTTCCTCGTGCGTCACCCGCTCGCCACGCTGACCGCGGCGGTGCTGGGGCTGGCCTGGTACCGGTTTGGCTGGCCTGGCCCGGTCATCCTGGCCGCCTGCATCGCCGCGGTGCTGACGGCCTGGTGGTGGCGGTGGCGGGCCTCGTTCCACCGCCAGGTCACCGGCCGGGTACGGGGCAAGTGGCGGCGCTGGCACTACCAGCGGCACTGGCTCGCGGTCATGACCATCGGCCGCCTGGCCCCGGTCTACCAGGGCCGCCTACTGATGCCGGTGCTGGGGAAGGTCACCTCCACCCCGTACACCGACCGGGTGCTGACCGGAATCGTGTCCGGCCAGTCGCCCGAGGACTTCGCACGCCGCGCCGACGCCCTGGCCCACGGGTTCGGCGCGTTGCTGTGCCGGGTCGGCACGGCACGGCCGGGATGGCTGGTGCTGGAGATCGTCCGCCGCGACGCCCTGGCCGCCATCGTCCCTGCCCTCCCCATACCGGTGACGGCCGATCTCAAGGCGCTGGCCGTAGGACGGCGGGAGGACGGGTCGCTATGGCTGATCCGGCTGCACGGCACCCACCTCCTCGTGGCCGGGGCCACCGGCGCCGGGAAAGCCTCGATCATCTGGAGCCTGATCCGCGCCATCTTCCCCCTGCTCAAAGCAGGGCTGGTCCGCCTCCTCGGCGCCGACCCCAAGCGCATGGAACTGTCCTACGGCCGGGAGATCTTCGACGCCCACGGCCACTACGCCGCCGACCCAGCTGAGATCGCCGCGATGCTCGCGCAGGCAGCGACCGACATGCAGGATCGGGCCGAGCAGCTGGGCGGCAGGCAGCGTGACCACACGCCGAGCGCGGCGTTCCCGTTCGTGGTGATCGTCGTGGATGAGGTCGCGTTCTTGACCGCCTACCACCCCGACAAGCAGCTCCGTGAGCGGATCAAGGCCGACCTGGCCACCCTCACCACCCAGGGCCGCGCCGTGGGCTATTGCGTGGTCGCCGCGCTGCAGGACCCGCGCAAGGAGGTCATGTCGATCCGCAACCTGTTCCCCGACCGGATCGCCATGCGCCTGGATGAGCCCGAGCAGGTGGATATGGTGCTGGGCGACGGGGCCCGCGACCGTGGCGCCGCGGCCGAGCTGATCTCCTCCGACCCGGCCGTCGGCGCCGGGGTGGCGTTCGTCCGGCTGGAATCCGACCCGGACCCGGTGCGGGTCCGCGCCGCCTGGGTGGCCGACGCCGATATCCGTGCCATGGCCGACCTGTGCGCCGTGTCCGAAGTCGAGGCGGTGGCCGCATGAATACGACAGCCACCACTTGGCGGACCGATGACCCGTGCCCGGTCTGCGGCACCGGCCTGCACACTACCGACAACGGCGCCGCCACGGTCACGCAGGACTGCCCGCTGTGCGGCTGGTCGACCACCTGGGCCACCAGCCAGGACGGAGGCCGCCAATGACCGGACACACCACCCGGGCCGAGCGGATGGCCCAGCCACGCGCCGCCGACGCGATCAAGACGCTGGCCGAGGCCAGCGGCGGATGCATCCGCCCGGTCCAGCTGCGCCGTACCGATCTGGACACCGGCCAGGTCGAACAGGTCATAATCCCCTGCGGGGTCACCCTCGCCACCCTCTGCCCGGCCTGCGCCGAACGCGCCCAATCGCTGCGCGCCGCCCAGTGCCGCGAAGGCTGGCACCTCGAGAACGAGCCCATCCCGCCACCCGCAACACCAGACGACTGGCAGACCTGGCTCCTGGAGCAGCGCGCCGAGCTCCAGCAGCTCCGCGACCGCATGCACGCCGCAGGCGATGAGACCGCCGGGCTGGATGAGCTCATCGGCGAGGTGGACACCGAGCTGGCCCGGTCTGGCATCCGCGGCAACCCCGACCCCGGCGCCCGTAAGAAGCCGCGGCACCGGTCCACCCGGCGCCGCCAGGACGCTCCGGCCCTGCCCCGGCGCGCGATCGGCCCGCGCACTACCGGCAAGGTCTACACCGCCCCGGGAGGCAAGATGTTCCGCCCGTCGATGTTCCTCACTCTGACCCTGGACAGCTACGGCCGGGTGCTGGAGGACGGCACGCCAGCCAACCGGGAGACCTACGACTACCGGCGGGCGGCCCGGGACGCGATCCACTTCGCCGCGCTGGTTGACCGGTTCATCCAGAACCTGCGCCGCTTCCTCGGCTACGACGTGCAGTATTTTGCCGCCATCGAACCGCAACGGAGACTGGCGCCGCACGCCCACATCGCCCTGCGCGGCACCGTCTCCCGCACCGACCTGCGCCAAGTCCTGGGGGCCACTTACCACCAGGTCTGGTGGCCATCAACGGACGTGATCCGCTTCGCCGCCGACCAGCTCCCGGTCTGGCATGAGGCCAGCGGAAACTACCTCGACCCGGCTACCGGGAAGTGCTGCCCACCTGGGACCAGGCCCTCGACGCTATCGGCCCGCACGACTCGCCGCTGCACGTGGCCCGGTTCGGGCCTAAGTTCGACGCCCAGGGCGTGCTCGCCGGGTCCAAGGACTCCGGCCGGTGCATCCGCTACCTCACCAAGTACCTGACCAAGAACATCGCCGACTGCCACCAGGCCGACACTCCCGCCCAGCAGCACCACGCCGACCAGCTCGCCGACACCCTGCGCTATGAACCATGCTCGCCCACGTGCGCGAACTGGCTGCGGTATGGCGTCCAGCCCAAGAACCCTCGCGAAGGCCTACGGCCCGGCGCGTGCAAGGGCAAGGCACACCGCCCCGAGCACCTCGGCTACGCCGGGCGCCGGATCCTGGTGTCCCGCAAGTGGTCGGGCAAGACTCTGGCCGACCACCGCGGCGACCCCAAGGCCTGGCTGCTATCCATGCTCGGCCTGCCCGACCCCGGCGACGACCACCGGTACCGGTGGGAAGCGGTCACTCCGGCCGACCAGGATCACATGACCCACGGCAGGCGGCTGCTGCACGTCCTGGCCGACCGCGCCCGATGGCACGCCGCGCTCGCCGAAGCTAGACACCGAGCCCAGGAAGCCACCGGCGAACTTCCGGCAACCGGGAGGGCAGCGTGATGGCTAGATCGAAGCCGGGCCGTGTCGAGCGGCTGTTCACCGTGGCCGAGGTCGCCGAGCTGCTCGGAACGAGCGAGCGGTTTCCCCGGCGTCTGATCGCTGAACGCCGGATCCGATTCGTCCGGGTCGGCCGTCATGTGCGGATCCCCGAATCGGCTCTAGCGGGGTTCATCGCGGCGGGCATGGTCGAGCCGGTTATCCGCCAGGGGAAAGTGGCCTGATGGCTGGCGGCAAGCGCAGGTTCGGCCGTATCCGCCGGTTGCCTTCGAAGCGGTGGCAGGCGCGCTATCTCGGTCCTGATGGCATCGACCGGCCAGCTCCTCGCACATTCGCCACCAAGCGGGACGCTGAAATCTGGCTAGCCCGGACTGAGGTCGAGATCCACTCGGATCGCTGGCTGGACCCCGATGCCGGGGCCATTTCATTCGGCGACTACGCCGAGGCATGGATCAACGAGCGTCCCGCGCTGCGGCCGAAGACGATCGGGCTATATCGCTACCTGCTGCGCCGTCATCTGCGCCCAGCTTTCGGCAACTATCCGGTGGCCGACATCCGCGAGCCGATGGTGCGCCGCCGCTGGCGGCAGAAAATGCTCGCCGATCAGGTCAGTGAGGTGACCCTGGCCAAGGCCTACCGGCTGCTCAAGGCGATCATGAACACGGCCGTGGAAGACCGCATCATCGGCCGTAATCCCTGCCGGATCAAGGGCGCTGGCCAGGAACGCTCGGCCGAGCGGCCGGTGCTGACCATCGCCCAGGTCTTCGCCCTGGCCGACGCGATCGACCAGCGATACCGCGCCCTAGTCCTGCTGGCCAGCCTCGGCAGCCTGCGGTGGGGCGAGCTGGCAGCTCTGCGGCGGACCGACGTGGATCTGGACGCCCGGCTCGTCAGGGTTTCCCGGCAGCTCACCGAGGCGCGCGGCGCACCGCTCGCCTTCGGAACGCCTAAGACCGACGCGGGCAAGCGCACCGTCGCCATACCCGAGGCGCTCATTCCGGTGCTGCGCTGGCACCTCGCTCGGTTCGTGGTTGAAGGCGATGAAGGGCTCCTGTTCACCAGCCCGGATGGAATGCCGTTGCGGCACAGTAATTTCCGCAACCGTGTTTGGCTCGGCGCTGTCGACAGGGCCGGGCTCGGTGAGCTTCATTTCCACGATCTGCGCCACACCGGCAACCAGCTGGCGGCGGGCACCGGGGCCACGCTGCGGGAGCTGATGGATCGCATGGGTCACTCGACCGCCCGGGCCGCGCTGATCTACCTGCACGGCAGCGATCAGCGCCAGCGTGAGATCGCCCAGGCGCTCAGTGACCTGGCGGAAGCGGAGATAAACCGCCGTGTCAAACGCCCAAAAGGCCAGCCAGTACGCAAGCCATCGGGCACGTATCGGGCACGACGCGGGCAAAATGCATCCTGAGCCGATCGGCGGGGATGCCCTGCATGGGTTCTGAGCTGTGTTTTCGGTTAGTGCGCCTGGCAGTGCGCCTGGCAGGATTCGAACCTGCGACCGGCTGCTTAGAAGGCAGCTGCTCTGTCCTGCTGAGCTACAGGCGCCAGCGGAGCCATTGTGCCGGGCCAAGGTCACGCGCGAGCAACAGAGAGGCTGAGCCCAGGTCGCATTTGGAGCGCCCTCTCGCCCACCCTGGTGCCGACGGTTCCCTATTGTCGTGGCCGTGGCGGCTACGGTCGGCGGGTCCCGCGCGGTGGCGCGGCGGGCCCGGCCGCGTACCAGGCTACCCGGCTGGCCGGCCGCCGCCGGGGTCGTCGCGGGCGTGGCCGCTGATTCGCTGCTCGGCGATCCGCGGCGCGGGCACCCGGTCGCACTGTTCGGCCGGGCCGCGCAGGCCGCGTTGGAGCGGGCCTACGCGGACAGCCGGCTGCGCGGCGCGGGGTACGCGGCCGGCTGCGTGCTGGGCGCCGCCGCGCCCGCGATGCTGGCGGAGCACCTGACCCGCGGCCGGCCCTGGCTGCGCCTGGCCATGACGGCCGCCACGGTATGGACCGTGACCGGGGCGCGCTCCCTGACCGGCGAAGCACAAGGGATAGCAACGGCGCTCCAGGCCGGCGACCTTACGGCGGCACGGAGGGCCCTGCCGAGCCTGTGCGGGCGTGATCCCGGCTCGCTCGACGAGAGTGAGCTGGCCCGGGCTGTGGTGGAGTCGGTCGCCGAGAACACCAGCGACGCGGTGGTCGCGCCGCTGGTATGGGGGGTGCTGGCCGGGCTGCCCGGCCTGACCGGGTACCGGGCTGTCAATACGCTGGACGCGATGGTCGGGTACCGGTCGGCGACCTGGGCCAGATTCGGGTGGGGGAGCGCGCGGCTGGACGACGTGGCCAACTGGGCGCCTGCGCGGCTGACGGGGGTCCTGGCCGCGGCGCTGGCGCCGGTCGTCGGCGGGCGGCCCGCCGCGGCGTGGCACGCGATGCGGCGGTATGGCGGGCAGCATCCCAGCCCCAACGCGGGCCGGTGCGAGGCCGCGTTCGCGGGCGCGCTCGGCGTCCGGCTCGGCGGGACCAGCAGCTACGCGGGAGCCGCCGAGCACCGGCCCGTCCTCGGCCAGGGGCGCGCGCCAGAGCCAGGGGACATCCGCCGCGCGGTCCGCTTGTGCCGCGCGGTTACGATCGCTGCGACGGCTGCGGCCGCTGCTACGGCAGTGGCGGCTGCGGCGGCGGACGCGGCGATCGGAGTGCGGACATGCCAGGGGCGCTTCTGGTAGCGGGCACGACGTCGGACGCGGGCAAGAGCGTGCTCGCGGCCGGCCTGTGCCGCTGGCTTGCGCGGCGGGGGGTGCGCGTCGCCCCGTTCAAGGCCCAGAACATGTCGCTGAACTCGTTCGTCACCGCCGACGGCGCGGAGATCGGCCGGGCCCAGGCGATGCAGGCCGCGGCGGCGGGCGTCGCGCCCGACGCGCGGATGAACCCGGTGCTGCTCAAGCCCGGCAGCGACCGGCGCAGCCAGGTAGTGGTGCTCGGGCGCCCGGAGGCCGAGATCGACGCGGCCGAGTACCGGCAGCACGCCGCCCAGCTGCTGGACGTGGCCACCGACAGCCTGGCGCGGCTGCGGCGCGAGTACGAGGTGGTGATCTGCGAGGGAGCGGGCAGCCCGGCGGAGATCAACCTGCGCGCAACCGACATCGCGAACATGGGGCTGGCCCGGGCCGCGCGCCTGCCGGTGATCGTGGTCGGCGACATCGACCGCGGCGGGGTGTTCGCCGCGCTGCACGGCACCCTGGCCCTGCTCGAGCCCGCGGACCAGGCACTGGTGGCCGGGTTCGTGATCAACAAGTTCCGCGGGGCGCCCGAGCTGCTCGTGCCCGGAGTGCGGATGCTGCAGGAGCTCACCGGCCGCGTTGCCGACCTGGCCTGGCTGCGCGACAACAGCATGGCCGAGGTGATCGCCGCGCGCGCCGCCAAGGGGCTGCCGGTGCTGGGTATCGGGAGCTACCAGATGCTGGGCCGCGAGATCGACGACGAGGTGGAGTCCGGCGCGGGCCGGGTGGCCGGGCTGGGGGTGCTACCAGTACGGGTGGCGTTCGGGGCGCCCAAGCGGCTGGGTCGGCCCGCCGGGAGCTGCTACGGCGCGGACGTCGCCGGATACGAGATCCATCACGGGATCGCCACCCTGGACCCTGGCGCCGAGCCGTTCCTGGACGGCTGCCGGACCGTGGCCGCCTGGGGGACGAGCTGGCACGGGACGCTGGAGAGCGACGCGTTCCGGCGGGCGTTCCTGACCGAGGTGGCCGCGCTCACCGGCCGCGACTTCACGGTGGCGCCGGACACCGACTTCGCGGCGCTGCGGCAGGCGCGGCTGGATACGCTCGGCGACCTGGTAGCCGGCCATCTCGACACGGCGGCGCTGGAGCGGCTCATCGACGGCGGTCCGCCGCCGGGACTGCCGGTCGTCTGGCCGGCTGGATCGAGGGCAATGTCATGAGGTGGCCAGGACCCGGCGGCTACTGGGCCAGCGACGAGCGGGCGCTGATCGACCTGGCCCGCGTGCACGCCTGGATCAGCGGCGAGAGCTACTGGGCGGAGGGCCGTCCTCCGGACGTGATGGCCCGGGCCATCGAGAATTCGCTGGTCGTCGGCCTCTACTCAGCCGACGGGACGCAGGTCGGCTTCGCCAGGTTCGTCACGGACTACGCCACGTTCGGCTGGCTGTGCGATGTCTTCATCGACTCGGCCCACCGAGGACACCGGCTGGGCACGTTTCTGGTCGAGACGACGGTCGATCATCCCGACGTGCGCGGCATCCGCCAGATCCTGGCCACGGAACCCGGGCGCAGCCTGTACACCAGGTTCGGCTACGGCCCGCTCGCCCGGCCGGAACGGTGGATGGAGCGCCCCGGCCTGGTGCCGTGAGTCTCATTAGCTGAGAGCCGCCCGGCCAGGCGTTGACAGGCTGGCCGCCCAGGGCGTAGCAAGCCGGGAGGGGAGGGTCGCGGCGCGGACGGGCGCCGGGCCGCCCGGGGAGACGGCGAGGTGGCCAATGAGCGAGGTCGGGACCGAGGTCCACGGAACGTGCGCGGCGGGTTACGAGCCGGTACGGGAGGCGTTCGCCGAGAACTTCGCCGAGCGGGACGAGATCGGGGCGAGCGTCGCGGTGGCGGTCGGCGGCCAGACCGTCGTGAACCTGTGGGCGGGCTGGGCCGATCCCGGCCGGACCCGCGAGTGGCAGGAGGACACGCTCACCAACGTGTGGTCCACGACCAAGGCCATGACGTCGCTGTGCGCGCACATCCTGATCGACCGCGGGGAACTGGACCAGGACGCCCCGGTCGCGCGGTACTGGCCCGAGTTCGCCGCGGGCGGCAAGGCCGAGATCCCGGTGCGGTGGATCATGGGCCACAAGTCGGGGCTCACCGGCCTGTCGGTCCCGGTCAGCGTGCAGGACTACTACGACTGGGAGAAGATCACCGACTTGCTGGCCCGCCAGGAGCCGCTGTTCCCGCCCGGCAGCACCACCGGATACCAGGCGATGACGTTCGGGTTCCTGGTCGGCGAGGTCATCCGGCGGATCACCGGGCAGAGCTGCGGGACGTTTTTCGCCTCGGAGATCGCCGGACCGCTCGGCGCCGACTTCCGCATCGGGCTACCCGCGACCGAGCTGGACCGCTGCTCGGAGCTGCAGGGGGTCCGGCCGTCGGAGGACGAGCAGGCCGCGCTGGCCCAGGCCTTCGCCAACGCCGGCCCTCCCGCGCAGGCCGCGTTGCTCAACCCCATGCTGACCGGGGACGAGGCCAACGCCGACGACTGGCGGATGGCGGAGATCCCGTCGGTCAACGGGCACGGCACCGCGCTGGGCCTGGTGACCGTGTACGGGACGCTGGCCGACGGTTCCGAGCGGCTGATCTCGGCCAAGACCCTGCAGCTGGCCCGCGCCGGCCAGGGGCGGTTCACCGACCTGGTCCTCGGCTTCCCGATCGAGTGGGGGCTCGGCGTCGGCCTGTCCGGCCCGGAGGGACACTGCGGCCCTAACCCGGCCGCGTTCGGGCACGACGGCTTCGGCGGGTCGACGGTCTGCGCCGACCCCGAGGCCGGCGTGGCGTTGGCCTACGTGATGAACCGGATGGGCATGGGCCTGGTCGACGATCCGCGCAAGATGGCGCTGATCGACGCCACCTACCGCAGCCTGGGCGCGAGATAGGCTCCCGCGATTCGAAAGGTGTCCGTTAGTGGTCGTGCCCACGACCACTAACGGACACGGACACTTTTGCGGCGGGCCGGGCCGTCGGCCGGGCGAGCTGGCGGCCCGGGTTCAGTCGGCGGGTTCGGGGACCGGCCTCGCGTCTGTGTCCTGCGGGCCGGCCAGGCTGGCATGGCGCAGCGACGGGAACAGCGCGCCGAGCAGCAGGGCTCCGCCGATGCAGGCCAGCCCGCCGCTGACCACCGAGGCGGTGAGCGAGAACAGCTCCGCCACGATCCCGGCCTCGACGTTGCCCAGGGCCGGGGCGGTGTTGACCTGGGCCAGGTAGAGGCTGCTCAGCCGGCCGCGCAGCCGGTCGGGGGCGTAGATCTGCAGCAGCGCGTTGCGCAGGATCTCCGAGATCATGTCGCCCATCCCGGCCAGCGCGAGGAACGCCAGCGCGACCGGCAGGCTGCGGACCAGCCCGAAGCCCACGATGGCACCGCCCCACACGATGCCCGCCGCGATGATCACGATCCCCGGCCGCCGGACCCGGCCGGTCCAGCCGCTGCTCGCCGCGCCGACGATGGCGCCGAGCCCGGGAGCGGCGACCAGCAGGCCGAACGTGGCCGAGCCGCCGTGGAAGTGCTGGCTGGCCAGGGCCGGGAACAGCGCGGCGGGCATGCCGAAGATCATCGCGTTGGTGTCGATCAGCAGCATGCCGCCCAGCACGCCGCTGTGCCAGACGTAGCGGAAGCCCTCGGCCAGCGAGCGGAACCCCGGCCGCGGCGCCCGCACCGTGGGCGGCAGCGGCCGCACGAACAGCAGCGCGACGGTGAACGCAGCGAAGCAGGCCACGGCGAGGGCGTAGCACGCGGCCAGGCCGGGCCCGGCGATCAGCAGGCCGGCCAGCGCGGGCCCGGCCAGGTTGCCGAGCTGGTTGCCCATCCCGTTCAGGGCCGCGGCGGCGGGCATCCGGGACGGGCCGACCAGCGCCGGGGTGGCGGCGGTCGACGCGGGCGCCCCGAGGCCCTGGAGCAGCCCGATCGCCAGCATGACCACGTAGATCGCCCACACCGCCGGGTGCTGCAGCAGGCTGTTGACCAGCAGCGCGCCCGCCAGCAGGGCCTGCGGCAGCCCGGTCGCCAGCAGCAGGACACGGCGGTCGTGCCGGTCCGCGAGCATCCCCCCGGCCAGCAGGCTGAACAGCATCCCGAGGCTGGCCGTCAGGGTGAGCAGGCCGACGGCCAGCGACGAGTGCGTCAGCGTGTAGACCTGCCAGCTGGCCGCGGTGGTGGCCACCACGTCCCCGGCCGACGCCACCAAACGGCCGGAGTACAGCCAGCGGAAGTCACGGCTCTCCCGCAGCGGCGCCACATCGATGACGATCTGCCCGATGCGCATGCCGCTCCGATATCTGACTGCCCGCGTGTGCCCGGCGTGTGCACAACGCCCGGGCAGCTTACCGGCTGGCCGCGCAACGAGACGCCGGAGGCGGACGGCGGCGCAGGTCATCTGGTGCAAAGGGGTTGGACAGCCCGGTGCCGGACCGACAGGGTGGGGCTGTGGACGTGCGCACTGAGCGGGCAGGGAGATAGCCGTGGCCCGGATCCGCGATGTGGTCTTCGACTGCGGTCACCCGGCGGCCCTGGCGCGGTTCTGGGCGGCGGCACTGGAGGGCTATGCGGTCGCGCCGTATGACCAGGCCGAGCTGGACCGGCTGCGGGCCGCCGGCATCGATGACCCGGAGGACGACCCGACGGTCCTGGTCGAGCCGTCATCGGGTTCCGGCCCGCGGCTGTGGTTCCAGCTGGTGCCCGAGGCCAAGCAGGTCAAGAACCGCGTTCACCTGGACCTGGCGTCCGCCGACGTCAGCGCCGAGGTACTGCGCCTGGCCGGGCTCGGCGCGCGGGTGCTGGCCGAGCGGCGGGCGTGGGTGACCATGGAGGACCCGGAGGGCAACGAGTTTGATGTCACGCCGGGCTAGGGCCCGGCCGTGCTGACCATCCTGCTTTCCCTGGTCTCCGCGGCGGGCTACGGCAGTTCGGACTTCGCGGCCGGCCTCGCGACCCGCCGCGCGAGCGTGATCCGGGTCACCGTGCTGGCCGAGGCGTTCAGCGTCGCCGTGGTGGGAGCGGCGCTGCCGCTGAGCGGCGCTGACCTGCCCAGTCCGCAGGCCGTGGCCTGGGGCTCGGTGGCGGGCCTGGCGGGCGTGGCGGGGGCGATGGCGCTCTACCTCGGGTTCCGGCACGCGGCGTTCAGCGTCGCCGCGACGCTCAGCGCGGTGGGGTCTGCGGGATTCTCGGTGCTGGCCGGGCTGCTGCTCGGCGAGCGGCCGACGGTGCTGGCCCTGGTCGGGATCGCCCTGGCGCTGCCCGCCATCGCGGGCGTGTCCGCGAGCGCGCACGAGCCCGAGGGTGAGGAAGCGGCGGACCCGTCGCCACCATCCCCAGCAAACCCTGCCATAACGGGCCGGCGGTGGGTGCCGGCCGGAGTGAGCTACGGCCTGGTCGCCGGTGCCTGCTTCGCGCTGCTGTTCATCGGGCTCAACCAGGCGGGGGCCGGCAGCGGCCTGTGGCCGGTGTTCTGCAGCCAGGCCGCGGCGCTCGTGGCGGTCGC
>Ga0306924_10004944_pt1 | contig 13095 bp, 12 predicted proteins | sample sta12Can44000111_FD_203756 | JGI IMG/M metagenome (GOLD analysis project Ga0306924, IMG submission 203756) | Lab enrichment of tropical soil microbial communities from Luquillo Experimental Forest, Puerto Rico - statanox.12C.anox.44.000.111 (v2)... | ecosystem: Environmental > Terrestrial >... | reverse complement strand
AACGAATTGATCCGCGTCTGCCGTCCGGGCGGAAAGATCGGTCTCGCCAACTGGACGCCGGAGGGCTTCATCGGCAGGTTGTTCAAGACCATCGGCAAGTTCGTTCCGCCGCCGCCGGGGGTGAAGTCGCCCGCACTCTGGGGCAGCAGGGTACATCTTGAAGCCCTGTTTGGCGCGAAGGCGACCGTCGCTGGAGAGAGAAGGGAATTCGTCTTCCGGTACAGATCGCCGAGCCACTGGATCGAGGTGTTCCGGAGCTACTACGGTCCGGTCGTCAAGGCGTTCGAGGCGATCGATCCCGAGGCGCGCAACGCGCTCGAGACCGAGATTTACGCTCTGCTCGACGAATTCAACACCGCCGACGATGGCACGCTCGTGGTCCCGGGCGAGTATCTCGAAGTGGTTATCGTCAAGATATGATGGATCACCAGATAGCGGAGCAGCGACGGGCGCCGCGCCGGGGTTGACTGTGCACCGTCCGGTGTTTTCAGCCCCTGTCAAAGTACGTGTTTGGGCGGATACAATGCTGCACAGTGAATTCAGGATCCGACATGCAGCGACGCGAGCTCATCACCCTGCTTGCTGGCGCGACGGCGTGGCCGATCGCGGCGCGCGCACAACAGCCGAAGGTGCCGGTGATCGGCTTCCTGCATCCCGGCTCGGCGGAGCCGAACGGCAATCTGCTCGCGGCATTTCGCAAGGGCCTTGCCGAGGCCGGCTACACGGAGGGCAGGAACGTCGCCATCGAATTTCGCTGGGCGCATGGTGAGAACAGCCGGCTCGAGGAATTGGCGGCCGACCTGGTGCAGCATCAGGTCGCCGTCATTGTCACGCCCATCGGTACGGTAACGGCCCTTGCAGCAAAGAAGGCAACGGCCACCATTCCCATCGTCTTTTCCGCCGGCACCGATCCGGTGAAAGCCGGCATCGTGGCAAGCCTCAGCCGCCCCGGCGGCAATGTCACCGGCGTCAACTACATGGCGGCCGAGCTCAGTGCCAAACGGTTGAGTCTGCTGCACGAGCTGATGCCGGGCGCCGCGCGGATCGCACTCCTGGTCAATCCCGCAAATCCGGTTGCCGCAGAGACCATTGCCAGGGAGACGGAGGCGGCGGCAGAAACAATCGGACGGCACATCGACATGTATAGGGCCGAGACCAGCCGCGAGATCGAAACGGCCTTTGCTGCGCTCGTGCGGGACAGGGCGGACGCCATTCTTGTCGGTGCCGACCCGTTCTTCGTCGATCGTCGCGTGCAAGTCGTGACGCTTGCGACGCGTTATCTGCTTCCAACCGTCCACTTCCTGCGCGACTTTACCGAAATCGGCGGGCTCATGAGCTATGGAGCGAGCCCCTTCGGGCGCTATCGCGAGGTCGGCATCTATACCGGCCGCATTCTCAACGGCGAGAAGCCGGCGGACATGCCGGTCGTGCAGCCAACCCAGTTCGAGCTGGTCATCAACCTGCCGACGGCGAGCGCGATCGGAGTCACAGTCCCTGCGAGCCTGCTCGCGCAGGCCAACGAGGTGATCGAGTGATCGCCGGATAATGACTCCTGGGCTTTCCGGGCTCGCGGAAAGTTGTTACTCTAAAACAGAGTTTTTCAGAGGGTTGCGATGATTCATCTATCCCAAGAGACTGAAGCTTTGGCCCGGCGACTGGCATTGGCCCAAGGCCTGTCCATCGAACAGGCCATCAAGCAGGCCCTCGAACAAAGCGCGCGCGCGGCTGGCATTGCATCCCAACCGCAGCAGCGGAGCGACAACTCTGCCAAGGCTGTTGCCGCGCGCATGGCGCGGATTGATCACGTTATCGACGAGCTCGCGACCATGCCCGTGCTTGATCGGCGCTCTCCGCGCGACATCATGAGCGACCTCAACGCTTTATGATTGTCGTCGATAGCTCGGCCTTGCTAGCGGTTCTCCTCAGAGAACCCGAGAAGCAAACCTTTCAGCAGCTTATCGCCGCTGCGGATCGCTGCGTCATTTCTGCCGTGAACGCGCATGAGACAGCAGCCGTGCTGCGGATACGGCATGGCCGGCCCGCGGTCGAGCTCCTATGGCAACTGCTTGCGGAGAACGAGATCGAAATCTTTCCTTTTGATAAGGCTCAGGTGCGGGTAGTGGCGGACGCCTTCGATCGCTACGGCAAAGGCATTTCACTCCCGCGCCCGGTTGAACCTTTCCGATTGCGCAGCCTACGCGCTGGCCAAAACCCTCAATGCGCCGCTCCTCTTCAAGGGTGACGACTTCAGGGCGACGGACGTACAGGGTCCCTGACATTCACGGCGCAGCGCGCCAAAGATCGACGCTGAAAACAATATTTTCCGGTATAAACGCAGCGGGGCACAAGGGAGGATTTCCATGCGAGGAGCAGTCGTTCTCGGTTTCATTGCGGGGCTGACAGCAGCGAGCACGATGCCGCCCGCGACCGTGCGGGCAGAGGACGCCTATACGGTCGGGGTGACGGCCGCGATGACCGGCCCCGGCGCCGCGACGCAAGCGCCGGTGATCGAGATGCTGCGCATCTATGTCGACCGTCTCAACGGCAAAGGCGGCATCAACGGCCACCGCGTCAGCCTGCTGATCGAGGATGATCAGGCCGAGCCGTCCAAGGCCGCCGCCAACGTCACCAAGCTGATCCGGCAGGACAATGTCATGCTGCTGATCAACTCGAGCTTCTCCTCCACCTACGGGCCGGTGATTGCCGAAGCGAGGCGGGCCAACGTACCTCTGTGGTTCGCCGGCGCCGTGTGTCCGAAAGAGACGCATCCGCCCAAGCCCGATCCTGTTCTGTTTTGCTCGACCGGGTTTGATTTCGCTGTCGACATTCCCACCGCGATCAAATGGATCAAGGAAATCGCCAAGGAGCCGGTTCGATTCGGGCTGGTCGGGATACCGGTCCCGATCTCGCGCATCGGGATCGATACCGCAGAGAAGCTCGCCGGCTCGCTCGGGATGACGACCGTGGACAAGGAGTTCATACCGCCGGCTACCGCCGACTACACGCCATTCGCCACCAAGATCAAGACTGCCGATGCCAACTGGGGCTATGCCTATGCGCCGTGGCCGGCCGAAGCGAAGACATTCGAGGCGCTGCGCCGGCTCGGCTGGACCGGCACCTACCTGGCTTACGGCCATATTCAGGCCGAGGACGAGCTGGCGCGCATCGCCGACGGCGGCTTCTATGTGTTTACCGCCAACGCCATGTTTCAGGATAACCTGCCGGTGCAGAAGGAAATGCGCGATGTTGCCGCGCAGGGGAAATATTCCTTTCCGGCAACCTACGCCTCCGAGGGCTGGATCACCGGCCGCGTGCTGGAGCAGGTCCTCACCCAGAGCGGCTGGCCGGCGAGCGCCGGCAAGGTCGCCGCGGCGATGGCAAACCTCAACCTGGACACGCAGGGCATTCGCGGCGGCCCACTGGTGTGGACGGCGGACAATCATTTCCGCACCAGGCAGTACTACCGGTTCTACCGCTATGATCCGGACCAGAAGAGCGTCGTGCGCATGCGCGACTGGCTTGCGGTCGACGTCGTCGACTGACTGCGGACGGGGGCGCCGCGCAGGGTGAGCTTCTCGCTCGCGCCGCAGCCCCCAAAGCCGGGCCGCGCGCTCGCCTCATGTCACTGCAACTCGTCGCCAATGTCGTCGTGCTCGCTGCGATCTACGCGCTGGTGAGCACCGGCTACGTTCTGATCTATCGCGCAAGCCGCGTTCTCAACCTCGCCCACGGCGAGCTCATGATGGTCGGCGCCTATTTCCTGGTTGCCACCGCCGGTCTGTTCAGCGGGGATCCGTTGCTCGCGCTGGCGCTGGCCGCGGTGTGCGGTCTCGTCATGGGCATGGTGGTCTATGTGGTGCTGATGCGCTGGATGACCGGCGAGGCGGTGCTGGCCGCCGTGCTGATCACCATCGCGCTCGGCATTCTGCTGCGCGGTCTGGTGATTCTGATCTGGACCACGCAGCAATTCTATCCCGGCGCGACGTTCGGTTGGCGCAATCCGCCGGTGGCCATTGTGCCCGGCGTGCAAATATCGGCGGCAAGCCTCGCCATCGTCGCTGTGGCCATTCTCGTCTATGTCGGGCTGTTCGGCTTCCTGCAATTCACCCGCTGGGGCGTGCGCATGCGGGCAGCGGGACAGAATCCACTCCTCGCCGAGCAACGCGGCATCCGGTTGCACGGCGTGTATGCTTTCGCCTGGGGCCTGTCGACCTTCACGGCGTCGGTCGCGGGGATGCTGATGGCGCTCGACTCCGGCGTCGAATCCACAATGGCAATCATCGGGCTGAAGGCGTTTCCGGCCGCTCTGGTGGGCGGGCTCGACAGTCTGTTGGGTGCAGTTCTCGGCGCGCTGATCGTGGCTGCCGCCGAGATTGCGGCCATCCAATACGTCAATCCGCTGCTCTCGGATGTGGTGCCGTTCATCGTGCTGCTGATCGTGCTGGCCATCCGCCCCTGGGGGCTGTTCGGCAGCCGCGAGCAACTGGACCGGGTCTGAGATGTGGAACGACGCCATGGAGCTTCGCCTCCTGGGCACGACCCGGCAGCGGATACGCTTTGCGCTGGTGCTCCTCGTGCTGGTCGCGCTGCCGTTCGTGGCCACTCCGTTCCTGCTCGATCTCGCCAATCAGGTGCTGCTGGCCAGCATCGGCGCGCTCGCGCTGATGCTGCTGACCGGGTTCGCCGGGTTGATCTCGCTCGGTACCGCCGGTCTGCTGGCCGCCGGCGCCTATGCGGTCGGCGTTCTGGTGCGCGAGGCCAACGCCCCGTTCTGGGTGACCTTGCCGGCGGCCGCCGTTCTCGGTGCGCTGCTCGGATTGATCTTCGGCCTGCCCTCGCTGCGGCTGCGCGGCCTCTATCTCGCCATCAGCACGCTCGGGCTGCACTTTGTCGTCATCTATCTCGGCGGCGAATATGAGGCGCGCGAAATTCTCTCGACCGGCATCATGATCGCCTCGCCGTCGATCGGGCGCTGGTCGCTGAGCAGCGGACGCGAATGGTACTTTGCCTTGCTGTTTTTCGCCGGCCTCGCACTCCTGATCAGCATCAATCTGCAGCGCTCCCGCACCGGCCGGGCATGGCGGGCGCTGCGCGAGCGCGACGTTGTGGCGAGCGCGCTCGGCATCGACGTGCAGCGATTCAAGCTGATGGCATTCATGGTGAGCGCGACCATGACCGCCGTCGCCGGCGCCCTGTTCGCGTATTTCCGCAATTTCGTGTCGATCGACGCGTTCTCGCTTTACCTGACCGTGCAATATGTCGCGATGATCATCATCGGCGGCATGGGCTCCATTCCAGGCGCGCTGCTCGGCGCCGGATTTGTCATACTTTTTCCTTATGCTATCGAAGCACTTGCCGGCCTGCTGCCGGCGCGCTTCAGCAACACGGTCTTTGCGCTGGATTACGCTGCCTTCGGAGTGGTGATGATCCTGTTCCTGCTGCTGGAGCCGGCGGGGCTCATCGGCATCTGGCATCGCCTGCGAGCCTCGCTCGCGACAACCTCGCTGCGGCTGCCGCGATGACGGACGTGGCTGCAAACGCTCCACTGCTCACCGTCGAGGGGCTCGAGGTCGCCTACCATCGCGTGGCGATCGCACTCTACGGCGTCTGCCTTCGCGTCATGCCGCAGACCATCGTGGTGCTTCTCGGCAATAACGGCGCCGGTAAAACCACGACCCTGCGCGCCATTTCCGGCTTCATCGGCCTCGACGATGCATCCATCACCGCGGGGTGCATCCGTTTCGCCGGCCAGGCGATCCAAGGTGAGCCGCCGCACGCAAATACCAGGCGCGGCATCGTGCTGGTGCCGGAACGCGACAAGGTTTTTCCCAATCTGACGGTCGCAGAAAACCTGGCTGTTGCCGTGTCGCACCGCGCCGGCACCGCCGAGCGCCAGCGGCTCGAAGCTCTGGTGTTCCAGTTCTTCCCGGCCCTCGCTCGGTTGCGCTCGCAGCTCGCAGGCCTCCTCTCGGGCGGGGAGCGGCAAATGCTGGCGCTCGGCAGCGCCATTGTCTGCAAGCCCGAATTGCTTCTGATCGACGAATTGTCGCTGGGATTGGCGCCGGTCGTCGTCGAGGATCTGGTGCGGCGGGTCTCGAGCATCAGGCAGGAGCTCGGCATCACCATTTTGTTGGTGGAGCAGAACGCAAGCGTCGCGCTCGCCGTCGCCGATTACGGCTACGTCCTCGAGAACGGGCGCGTCGCATTGGAAGGCCCGGCCGCCGAGCTGCGCGGGCGGGGTGAGATTCAGCAATCCTATCTCGGCCAGGCCAGTGGCGAAGAACGCCGGAGCTACCGGGCGCTGCGACAGCGGCCGGCGGAGCGCCGCAATGATTGAGCTCTCGGTCGAGCAGCTATGCTTGCGGTTCGGCGGGCTCGCCGTTCTCACCGACGTGTCGCTCTACGTCGAAGCCGGCGAGCTGCTCGCACTGATTGGACCGAACGGCGCTGGCAAGACCAGCGTGCTCAATTGCGTAAGCGGCATCTATCACGGCGACGGCGCGATCCGGCTGCGCGGGCAGGACATCAATGGACGACCCGCGCATGAAGTCGCACGCCTCGGCATCGCCCGCACCTTCCAGCATGGCGAGGTGTTCGCGCAGATGTCGGTATCGGAAAACGTGCTGACCGGCCGTCACTGCCGCATCGCAACTTCGATGCTGGCCGAGATGTTCTTTCTTCCCGCCGTGCGGCGCGAGGAGCTGCGGCATCGCGAGGCGGTGGAGCGAGTGCTGGACTTCGTCGGGCTTCTTGAATATCGCCACGCGCCGGTCGGCACGCTGCCGTTTGGCGTGCAGAAGCTCGTCGGCTTTGCCCGTGCGCTTGCGCTCGAGCCGTCGCTTCTGCTGCTCGACGAGCCCTCCGCAGGCCTCAATCGAAGCGAACGCGAGGACCTGGCGCGCCTCATTCTGCGCATCAAGGACGAGCTCGGCCTGGCTATGATCTGGATCGAGCACGACATGCAAATGGTCGCCGATCTCGCCGATCGTATTCACGTGCTCGATTATGGCCGCACCCTGGGTACCGGCTCCGCCGGCGAAGTGCTCAACAATCCAGCGGTGATTGCCGCCTATATCGGGACGGGGTCACTGTCCTGAGCCGGCAAATCCCGGCCGCGTACCCGCCCCGGAATGACAACGTTCAAGGAGTCACTCATACTGTGGAATGCAGCATTCGGCACGCGCAGGAACGGACCTTCAGATGATGCAGGATCAGCAGCCACGGTCGACATCAACCTTCGATTACGTGGTGGTCGGGACCGGTGCGGCGGGCTCCATCGTTGCTGCCCGCCTGTCCGAAGACCCCGGCGTCACCATCTGCGCGCTCGAGTCCGGTCCATCCGACCGCCACCCCTACATTCATATTCCGGCGGGCTTCATCAAGATCATGTTCAATGAAGCCTATACCTGGCAGTTCAAGACCGAGCCGTCCCCGAACGTCAACGGACGCTCGGTCATCATGCCGGTCGGCCGCACCGTCGGCGGATCGAGCTCGATCAACGGCATGATCATCAACCGCGGTCAGGCCGACGACTTCAACAGCTGGGCGCAGCGCGGCAACGCGGGCTGGGGCTATGCCGACCTCCTGCCCTATTTCAAACGGTTTGAGCGGCGGATCGGTGAAGGTGACAACCTCTATCGCGGCCGCGACGGCAACATTCCGGTGACCGATCTCGATTGGCCGCACGAAATCTGCGAGGCGTTCATCGCCGGGGCCGAGGGCCTCGGCATTCCCCGCAACGCGGACTACAACGGTGCCTCGCAGCCGGGTGTCGGCTATCTCCAGCGCTGCATCCACAAGGGGCTGCGCCGCAGCGCCGGCCGGATGTATCTGCTCCCGGCGCAGAAGAAATCCGGGCGCATTGATCTTCGCACCCATGCGCGCGCCTGCAAGATCGTCTTCGACGGCAAGAAGGCGGTCGCCGTCCGCTATGTCGACGAGCGCAGCCGCACCATCCATGAGGTGAAGGCGCGCAGGGAGGTGATCGTCAGCGGTGGTACCATCAACTCACCGCGCCTGCTGCAGCTCTCAGGCGTCGGCAGCGCCAGCCTGCTCAAGAGCCTCGGCATCGAGGTGGTTCACGATCTGCCGGCGGTCGGCGAAAACTTCCGCGACCATTGCTCGGTGCGTCTCGTGGCGCGTGCCAAGAACTCGAGAACCATCAACGAGATCACCCGCGGCCCCTCGCTGATCGGCCAGGTGCTGCGCTGGCTCGCCGGCAGGCCCAGTGCCATCGGCGTGAGCCCTTCGCTTTGCTATTGCTTCTGGAAGTCCGATCCGGCCATCAGCGGCGCGGATCTGCAGGTGGTGTTCTCGCCGGCGAGCTACAAGGAGGGCTTCGTCGGCATGCTCGACGACTATCCGGGCATGAGCTGCGGGGTCTGGCAGCACCGGCCCGAGAGCATCGGATACGTGCGGGCGAAATCGACCGATGTGTTCATCGATCCGGCGATCCAGCCGAACTATCTCTCGCAGGAGGCCGATCAGCGGGCGATGGTCGGCGGCATCAGGCTGGCGCGGCGGCTGCTTTCGACGCCGCAACTGTCGCGGTTCGTGGACATCGAGACGTTTCCTGGCGAGAGCGTGCGCACCGACGACGAGATCCTCGACTGGGCTCGCCAGTACGGCGGCACCGTCTGGCACTTGATCGGCACCTGTCGCATGGGTCCCGCCAGCGACCAGTCAAGCGTGGTCAGCAGCGAGCTCAAGGTGCACGGCATGGAGAATCTGCGGGTGATCGATGCCTCGGTGATGCCGAGCATGCCGTCGGCCAACACCTACTCGGCGACCATGGTGATCGCCGAGAAGGGCTCCGACCTGATCCGCGGCAGGACCGCGCCGGCGCCGGTGGTGCTCCCGGCATAGTGCGGGATGACATTAGATTGAATCGTCATGCCCGCGCTTGTCGCGGGCATCCACGTCTTAATCGCGAGCGCGGTCAAAGGCGTGGATGGCCGGGACAAGCCCGGCCATGACGGAAGAATTATATGCATCTCATCAAGCTTTAGTGCATCCAATCAAACTGTCGCGACATAGTTCACCCCGATGCGCACTGCATCGGAAAGGTTGTGCCGCTCCCGATAGGCCACTTCGAAGCCGCGGATGATGGCGGCGGCGCGCTCATCGGGGCGGCCATGGTGCTGCGGGCTGTTGGGGTTAAAGTCTCCGAACGAATACTGCGTGCTGGCAAACACCGCCGCTGGATAGTCCGGCTTCGACAGCTTGCGGATTCCAGCGTAATAGCCGGCCAGGTAGTCGGCATGCAGCTCCAGGCGCTTGACCGTAGACTGCCCGGCCAGAAGCACCGGCTTGAGATTGAGCTTGTATTGCAGGATGTGGCCGAACTCGTGTGCACAGACGGTGGCAGCGGCGACATCGGGTTGCTCAGGCCGAGCGAGTATTGCGCTGAGATAACGGCGTCCGAACAGCACGGTGCCGTCGGCCTTGGCCAGCCGCACCCTGTCCGTCGCATAGGCATTGGGGCGGTCACCGTCGTCATAGTATGCAAACCCGGGAAGGACGTGAAAGGTGTCCGTTATGCTCGAGAGCGTGTGGGCGAGAGCATAGTCAAATTCCCGGTTGCCGGAGCTCGCGACAATCGTCTCCTCGCCGTGCGCATACATCTGATGCTCGGAGCTGATGGCGAGAAATCGCTCGGCTTCATCGCCGTCAAGCATGCATCCGAACGAACCTCTGCTCCTTGCCGCGTCCGCCAGGCATGGACAGCCGGCGGCGCTCCACAGGATGGTCAGAGCTCCTCCGACGACAAGGTCTCTGCGCGTGATCATGGTGACCTCTCAACACAGGTTGGGGTAGCGCTGGCAGGCGGTGCCGGTCGGCGCCGGGCCTGGTGTAAGCGATGGGCCAGGAGCAACAACCGGCGCTGGGCCTGGTTTGGGGGATGGCGCGGGAGGGGTGACAACCGGCGACGGGGGTGGAGGGCTGGCGCCGATCCCAAGACCATAGGTGAAATCGCCGGCTTCTCCGGTGTCGACGCGATCAAACTGCGTGCCGACGAGGCCGACGGCGTCGCAGTTGATCAGGTTCTTGCCGGCTTCGTAGTCGCGGTTGTGAGTGGCATATTTGAGCTTGGGATCGATGCAGAACGTACCCCCCGTCTGGCTCTTGTCCCTCGGCCCCCAGGACCGGCCGCCCGGCCCGGTGGCATAAACGTAGTAAACCCTGGATTTCACCGGCCCCTGAACCACGGTCTCGCAACCGCCCGGCGCCAGATTGAACCACCCTCGCGACGACCAGCCATAGGTGGGATCATTCCATCCGAATGAGGCCGCGATCTTCACCGGCGACTGATTGCAGATGCGGAAATCCGCAAGTGCGCCGCTGCCGCTGCCGAGCACGCTGATCAGAGCCAGCCCGGCTCCCAACCAAACCCTCATGGTCACCTCCCGGTTCTCGGCCCAGCACGTGATCGCTGTGGCGTGGTCCTCTCCTGAGCGTTGCCGAGGTAGCGTAACCCCGCGCATCATGCTGTGACGGCCATCACAAAGATGCTGAAAGGACGCAAGGCATGAAAACCGTTGCAGACCAGTTCGTGGAAACGCTTGCGGCAGCCGGAGTCAAGCGCATCTACGGCATCGTCGGTGACAGCCTCAATGGTCTCACCGATTCCGTCCGCCGCCACGGCGGCATCGAATGGCTGCACGTGCGGCACGAGGAGGTCGCCGCATTCGCCGCCGGCGCCGAGGCGCAGCTGACGGGCGAGCTGGCAGTCTGCGCGGGGAGCTGCGGACCAGGCAATCTGCACCTCATCAATGGCCTGTTCGATTGTCACCGCTCGCGCGTGCCTGTGCTTGCGATCGCCGCGCACATCCCCTCACCGGAGATCGGCAGCGGCTATTTTCAGGAGACCCACCCACAGGTGCTGTTTCAGGAGTGCAGCCACTATTGCGAGCTCGTGGCGAGCGCCAGACAGATGCCGCGGATGCTCGAAGTGGCCATTCGCGAAGCAGTCGGCAGACGCGGCGTCTCGGTGATCGTGATCCCGGGTGACGTGGCGTTGCAGGCAGCTGCTGCCGCGCCGGCGCCCAGGGCGGAGGGGCTGCTGCCCCGCATGCCGGTCGTGACCCCCGCGCGCGGCGATCTCGATCGTCTTGCCGCGCTGCTCAACGGCGACGACCGCATTACCATTCTCTGCGGCTCGGGCTGTCAGGACGCGCACGACGAGCTCATTGCGCTCGGCAAGCGGCTCAAGGCACCGATGGTGCATGCGCTGCGCGGGAAGGAGCATGTCGAATGGGACAATCCGTACGACGTCGGCATGACCGGGCTGATCGGGTTTGCGTCCGGCTACTACGCCATGCGCGAATGCGACGTGCTGCTCATGCTCGGGACCGATTTCCCGTATCGCCAGTTCTATCCGGAGGGAGGTGATGTGCGCATCGCGCAGGTCGATCTGCGGCCGGAGAATATCGGCCGTCGCGCGACCGTCGACCTCGGCGTCGTCGGCGACGTCCGCGCCACGCTGCCGGCGCTGCTGCCGCTCCTCAACGAGAAGCGCGACGATCGCCACCTTGCGCGGGCGCGCGAGCATTATGCCCGCTCGCGCAAGTCGCTCGACGAGCTTGCCAGAGGCTCGCCCGGCAAGCGGCTCATCCATCCACAGCAGATCGCCAAGGCGGTCAGCGACCAGGCGGCGGCCGACGCAATCTTCACCTGCGACGTCGGGCTGCCGACGGTGTGGGCGGCACGCTACCTCGCGATGAACGGCCGGCGCCGGCTGCTCGGCTCGTTCTGGCACGGCTCGATGGCCAATGCCTTGGCGCAGGCGATCGGCGCCCAGGCCGCCCACCCCGGCCGGCAAGTCGTCTCGCTCTCCGGTGACGGGGGGTTTGCCATGCTGATGGGAGATTTCATCAGCCTGGCGCAACTCAAGCTTCCGGTGAAGGTCGTCATCTTCAACAACAGCACGCTCGGATTTGTCGAGCTCGAGCAAAAGTCCACAGGCTTTCTCGAGTTCGGGACCGGACTCGACAATCCGAATTTCGCGGCCATGGCCGAGGCCATGGGGATTTACGCGGTGCGCCTGGAAGATGCCGGCGATGTCGAGGGCGGCATCGCTGCGGCGCTGGCACACGACGGCCCCGCCCTGATTGACGCAATCGTCAACCGAAGCGAGCTTGCCATGCCACCATCGATCACTCTCGAAATGGCGAAGGGCTTCACCCTCTACATGGTCAAGGCCATCATGAGCGGGCGCGGCGACGAGATCATCGATCTTGCGAAGACCAATCTCTGGCGCTGAGCGGAAACAAGCGGGCGTACGCCGGCGCTGATCGCGGGTGCAATCTGCAACGGCGCCACCATGGTACCTCTCGAAAAAGTTTCCGGAACAGAGGTTCCGGGAACCGCGTTATGACGGGGACTGACCTGCATCAATGCTGGGTTGTTTGTATGTTCAAGACCGCTTAATGCGGCCGCCTCCACAACAAACAGAGGCAAGACACAATGCTTTGGTTGATCATGTACATTGCTTCCCTGCTCACGACTCTGATGGGTGTGGCCAATGCCGAGCAAGGCGTGGCCTCGCGATATGGGCGGGACAGTGGAAAGCGAGTAGCCTGCGGCGGCCAGCTCGAGGAGAGCGCACTTACAGCCGCGCATAAAACATTGCCGTGTGGAACGCGCGTCCGTGTCACGAATACGCACAATGGTCAGAGTGTGGTCGTTACAATCAATGACCGCGGCCCATTCGTCAGAGGCCGAGTGATCGATCTGACGCCCGCGGCAGCACGGGCCATTCGAATGAATGACCTCGGTTCAGTCTCGGTGCGCAGGGAGTGAAATCACCATTTTCGGGGCACACCGCACCGCACGAGCTCCGTTGGGGGTTGCGGATGTGGCCTGAGCGCTCACCGATTCGGCCGCGGTTTTGTCATGGCTTCGATGCGGCAGAAGCGTACCGCGCAAAATAATTTTGGCATCGGTAGCGGACTGAAGCGCCTCGCCCGTTTCGTTGTAGTACTGTTCGCAAGCCCTGCTCCATAAGTCACCCCCGACCCGGCAGGGCCCAATCCCGGTGTGCCGACGGACGTTTACCCTCAGCCCTCCAGTCGGCACACCGGCACCGTCAGCAAG
>Ga0306924_10004941_pt1 | contig 13097 bp, 14 predicted proteins | sample sta12Can44000111_FD_203756 | JGI IMG/M metagenome (GOLD analysis project Ga0306924, IMG submission 203756) | Lab enrichment of tropical soil microbial communities from Luquillo Experimental Forest, Puerto Rico - statanox.12C.anox.44.000.111 (v2)... | ecosystem: Environmental > Terrestrial >... | reverse complement strand
CGCCGAAGCATCAAAGTGTTACCCGTCACCCCAGTGCAGGCGGGGCCGCTGGAGCCTCGGGCTTCAGGATTCCCGCTTTCGAGCCTGTGAATGCATCTCGACAATCCCGATCATAGATCGCTTCCCCGGCGAACGCCGGGGTCTATGTCAACGTCGCACGAGCGGGTCAAGATGCGCAAGTCATTGCTAATGCGTGAACAGATCGAGTTGGTGGATCGATGGGTCCCGGCATTCGCCGGGAAGACGACCAAGAGTATGCGGCAATTCTGATTCTTTCACAGCCTCTTTCGCGGGAATAACGAATGAGTTGCTGATATTTTGGGCATTTTGAACCGAGCACTTAGAGTTTGCATCGGTCATCACGCGACGATGTTGTCGGACGAACGACGCAACGGAAACTCACATGGCTCGTCGAGGTGTCCACCGGCTCCGGGTGACGCGCGGCCGGGCGATAGCGGCGGCAGTAATTCGGCGCACAAAGGTGCGAGCCGCCCTTGAGCACCTTACGAGGAATCTTGATTTCGGGCTGGCAGGGATCGTAGCTCACGTCCTCACGACCGCCCCGCGGATTGATCGGGATGCAGCAGGCCTTGTGAGCGTCGGCTTCGTGTTTGGCTGAGTACCAGTCGCTGGTCCATTCCCACACGTTGCCGATCATGTCGTAGACGCCATAGCCGTTCGGCGGGAATGCGGTCACCGGCGAGGTGCGCTCGTACCCGTCGAGCTTCAGGTTCTCGCGCGGAAAGGCACCTTGCCAGGTGTTCGCCATCTGCCTGCCGTCGGGCGTGAATTCATCGCCCCAGGCGAACTCGGCGCCGTCGAGCCCGCCGCGGGCCGCAAACTCCCACTCCGCTTCGGTCGGCAATTCCTTGCCTGCCCATTTCGCGTAAGCCAAGGCGTCGGTGTAAGCGACGTGCACGACGGGATGATCATTTAGCCCACTGAGCGAGCTGCGCGGTCCGTAGGGCCGCCTCCAGTTGGCGCCAAACTTGAATGCCCACCATTGGCTCCAGTCGCGCAAATCATCGACCGGACGCTTCGGCGGATTGAACACCAGCGAGCCAACCTTGAGCATGTTCGGCAGAGCTCCCGGATAGTCCATCGGATCCGGCGCGATCTCGGCGAAGGTGACATGGCCGGTCGCCCTGACGAACTCGCGGAATTCGCGGTTTGTCACCGGAGTGCGATCAATCCAAAAGGCGTCGACTGTCACGCGATGAACCGGTGCCTCTTCCGGATAATGCTTGTCCGACCCCATGCGGAAGGTGCCGCCGGGAATCCAGATCATATCGGCTTGGTGCGAGCTCGGGCGATCAACGTCTGGATTTCCTGGAACATCTGTCGCGACACCGATCATAGAAGAATCCCGACGAGGCCGAATGCGCCGATCATAAGCAGCATGATCGCGACCGTCACCGTGATCGGTCGCATGGCATTGTAAGCGTAATCCGGAGCTTCGAGACGCTGCAGAATTCGGGTGTGCTGAATGACCGCAGCGATCAGGGCCAGCATGCCGAGGCCGATGAAGCTGCTGCCGAAGATCAGGGTGCTGCGGATAGGATCGACGGAATCGTGGATTCCGACCGACTTCAGATATTCGTAGACCTTGCCGATGCCGAAGCCGAACCCGATAAGCGAGAGCGAGGTCCGGATCCACGCCATCAAGGTTCGGTCCGCAGCCAAACGATTGCGTTCCTTGGTGAGCTCTGTCGCCGTGTTGCGGCCAACGGCGGGGGTACCGCTCATGGCCGATGTCGCATCCCGCGCGAACCTCTGATTTCTTCTCATCACCCCTTGCCGCGCTTGCGCCCTAGGAACCGGGCCAGTGTAAGACCCCGAGAGCGCGCAGGCTACCGATCACCACCTGCACGGCCAGCGAGGCCTGAAGCACGGCCAACACCCAGCCGACGACTGGTAACACTCCGGCCAAGCCGCTCTTGAGAATTGTTTCGATGTTCTGGAGTGTCAGCAGGTTGAGCACCATCACCGCAAGCAACAGTGCAACAACAATCGCCTCATGAACCAGATCATGTCTGTTGATTACGATAATCGCCGCGATCGCCGCGATCCCGGGTGCGGTAACAATTGCCGGAATAGCCAATGGAAAGACGGCAATCGCCGGAGAGGCCCGCGACGAGCTCGTCTCCAGATCGGGTGACGCCGGCGCACCTGCTGGCGTGTGCATGATGATCTGTAGCGCCTGGTAAAAGAGGATGATGCCGCAAGTGATTATGATTGCCGGTGGCGAGACATGCCAATTCGTCAAAACGAGCGGCCCAAGCAAGGCTACGCCGAGAACGATGGCGGTAGCGATCGCCACGGCCCGCCAAGCCACAGTTCGCCGATAAGCGGGCTCGCTCCCGCGGGTCGCCCTGGCAAACGGCAGGATCGCCTTAAGGGGGCCGAGGGTAAGGAAGAAGAGAATGCCGATGTCCCCATAGCTCAATTCGAAAACCACGGTTGAGTACCCTATTCGATCCGGTTTCGGCATTATGCCCGAACTTACGAATCGCGGACAGTTGTTCGAGGTGTTGATCCGGCTGATTTGAGGTTGTTCACTTCGCTGTAGCAACATCATCTCTTGCAATCCTGCGACACCGTCATTCACGATAAAGCGTCGGTTCCATGAATTGCGCTTCCAACATTACATGAACCTCACGCCAAAGAAATTTGCGCTTCATTCGATTGCCAACTCGAAAAGACGTGTGTTAATCTCACCAGGTAATGCAGTCCTGGATGCAGCTCTGGAGAACAATGACAATGGCAGTCACGACCAGCACAACCCCTGCCCGCGAGCCCGCAACGAGGTCGACTCCCGCGGCGTCGAAGGATGTGGTTGGAAAAGCTCCGGAGCGCGCCGCCCCGACGGAAGAGGCAGCCGACGCCGGGTCCGACATGCTGCAGACCATGTCGCGGATGATCTACAGCGGGTCTTACGCACTGGCATATGGCCTCGTCTACGCCGCGGTGTTCGTTGCTCAGTCGTTGCCTCAAGCGAACCCGGTGATGCACGGGTTCCGTGACGGCGGGAGAGCGGCTATGGACGAACTCAGCCGGAGCTGATTTACTGGCCGGGCGAGTGTCCAGTTCAGCGAGCCTGAGTCCACGCCAGCGACGGCAACGTCATTGTTGCCGAAAACTCGGGATCTGATCATGTCTGACGAGCCCGTCGGCGCTGACGTAAGCCCCGGTGTCGACATTAAAATCGTCCTACCGGACGACGGCACCATCCGGATCGAGAGCGCCCGGTTGTTCGCCGAGCCGGACGGCTTGCTGTGCCGGCGCTTCGTCGGGCGTGCTTTTCTCGCACCGGAAATCGACAGTGTGGTGATCGCCCCCGCGAAGGCGGAGAGTGTCACGCCGGCGATCGAGCTGCGCTTCGATGCGACGCAATACAGCCCTCGCCAAGTGCTGGAGCATGTGGCGGCGCTGCTGGATGACGCGACGAGTTGTGACCCGGGCGTAGAGACGCCATCCCCACTGACGGCCTGCGACCGACACGGCGCGGTCCGCTATCACCGCTACGGGCAAAAGATAACCGGCTGGAAGGTGGTCACCGAGCGGGTCGGCACGATCAAACTCGAGAACCCGGTTCTTTACCGCAAGGCGGTCTTGTGCGAGGCGGTCGAGCGCGAGCTGATGAGCGTGCTCGGCGTCAATCGATACGAGACCAGTTCACGCACCTGCTGGGCCAAGATCGAGTACGATCCCCGCCAGCTCGGCCCAGTGCAGATCATCGAGATACTCGACGGCGCACTGGCCAATGCCGAGCATCCTGACCGGCTCGATCCACTGGATTTGGATCTCGCGATCTGCACGGCCTCGCTGCCGTTGGCCGCGGTCGCCCAGTTTGCGATGCCCGCGTTGCTGCCGGTCTCGGCGGCATTGTTCGCCTATACCGCGATCCCGAGCTTTCGCGGCGCTTACGAGGTGCTGTTCAAGGAGCGGCGGCTCGGGGTCGACCTTCTCGACTCGATCGTCGTCATGGGCTGCCTCGCGACCTTGCATGTATTCCCGGGCGCAATCCTCGCCTGGTGCCTGTCGGTTGGCCGCTATCTGGTTCGCAGGACCGAAGACAGCTCGAAAAAGCTGCTTCTGGGTGCTTTCGGCAAGCAGCCGCGCTATGTCTGGCTGGTCAAGGACGGTCTCGAGATCGAGATGCCGCTCGATCGGCTCGACAAGAGCGACGTCGTCGCCGTCCACACCGGCGAGATGGTGCCGGTCGACGGCATCATCGTCCAGGGTCTGGCGATGATCGATCAGCACGCACTGACCGGCGAGTCGGTGCCGGCCGAGAAAGGCGTAGGCGATCGCGTCTTCGCATCGACTGTGATGGTCGCCGGCAAGGTGCATGTCGCGGTCGAGAAATCGGGCAGCGAGACCGCGACCGCGAGGATCGCCCAGATCCTGAACGACAGCGCAGGCTACAAGCTCGCCAAGCAGCACAAAGGCGAGCAGATCGCCGACAAGGTGGTGATCCCGACCCTTGGTCTGGGCGGTCTCGCGTTGGCGACGCTGGGCCCGACGGGTGCCGTGGCGGTCGTCAACAGCGACCTCGGAACCGGCATCCGCATGGCGGCGCCATTGGCGATGCTGTCGACATTGGCGCTCTGCGCGCAGAAGGGTGTCCTGGTCAAGGACGGGCGCGCGCTCGACCTCTTGTGCGAGGTTGACACGATGCTGTTCGACAAGACCGGCACATTGACGCGGGAGCGGCCGGAGGTTGGGCGGGTGATTGCCGCCAACGGCCTCAATCCGCTGCACATCCTGCGCTTCGCTGCGGCGGCAGAGCGGCGGTTTCATCACCCGATAGCACTCGCCATCCTGCAGAAGGCGGAGGAGGAGGGCCTGCGCCTGCCGTTGTCGGATGCGACTCAATACAAGGTCGGCTATGGTATCACGGTCGGCATCGACGGGCATCGAGTACGCGTCGGCAGCCGGCGCTTCATGGAATTGGAGGGCGTCCCGCTGACCCGAGAGGTCGAAGACGCCCTCGATGAGGTACATCGCGAAGGCCAGACGATGGTGATGGTCGCCGTTGACGACGAGCTCGGCGGCGCGCTCGAGCTGCGGGCGTCGATAAGGCCCGAAGTTTGCGGCATCGTGCAGGGTCTGCGCGAACGCGGCATCAGGCACATCGCTATCATCTCGGGCGACCACGAAGCGCCGACCCGCAGGCTCGCCGAGGAGCTCGGGATGGACCGCTACTTTGCCCAGGTGCTGCCTACCGACAAGGCCGATTACGTCGAGAAATTGCAACGGGAAGGTCGCAAGGTCTGCTTTGTCGGCGACGGCATCAACGACGCGATCGCGTTGAAGAAGGCCAATGTCTCGATCTCGCTGCGCGGCGCGACCTCGATCGCTACCGACACCGCGCACGTTGTGTTCATGGAGCAGAGCCTCGGCAAATTGTGCGAGCTGCGCGACATTGCCCGCGACCTCGAGCGCAATGTTCGCAACAGCTGGCTGATGATCCTTGGCCCCAACCTCGCCTGCATTGCCGGTGTCTTTACATTGGGCTTTGGCATCGGGGCATCGGTACTCACCAACAATGTTGCAGCATTGGCGGCACTCGCCAATGGCCTATTGCCGATGCGCCGGGTGGCCGAACTGGAAGCAGAGCGCCGGCACCTCCTTGAGATGGAATTGAGGCAGAGTGGCTTTCTGCACGAGGACGGTTCACCAGTGCGACCGATGGACATTAATGCCGAACTCGTGTCGGGCGTGGCACCGGCGCTCGCCGCCGATTGACAGCGCCGTGAACTTCACATTTACTAAGCTAGCAGGAGGCGCGGATTGATAACGCTAATCGTCATCATCGTGGTCGCTTGGGCCCTCATTCGGATTGTGCAGTTCGTGACCCGACTATGGAGAGGTGCTGATGCCGCGGGCTCCGCGCGCATCGGGGTCGTCGAGGCGGCCTAGGGCTCAGGCGCGCGCACCGCGCGACTCTGCGGGTTCGCGTTCGCCCGAGGCGCCGGCAAGGACCCTCGACGCCCGACGTATCGAGGCCGCGGCGCCTCGCTTTCAGATCTTTATCGTCGATCCCGGTTGGAATTCGCCGGCGCACAGAGTGCTACGCGACAATTTCGGGATGCTGCGTAATTTGGCGAGAGGCGACCCGATTTATGTGTTGAGCAGGGAAAAATCGATCGCATTCACCCTTAGTCAGCCATCGCTGATAGGCAAGGGTCCGGCAATCATCGTGCATGACCTGGCTGCGCTTCGCGAAGGCGGAGCTACCGGGTTCCATGGCTTCCGCCTGCATCTGGGGCTTCTTCGTACCGAAGAGCAGGCCCTGCTGGCGTTGCAGTCGTTTACTCGGTTTGTCGCCACCCATCGCCAGTCGGTCGATCTGGAGGCGGAAATTCGCAGGGACCTCCGCCGTGAAGGACTGGTTGGTGCGATCGAGATCATCCTGCATCACGAGCCGCGCGAGATCGGTGCCTGAGCAAGAGCGGGAGCGCAAAGATGCCGGAAAGGTGGTCGGATTACCTCGCCATTTTTATGAGCGCGCTAGCGGTGGGCTATATGGTCTACGAAATCGACCGGCGGCGGCGAAAGCTCCATGACCTATTCGATGTGCTCGGCGGAGAGGATGCGGAGCTCACGGCCGGGCTCGTCGGCATGGTCGAAAGTGGCGAGCTTCAGCCCTACGCTGGAGCGACGCTCGCTTGACCGTGGGGGCGGCGTGCCCGTCCGTCAGAGCCGGCCCCGGCACCGTCGAGGTCACCGACGATCGGGTCTTCGGGCCGGGCGGTGAAGCGCTAGCGCGGGTCTTCGCACGGCGCGTCCTGTCGTTCATCGAGGTCCAGTCGTTGGCGCTTGATCCCGCCGAGGCGACAGCAACCTTGAAGTACCGGTTGGCCAATTGTGATCCGGGAATCTTTCTGACACGGCTCGCTAGTGCCGTCGCAGGGCCCGCAGCGGGCGTGAACGAAACTGTGTTGCCCCATTGGATCGATGGTGAGCCGGTCACCCTGCATCGGCATTCCAGTGTCATTTCGATTTTCGAAGAGCTGAATATTGCGAACGCGTACCTGACGGCCGGCCATCCGGCAATGGAACGCAATCCAGCGATTGCGCGTCGGGTCGAAAACGCGTTGCGGGCCGTACCGGGGGTGATCGAGGCTACTGCAACCAGAGAGCTGCGCGTGCGTTTCGATTCGCATACGGTTACAGTACTGCAGCTGATCCGGATTGCCGAGGCGGAGATCCTCGGGCGAGAGACCATCCGCCCTGTGCCCTCGCCGGAGCCGGAGAATTTTGGGCTCGAGAATATCATGGTCGGCGTCGCCGCGGTGGGCGAGTTCGTCCTGCCACTGGCCGCGCCGGTCGCCTCGGGCCTGCTTGTCCTGGCCAGCCTCGGGACCTTCGGCGCTGCCGCTTCCCAACTTCGCGAGCGCAAGATTGGCCTCCCGTTGCTTTACAGCTGCGCCGTCGGCGCGAGGCTCGCCAGCGGCCAGTTTCTGGCGGCCTCCTTGATATCCTGGTTTTTCCGATACTGGGAATACCGCTATCGACGGGATGTCGAGGTCGAGACCCAGGGGTTGATCGATGAGACCGCAACTCTGCCCGACCAGGCGCGTGTGCAGACTGCCGACGGCCTCGTGCGCCTCGTCCCCAGGGCGGAACTCGCGGCCGGGCAGCAGGTTCGAGTCCTCACCGGCGAGCACGCCCCGGCCGATGGTCGGGTGCTCACCGGCGCGGCGCTGGTGGATGAAAGTTTCCTCGGTGGACTACCGGGGCCGGTGCGCCGGGTCGCGGGCGATCCGGTCTTCGCCGGCAGCAGGCTGCTCGCGGGCACCCTCGACATAGAGACGCTGCGCACCGGCAACGACACGAGAGCGGCGCGGATTGCGGAAACGCTGATCGAGACCACTGTGCCGCGACCGTATTCGGAGGCACTGAACCGCGACGCCGAGGATTTCGCCTGCCAGGCAGTGGCGCCGACATTGCTGGCCGCGGGTGTCGGTTTTATCGTCGGCGACGTGACGACAGCCGGTACCATCCTCAGCCCCGACTATGCAACAGGGGTCGGGCTCGCGATGCCGCTTGAGAGGGTGCGCGATGTCAGGTCTGCACTCCGCAACGGTGCCGTTGTCCGCACTGGCGGTGCTTTCGAGCGGCTCGCCATGACCTCTTGGGTGGTCCTCGATGAGCACAAAGGGTTGCATCGGGCCGGCTGCGAGGTCGCGGAAGTGTGCACCAAGCGGCTCGACGCGGCCCAGCTGCTGCCGGCAATGGCTGCCGCCGGAATCTGGCTCGGCGACGAGCGCGGTCCGGCGCTCGCCCGCGCCTGTCGCGAGCGCGGGCTGGTCGTCCGACGGGCCGCGCTCCGCGAGATCGATGGCGACGGCGTCACCATCGGCTTCGGCAATCATCTCGTCCGGCTACGCGGGCGCGCCGTCGTTGCCGGAGCGGCCCCGCCGCCGCTGATTGTCGAGGTGGATGGGGTGGAGGTCGCCGGGATGCGCTTCGTCCGTAACGGCTATCTTGAGGCAGCCGACGCGGTGCGTCGGCTCCAGCAAGGCGGTCTGCGCGTATTTCTAGCCTCGCGGCACGCGGCCACGGGCCTCGCAAACGTGCTCGGCGTCGACCGATACGGCGAGCGCATGACCGACGACGACAAAGTTCGGGTCTTGCGCGAACTGCGGCGACAGGGGCTCGCCGCAGCCTATGTCGGCGACGCGCTGGCTCACGCACCGGTGGCACGCGAGGCGCATCTGTCGATCAGCCTCGGCGGAGCCGACGCAGCGGCGGACGTCGGATCGCGGTGGGAATCCGCGGATATTGTGCTGATCGCCCCGTCGATCGCCCCGCTGCCGGCGCTCTGGGCATTGGCCCGCGACAGCCGACGACGGAAGGAGCGCGCGCGGTACGCGATAATGGCGCCAAATCTGCTGTGCGTGGCCGGCGCGTTCGCGTTTGGGTTCACCCCGATGGCGGCGGTGTTGCTTTCCAATTTCGGCACGAGCCTAGCTTACAATGGCGCGAAGCGAGCACTTCGCAAAGCGGTGGTGATGCGGCTCGACGACGCGCGGCACGCGGATGACGAGCGAGCGCACACCGACCTCGCGGAGATCAGGACGGGCGGATGAAGAGAGGTTTCTTGGGCGATGCCGCGTCGATGTCCGAGCCGGCGCAAGACGAGTCTGCCTTCCACGAGCTTACGCCGGTCCGCGTCGAGCAGCTGCCGAAAGAGGCCGGCTGGATGCTGATAACCGCCGGCGTTGTCGGGCTAGTCGTGCCGGGTGTGCTCGGGACGCCGTTCCTGCTCGCCGGCGCCGTCGTCCTCGCCCCCGGAGGATCGAAGCTGCTGTCGCGCTGGGCCGGCCACTCCGCCATCCGGCAGATCGGCCGCTTTCTCGACGATCTGGAGCGGCGTTACCCGCGCCGCTGACGCCGAGCGGCGCTCGAACATCGGAGCCATCATGATGCCCGGTACCCGCACCTTCACGGACGTGACAGCCGAGATCCTGAGCCGTATGAAGGAGTTTGGGCGTACGGAGTACGGCATCGTCTACGATCCCCCGGAAGGCCCGATCAGCACCGCCACCAGCCGAACACCGCTGGGCGAGTGCGTGATCGAATTCGTGCACGACGCGGCAAAGGCCGAATTGACACTGACCTTGGTCAAGAAGCCCTGGCTGCTGCCGGAGGGTTTGCTGTGGAACGGGTTCTCGGAGACACTCGAGCGCTGCCGCAAGGAAGCCTAAAGACGACATTCTCGATATAAATAACCGCCCCGGCGCACCTTGAGACGCCCCTAAATTGTCGCTGCGCCGCCGCCCTTTCGCGGGCTGATCGAGCAGATGTAGGCTTGTGCACCGGCTGCACAACCTGCGCTATAGTCTGCTCTCCCAAGGAAATCTCGTTCACAAAGGAGCACGACACTGGGATCACCTGGAATTTCTTTGCCGGCCAGTGCTCGTTCTGCGGATTGTGCGTTCAATACTGTCCGACTCACGCGTCACCAACCGCGGTAAGCTGCCGCCGGTAACCGGCGACCAGTCGCAGCCGAAAGTCGCGCATGAGATCCTGTATCACCCGTGTCCGAGCTGCGGCAAGCCGATCATTCCGATACCCGAGGAGGCTCTGGAGCAGGTCTACGGCGGGCTCTCACCGATTTGGAAGCTGCACAACGAACGCTATGCCAGGAGTGCCGGCGGAAGGCTGCCAGCCGGCGCCTTCACGATATTTTTGTGAGATCCTGATGACAGAAATGGACAAGAGTAACGGGAACACGCCACGCGGTGACCTCATCGCCAGACTGGCGGCAATTCCCGGCTCGGCGGAGGCGGTCGAACGCGGCGGCAGTCTCTGGATATCGGCGCTGCAGCTCGATGTCGAAGCCATGGCTCGGGAGATGAAGGCGCTGGGCTACCGCCTGATCACAATGACCGGGCGCGCGCGCGAAGATGGTGAGACGACGATCATCTACCATTATGCGCAGCGGGACCGACATGTCAGCTTTACGACCTCCACCCGCGGAGGTGTGATCCCGTCGGTTACCCCGACGCTTCGGATGGCGTCGTGGATCGAACGCGAAATCCACGACTTTTTTGCCGTCCAGTTCATCGGCCACCCGAACCTCATACCGCTCTTGCGCCCACCAGGGCTGAAGGAGGGCTTCTTCCGCGAGCCGGAACCGAGTTCGGCCAGGCTAGACAAGCAATAGGCGAGGCACCATGCCGTACACGATCCATATCGGCCCCTACCATCCGGCACTCGAGGAGCCCTACAAGCTGAGCGTTCACTGTGCCGCCGATACCGTCCAAGAAGCCAGCATCGAGATCGGGGTCACCTGCCGTGCCATCGAGCTGCTGCTGGTACAGAGCCGGGAATGGGTCCCCGCCGTCACGTTGATCGAGCGCGTTTGCGGCATCTGCTCCAATGTGCATGCGATGACGTTCTGCCGGCCGGCAGAGCAGATTGCCGGCATCGAAGTGCCCGCGCGCGCCCAATATATCTGAACCATCATCGGCGAGCTCGAGCGTATTCACTCGCATCTTCTGTGGGCCGGCGTCGCAGCGGAGTGCATTGGTTTTCAGACGCTCTTCCTGGAAATCTACGCGCTGCGCGAGCAGGTCATGGATCTGCTCGAGACGATTTCCGGCAACCGCGTGAATTACGGGACGAACCGCATTGGCGGGGTGAACCGGGACATCCCAGACCCAGAACCACTGATTTCCGCAGTGCAGGCGATGGCAAAGCCCATCGAAAAGGAGGTCGTGCCTGCCTATATGAACAATCCTACCGCGACCCGGCGGATGGCCAGCATCGGTCCGTTGACAAAAGCGCAGGCGATCGAGTGGTGCGTCGTCGGCCCGATGGCGCGTGCCTCGGGTCTGGAGATCGATATCCGTAACGACCGTCCCTACAACGCCTATCAGGAGCTCGGGTTCAAGATGGTTACCCGCCAAGAAGGCGATGTCCAAGCCCGGGTCGTTGTCCGCGCCTTCGAAATGCTCGAAAGCATCCGCCTCGTCACCGAAGCGTTGCGCAACATTCCACCCGGTCCGTTGCGTGCCTTCGAAGGGATGCCGAAGATCCCGCCCGGAGAGGGCTTTGCCGTTACCGAGGGGCCGCGCGGTGAGGCGTTTTATTATATCGCTTCCGATGGCGGAAGAACGCCGGCTCGCGTCAAGATCCGCACACCTTCGTTTGTCAACATCCCCCCCTCGAGGTGATAACCATCGGCCAGCAGTTCGGCGACATGTCGCTGATCCAGGCTTCGACCGATCCATGCATCGCCTGCATCGATCGTTAGCAGCCGGCACCAATGAAAGCGGAACACATGCAGACACGCTATGCACGGCAAACGGTGCTGAAGGAGATCGGTCAAGCCGGACAGCAGATGCTTGCTGGCGCGACGGCGGTGGTCGTCGGTTTGGGCGCCCTCGGCTCGAACAGCGCGAACCTGTTGGCGCGCGCCGGTGTCGGCACATTGCGTCTGGTGGATAGAGACATTGTCGACCGGACCAACCTGCAGCGGCAGAGCCTGTTCGAGGAGGAAGACGCCGCCCGATCGCTGCCAAAGGCCGAAGCGGCGGTGCGGTATTTGAAACGAGTCAACTCCGACATACGGTACGAGCCGATCACTGAAGACATCAACCCCGGAAATATCGAGCGGCTCGTGACAGGGGCGACCGTCGTTGTCGACGGGCTGGACAATTTTTACACACGGGCGCTCGTCAACGAAGCGTGCGTCAAGCATGGAACCCCCTGGGCCTACGGCGCGTGCCTCGGAACCTACGGGAGCGCCGCCGCGGTCGTCCCGGGGGTTTCGGCCTGCCTGAACTGTCTGATGCCCGACATCGGGCAGGCGACCACCCCGCCGCTGACCTGCGAGACGGTCGGCGTGCTCGGGCCGGTCGCGGCAATGGTCGCGGCGTGGCAGAGCTCCGAAGCCCTCAAGATCATTGTCGGCAAGCAGGATGCGGCATCGCCCCACCTCGTTCACGTCGATCTCTGGCAGAATGATTTCTCGACCTTGCCGATGACGCGGGTCACCGGTTGTACGGTGTGCGGACAACACAAATTCGACCTGCTCGAACACGGCAGTCGCCTGGCCACCGCATCGCTATGCGGACGCGACGCGGTTCAGATCGTGCCGCCGTCATCCTCCAAGATCGATTTCGATCTGCTTCGCCAGACCCTCGGCCGGATCTTCACACTCGAGCAGAACCCATATCTGCTGAAATTCCGCGCCGATAACCATGATGTCGTGGTGTTCCCCGATGGCCGCGCAATGGTCTTCGGTACTTCGGATCCGAATACGGCGCTCAGTCTCTACGGCAAATACATCGGAGGCTGAGTGGCATGACCAAGGGCGTGATCTACCTGGACAATGCAGCAACGAGCTGGCCCAAGCCGGAGGCGGTCTATCGCGCTGTTGATATAGCAATGCGCGAGCACGGCGCGAACCCGGGCCGCGGCTCGCACCGCATGTCGGTCGACGCACAGCGCATCGTCGACGAGACCAGGCAAGAGATTTGCCGCCTGCCACGCTGGCCAGACCTCGGGCGAGAGGATCACCGGCATGCGGTTATGCAGTTCGGCGCAGAGTTCGCTCGGCTCGGTGGTGACAATCG
>Ga0306924_10004939_pt1 | contig 13098 bp, 10 predicted proteins | sample sta12Can44000111_FD_203756 | JGI IMG/M metagenome (GOLD analysis project Ga0306924, IMG submission 203756) | Lab enrichment of tropical soil microbial communities from Luquillo Experimental Forest, Puerto Rico - statanox.12C.anox.44.000.111 (v2)... | ecosystem: Environmental > Terrestrial >... | reverse complement strand
GCTCCGCGGCAAGACATTGGTCAACTTCTTCGTCGAGCCGAGCACACGCACTCGAACCTCGTTCGAGCTGGCGGCGCATCGTCTCAGCGCGGACGTCATCAACATCGCGGTGACGACGTCGAGTTTAGCGAAAGGCGAAACGCTTAAGGACACCGCGCGAAATTTGGAAGCGCTGCATGCCGACATTCTGGTTTTGCGACACAGCTCCGCCGGCGCACCGCAGTTTTTGGCGCAACGATTGAAGTCGAGCGTAATCAATGCCGGCGATGGCGCCCACGAACATCCGACGCAAGGCCTGCTCGACATCTATACCATCCGCGACAAGCGCGGACAGGTCGATGGACTACACATCGCGATCGTCGGCGACATCTTGTTTAGCCGAGTCGCGCGGTCGAACATCTTTGGCCTGACGAAACTCGGCGCGCGCGTCACACTCGTCGGTCCGAGCACGCTCGTTCCCCGCGAATTCGAAAAACTCGGCGTCACCGTTTCGCACAAAATCGACAACGTGCTGCCCGAGGCAGACGTCGTGAATCTGTTGCGGATCCAGCACGAACGTCAGCGCAAAGAATATTTCCCGGGAATCGGCGAATACACGACGCTCTTTGGTTTAACAAAAGAGCGCGCGAAACTGTTGAAGCCGGATTGTCTCGTCATGCATCCGGGCCCGATCAATCGCGGCGTCGAGATCGACAGCGAAGTCGCGGACGGCTTGCAAAGCGTCATCCTGGACCAGGTCACCAACGGCCTCGCCGTCCGAATGGCGGTCCTTTATCTCTGCGGAGGAATCGCGACGTGAGCGCCACGATCATCAAAAACGGTCGCGTCATCGATCCGGCGAACAAGCGCGACGCGGTCGCCGATCTCACCATCGTTGATGGCAAGATCGCGCAGACGTCAGCCGTTAGAGGCCAGCCCACAGAGGAGATAGACGCGAAAGGTTTGATTGTTGCGCCGGGTCTGATCGACATCCACGTGCATTTGCGCGAGCCGGGATTTGGTCACAAGGAAACGATCGCGTCGGGCGCACGTGCGGCCGCGGCAGGTGGATTCACCACAATTGTTTGTATGCCGAACACTTCGCCGACCGCCGATAGTCCGGCGACGATCGCGTGGATCAAGGATCGTGCCGCCGAGGCGGCATGCGTGAATGTTTTGCCGACCGGCGCAATTTCCAAAAATATCGCCGGTGAGGAGCTCGCGCTTATCGGTTCGTTAGGCCGAGCCGGCGTTGTGGCAACCACCGACGATGGCCATTGCATCCAAAACCACGAATTGATGCGGCGCGCGGTCGAGTACGCACGCATGGTCGGTTTACCGGTGCTAGATCATTGTCAGGATTACAATCTGGTCGGCAACGGCGTCGTGAATGAAGGCTATTGGAGCACGTTGCTTGGTCTACCCGGTTGGCCGGCCGCAGGCGAAGAAGCGATCGTGATGCGGAACATCTTGCTAGCGGAGCTATGCGATCATCATATTCATTGCCAGCACATCAGCGCGGCCGGCAGTGTGCACCTGATTCGCGAAGCGCGAAAACGCGGCCTGAAAATCAGCGGCGAAGTTTGTCCGCACCACATCGCTTTAACTGACGAAGCAATCCAGAATTTCGACACCAACTATAAGGTGAATCCGCCGTTGCGCTCGAAAGCGGATGTCGACGCAATCCTGGAAGGAATTGCGGACGGCACACTGTCGATCTTGTGTTCCGACCACGCGCCACACGCCGAGTTCGAGAAGGAGGTCGAGTTCGATCAGGCGCCATTCGGCATCGTCGGGCTCGAAACCGAGCTTGGCTTGTTCATGGATCTACTCGTTCACAAACATCGCAAAATCGACACCACGCGATTGATCGAAATGTACACGCTCGAGCCTGCCAGACTGTTAATGCTCGAAGCGGGAACCTTGTCGGTCGGGGCGCCAGCCGACGTCACCTTCGTGGATCCGAACTTAGAATGGATGGTCAGGATCGATCAGTTTCAATCGGCGTCCCGAAATTCGCCGTTCGACGGTTGGAAGCTAAAGGGCCGCGCCGTGCGAACGATCGTCGGCGGAAAGACTGTCTGGAAATTGTGAGGGCGTTTCTGTGAAACGCCGCCGTCTGACCCAGAGGGCTACAAATCAGCCGCTGTATCCGCCACTGATGTAGCTCTCCAAATGCGCAATGGCCGCGCTTTGGCAGGAGATCACGTACTTCACCAGGTCGCCGATCGAGACGACGCCGATGACTTTGCCGCCATCCAACACGGGCAAATGACGAAACCGTTTATCGGTCATCGCCCGCAAACATTCCTCCACGCCTTCGTTTGGGTGCGTGACCGTCAAATTGGTCGACATGATCTCGGAGACTCTCGTCTCGGACGATTTTTTTCCGCGCAACATCACTTTTCGGGTGTAATCGCGCTCGGACAACATCCCAACGAGCTTGTCGCCCTTCATCACCAAAAGCGCGCCGACATTTTTTGCGTCCATCGTCCTGACCGCGTCGTCCACACATGTGTCCGGCGTCACCGAAAAAATCTCGCGACTCTTCTGACCAAGAACCGCCGCTATGTTTCCGCTTACGTCCATGGTTCCTAGAAAGGGAAACCAAAATACAACACTTCAACTCGGGGAGGCAAAAGGATTCTTGCGACGCCGGATCGGCTATTTGTGCGCAAATTTTCGGTCGACCAGATTTCGCAAATGCTCGGCAATCTTCGGCTGATCGAGACGTTCAATTACTTCATTCAAAAAACCGGTGACGATGAGGCGCTGAGCAACCTTGGGCGGAATGCCGCGCGAACGCAGGTAGAACATTTCGTCTTCGTTGATTTGGCCGGAGGTGGCGCCGTGAGTGCAACGAACATTGTCGGCCAGAATTTCCAAGCCGGGCATTGAGTTCGCTTCGGCATCATCGCTCAAGAGAAGGTTCCGAACTTTTTGATAGGCGTCGGTAAAATGGGCGTGTGGTTCGACGCGGATCAGACCGCCGAACGTGCACCGCGATTTATCGTCGAGCGCATTCTTATAAAGGAGGTCGCTGGCGGAGCGTGGAGAGATGTGGTCTTGCAGCGTCCGCGCGTCGAACTCTTGTTGGTTCGTCGCGACTGAAACCGCGAGCAGGTCGCTCCGCGCGCCCTCGCCGATGAGACGACTCAAACTCTCGAACCGGGCGTACCTCGATCCAACATTCAGGTTCAAACTCATTGCCGATGCGTCGTGATCGACCGTGGTCGAGTTCATCTGCAGCGCGATCACGTTATTACCCCATTCCTGCGCGCAGACATATGTGATCCTCGCGCCAGGTCCGGCGATGAGATCGTTGACCCCGCAAGCAAAGCCTGCCGCACGCTGATCGCACGAGCGAAAATGCTCGATCAGAGTCACTTTTGCGAGCTCGTCGGTGACGAGAAGCAAATGTGGAAAGACCGAAACCTTGTCTCCGCGCAACCAATGAAAAATTTCAATCGGTTGATCGATCTCAACCCCGCGCGGAACGAAAAGACATGTTCCGGACGAAACGAGCGCCTGATGGAGGGCCGCGAACTTGATCGAACCGAGCGTTGCCTCGGTCGACATGAAATATTTTCGGAAAAGATCGGCGTGGTCGACCATCGCGCGTTCAAGTGACTGGAAAATCACGCCGCGTTTCTTGAACTCTTCGGACACGATCGACCGCTCGATCAACTGATCACCGGCGAAAATCATGCGTGCGGCGACCTGATCGAGGCCAAGGGAGTATTTCAAAACATTGCGCCGATCGTCATCCGACACCGTGCGGCCAAAGTTGAAGGGCGTCAGATCGAGAAGATCGACATTGGAGAACCGCCAGGCCTGATTCTTGCGCGTCGGGCGCGGGATCGATTCGAATTTTGCCCACGCTGTGCGTTGTTGTTCGCGAAACCAATCCGGTAACTCGCCAGAATCATTCGGACCGGAAAGGATTCCTTTCGCCGAGTTTAAATCTTTTTCGTGTGTAGCTGACGACATGACGTCGATCTTACAAATCTAATGCGACGCTCATCCGCCTTCGCCGAAGCTACAGCGTGACAGGTAGACCGCCGCTCGTCGTTACCCGACGGAGCCTTCCATCTCGAGCTCAATCAGGCGTTTCAGCTCGACCGAATACTCCATTGGAAATTGACGAACGAGGTCGTTCACGAACCCGTTCACGCTCAAGCTCATTGCCTGCGCTTGGGTCAAACCGCGCTGTTGCATATAAAAGATCTGTTCGGCACTGACTTGCGAAACGCTAGCTTCGTGTTGAACCGCGTTGCCAGTGCCGCGGACGGTGATCGCCGGGTAAGTGTCAGTGCGCGAAGTCGCGTTGATCAAAAGCGCATCGCACTCGGTGTTGTTCTTGCAATGCTTCAAATGTTTCGGGACGTGTACGAGGCCGCGATAAGTCGCGCGGCCAGTACCGATCGAGATCGATTTCGAAATGATGTTCGAAGTCGTTTCATCGGCGGCGTGAATCATCTTGGCGCCGGTGTCCTGGTGCTGGCCGTTGTTAGCCAGCGCAATAGAGAGAACTTCGCCGCGCGACTTCCGGCCCTTCAAAACCACGCCCGGATACTTCATGGTCAATCGCGAGCCAATATTGCAATCGATCCATTTGATCTCTGCATCCTCGTGCGCGAGTCCGCGTTTCGTCACCAAATTGAAAACGTTCGCGGACCAATTTTGCACCGTGATGTATTGGATCTTGGCACCCTTCAACGCGACCAGCTCTACGACCGCGCTGTGCAACGTCGCCGTTTCAAAATTTGGCGCAGTGCAGCCTTCCATGTAAGTTACTTCGCTCCCCTCGTCGGCGATAATCAGCGTCCGCTCGAACTGGCCGAAGCTTTCAGCATTGATTCGGAAGTACGCCTGGAGCGGATGTTTCACCTTCACTCCGGGCGGGACATAAATGAACGAGCCACCGCTAAAAACAGCGGAATTCAGCGCGCTGAATTTGTTGTCGGCGATCGGGATGACTTTGCCGAACCATCTCCGGAAAATCTCCGGATGCTTTTTTAAGCCTTCGGTCGAGCCGACGAAGATGACGCCCTGTTCGCCAACTGCTTTCTTGATATTGGAGTAAACCGCTTCGCTATCGAACTGCGCTTCGACACCGGCGAGAAATTTTCGTTCCTGCTCTGGAATACCGAGCCGCTCGAACGTGCGCTTGATGTCCTCGGGAACCTCCTCCCAGCTACGTTTCGCCGTCGTGCCCGGCGCGAGATAATACCGAATCTTGTCGAAATCGATCGCCTCCAAATCCTTGCTCGCCCAATGAGTTGGCAATGGCTTCTCCAGAAATGTCTTCAATCCCCGGAGCCGAAATTCGCGGACCCAGTCCGGATCTTCCTTGACGTCAGAAATGAAATGAATCGTCTTCTCGGTCAGACCGCGACCAGCGTCTTTCGCATATGCTACGTCGTAATAAAAATCACCAATGTTGCGGTCGATATCGACGGCTTTGGTTTCAGGTTTCATTGTGGATGTTATCTAGTAAATGCGGGCTCGCGCGTATTCTCACGTGCCCAATCGTAGCCGCGTTCCTCCAGCTCAAGCGCCAACTCTTTTCCCCCGCTGCGCACAATCCGGCCTTGCACCATTACGTGCACGTGATCCGGCACAATGTAGTTTAAGATACGTTGATAGTGCGTAATTAAAAGAATTCCAATTTCGGAACCGCGCAATGAGTTCACTCCGTGGGCGACGGTCTTGAGCGCGTCGATGTCGAGACCGCTGTCCGTTTCGTCGAGCACCGCATATTCCGGCTCGAGCATCGCGAGCTGCAAAATTTCGGTCCGCTTTTTCTCGCCGCCGGAAAAACCTTCGTTAACCGCGCGCGAGGTGAACGAACGATCCATGCCGAGCAGCTCCATCTTTTCGTAGAGCCTCGCATAATATTCAGTAGCTTCGAGCTCTTCGCCTTCCGGCAAACGTGCTTGCAGTGCGGCACGGAGAAAATTGGCAATTGTGACTCCCGGAATTTCGCTCGGGTACTGAAACGCGAGAAACAGGCCTTTTCGCGCCCGTTCATCCGGTTCCATCGCGAGAATGTCTTCGCCGTCCATCGTGATTTTGCCTTTTATAACTTGATAATCGGGATGTCCGGCCATGACTTTGGCGAGAGTGCTTTTGCCGGAACCGTTCGGTCCCATGATGGCGTGCACTTCACCCCGAGGCATGGCCAGACTGAGGCCGCGGACGATCTGTTGATCGCCGATGGCTACGTGGAGAGTATCAACCCGAAGTTCGTTCATAAATTGGGGGTAAGAAATATAAGGCGATTCAGATAGATTGCGAATCGGATCTACAATGACTAGCGCTGGCGTTTGAGCGCCACATTGGCACAGTTTCAATGTGCTGCCGCCAACAACAACAGTTAGAGATGACTGCGGCCACCGTTGCTCCGGAAAATGTTCAGGCTAACGGCACGTCGAAAAGGCGATACCGCCGGATTAGCGGTGTCACAAAGACGACTCGTTACCCCTCCGAAAAATTTCTGAGGAAAAAAGAATTTAAATTACAACTACTAAGATCGGACATCGAAGCGGTGAGGCAATGGGGCCGTTGGCTTCATCGATTGATTAGGGCGCATCGCTTCCGATGGCTCATTTATGTTTCATTATGTTAATGATGACGCCGTTCGGATCGGCGACAACGAAACGCCGGACGCCCCAAGGCTCATCAGCCAATCGGTAAACAATTCGATTACCGCGAGCTGACGCTTTTGCGTGAACCGCATCAACGTCCGCGACCTCAATGGTCACCTGTGAACAGCAAAGCAGACTAATAAGTGAGTTGGACCCGACCCTCGTTTCCCGACTCAAAGCTAATCACTCGCCATGATGAATAGCGGCTGCATTTCGAAATCGGTAAACAGTGGACGCAGGCGCCCCTTGTTATAGTACTTGTCCACGTTGACCGTTTTCTTGGTGCTGGTCACGACTTCAATCGCCATGTTGTCGTAGCGTCCATTCTTCAGGACGACGAGGCGGCCCTGGCTACCGTGCAGGATGAGATCGAGGGCGAGGTTGCCGTAGGCCATTGGCACAATCGAATCAATCGCGTCGGGATCGCCCCCGCGCACCAGGTAGCCGAGACGCTGGTTGATGACATTGATCGGTCTGCCCTTGTTGTATTTGGCCCCACGCTCTTTGAGTTCAGCCGAGACCAAGTCGCCAATCCCGCCGAGTTTCATATGCCCAAACGCATCGGTCGTCCTGTCGGAGAGCACCATCTCGCCGCCTTCGAACATTGCCCCTTCTGAAACGATAACGACTGAATATTTGCTCGGGTGGCGGGCACGGTCATAGCACAACAATTCAGTCAGATGCTCCATGTCGAATTTGCATTCGGGAATGACGCACCGATTCGCCGCACCCGCCATTGTCGGCAACATCGCGGTGAACCCTGCGTAGCGTCCGAACACTTCCATGACCAGAATTCGTTCGTGAGATCCGGCCGAGGTGCGGAGGCGATTTGACAATTCGATCGTGCGGCTGACGCACGTGCTGAAGCCGATGCAGTAATCCGTGCCGGCCACGTCATTATCCATCGTCTTGGGTATTGCGACGATCTTGACGCCTTCCTTGTGCAAGCGGCTGGCAAAAGAAAGCGTGTCGTCACCGCCAATCGGAATCAGATAGTCAATACCCAGCCAATCCAGGTTCTTGATAACTTCGGCGGTGAGATCGTTCTTGTCCTGATTGTAGGTTGCGCGCAGCGGCTCAGGTACATCTTCTTTTTTTACTGCTGACGGGTTCGTCCGAGACGTATGTAGAAACGTGCCGCCGGTGCGTCCTGCACGAGTAACGATCTCCTCCGTCAAGATTTGAAAGTTCTCCCCGTTGTTGGCGTGCTTATCGCGCAGGATACTGATCGCCCCAAGCCAGCCGCGGCGGATCCCGATGACCTGATAGCCTTCGCGTAGGGCGCGAATAGTGACCGCGCGGATCGCGGGATTGAGTCCCGGCACATCCCCGCCGCCGGTGAGAACAGCAATCACGCCTTTCTTGGTACTCATGCGGCCGCCTTCTCGCTTTCCATTTTCGCAGTGTATTGCGGAAGCGGGCTTTACTGTTGCACTACGCAGCTGCAGAGCAAGAGTTCACGTTTTTTCGATCAATTCGGTTGGCAAATTGGCGATCTAAGACCCAGCCCTGCGGGGGAGCAAGCGACTGGATTTCCCCTTACTCGGCAGCTGCGGCTCGGCGGCAAATGCGTTCGCCGTCATTTGGCCTGCGGCCGTCGCGTCATCGGCTGGTTAGATTGTACGGCTGTTTCTCGGGCCCGTCTTTATCCGCAAACAGCCAACGTCCCGCCTGAGCCGGTCTTGAGCTATCGCGCCCGTCGTGACTAACGTCGTGATCAGGAGCAGTGGGGCCGTCTCATCCAGCGTTCTCTTTGACCTAACGAGAAAGAGATAAGCCACGGTAGGGTACGGTGGCAAACGCGCCGAAGTTATTTTGCACTGGGAACGTGGGCTTCATCGTTTGGTTAGGCGAACTGGCTTGCTTCTCAGTGGGCAAGGACCTTCCGTCTTGCAACCATGAACGAACAATCCATCGCCCGGTAATGGTAGTGGCGCAGCGGTCTGGCTAATCGCCGAACGCGCTCTAGGTTAACTGTGGATGTCAATTGTTTCATCGATTAACTCGGCAATTTTCGGTCGACCACTCGCAACATCTGAATCCCGAACGCAGGAAATCGAAGAATTGACCGGCGTACCCGTGTTGGGACTCGATGCACTGTCATCGGCATCGTACGGCCCGGAAGCTGCACTTGCGGTCCTGATTCCAGCAGGAATTCTCGGTCTCGAATTCATGCCCGCAGTTATCGGCGTGATTCTTGCGCTCTTGGCGATGCTTTATTTTTCGTATCGGCAGACGATCGCCGCCTATCCAAACGGAGGTGGCGCTTACATTGTTGCGGGTGAAAATTTGGGACGCCGCGCGGGCATCTGTGCGGCTGCATCATTGCTGCTCGATTACATTCTAAACGTCGCGGTCGGGATCTCCGCCGGCATCGGGGCGCTGGAATCGGCCGTTCCATGGTTGCAGCCACATACACTGTCGGCGTGTTTGGTCACGCTCGCGCTGCTCACAATCTTGAACCTGCGCGGTGTGCGCGACGCCGGAACCGCTTTCGGTTTACCGACATACGCGTTTGTAATGACGCTGCTCATGGCGATCGCTGTCGGTATCTGGCGATTTGCGATGAGCGGAGGACACCCAGTTGCGATTGTTTCTCCACCGAGCGCCACGAACCCGACGAAAGCAGTCACGTTTTGGTTGTTGATGCGATCCTTCGCAAGTGGATGCACGGCGATGACCGGCGTTGAAGCCGTGAGTAACGGCGTCCCGCTGTTCGCAGAACCGAAGGTCAAACGGGCAGGACGGACGCTAACGATCATTGTGGTGACGCTGGCGGTGCTGCTCGGCGGCATCGCCTACCTGTCACGTGCTTACCACATCGGAGCGATGGACCAGGAACAACCCGGGTATCAGAGCGTGATTTCTCAGATGGTGTCCGCTGTGATGGGGCGTGGACTCTTCTACTACACTACGATTGCGAGCGTGTTGTCCGTACTGGTCTTGTCGGCGAATACGAGCTTCGCGGATTTCCCGCGTGTGTGCCGACTGCTAGCGGAAGACGATTATTTGCCCGATGCATTTGCCCATCGAGGTCGACGCCTAGTTTACTCAACCGGAATCATAGCCCTCGCAATTATCTCCGGTGTTATTCTCGCTGTCTTCGGAGGAATTACGGATAAACTGATTCCACTCTTCGCCGTTGGTGCCTTTGGCGCGTTTGTATTGTCGCAAGCGGGTATGGTCGCGCATTGGTGGCGAAAAGGTGGCCCTGGCTGGCATGTATCCATATTAATCAACGCGTTAGGCGCGACCGGCACAACGTTCGCGCTTCTGATCATTGTCGTCGCCAAGTTCTATGAAGGCGCCTGGATCACACTGATAATCATCCCCGGATTGATTGTGCTTTTCCTGGCGATTCATCGCCATTACCTGCGGGTCACACGCGAGATCAAAGCTCCGACAGACCTCGAACCGTCCACTACAAAGGCGCTGACAGTGATTGTGCCAATCCAAAGTTGGAATCGAGTTAGCGAGCGAGCATTGCAAATCGCGGAGCAGTTTTCGAACGACATCACCGCAGTCTACATCTGCACTGCGAAATCCCCCGGTGGTTTGCCCACAGCCTGGAAAAACCATGTCGTTAGGCCGGCTGAACAAAAGGGGATTGAACCACCCGGGTTAAAAATCATTACCTCGCCCTACCGGCGGTACCTGCAACCGCTATTGGATTACGTGCAAGAAGTGAAAAACGAGAAGCCAGATCGACTAATCGCGGTTGTAATTCCCGAACTTGTGCAGACACATTGGTATGAATACTTCCTCCACAACCAACGGGCAGCGCTTCTGAAACTGCGACTGTTTCTTGAGGCGGGCGAAAGAGTCATTGTTGTCAACACGCCCTGGTGCCTACGTGACAGCGATGTTGCGCATCAAGTCTAACGAGACAGAGATAGACCGTGTCGCTATGGTGCTGTTTACTTGCGCAATCGCAAAGTCGCCGATTTTTATAGGCAAATCGTCATTCCAGAGGTTGGCTGCCCCGCTTGGATTCGAACCAAGAATAACGCCTCCAAAGGGCGCTGTGTTACCGTTACACCACAGGGCAAAGAACCAGCGAAGATTCAATCGCTGAGTTTAGTTGCAAACGGTAGCGCGCCCGGTTTTGTGCGCAATTACCTGCTCGGCGTCCAGCTCGGAAGCGGAAACGTGAACGTAGCAGACGGCGACGCAGTCCCAGCCGGCGAAGATGTGGATGTTTCCGATGGCGAAACGATCGGCGTCGGAGTCGGCGACGGTGGAATAATATTTTCCCAGTGATGCAATGGCACGCTCGCGCCGCCGATTTCGTCGACCAACTTCTGACAGTGCTCCGAAAGCTTGTCCAAATCGGGAGGGCCAAATTGCGCGTCGGCCGTTCCCGGGAAAATCAGGTACGTCACTTTCAAATCGCTGACCGGCCGATTGTACGGCGTCGCTTGCGGATTGATTTGCTTCGCAATCCGAAACGAAGCTTCGCCAACTTTGTCGTTCGGTCCGATGTCGCCAACGATGGCTGGATAAATTCCATCGCCATAAACCACCACCGCGTAATCTCCAGTCTTGACCGCATCTTTTCCATGCGTGAACGCGCCCGGAATCACAATGTAGGGATCGGTTGTGCCGATGAGAAAGCTGAATTTCTTTAACGTCGTCACTTCCGCGCGCAATTGCGTGATCGCGTTGCGGAGATCACGTTTGCGGTCCGGTGCGGTTGTTTTCGCGGCGAACTCGTCCTCGGCTTTTTTTAATCGTTCTTCAGCTCCGGCGAGATATGGATTTGGGGCCTCCGTCTTCTTGTTCCATTTAAAACTCGTAAACGGTCTGAAATTCGTCGGTGCACCAGTGCCGACCGGCATCCGGTCGCTGTCCGAACCGTCGCAATCGACATCCATGTCGGCTTGGAGCAAGAGCGCTTTCCGATGGGACTGCGGGTGCTGCAGTTGCAAAACGGTTTGGCAATCGAAGAAGTTGTGGCGCGACAAGACGAGATCAAGCCGCACGAGATTTTCGCGCAGCATTCGCACTTTCGTGTTGTAGAGCTCGGCAAAAAGCGGGGAGACGGCATCCGGCCCCGCCATCGCCGTCAAGCCCGGAAGCAACTCCGGTAGTCGCGGTGTTACTTTCGCAAGTTCTTCGATCGTCCGATTCGGCGTCGGCACGCGCGCATTCAATTTTAAATCGAGGACGTAACTTTCGGGGTCGACGCGCTCGGTCGAAGCGTCTACGCCGGGAGTGGTTTCAACACTCGAGTGCAGCGTGATTCCGTTGAACAAACGACCAGTGTCGAGTTTACCGGCAATCGGCGGCGGGCGTGTCGGTGTCGGCTCCGGCGTCGGCGAAGTTGTCGGTTGCTCGCGCGGCGGGAAATACTGAAGATGCTCCTCCGAAATCCAGCGATATAAAATCGCCGCAAAAAGCGCGGTCGCCAAAAGAGCGACTAGCGTTCGCAGTATGCGCAGACTCGATTTGGCCACGCGATTACTTCTTGAACCAGGCGATGAGCGCGACGATGACGCCGATCACGCTCAAGGTCGACATCACCGCCGCGGGCATCACTTTGCCGGTGCGAATAAGTTTCGGAACGAATTGCGCCGCGAGTAAGAATGAAACAACGAGTGCGGTAATGAGTCCGGCCGCTCGATGTTCCGGCAGAATGTATCCGGCCACGAGCAACAACACACCGGTGATCGCGCCGGCGGCAATCGAGGGCACGCTCTGCGCTTTCACATAACCAATGATGCCGCCGATGATCGTCAACGCGCCGAAAATCAAGAAATAAAGTCTGGTCACCTCCATGTTTGCCCAGCGCATCGGTACGCCAAGGCTTCGGCACTGTCCAGCCACGCGATTACACCGTCCCCAGCTCCTCGGATTCTCAGCACCGGATGAATTTCCAACCGGTCGAACGCCCGAATTCGGCAACTTTCGTCTTTTGTTCGGGATTCATGTCGCGCTCTTTTCGATCTGGCGATCGTAATGTGCGACCCCGGCGAGGAAGGAAGCGGTCTCAACCGATGGAATATCCAGTCCTGCCAGATCAATCCGGAATCGGTTCTTCTGTTGGTTGCGCCCCTTACCGTCCTGCGTTCTAGCGTCGCCTTCTAATTTAGAGAGACAGTCCCAACCGCTAGTATCCAAATCGCGCAACTCCGGTAGTTGCGCAAACGCGCCGGCCGTAACGGCGATCTGGAAAACAAACGTGAATCGAAAGGTTAGCATGCCGACGCGCGCCGGATTCTACTTGGTCAGTGCTAGAACACAACGCGTCTGCTACACTTACTGGTGCATTCGTTTCGATATCGCGAGGGCAAACTTTATTGCGAGGATGTCGATCTTACGCAGGCCGCGGAGAAGTTCGGTACGCCTCTCTACATTTATAGTGCCGCCACAATTCTCGATCACTACGCTCGGCTCAACGCCGCGCTGGCGCCCCTCGACCACTTGATTTGTTACGCGGTTAAAGCGAACTCGAACCGCGCGATCCTAA
>Ga0306924_10004938_pt1 | contig 13099 bp, 9 predicted proteins | sample sta12Can44000111_FD_203756 | JGI IMG/M metagenome (GOLD analysis project Ga0306924, IMG submission 203756) | Lab enrichment of tropical soil microbial communities from Luquillo Experimental Forest, Puerto Rico - statanox.12C.anox.44.000.111 (v2)... | ecosystem: Environmental > Terrestrial > Soil... | reverse complement strand
TGCCCGCATCGCTGAACGCAATGCCATCGCCATTGATGAGGTCATGACCACCGGTGCCACCATGTCCGAATGTGCCCGCGTCCTCAAGCGGGCTCAGGTTGAACAAGTGGGCAGCCCCTGTGGCTCGCACTCTAAGCAATGCGATGCTGCACTCGGCTGCCGATTACGGGGAGGAGGGGAAGAGAGAAGCGGTATCATGCGCCGCTTCGGTTTGAGGTATGTCCATGCCGGCTCATAGCACAGGGTCCCGTCACGGAAAGTCACTGGCAGGATATATGCATCATGCACGTGTGGTCGCCGAAGAGCCAGGGCCACATGCGACCATGCACGCTCCTGTGCTGGTACTGAATGCGTCTTACGAGCCCATCAATGTCTGCGCAGCGCGCCGCGCCATCGTACTGGTGCTGAAAGGCGTCGCTATGATGGAAGAGGCGGACGGACACTGTCTGCATGCGGCTCGGATTGTCATGCGGGTGCCCTCGGTGATTCGCCTCTTGGAGTATCGCCGCATTCCCCATCAGACCCGGGCTCTCTCTCGCAAGAACATCCTGCTGCGCGACCGCAATACCTGCCAGTATTGCGGCCAGATTCTCGCCTCCGGAGAGTTGACCCTTGACCATGTGGTGCCCCGATCGCGCGGTGGAGCCTCGACGTGGGAAAATCTCGTGGCCTGCTGCCACAACTGCAATCGCAAGAAGGGAAACCTGCTGCTCCATGAAGCTGGCATGAAATTATTGCGGGAACCACGCGCCTTCAACCTCCATACCAGCCGGCACATCATGCGTCTTATGGGACACTCCGACGCCAAGTGGCGGAAGTATCTGTTTTATTGAATCCGCGGAGCCTCAAAGAGTGTAACCGGAGTCTTCTCTTACGAGCCATCGGCGAACCTGAGCAGGGTCTTAACGTTAGCCGGGCGTGTGTGTCGCAAATCCTTTGCGAATGTCTCAGCTTTCGCGTATTGTGGCTTTTTCTCGTTGACCACTTACGGTTCGGGGCCACCAGTTGTCAGAAGCAAATCAAACTGTGGAACTGGAAAGACTTCGCGCACAAGTTGCTGAGCTGACGCAGAGAGTCTTTCGCCTGGAACAACTGCTGGAGGGAGGTGCGTCGGCGGGATATACGGCCGAGGCTGCCCTTTACCCGACTATGCAGCTGGATCGCTTGGGCGAGCCGACTCCCGTCGCAACTGAATCGCCACGCCCGGATACCGGTACTGAATCCATCCTGCTGACTCTCGAGCCGGAGCCTCCCGAAGCGCCCAAAAACGCAGTTTCCGTACAGGAGCCAGGGTCAACGACTGCAGAGTGGATGCCTTCGCTCGATGCGCCGCCACCGATTCCGCTCGCTTCGCCGGAGCAGCCGAGTGTGGTGCAGGAAGACCGTAGAGCATCGGACATGCGGACACTCGCGAGTCCGCCCGGGTCCCCGAACCCGCCCGAGGTAGCGAGCCTGCCAAAGCCAGCGAGCCTGCCAAAGCCAGCGAGCCTGCCAAAGCTAGCGAGCCTGCTCCAGCCGCCGAATGAGCCCAACGTCGTAAATCCGCCCAACGTCGCGAGTCCGGCCAGGCGGCTCACCTCGTTGGAGATACGCGTCGGCGGCCAGTGGTTGAATCGTGTCGGCATCGTAGCCGTGCTGGTTGGTCTGTCATACTTTCTCAAGCTCGCTTTCGACAACAACTGGATCGGCCCCCCTGTCCGCGTCGGCGTCGGCATAGCCATAGGCATTGGCCTGCTGCTCTGGAGCGAACGCTTTCGCTCGAGAGGATTTGTAGCGTTTGCCTATTCCTTGAAGGCGATCGGTATTGGCGCTCTCTACCTGTCGTTGTGGGCTGCCTCCCAGTTCTACTACCTGGTGCCTGCCACGGTTGCGTTTGCTGGGATGGTACTGGTCACGGTCACCGCCGCTGCATTATCGCTGCGGCAGAACTCAGAGCTGCTGGCTGCTTTTGCTCTCGTTGGCGGATTCCTCACACCAGTTCTGGTTTCCAGCCATCAGAATCAGGAACTGGAGCTCTTCTGCTACGTAGCGCTTCTTGACTTAGGTACACTCTGGATTGTCGTCATCAAGCAGTGGCCTCGCATCTTACTGGCTAGCTTTGTGGGGACAGCCTTGCTGTTCGCGGGCTGGGCTTACCCCTACTATACCGATCCACAATTGCTGCTGACATTCTGCTTTGCCAGCGTTTTTTTTCTATTATTTGCTGCAGCACCTCTCTTCCTTCGTAGACTTAGAGCAGGAGTCGAATCCGCCAGCGTTGTCCTGCTGGCACTAGCCAATGCAGCCACGTATTTCGCCGCTTCCGTTGCGATGCTGGTGGATCATCATCGCCAGGACTTGGCGTGGCTGTGCGCAGCAACCGCCTTCACGTACTTTGCTTTGGTTCCCGCAGCCCGACAACAAGAGAAAACTATCAAACTCCCGCTGGGACCGCTGTATCTCGCGCTTGCAATTGGCTTCTTCACAATTGCTATCCCGCTCGAACTCGATCGCCATTGGATCACTCTGGGGTGGATCGTCGAAAGCGCTGCGCTCATCTGGGCCGCTCATCGGATCGACAGTTTGCTGGTCCGCGTTCTTGCCGTCTGCTCTCTGGGCATGGGAGTTGCGCGACTCATCCTGCTGGAGTCGGATGTTAGCGCACCACCGCTGATCAACGCGCGCTTTGGCCTCTATCTGCTGGCGATTGCCGCCTTAGGACTGATGGCATACTTCGCTGTACAGGAAGACGGAAAGGCAAGCCGCCAGTGGGCCGGCGGTGCAATTATCTGTATGAATCTGCTGACCTTGCTGGCGTTGCACTTCGAAGTTACGAGCTATTTCGAGCCACAGCTGGATGCCGTCGCCGTTACTCGCGACCAACAGCAGGATGTCCTCACGCTTTTTGACTTTACCTATTCGGCGGCCTGGATGTTCTATGGCGGGCTGCTGATGCTGATTGGATTCTGGCGGCGTTCTGCCTTTCTGCGCTGGCAAGCGATTGTGCTGCTCGCCCTGACGGTGGCCAAAGTCTTCTTCTCAGACATCCATATGTTGCAGCGCCTTTATCGCATTACCGCGTTTATCGTCCTGGGCGTGATACTCCTTGTGGTCTCGTACTTCTACCAGCGCAACCGGGCGAAAGCAGCAACGTAGAACCGCCCTACGAAAGGATGCTGCTCTCATCGCAGTGCGTCTTCCACTTCACTTAGCCAATCGGGACGCTTAAGGACTTCGCGCGGCTTCGGGCCGTCAGCTGCGCCCACGATGCCGTCGCGCTCCATGAGATCGATGAGGTGAGCTGCGCGACCGTAACCGATGCGCAGTCGCCGCTGTAAGAGGGAGGTCGAGGCCTTTCCGTATTCGAGTACGATGCGCACGGCATCCTGGTAAAGCTCGTCATGCTCCTCTTCCTCACCACTGCCTTCGCCAGCAGCATCGGAGCTGCCCTCGGATTCCTCCTTCGGAGCAGCGAGGAAATGTTCCTGGTACTGGGCTTCGCCTTGCGAGCGCCAGAATTCCACTACTGCCGCGATTTCGCGCTCGGTGACGAAGGGAGCATGTACACGATGCACGCGCGCCGATCCGTTCGGCAGGTACAGCATGTCACCGCGGCCTAACAGCGCTTCGGCGCCGTTGGCATCGAGAATCGTGCGCGAGTCGATCTTGGTAGCCACCCGAAACGACATGCGCGCCGGGAAATTCGCTTTGATCAAGCCGGTAATTACGTCGACAGACGGACGCTGAGTTGCGAGGATGAGATGGATGCCAACGGCGCGCGCCATCTGGGCCAGCCGAGTGATGGATGCTTCAACATTCTGCCCGTCGAGCATCATCAGGTCGGCCAACTCGTCGATGATGATGACGACGTAGGGCAATGGACACGCCTGATCTCCCCCTTCTTCAAACAAGCTGGGCGTGTTCACGTCGAAAAGCCGGTTGTATTGGTCGATGTTGCGGACACCCTTCTCTGCCAGCAGCTTCAGGCGGCGTTCCATCTCGAGAACCGCATTGCGCAGGGCATTCGACGCCAGCTTGGGCTCGGTGATGATGGGGGTGTACAGGTGTGGAACGCCTTCGTAGTTGCCCAGTTCCAGCCGCTTGGGATCCACCAGGATCAGGCGAACCTCGTCTGGCGTAGCCTTGTACAGAATCGACATGATGAAGGCGTTGATGGCCACGCTCTTGCCTGAGCCCGTTGAGCCTGCGATAAGCAGGTGCGGCATGGTGTTGAGCTCAGCGGTCACGATGCGGCCGTTAATGTCCTTGCCCATGGACAACGTGACCTTAGACTTCGACACCAGAAACTCGTGCGCCTCGACTACCTCGCGTAGCCAGATCGTCTCCCGCTCATGGTTGGGCACCTGGATGCCGACGGTCGATTTGCCCGACATGCGCTCGATGAGGATGCTCTCGGCGCGCAGCGCCAGACAAAGGTCGTCGGAGAGACTGGTGACGCGGCTGTACTTAATGCCGGCTTCCGGCTTGAACTCGAATGTCGTGACCACCGGCCCGGGGTTGATCTGCACCACCTGCCCACGCACGTCGAACTCGGCACATTTTTGCTGCAGAACTTGCGCCAGGTTCTTCAGTTCGTCTTCGTGAATGATGCCGTGCTCCTCAGGACGGTGCAGCAGCGCAGTCGAAGGAAGCTTGTAGCTACCAGCAAGCCGCGGCATCGTGGTCTTACCCCGCGGGGTGCTGTCGGCACGCGACGTTACCGCGATAGGTTCGCCCGGCTGAGACTCGGCTTCACCGCCGCCGGCCTGCTCATGTGCGCTCCGAGGCGACGGTACCGGCGTGCGGCGTTCGGCATCGCCTTCGAAGGTACGTTCAATGCCGGTTCTCGAACGAGCGCCAGATTCTGGCATGGGAGCGCTCGAGGCCTGCGGCGCGATGGTGTAGTCAGGCGCCTGCGTTCCGGCGCGACGCGGAACCAGTTGCGCGGTTACAACCGGCTTGGCATTCGTCGCGGCAGCACGTTTTTTCTCCAATTCCTTGGCGGCCCACTTGCGTGCGCGTTCCTCACGCCAGTCGCTAAAGCGATCGAACAGGGCATACATAAATCCGAAGCGCGTCTGCGACCAGATCTGGATTCCTTGGAAGGAGAACGCCGTCGAGAGATACAACGCGACGGCAATAATGGCGACGCAGACAAGATACGCGCCCACAAGATTGAGGTAATGGATAAGAGCGTCGGCCACAATGCGGCCCAGCAAGCCCTCAGCCGGGATCGCGCCCATCCAACGAAAATGCCACGGCAGCAGCCCCAGGAATCCCGAGCAGAAGGTCACAAGGCCAATCGCACCAAAGGTCTTCGCGTAGGGCGACTGGATGGGCCGCGACCGGAACCAGCGCACCGCGTAGAGCAGAAGGTAGACCGGAATAAGGAAGACGGCGATACCAAAGGCTTGCAGCGCCAGGTCGCTGACGGTGGCTCCCACCACGCCGATCCAGTTGTGTGCAGGATGCCCGGCCGGAGGATTCGAGGCCGTGTTCAGTGATGGGTCAAGCGGAGAGTAAGAGACCAGCGCGAGGGTAAGCAAGGCCGCGGAAACCAGCATCAGGAAACCGATCAGCTCATTGAGCCGCCGGTTGGCTGTCGGAGTGAATGCACGCGTAAACACCATAGGGGTGTTGGGCGTCAGCGCAGAACCACGGCGTTTGCGGCGAGTCATCGTGCCTGCCCTCTCCAGCGCAGGCACATACTATCCCACGAGCCGCTTTCAGCGGCGACGCCTGATCCTGCGAATTGCCCGATGCGAAGTCCCGAGCGGCGGCAAGCGCCAGCCTGCCCAGCACGCAGGTACGCCAGAGCCATAGAAATTATGCCAAAAAGATTACCCCTGCCGGTCAAGATAAATATCTGACCTGTTGCCGGTTTTGAGTAGGGGCGACAAGGATCGGTTTACCCCTGCAGGCGGCTAATCCACCACAACAGTGCTGCACCCGCGACGATCCGGTACACGGCGAAGAGGGCAAAGCCGCGGGTGCGCACCCAATTCATAAACCATGCAACTACGGCGTAGGCAACGATAAACGACACCACGAAGCCGATGGCGAGTACGACCCAGGAATGCGCGTCGCTGGGCATCGAACCGATGGCACTGGGCTCACCATGATGGGGATGAAGGGATCTCCATAGGTCGTAGAGAGTGGCGGCAGCCATGGTCGGCATGGAGACGAAGAAGGAGAACTCCAGTGCTGCCGGGCGGCTCATGCCAGCCAGCTCGCCCGCGGTGATGGTGGACATCGAGCGCGAGGTCCCAGGGAAGACTGCCGAGAAGATCTGGCAGAAGCCAATCCAGATAGCCTGCCCGAGAGACATCTGCTCCAGGTTGGTGGTGAGCTTGCCGTGGCGCGCGAAGGCGCGGTAGGTCGAACGCTCATAGATAGCGTCTACCACCCACATCACGATTCCGCCGATGATCAGTGAATACGCCATGATGGTGAGGTTCTCGAGATGCTTGCCGATGACCTTGGTGAGCAGGAAGGCGGGAATAGCGGTAATGACGAACGCCACGAAGGTGAGCGTGAGGGGGTGGTTTTTGATCGTGAGGTTGCCGTGTGGACCGCGCGGGAAGGAGCGCACGAACTCCACGATTTCTTTCCAAAAGTAGATTGGGAGGCAGAGAATCGCGCCCAACTGTATAACGATGGAAAACATCTTCCAGTAGCCATTGCCGAGGTCAATTCCCAGAAGCGACTCGGAAATACGCAGGTGTGCGGTCGAGCTGACGGGAAGAAATTCGGTTAAGCCTTCGATGATGCCCAGGACGACAGCCAGAAAGAAGTCGTTCAAGTATCCTCCGCGGCGGATGAAGCCAACAAGTCAACAACAGATCCCTCGCGGACTTGTGTCCGCTCATGATGACAAAGATGAAGAGTCAAATGACACGTGATTAATAGACTATTATTCGCGCCCAGTGCCCCACGTTGGAATATTGCTCTGCACCATGTATATCAGACGTTGCGCCCGGTCGGCCCAGTCGGTGTCGTTGGGGTATTGCGCAATAAGTTTCTTGGCCACTTCAAGCGAGCGGCCGGCGGAGTCGGAGGCTTTCTTCGGCTGATTGTCGGTCTTATAGATCTCGATCAGCGCCGAGTAGCGCCATGCCGCGTCGTACAGTGCTTCCGGCGCCTTGGGTGATTGGGGATGATCAGCCGCGTATTTCAGGTAGATCTCGGCTTCCTTCTCCGGGCACTTGGCCTCGGCCTGCCACTCGCCACAAAGCTTGTTGGCGATGAAGTGATAGGACGCAAGATCGGCCCATTTGGTGCCCGGGTACTTCTTGATCAACTTCTTCATGTAGTCTTCGTTGATCTGTGCACGCAGCAACGGGTCCTGGAGTTTTGCCGACGGGCGGGAGGCCACGTCGGCTGCTTCGATTTGCCAACGAATATCGGCGGCGCGATAGAGGGCTTCCGCCGCTAGCGGAGACTGCGGGAAGTACTCGGCCATCCTTGCATAAAGCCGCATGGCATCTTGCGCAGCTCCCCTGCGGCCACCGCGCTTCATGGCTTCGGATTCGGAATCGACGGCTTCGCCGAAGAGGATCTTGTCGCCATCCGGGGTGGCGGCGGTGATCACTCCCTTGTCGACGATCCAGCCGGTGACGTTGCGGTCTTCGGCTTCGGCGTCGAACTCAGCGCCTTGTACCACATCGACGGTACCAACCACGTGCACCCATCCCGGCGAGCGATCAAGGACAGCCACCTCACGTCCACGGCCAATGTTCGAGATCTTGGCGGAGGAGGCATCGGGCGAAATGTAGATAATGCCCTCTCGCAGCATGACACCGCGCTCGGTGTTTGCCGCGTATACGGAGAGAGCGACCAGAAACGGGATTGCGACGAACGGTAATCCTGAACGCTTGTGCAACAAAACTGTACTCCTGAAAGCCTCTAAAATAACCAACCCGTCCGCTGGCTCGGAGTTCTCAAGACGTATGCTCCCCCGCCGCTTCATCGGTCAGCACTTGCGCCAGCAGTTGCGGCTCGAGATTGCCGCCACTGATGACGGCGACCGTCTGCTTTGATTCCGGCAGCTCCCCGGCGTGAAACAGCCAGGCCGCGAAAGTCACGGCACCGCTCGGCTCTGCGACAATGCGGGCGTTCAAAGCCAGCTTGCGCATCGCGGCGCGAATCTCATCCTCGGTTACGGTGACGATGTCGTCCACGAACTGCTGAATGTGTTCGAAATTGATCGGTCCAACCGACTGCGTGCGCAGGCCGTCGGCCAAGGTACTAGAAACGCGCTCGGCCGCGAGCTGAACGATCCTGCCCTTGCGCAAGCTTTGTTGCGCGTCATTGGCCAGCTCCGGTTCTACTCCGATCACCTTCACGTGCGATCCGCTCAGCTTGATAGCCGTGGCCACACCGCTGATCAGTCCTCCGCCTCCCACCGGCACCAGGACAAGATCCACGCCGGTACAATCTTCCACAATCTCCAGGCCCACAGTGCCCTGCCCGGCGATGATATGTTCGTCGTTGTAGGGAGCCACGATGGTATAGCCGTGCTTGCCAGCCAGATCTTCGGCCTTCTTCATACGCTCTGCACTGGCGGGACCGACGGTGACAATTTCGGCACCAAGCGCGGCCGTGCTCTCCATCTTGGTCCGGGATGCGTTGCGCGGCATCACGATGATTGCCTTCGCGCCGACCGCGCGTGCAGCGTAAGCGACGCCTTGCGCATGATTGCCGCTCGAATAGGAAATCACCCCCCGCCGCCGTTCTTCGTCGGAGAGCGACACAATCGTGTTGTAGGCTCCGCGTAGCTTGAATGATCCGATAGGTTGCAGGCTCTCGGGCTTCAGCCACAGCTCACCGCGAGTAAACTTAACCGGGACCTTCGCCTCGAGAGACCTGCTCTGCGTTACTCTTTTCTCAGCTGGAGGGAAGTAGCGAATAAGCGGCGTGCGTGCTGCCACGCCCTTGATCCTCTGTTGTGCGAGCTTGATTTGTTCCAGGGTCACCATGGCGCGTTGTCAGTTTACACGTGCTGTACTAGGCGCGAACCAGACTCCCGCAGTGGGCTCGAAGGCACGCCGATTGTCGCCAGTCCTGCGCGCCGCGTGAATTAGCACCGCCATCCAGTGTACAAGCGCCAGGCGGTCGCGCAAGGTGACCCTGCCGCCTACCTCGACGTGAGTGATCGCTTTGCTGACGAGCGCATCCAGCAGCAGGTTAGGGGGGATATCACGTTTCAGCCAGAGCAGCTCGGTTGGCGGAACGACGCTGTCGTCAGCGCCCTGTAGCAGGGCCACTGGCATAGTGAGGAAGCGAAGATGTCCGGCGGGGGACGCGGCAGCCAGTTGTTCGCGGCGCTTGTCGATCTCCGCGAGGATGCCGGGGGCAAAGGAATCGCGCTGCTTGTGGTAGATGCGCTGCATGACCTCCTGCCCGCCGGCCGTCATGGTTTTGGTTATCTGCTCTGAGGCTTTGCCCTTGCCCGCGAGCAGTAACCTGATCGCATCCCGAGCCGCTGTGACATCCTGCGAAGGGAAAAAGTCCTGAGGCTCATCATTCACCACGATCAGCGGACCATATTCGTGGGGCTTCAGATGATCGACCGACCCATCAGGGCGAAGGGCCTCACCGGTTGCGAAGAACCGCAGCACGTGGGCGAGGTCGTAGTGCGCGCCGACGGCTGCCACCCACCCAATGGACGGCGAGTACTCCTGGTCGCTGGCGGCAACCAGCGCCAAGCCGCCGGAGAAACTCAGTGCCATTATGCCAACTTTGGGCAAGCCGAGTTCACGAGCAAAGCTTTGGGCTGCCGTGCCAATCAGGTCGGCCGACTCAGCCTCGACTCGAAATTGCGCGATACCTGGGACCAGCGGCGTCATAACGAAAAAACCGGTGGCGGCCAGGGAGCGCGCAAAGCTGACTAGGCGCGGCTCGTTGATGCCTTCTTCATGCATTCCATGAACGACCATGATCCCAGGCGCGAAGCCGACACCGCGCGGCCAGTAAATCCTGGCCGGAATGGACTTGTCCCGGAAGTCGAACATGGTGTCCCGTACAGCGACCGGATGCAGGTCAGTGGTGGCGATCCAACCCCCCGCATGAGGGTTCTCCAGACGAGTGATTAGCGACATCGCGCGAAGGTAGTCCTGGACAGTTGGATAGAGCAGGATCACAAGGATTGGAATGATTAGCAGCAAACCAGCAAGCCACCGCGCCTTGCGAGGGGTGGACTGAGGCAGCGAGGTTGTGGTCGGCGTGGCGGCCTTCATGAGACTGGACGCTTGGTCAAAGGCGGCAAGCAGCAGGTCCCGGGGCTCGGATCGAGCTTATCTGCGGCAAAACCCGTGCCAACACGTTGCCCTGTTCGGGGTGACGATCATATCGGATCAAGAATCATGAACAGCTAGGCAACGGGGCGGCATCATCGCCGCACTCAAATCTCCAAAATTACCGGCATGATCAGGGGGCGGCGCGAGGTGTTCTTCATGATAAAGCGCTTCAGGTCCTGGCGAATCTTTTCCTTGATCACGCCGTAATCAGCCTTCTCCTCATCGCTTGACGCCTCCAGGGTATTCATCACGGTCACACGCGCCTGGTCGATGAATCCGTCTTCGCTTCCTGTGGCAGAGAATCCTCGCATCACGATCTCGGGCGTGGTTTCGACCCGGCCGGTCAGCTTATTGATTGCAATGATGGGCAGTACAATGCCGTCTTCGCTGAGGTGCCGGCGATCGCGAATCACCAGATCCTCGACAACATCTCCCATAGAGTTGGAGTCTATGCAGATGCGGCCAACAGCAACCCGCCCCGTCTTGCGCGCCCCGATCTCGTCGAATTCGAGGACGTCACCACTCTCGATCATCATCACCATGCCGACGGAGCCGTGCATCGAGGCAGCCAATTCGGCATGCAGCTTGAGCTGTCGGTATTCGCCGTGAATCGGGATAAAGTACCGCGGCTTTACCAGGTTGATGATGAGCTTCAGCTCTTCCTGACTGGCGTGACCGCTCACGTGCACCGGCGGCGAGGAGCCATCGTCGTAGATGACATGCGCACTTCGCCGGAACAGGTGATCGACTACGCGATAGATGGCTTTCTCGTTACCGGGAATTATGCGCGACGAAAGCACAACCGTATCGCCGGCTTGAATGCGCGCGTGCTTGTGATTGTCGACCGCCGCACGTGACAGGGCGGACATCGGCTCGCCCTGCGTGCCGCTGATCAGCACGCAAACTTTGTCGGGAGGCAGGTCTCGGGCCTGCGAAGGGTGAACGACAAGTCCATCGGGGACGTCGATGTAGCCGAGATCCTGCGCGATCTCGGTTGACTCCAGCATGGAGCGGCCGACGACTGTGACCTTGCGATCGTTCTCCAGCGCCAGATCGATGGCCAGCTTGATGCGGTGGATCGACGATGAGAAACAGGAAATGAACAGCCGCTTTTCAGTGCGGGCAAAGATCTCCTGAAAGCGGGCTCGTACAGCACGTTCGCTCGGCGTGTAGCCCCGACGCTCGACGTTGGTGGAATCTTGGAACAAAGCCAGCACGCCTTCTTTGCCGTATTCGGCGAAAGCGTGCAAGTCGAAGAGCCGGTTGTCGGTCGGCGTGGGATCAACCTTGAAATCGCCGGTGTGGATCAGAATTCCCATAGGCGTATGAATCGCCAACGCAACGCAGTCAACCAGGCTATGCGTGACCTGAATCGGATTGAGGGTGAACGGGCCGATCCGGAAGCGCTCCCCGGGTGTTATTTCGTTGAGCTCGGCATCGTCGAGCAGAGCATGTTCTTCGAGCTTGCCCTCTACATACGCCAGCGTGAACTCGGTTCCGTATATCGGGACATTGAGTTCGGTGAGAATCCAGGGCAGGGCGCCGATGTGGTCTTCGTGGCCGTGTGTTAGCACGATGGCACGCACATGATCGCGGTTCTCGGTGAGGTACGTGATGTCGGGGACGACGATGTCCACGCCCAGCAGCTCAGCTTCGGGGAACATGAGCCCGGCATCGATGACGATGATGTCGTCACCCCAGCGAATGGCCATGCAGTTCATGCCAAATTCGCCGAGCCCACCCATCGGAACTATCTGGAGCTTTCCGGTTGGCATTTAGTATCACGATGCTAGCACAGGAAAAGCGCGGAAAACGTGGTCAGCGTGACCGGGCTCATCACAAAGGACGCTGAGGGTGGTCTTTGTACGCCCAGCGCTTCTTGCATATTCGGGTACGAGGAGCATGGGCTTGGTAAAGCAGAATTCGGCAACCCACGATGTTGTGTCCGAGTACCTGGATAGCCTACGGTTGAGCCTATACTGAAGATGGAGATGCGGCACACGATGACCTCAAGCAGCGACAAGAAATCATGGATGCGACGGCGGCTGGAAAACGGGATCCGCGGCGCATTCACCAGGGCCTACCACACGATCAAGGTTGATCCCGACCGCTACCTTGAGCATCTCCGCCTGGCCTACGATCTCCCGGCGCTCACCTATAACGGCGTGTATTCGGTACCAATGCACGTGCTCGACGAGATCGCGGAGGAGACCGTGCAATCGAGCCGGAAGATCGCGCTGGCCGAAGGCGCAGGGCTTGGCATGGGCGGCATGTTCACCATGCTTCCCGATCTCGGTATTCTCGCGGCGATCACACTGCGCATGATCCAGAAGCTCAGCCTGATTTACGGGTTCCAGTACAGCACGGAGGACGAGGAGTCAGAGCTTTGGGTGGCTGCGGCCAGCGCAGCGGGGGTCGACATCAGCCGCGAACTCTTGGAAAAGCAATTCGTGTCGAAGTTCGTGCCGCGCGTGATCCAGCGGATCGCCGCCAGTGCCAGTGCCGAGATCGTGGAGAAGTGGGCCGCGCGCCTGATCCCCATTGTGAGCTCCGTAATTGGCGCCGGGTTGAACTATTACTTCATCAAGGTGTGGGGCGAGCGAGCCATTGGGCATTTTCGCCGGAGGCATCTTGAGATGCGGCGCAAGAATGCGATTCCCCTTCCCGCCAGCATCGTTTAGTCGTCTGATTTGTCAGTTGAGGCGGTCTTCAGGTCCCTCCCCATAAAATTTTTCGCGTTGGGGACTGTCGCCTTCAGGCGACAGGGGAAAACGCGGGCGGTGCTTGCACCGCGTTAATTGGCGCAACGACAAGATCATTCG
>Ga0306924_10004936_pt1 | contig 13100 bp, 11 predicted proteins | sample sta12Can44000111_FD_203756 | JGI IMG/M metagenome (GOLD analysis project Ga0306924, IMG submission 203756) | Lab enrichment of tropical soil microbial communities from Luquillo Experimental Forest, Puerto Rico - statanox.12C.anox.44.000.111 (v2)... | ecosystem: Environmental > Terrestrial >... | reverse complement strand
GATCGAGGGACTAGCCCCGGACGGCGGGCTGGGCCCACTGCAGCAGGCGATGTGGGATTCGCATAGCTTCCAGTGCGGTTTCTGCACGCCGGGGTTCGTCATGCAGGCGACCGCGTTCCTCAGCGATCACCCTGACGCTGACGAGCAGCAGATCCGCGAGGCGCTGTCCGGCAACATCTGCAGGTGCACGGGCTACCAGAGCATCATCGACGGCGTCCTGCTGGCCGCCAAGCGGAATAGCGAGCGCTGAGGCAGGGAGACCATGGCAGAAATTCTGGCTGAGCGCTACACCGGCGCCAGCATCAAGCGTTCGGAGGACCCGCGCATCCTCACCGGCGCGGGCCGGTACGTCGATGACATCAAGCTGCCCGGGATGCTGCACGCGGCGTTCGTGCGCTCGCCGATGGCTCACGCTCGCGTGCTCTCGGTCGATGCTTCGGTCGCGCGCGAACTGCCCGGCGTCGTCGCGGCGTTCACGGGAGCGGAAATGGAAACGATAACGGTCCCGGGGCCCGACGCGCTGATGGCCCTCGTGGGATGGGCGGGGCCCATGCCGGAGTTCACCCTGCTGGCGACCGACAAGGTGCGCTTCGCCGGCGACCCCGTGGCGATCGTCATCGCCGAGAGCCGTTACCTCGCCGAGGACGGCTGCGAGCTGGTGGAGGTCGAGTATGACGACCTGCCTCCGGTCGTCGATGCCGCCTTCGCGCTCGACCCGGGCAGCCCGCCGCTGTTCGCCAATCTGGGTGACAACATCGCTCGCCCGCACTCGCGCAGCGAGTTCGGCGACGTATCCGCGACGTTCGCCAACGCCGATCTGGTTACCGACTTCCACATCGACGTGCACCGCCACCAGAACGTGCCCATGGAGGGACGCGGCTGCGTCGCGAGCTACGACGCCGGCCCGGACGTGCTGACCATGTACGCGGCCACGCAAAGCGTTCACGTCACCAAGATCGCCGTCGGCATGCGCCTCGGCATGGAGCAGGACAGGATCCGTGTCCTGGCCGGCGATATCGGCGGGTCGTTCGGCCTGAAGATCGGCGCGTCACGCGAAGAGCTCGCGGTGGCGGCCGCTTCGCGTGCCGTCGGCCGGCCGGTCAAGTGGGTCGAGGACCGCGGCGAGAACCTCAGCGCGTCGGGGCAGGCACGGGAGGAGAGCTTCGACGTCCGGGCCGCGGTCAGCCAGGACGGCGACCTGCTCGGGCTGGACGTGAAGATGGTCATCGACGCCGGCTCATACCCGGGCATGGGCGCGATGGTTCCGGGCACCGTCGAGGCGATGTTCCCGGGTCCGTACAAGCTCGCGGCCCTGGGTTTCGAGTCGACCGCGGTCACGACCAACAAAGCGTGCTACGTCGCCTATCGCGGCCCGTGGGCGTCCGAGACGTTCGTGCGGGAACGCGTCCTGGACCTCATCGCGAAAGATCTCGGCCTCGATCCGGTCGAGATCCGGCTGCGCAACGCCGCCCCGCGCACCGATCCGCCGGCCAGCATGATTACCGGGCGCCCGCTGGTCGGGGTCACCACGAGGGAGTCACTGGAGCGGATCGCCCAGCTCGTGGACTTTCCCGCGTTCCGGCGCCGGCAGGCCGAGGCACGAGCGCGCGGCCGCCACCTCGGCATCGGTGTGGCCACGTTCATCGAGGCCGCCCCGGGCCCGCGCACGCCGGAGGCGGGCAGCGGCCCCATGGGCAATGAGTCCATGCGCCTTCGGCTCGAGGAAGACGGCATCGTCGTGCTGTTCACCGGCCAGATGCCGCACGGCCAGAGCCACCAGACGACCCTGGCCCAGATCGCCGCCGACGAGTTCGGCGTGCCGTTCGAGCAGGTTCGCGTCGTAGTCGGCGATACCGACGTCGTCCCGTTCGGACTGACCGGCGGCAGCCGGTCGGCCACCATGACCGGAGGCGTGGCGCTCCACGGCGCCCGGCAGCTCAAGGCCAAGGTGCTCGATTTCGCGGCGCATCTCATGGAGGCCAGCGCGCAGGACCTGCTGATCACCGACGGCAATGTCTGGGTGCGCGGTGACCCTGCCACCGCGATCGCCGTCAGCGAAGTCGCGCGGCGTGCGGCATCAGGGCAGTTCGGTGCCGACGTGGACGCCAGGCTCGAGGTCGAGGCCACGTTCGACGGCGGCGAAGGCGGATGGTCCGGCGGCACTCACTGCGCGATCGTGGACGTCGATGTCGAAACGGGCATCGTGAAGGTGGAGCGGTATGTCGCCGCCGAGGACTGCGGCGCACTCATCAATCCCGCCGTCGTCGAGGGCCAGATCCGGGGCGGCGTCGCGCAGGGCATCGGCGCGGTGCTGCTCGAACGCTCGGCGTACGGCGAGGACGGCAGCTTCCAGTCGGCCACCTTCATGGACTACCTGATGCCCACCGCCTGTGACGTTCCCCGCATCGAGATCGAGCACCTCCAGACCGTGCCGCTCGACGCTGACGTCAACTTCCGTGGCGTGGGTGAAGGCGGCATGATCGTCGCGCCGCCCACGGTAGTGAACGCCATTGAGGACGCACTCTCACCCTTCGGCGTGCGGATCTACGAGCAGCACCTGCCCCCGGCCCGCATTCTCGAGCTCATCGCCGCGGCGGACCCGGGCCAGTAAATACTGCGCCTCGGCTCTGGGCCGAACTGATCTTCAGTCTCCGAGGTCGCGCATCTCCGCAGATCAGCAGTCCCGGGGCATCAGCGCTCTTCGTCCGGCAGCATGGAACTACCGCACCGCTGGGTCGTCAGCCCGGTTCTTCGTGATCGTGCCCGTGGTGGTGCGGATGATCTCCGGCGGCAGGTCCGCCCTCACGGGGCGGGTCGGCCGGCATTCAACAGCCGGGCTGGCCGTGGTTGCCGCAGCACGCCTGGTGCCTGCGCAGCTTGATGAAGGTGTTGGACGCAGCCATCCGCAGCTTCGCCGCGAACGGCGCGTCGTAGGTGATCCAGTTGGACAACAAGGCCCCCGGGTCTGGTCTCGGCCGGGGGTTCTCACCGGGCTCTGGCATAACCCAGACGTTACGACGGATGCCGTCCTCGTTCCAGCGATGGCCCCCTCCGGCCAGCGGGACTCGGCTGAGCCGCTGAGCGGCTCGGTAGTTCGCCCGACGTACCCGCCGGGGACAGCCGCCCTGGCCGGGGGAGAGGGCGGAATTGCCGGCAGTTCACCCGATAGCCGCCCCGTTCCGCGCGGTCTTAGCGTCAAAGCATGTCGCACGCTACCAAGCCGGCCGGGTCCCTAGCGGACGTTCAGCGCCCGCAACTGGCCAGGATTCCCGCACTGATCATTCTGGCGTACGCGGCAGCGGTTTACCTGTTCTTCCTGGCGGTGCTCGGCTACGCGGCAGGCTTCTTCGCGGGTCTTGGCGTACCCAAGGGCATCGACCAGGGGACGCGCGCCGCCGTACCGGTCGCGGTGCCCATCGACCTGCTCCTGCTGCTGCTGTTCACGGTTCAGCACACCGTGATGGCCCGCCCGTGGTTCAAGCGCCGCTGGACACGCATCGTGCCCGAACCTGCCGAAAGGGCGAGTTTCGTCTTGGCCGCGAGTCTGCTGCTGGCGCTGCTGTTCTGGCTGTGGCGGCCGGTCTGGCCGATCGTCTGGAGGCTGTCGGGACCGGGCGCCGGCGCGCTGTGGGCCCTGTACGCGGCGGGTTGGGCGATAGGCGTCGGCTCCACCTTCCTGGTCAGCCATTTCGACCTGTTCGGGTTGCGGCAGGCCTGGCTGCACGCGCGGCACATCCGGTACAGCCCTCCGCCATTCACCGAGCGCGGCCTGTATGGCCGCATCCGGCATCCCCTGATGGCCGGGTTCGTGGTCGTGTTCTGGTCGGCGCCGACGATGACGGCGGGGCACTTGCTGTTGGCGGCCACCGCCACCGGCTACATCCTGGCCGGCATCGCCTTCGAAGAACATGACCTGATCCAGAGTCTGGGCGAGACCTACGCCGCTTACCAGGCGCGCGTGCCCGCACTGATCCCCCGGCCCAGGAAAAACGACAGGAAAGCGGGCATGAAAAACAGCACGGTAATCACCCTGGCGGCAGGGCCAGCACAGGCCGAAGGCCGCACAGAGGCCTGCGGCCGGGCCGGCATGTTCGCGCCGTCCGGGCCGCGCGCGGCCATGACCTCGGCTGCCGGGCTGGGCACCGATCGGCGGCTGATCGATGTCCGCGAGGGCACGCCGCTCGTGCTGCGTGACGGGTCGGCCGTGCTGATACGGCAGGTCCGGAGCACGGACGCTCCGCTGCTCGCTGACGGCTTCGCCCGGCTCAGCGCCGCATCCCGGCAGATGCGGTTCCTGGGTGTGAAGAAACAACTGTCGGCGGCGGAGTTGCGCTACTTTACCGACGTCGACCACCACGACCATGAGGCGCTCGGTGCGCTGGACCGGGCCGGCGGGCACGGCGTGGGCATCGCCCGCTATGTCCGGGATGCCGATGACCCGCAGGCGGCCGAGATCGCGGTCACCATCGTCGATGACTGGCAAGGCCGTGGACTGGGCACCGAGTTGCTGGCTCGGCTGTCCGACCGCGCCCGCCGGGAAGGAATCCGCCGCTTCACCGCCCTGGCCGACGCTAATAACGTGGCCGTGGCCGCTCTGCTCCGGAACGCCGGCGCCCACCTCGTACGTCGCGGACGGGGCACCGTCGAGTACGAGATCACGCTGACCCGCGAGCCGGAAAGGAACGAGGTACGCATTTCGCGGTCTACGGCGCAAACGGCGCCTGCCACGGCCGCACGCCAATAGCCGAGGCGGCACGCCCGAGCGTTCAGCTCGGACACGGAGGCCACCTGCATCCGGAGCGGTCACCGTTATCTGCCCGGGCACGACGGACCCGGCTGAGGTTCCTGGCCGGGTGATCTCGGGCAGGGTACGGGGCGGGGAGCAGGCTGGTGAGATCGTGGTGAGGGAATGGCCGTGGCAGCGACTGATGGCGGGAGGCAGCAGCGGCGCATTGTGATCGCCTGTCAGGGCGGCGGGAGCCATACCGCCTTCACGGCGGGTGTGCTGAAGCGGCTGCTGGGCGCGAAGGAACTCGCCGGGTATCAGGTGTGCGGGTTGAGCGGCACGTCCGGCGGGGCGGTGTGCGCCCTGCTGGCCTGGTACGCCCTGCTCGATGATGACCCGGTTGGTGCGGGACGGCTCCTGGACCGGTTCTGGGCGGATAACTCCGCCCGCGGCCCAGTGGAGATGCTGGTCAACACCTGGATCCAGTGGGCAGGCGCATGGCAGGACCTGGGCGGTGCGCTGCCGGCGGTGAGCCCGTATCACTGGCCGGCCTCGGTGCTGGGCGCTGACCAGTTCTGTGCGATGCTCGGGCGTCAGGTGGACTTCGGCCGGATCCAGGTGGACAGCGTCGGACAGCACCCGGTGCTGCTCATCGGGGCGGTGGATGTGCTGTCCGGGCGGTTCCGGACGTTTAACAGCCGCCGCGACCGGATCACCGCCGCCACCGTGCTCGCCTCGGCGGCGATCCCGAACCTGTTCCGCGCGGTGCGGCTGGAGGACGGCACGTACTGGGATGGCCTGTTCTCCCAGAACCCCCCGGTCCGCGAGCTTCTTGATGCCGGACCCGACGAGCTGTGGGTGATCCAGATCAATCCACGGCAGCGGGACACCGAGCCGACCACGCTCGCCGAGATCGCCGACCGCCGCAACGAGTTGTCCGGCAACTTGTCGCTGTACCAGGAGCTCGCCTTCATCGAGAAGATTGACCAGTTGCTCGACACCGGAGTGCTGCACGCGGGAGGAAAATACAAGCAGGTCGTGGTGCGGGTGATAGAGCTCTCCCGGTCAAGCCTTCCCCGAGCCCACACGGCGTCCAAGCTGAACCGCGACCCGCTGTTCATCCAGAACCTGATCTCACACGGCGAGCAGCAGGCCGGGGAGTTCGTGGCCGCGCTCGCCTTCGAGCGGGCCTGGACGGACAACGACGTTGCCGCGGTGATGGCAAGCTTCGCCGCCGACCCCGAGCTGATCTCCGCGCCGCCGTTCACGGAGCACCGCAGCCAGCTGGGTTCCGGGCCGGCGCGTCAGTTCGTGCAGGACCAGCTGTCGGCCGGTGTCCGCATGGACCTGACGCACAAACTCATCGCGCGGGAGCGGGTCACCTGGACGCTCCGCAGACGCGATGAGGAGGCCGGAACCGATCTGTTCGGCCAGGCCCAGGCCCAATTCCAGGACGGCAAGATCACCAGCTTGCGCCTGGGACCGCCGCTGCCGAACCCGTAACTGCCTGACCAGCCTCAGACCGCGACCAGCGGCATCCGGCTCGCGAAAGCGGTCGAGGCGGCGACGGCTTGTGAAATCCTGCACAAAGCGCTTCCGCGGAAACGTTACGGATGCGCCGCCCAGGCTAGGGGCGATCCGGGTCGACGTCCGGTCCGGGGCATGAGCGGGCAGTTCCAGACACGGCCGCAATGCACGAATATCCAGTAGCCCCTCCGTGAGGCGCGCGCAGGTTCATTGTCCGTGTGTCTGGCCGTGTTTGTCCGCACTTGCGGCATCCGGCCAGAATGGTGAGATGGCTGCAGACCGGCACGCCGGGGCAGCACGGGCGGCCCTGCCCGGCTGGGCCTGCGAGATCACCCGCCTGACTGTGCTGACCGGTGCCGGGATCTCCACCGACTCCGGCATCCCGGACTTCCGCGGGCCGTCCGGGATCTGGACGACGAACCCGGCGGCAGAGAAGCTGTCCACCTACCAGGCCTACATGGCCGACTCCGAGCTCAGGCGCCGGTCCTGGCAGAACCGGCTGGCCCATCCAGCCTGGGCCGCCGAGCCCAACCCGGCCCACCTGGCCCTGGCCCGGCTGGCCCGCAGCACGATCAGCACCCAGGTGATCACCCAGAACATCGACGGGCTGCACCAGCGAGCCGGGACGCCGCCTGGCCGGGTGATCGAGCTGCACGGCACGATGTCCGCCGTGGTGTGCACCGGCTGCGGCGACCGGACCGCCATGACCGACGCTCTGACCAGGGTGCGGGCCGGCGAGGACGACCCGCCGTGCACCCGCTGCGGCGGGATCTTGAAGTCGGCCACGATCATGTTCGGCGAGGCACTGGAGCCCGGGGTGTTCGAGCGGGCCGCGGCCGCCGCCGCCAGCTGCGACCTGATGCTGGCCATCGGCAGCACCCTGATCGTTGAGCCAGCCGCCTCCCTATGCGCGATCGCTGCCGAAGCGGGCGCTGCCCTGGTCATCGTCAACCGTGACCCTACGCCCTACGACACGGCCGCCACCGCCATCATCCGCGACCCGATCGGCACAGCCGTACCCCGGATAGCCAGCCAGCTAATCGCCGCGTGCTTACTGGGCAGTCTTGATCATGGCGAGTCAGAATTGCCGTCTATGCGCTGGCAGCGGCGTTTCCCCGCCCCATTCCGGCCGTCCCGGTCGGTGAGTGCGCCCGCGATGCTGGCGTCCGGTCCGCGATCCGCCGCTACGCTAGTCCGGCCGTGGCGACCCAGGCATAATCGCTCGCGCGCGGATCACGCCACTGCTAGCTTCACAAGGCATGGCTGCAGCTGCACTGGCGGTATCCCGGATGCGGCCGGCGCTGACGTGGCGCGCTCTGGACGGCGACCTGGTAGCGGGCGAGGTGAGCGCCCGGCTCCGGCCCGATAACCGCTGGTTCTTGTACTTCGACACCTGGCGTGCCGACGCCTACCCGCCGCTGGCCGATGCTGTTGCCCGCGATCTCGGCCGTGACCTCTACGTCACCCTGGAAGACGCGGAGTATGACGCGCTGGAGGCCTGCGCGCGGGCCGGATTCGCCGTGCACCGGCGGGAGAGCTACTACCGGATCCCGACCGATCCCGTGGTGACCGGGCTGGCCGGGGCCGTGCTGCCGGCCGGGCTCGATGTCCTTTCCGCCGCCGATGCTGACATCACCCGGCTGCGGCTGCTGGATGACGCGCTCCGGCGGGACGTTCCCGGCTCCGGGGGGTGGCGATGGGATGCCGGACAGTTCCGCGCCGAGACGTTCGGCCCGTTCTTCGATCGCGCCACCTACCTCGTCGCGGTCGACAGGGCCAGCGGACAGTACGCCGGGCTGGTGCGGATCTGGCGCACCCGCGCCGGACCGCGCCTCGGCCTGATCGCGACGCTCGCCCGGTACCGGCGGCGCGGGGTCGCCAGGGCGCTGCTCGGCCTGGCGTTCGCCGTGCTCGCCGCCCGGGGGGATGCGAGCGTAGTCGGCGAGGTTGACGACGCGAACGTCGCTTCTCTGTCGTTGCTGACCGGACTCGGCGCACGACGGTACGGCGGCAACATGGAGCTGATCAGGCGGCAGCCAGGCCGATCGGCTAGCGACCGGCCAGAAGAGGGCCGGCCGTCAGCCGGTCGCTAAAGCAGCATTCCAGAAGTTCTGCTCGTAACCGGACGGCAGCCAGGACTGGTCCAGGGCGCGGCGGTATCGAGCATCTGGCGTGGTGGATCCTGTCGCTGGCGCAGGTCACGACGATCACCGGGGGCGACAGGGAACGCCCGGAGCAGCTGGTCCAGCAGCGCGGTGAAGCCGGCCGCGCGGCGGCCCGGCCGGTACGCCCATTCGCCGGTGGTCACCTCGAGCGTCCCGAAGACGGTGACCTGCTGGTTCGTGCCCGGAGTGGGGACCTTGGGGCGGGCGGTGCGCAGCGTCCAGCCGGCCCGCACGTGCGGCAGCAGGTTCAGGTGTGTCTCGTCCTCGGCCAGCACCACCGCCCGGCGGGACAGCCCGGCCAGCCGGGCCACGATCTGGGCAGCCACGTGGTCATGGTCCGGGTCGCCGCGGGCGGTCAGCCTGGGCCGCCGCCAGATCGCGACCAGCTGCACCCGCCGGTACGAGGTGCGCGCACTGACCTGCGGCCAGCCCAGGTACCGGCGGACCGCGGCAGGGTCCATGGTCCGGCCCGGTCCAGCAGCGCGGCAATCCGGCTGGTCAGCTGGCGTCTGCCGAGCCGGGGCCGCCCCGCAGCGGGGCCGGTCGGCCAGCCCGGCCGGCCCCTTGGCGTTGAACCGGCTGATCCACCGCCGCACGGTCGCCGGGTGGCAGTCCGGCTTTTCCGCGATCTGGGCCGGTGCTAAGCCATGTGCCGGCAGCAGCACCATGAACGCCCGGATAGCCTGCCGCCTCGCCGGCTGGGTGGACGATGCAGGCAACTTCGATCCAAGCCCCGGCGAGGCTGATGTCAACGCCTGTCAGACACCATTCGCCCTGAGCGCGATGCGTCGCCCACCGTGAGTACGGCATCGGTGAGCCTGGCTGACCAGAACCTGGTGTCATGTTCATGATGACGCGGCACTGCTCATCGCGACGGTGCCGTATGGCGCTGACTACAGCAGCGTGAGTGAACGGGTGACGGCCCACCCGAGGAGGGCCGCGACGGCGGGCCCCACGGACAAGATCACGCATCCGGCACCGATATTGGCCCCGTCCATCCGCGCGGTCAGCACCCGCCAGCCGAAGCCGGCCAGGATTCCCGCCAGCAGCAGCGGGCCCAGCACCGACCACCAGCGCAGGTCGAATTCGTGCCGCAGCGACGCCCACGTCAGCCACGTCGCCGCGACGATGGCGGCCAGCACCGCCCCTCTTCCCGCCGCCCGTTCCGCAGCGGGGCTGACGGGGAAGGGCCGGATGACGGAGCTGGAGATCGGGCTCGGGTACAAGGTGGAGTACCGGTCGCCGATGCGCCACCAGGCCGCAACCGGCACGGCCAGCACCAGCGCTACCGCGCCCGCCAGCACCAGCCACCTCACCGCGGCGTCCTGTCGGCCGGCCACGCCAGCGACAGCATGTCCTGCCGCCCGGGCAGGCCCCGCGGTGCCCACAGCCAGGGCCGCCGCCACCCCGGCACCCGCTCCCGTCAGCTGGAGCGCGATCACGGCCACCAGTGCCCGTGGCACGTACAACGAGCGGCGTCCCGGCGCCATATCCGTCCCTGCCTCCGGCCCCTTGAGCTACGGGAATTGCCGTTCCCCAGCTTGCCGTACCGGCCGGCGAATGTGGAGTCCGTGCACGCCTGCCCGCCGACCGGTGTTGCGGTTCGTGAGCTCAGACGTACCATCGCGATTGTGGCCGAGTGGTGGTCGATCGAGGTCCTGCACGGTGAGGTTTCTGCCTTCCGATGGCAGGAACAGCATGACTCAGCGCTCATCGAGGCGGCGCTGACCAACGGGGTCCGCGACGGGGCGTGGCACGCGGACAGGTGGGGCGTGGTGTTCGAGGTGCTCTTCGATACCGAAGAGCAGTGGGAAGCGTTCCGCAGCCTGCCTGTCGTGCGCGCGGCCCTGGATGCCGTCCCGGATCCGGTCAACGGCCTGCTCATCTACCGCGGCCGCGGCGGCGGGGCAGGAGCCCGGGAGCCGCGCAGGCCGACGCCTGCGCCGGGCTCGGCTGCCGTTTCGCTGCCCGGGCCTGCGGACGAACCGCATCTGGATCTGGCGGCTGCCTCCAAGCCGGCCGCGGCGGACATCCGTCGGGTCACGGCGGGGGCGTGACCGCGGTCGCCGGGTACACGGTGGCCGGCCTCGCCGTGAGGATCCTGCCACGGACGCCCGTCCCGCATCCGCCTGTCCGTGGCAAGGAGAAGACCGGCTACCACCGGCAGATCCGTCACAGGACGTGAGTGTTCAATAACGGTCCCACCGGGACTGCCGATCTGGGCGGTTCACCTGCGCAGGCTCGTGGCGATCCGAGCGCGCATAACTGGATGATCTACGTGCCGAAGTGCGCCTGCCGACGCGGTTGTGGGGAGACGGCGGCGCCTCAGCTGCCCGGAGGCGGGTCGCCGGTGGCTGGGATGGGCGTCAGCCCCAGGCATTCCCGCAGCGTGTTTTCCAGCGTGTCGACCCGGTCGTGGCTACCGACACTGCCGGTCACGAAGCCGACGGTGTAGCCGCCGGCCGTGCTTGCGCCCCCGTAACTTCCGCCCAGCCCTCCCATACCGTAGCCGTCGTCGCTGATCCCGAAGCCGAGCCCCCACGCGTTGTCGCCGCCGAACACCCGGTCCGGCCCGGCGCACTGCGGGGTAACCGCCAAGGCGAGCATCCGCGGGCTGAGCAGCCTACCCGCAGCCAGAGCGTGGTAGAAGCCGGCCACCGCGGCCGCGGTTCCGTGGCCGTTGACGGCGGGGATCTCCGCGGCCCGCCAGGCAGCGCTGTTGACCACCGACCCGTCCAGCGCGCCGGGCGGGTTGCCGGTGGCCAGCCGGTACAGGGCCGGGCGGCCAGCTCCGCTGCCCGCGCGGAACGCGTCGTCCAGGCCGGTCAGGTCCACCGCCCGGGCCTGCTGCGACGGGCTCAGGCCGAAGGCGAAATCCAGCCCGGCCGGCCCGCAGATCTCCTCGGCCAGGAACCGGCCGACGCCGCGCCCGTCGACCCGGCGGACCAGTTCCCCGACCAGGTGCCCGTAGAACAGCGGCGATTCGCCGTGCCCGGTGCCGGGCGGCCACGCTGGCTGCTGCGCCGCCAGCAACGCGCACAGCCAGTCCCAGTCACCCCTGGACCTCCATGCGGCCATCTTGTCCCCGCGTCCGGCGACCACGCGCGCTGGCCCCTACGGCCTGGCGGAACAGCGCCGAGGCAAACCATGCAGCATCCAGGCCAGGAACCGCTGGAGGATAAGTCCTCCCTGACTATGGGTGACGATCGCGACAGTTGGTGCCTCCGCGAGCCGGATCGTGTACTCAGTCGCCAGGGTCTGGGCGATGTCGTCATAATCTGGGAGCGCGTCATGGAAAAGGAGGGGGCGTGGTGCTGCGGCGGACCGCGGAGAACGCGCAGGGTGTCCGGTAGCTCATCCGGCCGAGACTAGGTCGCATACGAAGATGAGGGTCTCTCCTGGCGCGATCACATTCCCGGCACCCCGGTCTCCGTAGGCCAGACCAGGGGGGATGATCAGCTGGCGGCGCCCGCCGACCTTCATGCCTTGCACGCCCTGGTCCCAGCCCGCGATGACCCGCCCGGCGCCGAGCCGGAACTCCAGCGGCTCGCCCCGGTTCCAGCTCGCGTCGAATTCCTCGCCGGTAGAGAAGGCGACCCCGACGTAGTGAACCTTGACCGTGTCACCGGGGTTCGCCACGCTGCCGTTACCTTCCCAGATCTCGGTGATCTGCAGCTCGGAAGGCGGATCGCCGCCGGGGAAGTCGACCTCGGGCTTGCCGGTTCTCATACTTGCCTCTTCTGGTAGCTCGTAACGACCCACGCTGGCCCAGGTGAACCAGCCGTGCGCCTCATCTCACCCCGGATGGGCCGGTGAGGCCTGAGGCCAGGTTATGCTCCCGTCCTCCCGGCCGGCGCCACCTCCTGGCATACCGGACAGCGAGCGCGCCAAGGCCGGGACGAGATATCCCCGGTGCGGACCCGGTCCCGGATGCAGATGACTCCCCGGACAGGTTAACCTGCCTAATTGCTGAGGAGCCTGCGGCGAATCAGCGAGCGTCTCGCGCGTACGGTCCGGCAGACCAGGGGCACGCCTGCTGCGCTGACGGTAAGCTCAAAGTCTCCGCTGCGCTTGCCGGCCGGCGGATCGAACTGCCCGGCAAAATTGAACAGGTCGTCCTTTGCCGGCAGGTCGAACTCCCACTCCTTCGACCAGTCCGAGCCGCGGTGCCTTATCGAGACCGACACATCTATGCCGGTGCTACCGCGATTCTCCAGCAACACGCAGACCTGACCGGTCGGCCAGATTGTCACGGCAGGTTCCGTGACGGCACGGACGCATGGCCTTATGATGAGCGTGCATCGGCCTCCGGCCTGGCGGTACGTCCCGGCTGCTCGCCACGATAGACGGAGCGGATAAGCGCCATACTGAGAGCGCCCGATATCACCGGGGTTGATCTCGAGGATGTAGTGCGGGCCGTAGCTGTCACCAGCTGACTGGCGAAGGCGGACCCAATCCGGGTTGAAATTCGGGTTATCCGAGATGACATTGAATTCATGAATGGATGGGATCCCGTACGCCGTACGCGCGACAAACGGAAAGCATGCCGTCTCGCCAGGAGCAATCTGGCGCTCGGTTACGGCTAGAATGATGTCGGACACGGCCCCGCCTAGCGCGGGCCTGCTGTCGACGACGGCAGCGCCTGAAGCCGCTTGAGAAACTGATCCGGTCATCTTGGCGTT
>Ga0306924_10004934_pt1 | contig 13102 bp, 11 predicted proteins | sample sta12Can44000111_FD_203756 | JGI IMG/M metagenome (GOLD analysis project Ga0306924, IMG submission 203756) | Lab enrichment of tropical soil microbial communities from Luquillo Experimental Forest, Puerto Rico - statanox.12C.anox.44.000.111 (v2)... | ecosystem: Environmental > Terrestrial >... | reverse complement strand
ACGAAGGTGGCAGGGGGATCGCATCGAGATAGTACTAAAAGAGCTTTACCCGGGCGGAGTCCCGTCGCCAGATCAATTGTCCAATGCAGAGCTCGTACTAGCCGTACAGAATCGGATGCGTGAGCTCGGCATAAAACCGCTTCCCTCTTCTGATTCTATCCTTCGCGCTGCGGACCGTAAGAAGCGCAGTTAATAAGCGCCCCTTTCCAGCCACACACTTTGCCGGCAGACGTATTTGCCGGCAGACGTGTTGCCGGCAAACAGTTTGCGTGCAAAAAAAACGCTTCGTGACAAGACAAGTGTAAACACCCATCGTTGACGGCACGACAACGCACAGATGTGCCCAAGTCGGAGCCGGAAATGACTAACGCCGGGATTGCCGTCGCGCTTTTGGCCTTGGCGGGCCGCTTCCAATCAGCAGCGAACAACCCTGAGCTCGTCGTCGCGCTTTCCGGCAAGCTGGCAAAGCTCGCGGCGCTCCCTGACTTCGCGCCAAACCGCGCCATCGAAGTTCCTTTAGAGCTGCAGCTCGAACGAATAGTGTCGCTAGAGCAAGCGGCGGAGCTCTCGGGCTTATCGCCAGATACATGGCGGAGGCGGTTTCCTGAAAAGATCAAGCGACTCAGCCCGCGGCGTGTGGGGGTGAAGTTGCGCGAGGCCTTGATGCTCTAACGGAACGTGCCTTCGCCGACGCCACCGAGGGGGTCATCGAAGGCGGTGCAGAAAGGCCGGCGACCTTTCGTGGAGGTACCGGCCTGAACGGAGGATTTCGAACGTTGGATCGCTCGACTTTAATCGGCGCAAACCGCTCTGGTCAAGCCACCGCGAGCTACTGGCTCGCTCTTACCAAGCGATCCGCCGCCGAGCGGTCGCGACGCCGTGCTGCCCTCGCGCTCACAGCCGACCAGGACGCCCACCGCGCGGCAGTTGTCGCGATCACCTTGCTTGGCATTGTCACGCGTGGTCTACGCGACTCCAACACACATGCCCGGGATCGTTGCGGCGCTGGTCGAAGAATTCGGCGAGGTCCGCAGCCAGACGCTGAGTGGCGGTCGCAGCCCGCGCCGCAAAGGCGACGGCATCGAACGTGAGCTTGTCGAGCTGCATCGTGCCCTCGGCATTCACGCTGAGCGTTATCCCCTCTCGGGTGCCAGCCGGTTTCGCCGCTCCAAGCATGACCTCGATCTGTACGTCCATGGTCGCGACGAAGCGCCATTAGTTGCAGAAGTGAAAGCGCGCCAGAACGGCGCCGGCTTCGCTCGGCTAGAGAAATGGCTCGGTAACTACGACGCGTTGTTTCTGAGACGCGACCGCGCCGACGCCCTGGTGGTGCTGCCGTGGCGGGTTTGGGCCGATCTAATTCAGCGGGCGAAGCGACCATTAATTTCACCGAGATCCTGCGCGGGTACGGGCGCGCGCAACAGCATGAATTCCTGCGAATGCAGAAATCGGGGCCGGCCGCATCCGGCAAAACAGAGGAGCGCGAATCCAATGAGCGACAATCGCAAGAACGACGAAAGCAATCTCCCGGTACCCGTCGATGACGACTTCGGTGCCGGCGGTAATAGCGAGCGCCTGATCCAGGGCACGATTCTGCGCTGTGTCGATGGCCATTGGTCGGACCGCGATGGTGTCTCCTACTCCACCGGAACGGAGATGTTGGTGCTCGGCACAATGCAAGCCCTGCAGCACTGGCAGGACGGCATGCCGATCGAAACCATTACGATCCGACCGTTCCCCGACCTCGACGAATTGAATTCATCAATTCCTGAGGACCAATGGGAGGAGGGATTAGACGGCAAGCCGCCCAAGCCGTGGGTTCTACAGCACGTGGCCTATCTGCTCGATCCGCACGACGCGTCGATGTTCACCTTCATCAACAGCACGACCGGCGCACAGATCGCAGTTGAGCGCCTGACCAGCAAAGTGCGCGCCATGCGCATGTTGCGCGGTCAACGCGTCAGCCCGATCGTCAAGCTCGACAGCAAGCCAATGCCCACGAAATTCGGGGAGAAGATGCGGCCGGAATTCGTCATCACCGAGTGGCGCAATCTCGACGATGGTGGTCAGGGCGTCGAGCACAACCCAACGCCGCAATTGCCGCCCGGCAAGGCCACCGAGCAGATCGGCACGCCGGTCAAGTCGGTAACCACGGCGGAAGCCGTTTTGATGGATTGCGGCTCGATGCCGTTTCTCGCGGGAGGAACGGCATCCGGAATCGATTAGCGACAAGGCGGGCGCCTACAGAGATCCGATGTCTAAGTTTACTTACTTAGCCGCCCCCTACATCATCCCTGCGCCCGCCAAAAGCAGTGGTCTGCAGCTCGTGTTTGACCTTGAGTCCGACGCGCTTCTGGACAGCGCCACCAAGATCCATTGCATCGTCATCGCTGATCTCGGCACCGGGAAAATCGCCGAATATGGCCCCGGACAAATCGAGAGCGCGCTTGCGCATGTGGCCCGCGCCGATCGTCTGATTGGCCATAACGTCGTCGGTTTCGATCTTCCGCTGCTGCGGCGCCTGTACGATTGGACTCCGCCCACGGGCTGTACGGTCGTGGACACGCTCATTGCCGGACGGTTGATCCTACCGCACATCGCTGATCTCGATGATCAAGCTGTCGCCATGGGCGATCGTCCGCTGGGGACGCTGCGCGCCCGCTACAGTCTTGAAGCATGGGGCGCACGGCTCAGCATCCCAAAGATCGGCGCTGATCTCACAAACTGGTCAGTGTGGACGCCGGAAATGCAAGCGCGCTGCGTCGGCGATGTCGCGATCACCAAGGCGCTGTGGCAGTTCTTGCAGCCCGACGGCTACAGCCAACAAGCCCTCGAGCTCGAGCATCGCGTCGCGGCGATCTGCGATCGCATCACAGTGGACGGCGTGCCTTTCGATGTTGATGCCGCCGAGCAGCTCCGCCAGCAATGGACCGCGCGCCGCGACGAGCTTGAGGCGCAGCTGTCACAGCAGTTTCCGGACACTAATTTGAAATCGCGGCCACAGATCAGCGCTCTACTGGAAGCGCGCGGCTGGGTCCCCGAAGAGCGCACCGAGAACACAGGCCGACCAAAAATTGACGATGAGCTGCTCGCGAGTATTCCTGAGCTCTATCCTGAATTTGCTGGACTGGCCGAGCATTACACGCTCGGTCGTCGCCTCGCCCAACTATCTAATGGCGCGCAAGCTTGGTGCAAGAATATTGGCGGCGACGGTCGCATCCACGGCGGCCTCATCCATATTGGAACGCCGCATAGTCGCGCCAAGCATCTGACCCCAAACCTGGCGCAAGTGCCAAATCCGAAGAAAGGAAAGCCGTTCGCGGCCGAATGCCGCGCACTGTTTCGGGCGCCGCCCGGTTGGGTGTTCGTAACTTGCGACCAAGCTGGCCTGCAGGATCGCGGGTACGCTCACTATTTAACCGAGTTCGACGGTGGCGCGTATGCCAAGGCTTTCTTAGGCGGCGCCGATACCCACTGGAAGAGCGCCACAACGCTAGGCCTAATCCCGGAAGGCAGCGAGCGCGACAAACACAACAAGGCTCACTCCGCGATCCGCGAAGGGGCCAAGACATTTCGATACGCTTTTCTGTATGGCTGTGGCGCCAAGCGAGCTGGACACATTATCGCCGATACCGCCCGCGCTGTGCATCAGCTCGACAACACCAACGGCCTGGTGAAACAGATCTTTGGCGGGGCCACGCGCCCGAGCGAAGTCGCGCTCAAACGTGTCGGCCGTCAGGTCCTCGATAAGTTCATTGCAGCAACGCCCGGACTAAGCCGGCTGCGTACAAGCCTGGAAAAACAGGCGCGGCAGCGCGGATGGTTGCCTGGTCTCGACGGGCGCCGTGTCCCAGCGCGAGCGCTTTACAGTGCGCTCAATTTTATTGTCACGGCCAGCGAAGCGATCATCTGTAAACGTTGGCTGGTCAGCGTTTACGAGGAGCTGCGCACTCGGTTCTGCTATGGCTGGGCTGGCGACGTCGTTATCGCGCTGTGGGTACACGATGAAATCGCCTGCTGCTGCCGGCCAGAGGTCGCCGAGCAGGTCGGTGAAATTTTAGTGCGGTATGCCCGGGAGGCGGGCGAGTTCTATGGTTTCAAGGTGCCGCTAGACGCCGAATACAAAATCGGCCGCAGTTGGGCGGGGGAGCCGCTGGGCAATGCCCAGGAGTACAATCGGCATGTCGGCGCGGACAGAGATTGTGGTTGCCGCGGACGCCGCCCCCGGTATTTCCGCCGACGATGACGACGATGCGCTCAGCAACGTTCTCGATGACATCGCTGACAGCCATCCAAGCGCCGATCACCGAATCGACAATGAACACACGGACCCTGCCACCTATGCCTGGGCCGATGCCCGACACACGTGGGCCGAGCTGCACGGCGGCACGCCGCAGATCGCCGCGACCGCCCCGACGATCTCGAACCCGATCGTGGAATCCAAACCGCCGACGGCAACCGAAGACACGCCGATGCCTGATACGCTCGACGAACTGCTGGGCGATCAGGCCGCGGACGCTGAGCCTGGAGTTGACAACCGGTTGCAGTGGTTCACGCCGATGGTGATTGAGATCACGGGCGTCAAGCCACCGGACATTCATCCGGTCAATTATCCGCCGCCACCACCTCCCCCGCCACTGCCATCGGGCGGACCAAAACCGAACGGGCGGGGCCACTATTCGCAAAATGAGCACAATCAACCCGAACGCGGCCAGCTTATTGCTCAGTACGTCTATCTTGATGCCGCCGGGCGCAACTATCTGCTGGTCAAACGTTACGAGTGGTTCATCACCGCGGCCGACGGCACGCTGAAGAAAGAAAAGAGCTTTCCTCAATATCGCTGGACCGGGAAGCAGTGGATCAAGGGCTGCAAGGGCCTGCCCAAGATTCCCTTCCGGTTACCCGAGTTCATCGCCGCCCCATGCACCGCCCTCATAGCCATCTGCGCGGGCGAAAAAGATGTGCTCATCATGACGCGGCTCGGCTACGTCGCAACCTGCAATCCTGGCGGCGAGATCCCCAAGGCCTGGACGCCAGAACTGAACTGCTGGTTCGTCGGCCGCCCGGTGCTGATCGTCGAGGATAATGATGACACCGGACGCGCCCATACCCGCGAGGTGGCGCAGGCACTCAGCGGGGTGGTGGCGTCGATCAAAGTGCTGCGATTCCCTGATGTGCCCGAGCATGGTGATCTAACCGATTGGATCGAGGCCGGGCATAGCAAGGACGAACTCGACGCGCGCATCGCGGCAGCGCCGCCTGCCATCATCGAGCTTGGTGACTGGGATGCCGGTGACGATTTGATAGCGCCGGCGCCGCGCTCCTGGCTGATAGCAGGCCAGTTCTGCCGGACGTTTCTGTCCGGATTGGTGGCGCCTGGAGCGACCGGCAAGACTGCGCTGCGCCTGCTGCAGGCGATGGCGCTGGCGACCGGCCGGCCGCTCACGTCTCAGTATGTCTTCCGCCGCTGCCGTGTGCTCGTCATCAGCTTCGAGGACGATCAGGAAGAACTCAAGCGCCGCGTGCTGGCTGCACGCCTGCATCATGGAATCAGCGCTGACGAGCTCAAGGGATGGCTGTTTCTCGCCAGCCCCAAAGGGCTCAAGTTGGTCGAGATGCGCAGTGGTGGTCGTGTTGTCGGTGCGCTTGAACCGGCGTTGCGCCAAACCATCGAGCGCCGGCGCCCCGATCTCATCATCCTCGACCCGTTCGTGAAGCTGCATGCGCTTGAGGAAAACGACAATGCGGCAATGGACTACGTCGCCGACCTACTGACGCAGCTCGCCCACGAATATGACATCGCCATCGATAGCCCGGCGCACACCCGCAAGGGGATGACCGCGGCCGGAGACGCCGACGCCCGGCGCGGCGCTAGTGCTGCGCGCGATGCCGGACGGCTCGACTACACGCTCATCCCGATGAGTGAAGATGAGGCCAAGGCGTTTGGCATTCCGTCCGAGGAGCGGCGGTCTTATTTGCGGCTCGACAGCGCCAAAGCGAACCTGCTGCCGCCAGCCCGGAAGGCAGACTGGTTTCGCCTGGTCAGCGTCGAACTTGGCAACGCCACTGCGGACTACCCGGACGGGGACCGGGTGCAGACGGTTGAGCCGTGGATACCGCCGGATACTTGGGCTGGACTCGACCCCGAAGCGCTCAAGGCCGCGCTGGATGAAATTGACGCCGGACTAGCGAACGGACAGCGCTATTCGAGCGACAATGCCGCCAAAAGCCGAGCCGCCTGGCCGGTGGTGCAGAAACACTGCCCAACGAAGACCGAGGCGCAGTGTCGGGAGATTATCCGCGCTTGGCTGAAGACCGGCGCGCTTCGTGAAATTGATTACGACGATCCCATCTATCGCCGATCGCAAAAAGGGCTTGAGGTCGACAGCCAAAAGCGTCCCAACTGAGTGCGAAAATGACCCGTTTTTATTTCGCACCGTTTTCGCAAACCGGTATCGCCGCGACGACAAAAGCGCGCATAGCAAAAGCCGTCGTCGTAGCAGTGCGACGACGGCTATTTTGCGTATGCGCGTCGTCTTCGCATTCGCGTCGTAACGTTTGATCCGCTGAAGCAGCCCAGTTTCTGATGGCCGATGCTAAACCTCACTTCAGCGCTGGTTTTAAAAAGACTGGATTGAACTGCGATGCCTCGTGCCTCGTGATGTTGCCGCTGCTCGCCTTGGGTGCCTATTGCACGGCGCCTGCATCGATGGCGTTGCTAGCTAGTTGCAAGGCTTCATCCGCAGTCGAGGTGTCGACCGAAGTAATGAAAAGGTCGCAACGCACGTCGCTGACTCGGACCTTTGAACCGTCCGAACGGCGAATTGACGCTCGCCATTTCCCAGCTTCCCGCACAAAGGCGTCTATCTGGAAACGAGTTCTTTCTTTTGAGCGGATCTCTGTGGGCAGCCCGAGGCTGAGGCCACCCTTGACCTCACGCGGCTCGATGGATGCAGTTGAATGTATAATCATGTAGCGGATCGCATCCGATCGTGACGACAGTCCGAGCCTCCGGGCCAAGCGATCGACATCCGCGATTGCCTCATGCGGCAGCCGAACCGCTACAACAGGGTCGCGGCCGGTCGTAGGACGTCCACGACATGACTCTTTTGGTTTACCGTTATCTTTCTGTGACATGAATTCGGTATACTCGAAGGTCCGTGGTTATTTGAAGCTTTCCCACACGTTTCTCATAGGAACATCAACCTCGAAGAGGAGGATGGAGCGCTTTGGAGGAGGCTTATATTTGCTGAAGAGGACAGGCTCCGCCTATTTCCCGCCACAGCGCGACCGGGCGGGTATCGGTGGTTTAGGTCCGAAAAACATCGTCTGCCTCGAGCATTTTCGGCGGCCGCGCGGGCCCGGGTGGAGGGTCGGACGCTTTGGCTGGGTGAAGGCTTAGAGCGCGCAGTATGGCCGTGATGCAATGGCCTAGAACAGCATTTCCAATCGACGAGTTGAAGTGGACCCCATCGGCGGGACCACTTCAAAGTTATGCCGGTCCAACACCCTTTTAGGCTCTCCCCACTAAGTCCTTTTGAAACCTCCAAACTGGTCCTAAATCGAGCGTCAATTTTCAATTCCATGCCTAAAAAGGTAAATCTGGCACCGCGCCGGCATCCTGGTCGAGCCGCTGTGGCGGTGGGAAAAGACCTCTGCGGGCGCTCGGAGCCGGGTCCGATGCCGGTTCGGGCCAGCGAGCCTCAAGATATCAACGCCGCCGGGCCGCCTCAACTGCACGCCGCCGTACCTGGTACCGTCCGCTCGGCTCGCGCTCGAACAGCAGTTCGCGAAGTGCGGGAATGGTGCGCTTGCCGCAAGCGGCTACCTCGTCAATGCAAAGATCGTCCGCGTAAAGGGATTTGAGCTTGGCGATTGCACGCAGGACATCTTCTGGGATTGGAAACGCCGATTGAGCATTCATACGCAGGAGGTTCGACCGGGGAGGGCCACTACGTCCAGAACACCGGGACGACGGATGTGCAATTCTTGGCGGTGTTCAAGACCTCGGACTATCAGGAGGTGTCGTCATCGGACTGGCTGACGCACACGCCGCCGGAGCTTGTGGCGCAGCACCTGAATATCCAATTGGGTGCATAACTGACCGGCGCGATGCGCTTCAGCTGCTCGGCCACGATGCCGCCTATGATGAGAAGCGATTACCGAAGGCTCCGACCAGGCCGAGGCCGTATTGCAAGATCAAGGCGCCCAGGATGGTCACCGCGCCGACCGCCGCGATCGCAATCGCCGCCGACGCCACCGGCCGGGACCGGATCATGCTGACCGTCATCTCGCTCATGCCGACGCCGCCTGCTCCCGCTCGACGTTGTGCCCCATCGATCTCTGCCCCCATATAACGATGCAAAGGCGGCAATGGTATGGGGCCGTTGACCCCTTGCGCTCCGCCGCTATGATCGTCTCGGTCAAGCCCCTGTGGCGGAATTGGTAGACGCGCCTGACTCAAAATCAGGTGGTGGCAACATCGTGCTGGTTCGAGTCCGGCCAGGGGCACCACTTCGTCGTTCGTTCGCTGAAGACCGAATAACCCAGTGATTATCGGCATTTCTTGCATCGGCCTGTTCGCAGTGGTTCGGGCCGTTCTGTTGGTATCCGCGCGCTTTGTTGGTATTCTTGTTGGTATCGTACGAGCCCCAAGGGGACGATACCAACATGCTCAATGACACTCGGGCGCGTAACGCCAAGCCTGCCGATCGGCCAATCAAGCTCTCGGACAGCGGCGGACTTCATCTGCTGATCCAGCCGAACGGCAGCAAGCTGTGGCGGCTGGCTTACAGGTTTGGCGGAAGACAGAAGACGCTGGCCATTGGCGTCTATCCCACGGTGACGTTGAAGCACGCGCGCGAGAAGCGCGACGAAGCCAAGCAACTGCTCGCCGATAATATCGATCCATCGACGCAACGCCGGCTGGAAAAGCTGACGGCGGCAAGCAGCAATACCTTCCGGGCTGTTGCCGAAGAGGTGTTGGTGAAGCTCGAGCGGGAGGGGCGCGCGGACGTGACGCTCGCCAAGAAATGGTGGTTGCTTGCCTTTGCTTATCCGGCAATCGGCGAGCGCCCCATAGCCGAAATCACCGCACCGGAGGTGCTCGCGATTCTTCGCAAAGTTGAGGCGCGCGGGCGATACGAGAGCGCGCGGCGGCTGCGCAGCACGTGCGGCATAGTGTTTCGGTACGCGATCGCGACCGGCAGGGCCGAGCGCGATCCGTCAATCGATTTGCGCGGTGCGTTGACTACGCCAAAAGTCATCCACCGGGGAGAGGTGCTATGAGGACGTAGAAGGCGCCAAGCGATGTTCCCACCACATCAATCAAAGCAATCACCAAAAGGTGGCGTCGGAGAATGCCAATGGCCCACTGAGCCAACTCGCGAAATGAGGTTTCCTGCGTCGTCACGCTCTCTGGGCTCAGCGGTTCACTCGCTTGGAGCATGGTGATTTCTCGCAACCAAGAATTTCGATTGCTTCAAGACTACCTCGTCCGCAGATCACCGGCGCGTGCAGCGCCGATTGTAAAGCCCCTGCACGTCGTCGCGCGGTTTTCGAGAATCCCAGTCCCCGGCCCACACTTAAGGCCGCTCCGCTAAAACCGAATTTGCGCCATCATTTTCGAGTTGGTGTGCACTTCAGACCGCTATTTCCGAAGCACTCGGCGTTTGGCTGGACAGATATTGAAATGAAAAATCAAGGGGACCTTTCCACCAAGTACATACCGAAACCTAGCACATCACGACGGAGATGCCGGGAACTGCCAAGTCCCGCATCAGCTCGAATTGTCTGGCTATCACATGTGCACGGTCGTTCCAACCGTTAATTTCGCCGGCTGTCCTTAATTCAACTCCCAGAGGAAGATTAATGTGTTAAATGAGGCAGTCGACTATGCCCGCACATCCCGGCTGTTGGCACCGCGCCTCGCCAATTTTTTAGCACGATGTTGGCGAATGCAAAGTATCCCGGCACTGATTTCAGCAGGTCAACCCGCGCTCACTAGCCTTCGATCATTCCACGGTGACCGACTTGGCAAGGTTCGCGGCTGGTCGACGTCTTTGCCCATCACGACGGCAGTATGATAGGCGATGAGCTGAACTGGGATAGCGTACACTAATGGCATCACAGTGGTAGGCATAGCCGGCAGGGTGAGTTTGCACAGCGAGTCGACAGGCGCCTCACGAGCGCCTTGGGGATCGCTCAAGAGAATGATCTTGCCATTGCGGGCAGCGACTTCTTGCATGTTAGATACGGTTTTTTCGAACACGCGGTCGTAGGGCGCGATGACGATGACCGGCATCTTTTCGTCGATCAGCGCGATAGGTCCGTGCTTGAGCTCACCCGCGGCATAGCCTTCGGCGTGGATGTAGGATAAGAGATCATGTCGGTGAAGGGCGCGAGGGCGATGGCGTCGGGAACCAAGATACATTTCGCCATCGCCATCGGTCATTTGATCGGGTAGCTTGGGTTGCTATCTTTATCAACAGTATCAACGACGAACAGCAAGTGGACATGAAGGTTTCAGATCTGTTCTCAGCCGAGATGGAGCCGGACCTGAATGACTGGCTGAGGAAGTTTGCCTCGGTAGGCGATTTGTTCTCGGCTATGCCTCAGCTCTATGCAAATCTGAGGGCGCAGAATATCCAAGGAATTGTTGAAGACGGCGCAGTGATAATTGGGCCCGTTCATATTGGCATCGGCTCGGTCGTGCATGCGCAAGGGATAATTCGCGGACCAGCTATTGTGGGAAACAACACTGTTATAAATAGTCATACCGAAATGCGAGCTGGCTCCTTTATTGGGTCTAATTGTGCGATCGGCCATAGCTGCTCAATCATTGAAAGTATGGTTATGGGCAACGTCAATGTTGGCTCGGGCGCATTCATCAGGAACAGCGTGCTCGGATTTGGCAGTGTCGTTGGTCCAGGTGCGGCACTCGGTGCAGAGGAAGTAGAGCGATCATTAGGCTTGGTGTCAGAGACTTCATCAAAAATAGGAGTGGTCTTGGGCGATTACGCCGTTGTTGGGGCGAACAGCAGTGTCAAGCCCGGCACAATCGTGGGATCGTGCACCATACTCGGTGAAGGCGTGTTAGCAGGTGGCACCTACGAACCAAATCAAACAGTGACACTCAGGCAGGCTCTCGAAACTAAGCCTAGGAGTTCAGGATCATAGACATCATTACCGCGTGCGGTAGAGCACCCTGAAAATAGCTGCTCTCAATGACTCGGGACGGATGCTAACATGCTATGTTTGTTCCGCGAAGGTTTTCCAGCCTGGGCTCATCGAGAATCTATTCGACTGCTGCGACCAACCAAACTGCGGACGGATCACGCTCGACACGTCGCTCCGGGATTACGCGCAGCGAACGGCATTGTTCGCTCTGCCATCGAATCGAGTATTTTGGAGGCTGATTTGCGAAGAAACTTGGAAGCTAAATTAGATATGCTGGAAGCCCAAGGCGTTACGATCGTTGATCGCCGGCAGACTTATTTGGATGAAGCCGCCGATGTAAGTCGCATCTGCCGTGGTGCCATCCTGTACCCTGGCACACGCCTTATTGGTGCACGGACCTTCGTTGGCCCTGGAGCTAAGGTCGGTACGGAAGGATCTGCGGTACTCGAAAACGCAATAATCGGCGAGAATGCGGAAGTTGCGAGCGGGTACTTGAAAGAAGCGGTACTGCTGCGCAATGCAAGGGTTGGGTCAAGCGCCCACATCCGAGTTGGAACCCTAATGGAGGAGGAAGCTTCTACCGCGCATGCCGTGGGCCTTAAGCATACAGTCCTAATGAGCTTTGTAACCATGGGGTCGCTGATTAATTTTTGTGACGGTCTGATATCAGGCGGCAAGTCACGAAGAGAGCATACGGAGGTGGGTAGCGGATTCATTCACTTCAATTTCACGCCGAGGGGACAAAGCGGGGACAAGGCTACCCCATCTCTGATAGGCGATGTAGCGCATGGGGTATTTCTTAGGCAGCGGCGAATTTTTTTGGGAGGGCTGAGTGGAATAGTAGGCCCGCAAAAGGTTGGCTTTGGGTCGTGTACTGTTGCTGGCCAGGTTCTCAGAAGGGAAGTTCCATCCAATCGGCTCGTCGGGGATGTGCCGCGCAAAGTTGATAAGGATTTTTATGCTCCACTCGACGCGCCAAGTCGAATTCTGAGATTGAACCTGGAGTATATTGGGCACTTGACTGCCTTGCAGGCTTGGTACCGTGCCGTTCGGCTAGCCCGAATCCCGTCTGGCCCAGAGTATGAGCACATACGGATCGTCACACAAGCAGCTTCGGAACTGCTATCTGTTTGTATCGATGAAAGAGTTGAAAGGCTGCAGCAATTTTTAGAGGAGCGTGGTATTCGCATTCCAATGTTGTTGTTTGTTAATCCGCCATGCCCGTTGAAGGTTGAATCCAGCTCGCCTTACTTGGACCACATCGAGTGGGTGAAGGGCCTGTCCGATGTCGATGTGCGGATTGGGGCTTCATGGCTACAATCGATCGTTGAAAGCAGCTACGCAAAAGAAACCGTGTAAGCGTCGCCGGAATGCAACGATCATGGGTTCTTGACGGATGGCTCGACGCCAGTGGCCGACGCGAATTGCCGCCTTAACTCTCGTAGGGGTCGAGGCAACCTTGGAAGCGCATCTCCTGCGCGATTGCTTCACACCCGCAGAATGCGCCAACTCGGCTTTGCTTCCGTCTAAAACAAATGCGCTCCTCCCCGGTCAGGTCCAGTGATCGGCGGGGCAAACTGTGGCCAGTATCCCGCTTTCTCGAGGGAAGTCGATGTGTGGCATCGCCGGGATCATCGGACGACTGGACGAGCCTAACCGCGCCGCGCTGGACCGGATGAGCGACGCCATGGTCCACCGCGGCCCGGACGCCAGCGGGACGTGGGTCTCCACGCCGGACGCGCGCGGCTGGGGCGCGCTGCTGGCCCACCGCCGGCTCTCTATCCTCGACCTCTCGCCTGCCGGTGCCCAGCCCATGGTGGACCCGGTGACCGGGCACGTGGTGATCCTCAACGGCGAGATCTACAACTTCGGCGATCTGCGGCGGCGCTTAGTGGCCGAGGGGCAGGAATTCCACTCCAGCGGC
>Ga0306924_10004933_pt1 | contig 13102 bp, 14 predicted proteins | sample sta12Can44000111_FD_203756 | JGI IMG/M metagenome (GOLD analysis project Ga0306924, IMG submission 203756) | Lab enrichment of tropical soil microbial communities from Luquillo Experimental Forest, Puerto Rico - statanox.12C.anox.44.000.111 (v2)... | ecosystem: Environmental > Terrestrial >... | reverse complement strand
GCAGCGAAAGCGAGATCGGCGCCGCCTTCGCTTCCCTCGCCGAGCTGCGCGCCGACGGGCTGGTCGTCGAGGGAAATCCCTTTTTCGAAGGCCATCGCGAGCAGCTGGTAACACTGGCACTACGTCAGGCGGTTCCGGCGATTTATTCGAGGCGCGTATACACCGAGGCTGGCGGTCTGATCAGCTATGGCTCCAGCCTTACGGCGATCCATCGCGAGATCGGCATCTACGTCGGAAAAATTCTCAACGGCGCCAAGCCGGCCGAACTGCCGGTCCAGCAACCGACAAAATTCGAGTTCGTGGTCAATCTCAAGACTGCCAATGCACTCGGCCTCACGGTCCCGCCATCGATCCTCGCCCACGCCGACGAAGTCATCGAATGAAGGGCCGCGATTTTCTGCTGGTCGCAGCTTTAGCCGTCCTTGTTTCGGCCAGTTCGGCGGTACTCGCGCAAGCTGCGGACAAGGTCTGGCGGCTCGGCGTGCTGTCGCCGATCGACGACCCAATGATGAACACGACATTGTCCTACCTGGCCTTCTTGTTCAGCGTATCGATCAGAAGCTTGGCAGCCGGGCCCGACGAGGCCGGATTCTGGCCGGTGATTAGGCGGCCGTCGGCGACTGTGTGAACGCCCCAGTTCTTGACCTTGGAAAAGGTGGCACCGAGGCTCATCAGTTCGTCCTCGACAAGGAAAGGTACCACCTTCGTCAATCCTACCTCTTCTTCCTCGCCATTGGTGAAGCCGGTCACGGTCTTGCCCTCTACGAAAGGCTTGCCGTCCGGGGTCCTGACATGGCGTAGCGCGCCGGAAGAGTGGCAGACCAACGCGAAGGTCTTGCCGGCGGCCAGGAACGATTCTACCAGCTTGATCGAGTTCTCGTCTTCGGCGAGATCCCACATCGGCCCATGACCACCGGGGTAGAAGACGGTATCGTAGTCTTCCTGCTTAACGCCTATCGAGGCGCACCGTCCTGTCAAGCTGCGCGTTGGCGTCGGCGTCCTTCTCGAACCGACGGGTGATGTCGGTCTGGAAGCTCGGCTCGTTGCTCTTGGGATCAAGCGGCGGGCGCCCGCCTTTGGGCGATGCAAGGGTGATCTGGGCGCCGGAATCTTGGAAGACATAGTAAGGCGCCGCCAGTTCCTCCAGCCAGAAGCCGGTTTTACGGCCCGTGTTACCGAGCTTGTCGTGCGAGGTCAGAACCATCAAGATCTTCATAGACGCGTCCTTTCGCGTGGTGCCCTTCCTTTGGCGGGATACACCGCTATACCGCTAAAATTCAGTACTGACGTTCCGCTGCCGATACCACGGTCGCCTCCCTCGCGATCGCACCGAGGGTACCTGCCCGGCCTCGAAACCCCGTCAACCCCGGTCATGACGAATACACCGGCCGATAGGCGCGGGAGCGAATGAGCGAACCGATGTCGTCCGGTCGCGGGACGCGGGCGAGCCCTTTGTCGAAGATGCAGGCGGCGACTCTATCGGCGACATGGAGCGAGGCGTCGAGGATCCGGCTCTGTGGCGGGTAGATCAGCCCGGTCGCGAGGTTCTCTTCGGTGACTTGCTCGGCAACGGCGTTCGCCGCGACCATAAACATCTCTTCGGTGACGCACGTCGCTTCGGTTGCAAACACCGCCATCCCCATCGCCGGGAAGATATAGACGTTGTTGCCCTGGCCCGGCACGAAGCGCCGGCCGGCGATGTCGACCGGCGGGAACGGGCTGCCGCTGGCAAATACCGCCCTGCCGTCAGACCAGCGATACGCCTCCTCCGCCGTGCATTCGGAGCGCGAGGTCGGGTTCGAATACGGGAAAATGATCGGCCGCTCGTTGATCTCGGCCATCGCTTGGATGACCGCGCGGGTAAACAATTTCGGCACGGCGCTGACGCCGATGATGCCGGTGGGCCTGATAGCTTTGACAGCTTCGACAAAACTCGTGACCTTCTCCCCCTCCTGCGCAAACGGCTTCTGAAAATCTGCCAGATCGGTGCGCGACGTCACGATGAGGCCATTGATGTCGAACAGCGCGTTGCGCTTTCGCGCCGCGGCGATTTCTATCCCCTCCGTCGCCATCGCCTGGCTGATCAACTCCGCTATGCCGGTCCCGGCCGAGCCGCCGCCCAAGAACAAAAACCGCTGCTCGCTCATCTTCTGTTTGGTGATGCGCAACGCGGCAAAGATCCCGGCCAATGCGACGCCGGCAGTGCCCTGAATGTCGTCGTTATAGGTACAGACCCTGTCGCGATAGCGCTCGAGGATCGGGATGGCGTTGATGTTCGCGAAATCCTCCCACTGAATGCAGCATTTTGGATAGAGCGATTGCACCGCCGCCACGAACTCTTCGACAAAAGCCGTGTATTCATCGCCGCGCACACGATTGTGGCGCAGGCCCTGATAGAGCGGGTCATCGAGCAGTACTTGGTTGTTCGTGCCGACATCGAGAACCACCGGCAGGCAGTATTGCGGCGGCACGCCGGCGCACGCGGTATAGAGAGCCAACTTGCCGATCGGGATGCCCATCCCGCCGGCGCCGAGATCCCCTAAGCCCAGGATGCGCTCGCCGTCGGTGACGACGATGAAGCGCACGTCCTTTTCCGGCCAGTTGCCGAGGATCTCGCGAACCCTGCCTCGGGCGCTGATCGGCAGGAACATGCCGCGCGCCTCGCGTAAGATGTGAGCGAATTTCTGACAAGCCTCGCCGACCGTCGGCGTATAGACCAGCGGCATGTAGGTCGCCGGGTCTGACATGAGGACAGCATAAAACAATGTCTCGTTGCGGAGCTGCAAGTCGGATAGCACGAGATACTTTTGCAGGTCGTCATCGAGATTGGCGATCTCGGCGTGTCGACGCGCTATCTGGAGATCGATATTGGTCACGGTGGGCGGAAGGAGGCCCTCGAGGCCATACGCGCGGCGCTCTGCCTCGGTGAATGCCGTCCCTTTGTTGAGCCGGGGATGCGCAACAGATCGTAGCCGATGAGGTGTTCTTTCGGTTCGGTCATCATCCTGCCCTCTGGTGCAAAAGCTGATGCGAACTTCCGACGGCCTGGCGCCGCCGTCAGCTTAAATTCACGCGAGCGTCTGATACTCGGGCTTGTAGAGATGTCGTCGAATAAAGGCGTCCATATCAGTCGGACGAGCGACGCGAGCCAAGTCGGAATCAAAGACGAGCTTCGCTACGCGCGCAGCGGTCTGAATTTCGACCTCCAGGATGTTCGACTGGGGCGGGAACAGCATACCGAGCTTCAACTGCTCGGGAGTCACCTGGTCGGCCACGGCATGGGCGGCCTCAATGAACATTTCGTCGGTCGCACGCTTCGCATTGGTGGCGTAAATGGCCATGCCGACAGCGGGAAAGATGTACAGATTATTGGCCTGCGAAGGCAGAAACGTCTGGCCACCGAGGTGAACCGGCGGGAATTGCACGCCGCCGGCATAGATCACCTTGCCCTTGGACCATTCATAAGCCTGCTCGGGCAGGCATTCGTGGTGCTCGATCGGGTTCGATAGGGCAAAGATGACGGGCCGCTCGTTGTGGCGCGACATCGCCTCGACGACCTCGCGCGAGAATAGTCTGCCCACTGTTGCGGCGGGAAGCGCGTTACCGCTGACGCCAATCAAGATCGTCGGCTTGAAACCTTCAATGGCCGCGACGATCTGCGGACACTCGCTCGCCGGGTCGAGATGATTGAAGGGTTTGCTGGGCGACAGATTGTGCGCATAGGGCCGCTTGTGTGCGGCCAGGCCGGGACGCCCCGCGACCACCAGTCCCTGGGTATCGAACATCCGGATCTGCTGCCGCCCCGCCTCGGGTGTCACGCCCTGCTCACTCATGCCGGCGACGATCAGATCGGCGAGGCCGATTGCGGCGGACCCGGCGCCGAGAAACAGAACCCTCTGCTCCTTGAGTTGGCCGCCGGTGATCTTGAGCGCATTGATCACTCCGGCCAGCGTGACACCGCCCGTGCCCTGAATGTCGTCGTTGTAGCAGGAGACCTTGTTGCGATAGCGGGCGAGTAGAGCGATCGCGTCGGTCCCAGTCCAGTCCTCGAAGTGGATGCAGCAATTCGGGAACACCTCCTGAACCGCGTCCACGAACTCGTCGACAAAGGCGTAGAGCTCCTCGGTCGGCGGGCGATGCTGCCGCAGTCCGAGATAGAGCGGATCGCGAAGATAGGTTTCGTTGTTGGTGCCGGCGTCGACGTACATCGGCAATAGGCCCTGCGGCGGCACCCCAGCCGCCGCGGTGTAAAGCTGAAGCTTGCCGATCGGAATGGCCATGCCGTTGGCGCCCAGATCACCGAGGCCGAGGATGCGACCGCCATTGGTCGCGCAGATGAAGCGCACGTCTTTGACCGGCCAGTTGCGCAATACCTCCCTGACGTGCCCTTTGCGGCTGATCGACAGATACATCCCGCGCGGGCGGCGCAGAATTTGGTCGAACTTCAACGAGGCTTCGCCGATCTCTGGATCATACACGATCTCGAGAAAGCGAGCCGGGTCCGACATTATCGTTCGATAGAACAGCGTCTCGTTCGTTTCGAGCAAATTCATCAGGTGAATAAACCGCTCGAGGTCGTTGGGTTTGCCCTTGAGCTGCTGCAGGACACGGCTGAGCTGCGTCTCGATCGACTCGGTTACATCGGGCACCAGCCCGACCAGCCCCAGCGCCTGCCGTTCGGCCTCGGTAAAGCCGGTGGATTTGTTGAAGCTCGGGTCGTGTAACAGGTCGATGCCGCGTTTGCTGATACCAGTATTAGAAGCGGACATTGCTTTCTCCTCAACACATTACGCGTCACCCCCGCGAAAGCGGGGGTCCAGAGAAACGCTGTGCGGACTGAACTGGATTCCCGCTTTCGCGGGAATGACGGATTAGAATCTCCACTGCGCCTTCACCGATCGATGTTCACGGCAACGTATGGCCTGACCATCTTCGCCGGATCGACGACGCGGTCGAACAGCTCCTCGGTCACGAAGCCGAGCTTCAGCGCGGCCTCCTTCAGCGTCAGGTCGTTATCCATCGCGTAGTGGGCAATTTGCGATGCTTTGTCGTAGCCGATGACCGGCGACAGCGCCGTCACCAGCATCAGGGACCGGTCGACATATTCTTTAATCTTTTTCAGGTTCGGCTTGGTTCCCTCGACCAGGAACTTGCGGAAGTTGGTGCAGCCGTCGCTGAGAATCGTGACCGAGTGCGTAACATTGAAGATCATCAGCGGCTTATAGACGTTCATCTCCAGATAGCCGCCGGCGCCGCCGAAGCCCACCGCCACGTCGTTGCCCATCACCTGCACGGCGATCATCGTCAACGCTTCGGCCTGGGTTGGGTTGACCTTGCCCGGCATGATCGAGGAGCCGGGCTCATTCTCGGGGATCTGCAATTCCTCAAACCCGGCGCGCGGACCGCAGGACATCAGGCGGATGTCATTGGCGATCTTGTATAGCGATACCGCCGAGGTGCGGAGGGTTCCGGAGAGCTGCACCAGCGCGTCATGCGCGCCTTGTACGGTAAATTTGTTCGGTGCGCTGACGAACGGCAGCCCGGTGAGCCTCGCGATCTCTGCCGCGGCCGCCTCGGCGAAACCGGAGGCTGCATTGATCCCGGTGCCGACGGCGGTGCCGCCGAGCGCCAGCCGATAGACGCCCTTCAGCGCATCCTCGATCCGCTCGATATCGTCGCCGAGCATGCCGGCGTAACCGGACCATTCCTGCCCCAAAGTGATCGGCGTGGCATCTTGCATGTGGGTGCGGCCGATCTTGACGATGTCCTTCCATTCCTCCGCCTTCGCGGCAATCGCGTCGCGCAGGCTGGTGACGGCCGGCAGCAGCCGCCCCTTCACGTTGATCGCAGCGGCAATATACATCGTCGACGGAAACGAGTCGTTCGACGATTGCGACATGTTGACGTGGTCGTTGGGATGCACCGGTGTTTTGCTGCCGAGCGCGGTGCCGGCGAGCTGGCAGCAACGGTTGGAAATCACTTCATTGACGTTCATGTTAAATTGCGTGCCGCTGCCGGTCATCCATACGTGCAGCGGGAACATGTCGTGGTGCTGACCGGCCAGGATCTCGTCGCAGGTCTTGACGATCAGCCGGTGCCGCTCGTCGTCAAGCCGCCCGCCGGTGTGGTTGGCGTTGGCCGCCGCCTTTTTCAGGATGGCGTAAGCCGTGATCATCTCGCGCGGCATCAGATCGCGGCCGATGCTGAAATGCTCCAGCGAACGCTGCGTCTGCGCCCCCCACAGCTTGTCGGCGGGCACCTCCACCACGCCCATGCTGTCGGTTTCCTTACGAATCTCGTTCATGTAGCCGCTCTCCCAAGAAAAACAGATACGAACCGATCCATTTGCATATGACCCCGAGGGTGATGCCGACGACGGTGTCGAAGAGCCGCAGCAGAGGCTGCTGCCAAGCCTCATTGGGGCTTATTGCTGCAACCACCATGACAACCGTGGTCGTTATTCCGGTTGTCACGATGTCGTCGCGCCGGCGCAATAGCGCCATCACGAGCGTGCCGACGCCGAGCAGGATTGCGAGGCCTACCGGAGTAAACGGGAAAAGCAACAGGTACGGCAAGCACAATGCGAAGCTGACGCAGGTCGCTATCAGCCGCGCTATTCCCGCAGAGAGTGCATGGGCGCGGGTGTCCCTGAAGACGAAGATGACGGCGACGACCGCCCACATTCCACCCAGGAAGTTCGAAGCCTGGTCGACAAATCCGTAAAGTAGGTAGGTGATGATCCAATAGGTGATCAGACACGCTATACCCATGTTCAGCGAGTAAACGACATCCCAAGCGGAGAGCTTGCCGACCTTTGTGTCGGGCGTTGCCGGAGGATGGGGCGGTAAAGACTGATAGAGTTCCATTGGCTTCAGTGGGCGGGGCTGTCGGCTGCCCGCGCGAGGGGCAGCACCGAAAGCGAGCGTACGCCTTGCGCGCCGTGGATCAGCACGCCTTCAATATCCGCAGTCGCGGAAGGACCGGCGTGAAATGACGCATAATGCCGGCCGCGGAATTCGGGCCGGCGATAGGCGTGGTGGAGGTTTACGACAATGTCTGCGGGATCGAGCAGTACGATCAGGTGCTGCGCGAGATAGGCGACCGCATTGACGTGCAGGTCTGCGTCGCTCAGCAGCACTGACCCGGTCTCGGCGACGGCGAAGGCAGCGCGGACAATGGCGAAATCGACGTCCGCCAGATCCTGCGTTGCGCCGACACCGGCGATGTCGCGGTTGCCCGCGATCTCCGGCACCGTCGAGCACACGACTTTGGCGCCGGCGATCTTTTCACGTACCGGCGCCAGCATATCACCCGAGGCGGGCGGGTCGAGAAACAGCCCTCCCATGCTATGCAGGCTGTCTTTGAAGGCCGCGAGGAGCGATGCCGGCGGGCTGTCATCGAACAGCGGGACAGCGGGGAGCGGCCGATCCACTCGCGGCAGGTTTGCCCGGATCGACGCCAGGATGTCCTCGCGGCTGCTCATGGTTTCCCTCCGCGATTGGCTTGATACCAGCTATGGAAGGTCTCCTTGGGCGGATGCGGCACTTCGCGGTGTCTGCCCCAGGCGTTGAGGCCGTTGTAAATGACGAAGCGCGGCAGATGCGCCAGCGCCACATCGGCGGCGGCGATTGCGGCACGATATGCAGCGGGCGACAGAAGCTCGCCGGTCGCCTTCATCGCGGCCTTCTTGGCCAGCGGGGTTTCGTGCCGCTCGACGAGCACCCGTCGCCACGCATAGATCTGCTCATGGATGTTGATCTTGACCGGACAGACATTGCTGCAGCTGCCGTTCAATGTCGAAGCGAAGGGCAGATTGCTGTATTTTCGCTGGTTGAAGGTGGGGTCGATGATCAGGCCGATCGGACCCGAGTAGGTGGCGCCGTAGCTGAGGCCGCCGCTGCGCCGGTAGACCGGACAGGTGTTCATACAGGCGCCACAGCGGATGCATTTGAGCGAGGTCCAGAACTCCTCGAGGCCCAGTCGCTCGGACCGGCCGTTGTCGACTAGCACGATATGCATCTCGCCGCCGGCCCGCGGCCCGCGAAAATGCGAGGTGTATTGCGTGACCGGCGAGCCCAGCGCGCTGCGCGACAGCAGGCGCACGAACACCGCGAGGTGCTCGAACCGCGGGATGATCTTCTCGATGCCGATCGAGGCGATGTGCAGTTTAGGCACATCGCCGAAAGGTCGGCGTTGCCTTCGTTGGTGCAGACGACAAAAGTACCGGTCTCGGCGACCGCGAATTGCAGCCGGTCATGCCGGCATCGGCCGCGAGGATTAATGGCCGCGTCGCCTCGCGCTGCGCTTCGGCCAGGTAATGCACATCGCTGTTGGCGGGATCGGTGCCGATCGTTTTCGCAAACACCTCCGCCACATCGGTCCGGAGCTTATGCACTGCCGGCACGACGACATGGCTCGGGTCTTCATTATCGAGCTGCTGGATGCGCTCGCCTAGATCGGTCTCGATGACCTCGATGCCGACCGACGCCATGTACGGACGGAAGCCGCACTCCTCGGTCAGCATCGACTTGCTCTTGATCAGCGACTTGGCGCCGTGGTCGCTGAGGATGCCGTGGACAAGTTGATTGTGCTCGGCCGCGTCGCGCGCCCAATGCACGTGAATGCCGTTCGACTTCGCATTGGCTTCGAACTGCTCGAGATATTGGTCGAGATGAGTGAGCGTGTGTTCCTTGATCGCCGAGGCGAGCGAGCGCAATTCCTCCCATTCGGCAATGCCGTGCATCTCGCGGTCGCGCTTCTGCCGCAGATCCCACAGCCGCTCGTCATGCATCTTCTCGTGCTCGGGCGCGGCGATGAAGCGCGCGGCCGCTTCCGCCTGATCGATCGGCCGACTGCCGTGGACCTTGGCGCCGCGCGGTTGCGGCTCGGGCCGCGAGCGCAGCGGCTTCGACGCCGCCTCGGCGTGATCGAGCCGCTGGCCATCGCGCATGATGGCATGCGTGTCGAAGAGAGCCAGCAGCTCGGGATACAGCATCTCAGGAGGGGTGCTCATCGGCTCGCTCCGCTTCGGAAGAGGGCAGTTTGCGTCGCTGGATGCGGGTCGCGGGGCATCTATGCGGCCTCCCTGTCGAGGCTGAGGCCGCCCGGGCCGAAGGCGATGACGTAAAGGAACCCGCCGGTCATCACCAGGTTCTTGTAGAAGTGGATCATGTTGCCCGGATCTCCGGCCGGCAGATGCACGCCAAGGCAGTGCCGAGGCAGACAAGGACAAGCAGAGCAGCGGCCCATCGGGTGTAGAAACCTGCAAGCAGCGCCAGGCCGCCCAGCAGATGCACCAATATCGAGATCCAGACGGCGATATCGGGCGCGGGTACGTGAACGCTGGCGAAATATTGTGCCGTGCCGCCCGGATTGCGCAGCTGGACGATGCCGTCCCAGACGAACAGGCTCGACATCAACAGTCGTGCGAGAGGCAGCAGAAAGGCTTTGCCGTTCATTCGGCGGCTCCGTTCAGGATCTGGGCGATGTGGATGAACTTGATCGGCACGCCGATGCGCTCGGCACAGCCCTGCTGGTGCATCAGGCAAGAGCTGTCGGCCGAGACGATGTATTCGGCGCCGGCGCGCGCGTGATCGCTGACTTTGTCGTAGCCCATCTTGGCGGAGACGGCTTCCTCGAAGACCGAGAAGGTGCCGCCGAAGCCGCAACATTCGTCCGGCCGCGTCGGGGTGACGAACTCGATGTCCTTTACCTTCGAGAGCAGATCCATCGGCTTGGAAAAGAACGGTTCATGCAATTCCGAGGGCGCGGCATGCTTGAGCCGGCGCAGGGTGCCGCAGCTGTTGTGCAATCCGACGCGATGTGGAAACCGCGCCCACGGAAAGGCATCGGCCTTCTGGATGTCATGCAGGAACTCGACCAGCTCGAACGTGTGCGCGCGAACCTCGCTCACGGTAGCGGTCTGTTCGATCGCGTCGAAATTGTCGCGCACATGGTGGACGCAGCTGCCTGACGGCGCCACAATGTAGTCGAAGCCCGTAAAATTTCGCACGAACAGCGCTTCGGTATCGGCGGCCTCCGCGTTGAACCCGCTATTGGCCATCGGCTGCCCGCAACAGGTCTGGTCGCGCGGGTAGACGACTTCGTGGCCGAACCGCCCCAACAGATCGAGTGTCGCGATGCCGACTTCCGGAAAGAAGGCATCGATGAAACAGGGGATGAAGAGCCCGATGCGCATTTATCAGCCCTCTGTCCAGTTCATGGTGGTATGGCCGCGATAGCGACAAAGCGGGTTCTCGAGGCTCCTCCGGGACAACAAATCACTCCGCGGGCGCGCCCTCGTGGTGAGGCGACACCCGGCGCCATTGCGTCGAATACGCCGTCGCGTCGGACGAGCGCATGGAAGAGCGCCGCCGCGACATGCAAAAGGACCAGGGCAAAGAACACGAAAGCAAGGTAGAAGTGCGCGTTCCACAGCAGCGTATGCAGGCCGTCGCTCTGCGGTAGGATCGCGGGAAGGTGCGCGCCCCCGAACAGGACGACCGGGTAGGCGGCCGCCGACAGCATCCCCCAGCCGAGCAACGGCATGCCGATAATTAGGATGTAGAGCGCGTAATGCGACAGCTGGGCCGCGAGCTTCATCGGCTCGGGCAGGTCGGCCGGCAGCGACGGCGCTCCGTAGCGCAGGCGCACCCCCAGGCGGACCAGCGCGAGGACCAGAATTGCGATCCCGAGCGGTTTGTGAATCGAAACGAGGGTCAGATATTTCGGCATGACAGTAGACACCATGCCAACGCCGATGAACAACATGGCCAAAATACAGACCGCCATGAGCCAGTGCAGCAAACGCTGGAGCGGTGTAAAGTGTTGGCGGACCCCGATCATGGCTTGGCGTCCGTTGCAGTTCGGGGATAGTCCGCGGCTTCCGCCGTACGAAGGTCGTAAGACTTCGCGTACGCAGCTGACCGTGCGGCCGGGAATGGGTCGTCCGACGTTCGTATGCCGGACGGCAGGACGGTGGGGTCGAAGTTGATGTCGCGGCACGGACCGTCCCGCTCGGCCTCTATCTGCTGCACCGTGAGCGTGCCGACCTCGATGGCGCGGCGGTCTTCCGGCCAAGCCTTGCTCGGGTCGGCTGTGGGGTCGCCCGGATTGGCGACGCTGACCATCATGGTCCAGTACTGTGGCCCGCCGCGGACCCGCTCGGTGATCTCTTGTTCGAGGAAGTCGGGGCCGCGTTTCGCGAGATCCTCGGGCGAAACCGGGACCGGTTGGGCCGCCGGCAGCAGCGACCATCGCACCGTCTTCTCCGCGCCGGAACTGTCGGCAAAGACGAAGCTGTTGAGACTGTTGAACCGATCCTCCGCGTAGCTGCCGGTCCAGGGGGCGCTCTTGGCCCAGGCACCGAACGCCGCAATCTCAGGATGCGCGCCGGCGAATGTTTTCATCGCATCTGGGTCTTTGCTCGCCGAGGCGATCAACAGCTCGTAAAAGGCTTGCGGCGTCGACACCGGAAAGAATGGGGGATCGATCATGGCGCTGCGCCATACCTCTCCGTCCGGTGTCGAGATCTGCAGTCCCATGCCCCGCACCCGGACTGTTGCGTCCGGCGCGTTCGCATCGGCAGTGGCGAGATTGAAGCGTCCGAGGATAGGATATTGGCCGCGGGTGAAAACCTGGGCCTTTGAGAGCGCCGCCCCGGCCCCATTCGCTTCGAACACGCCGGTGAAGCAGATGCCCTTGGCATGGTTTCGGCGATGGCCGAGCGCCACGCCGGTGGGAGGCGCCAGCGCAGCCACCATCTTCTCCGGCGTGAGGCGTTGCGGCGAGAGCCATCCCGCCGTATAGGCAAAGGCAGCAGCACCGCCACCGATTACCACAGCGATCAGCACCAGCGATCCAAACATGGACCGCTTGGGCGATTGGCTCGACTGGGCCATTCAAGCCTCCTTGTTGCGCTCGACGAGCGTTCGAGCGAATTTACCATTTCTGTGCATCATGTGGTTGTTTTGATTGGAGATTGGAATTCGCGGCCTGATCCCACCGGCCGAATGATTCTGTCCCGGATCGGGTTGGTTGGCCCCTTGACCATTCTGATAATAGCGCTGTGAGCTCCATTGGAATTGTCCGCTAGCGCCACAGATTTGTTCGCGCGAGATCGATCAGCTCGTCGCCGCGCCCGCTCATCACCGCCCTCACCATGTAGAGCGTGAAGCCCTTCGCCATCTCCAAGGTGACCGCGGGAGGCATGGCAAGCTCGGTCCGGTTCACGACGGCATCGATCAGGACCGGCCCGTCGTGGGCCAGTGCCGTGGCGATGCCGGCCTCGACCTCGCCCGGGTCCTCGAGCCTGATCGCGCGAATGCCGACCGCTTCGGCCATGGCCGCGAAGTTCGGGTTCTTGAACTCGGTGCCAAATGGGAGAAATCCGGTGGATTTCTGCTCGAGCTCGATGAAGCCGAGCGCTCCGTTGTTGAACACGACGACCTTCACCGGCAAGCCGAGTTGCACGAGGCTGAGAAAGTCCCCCATCAGCATCGTGAAACCGCCATCGCCCGACAGCGAGATCACCTGGCGGTCGGGGAACGCCGCCTGGGCGCCGATCGCTTGGGCCATCGCGTTGGCCATGGAGCCATGCCAGAACGACCCGATAAGTCGTCGCTTGCCGTTCATTGCCAGATAGCGCGCAGCCCATACCGTCGCCAGGCCGACATCGCAGGTGAAGATCGCGTCCGCTGCGGCCCGGTCACTGATCGCCTTGGCGATCTGCTGCGGATGGATCAGCCCTTTGCCGGGGGCGCCGACCGCCAGATCGTCGAGCGCCTTGCGCGCTTTGGCGTAGTGCTCGCGCGCCTGCGCGAGATGCGCCGCGTCGCGTTTCTGCTCCAGTAGCGGCGGCAAGGCGGTGAGCGTTGCCTTTACGTCGCCGACCACGCCAAGATCCACCGCGGCGCGGCGCCCGATGTTCTCTGCCCTGATATCGACTTGGGCAATGCGCACACCGCTTCCATGCGGATAGAACTGACGGTAGGGAAAATCGGTCCCGAGCATCAGCAGGACGTCGCAGTCGAGCATCGCGTAATAGCCGGACGAGAAGCCGATCAGCCCGGTCATGCCGACATCGTAGGGGTTGTCCCACTCG
>Ga0306924_10004931_pt1 | contig 13103 bp, 21 predicted proteins | sample sta12Can44000111_FD_203756 | JGI IMG/M metagenome (GOLD analysis project Ga0306924, IMG submission 203756) | Lab enrichment of tropical soil microbial communities from Luquillo Experimental Forest, Puerto Rico - statanox.12C.anox.44.000.111 (v2)... | ecosystem: Environmental > Terrestrial >... | reverse complement strand
CTATCAGTGCGCCTCGTTCCGCTGCGGACAAAAATCCTGGGCGAATCATCCACCACACCCGAATCCACCTGGCCCCCAGTGTCAACACAGCTTCTCGGGTCTTCGTTGAGTCGAGGTATAGCAGTCACCGAGCTTGGTGAGATCAAAACCGACGAGGGAAGCGAAAAGATCAATAAGAAAACCGCGTTGGACGACGCCCGGGTCGAGGCTTGGCACATCCTCAGTGTGGTCGAGCGCATCCGCTACAAAGACTGGCGCGACCAAACCAAGGCGGCGATCAAGGCCAAGTACAAGCGGGGCCTTGGCAACACCGTGTTCTCGGCCGCGGTCCAATCGTTCGTGGATCAGGGGGCCGTGCTGCGGATTGAAGAGAGCAGCCGAGAGGTCTGGTACCAGGTTGCAAGACCGAAAGCGGCGAAAGCTGTTTCTGCTGCTCATGGTGATCCTAAACTTGGTCCTGAGGGTCCTGAGGGTCCCGAGTCCGCCCCCTTAGGGGGCGGGACTCTCGGGACCAGGACCGTCAGGTCCGGGATGAGTCCGGGACTCTCGGGACCAATGCAATTAAAAAGAGTGAGCCGGTTGTAAAAGATGAACAAGAGGCGCCGGCTGATGGGGGTCAGCCGGTCGATTTCGATGAGGCGTTAGGTGGGGCGGTCGAAAGCCTGATGGCTAAGCCGCGGGGTCGCTCGGGGTCACATCAATGACCGCGGGCTTGCGTTTGGTGAGGCGCTTGGCCTCAAGCAGATCGAATAGCGCAGCGCCGTCGATACTGGCGTTGACCGATGGTGGTTTCGCCCGTTCGAATCCGATAGCGGCACCTGCGGCCTTGATGACGGCCGATACATGGGCGTTCGGATCGCTGTAGACCTTCTGCAGGTGCGCTAGGGCATCGTGCGAGGTCTCAATCACGCCATTGAGCCGATCGATCTCCGCTTCAAGCTCTTTGATCTTTGCCGTTTGCCGGCGGAGAAGATCAGCAGCGCGCGCTAGCTTGTGATCCTGATCATCGGTCATGCCCGCAATTTAATCGATCGCGCCCCGAATGTCAGCGATCACGCCAGGAACGGCCAGGGAAGAATGTCCGCAGCGCTACTCCTTTTCCCATCCCCGAAACCGATCCGGCGCCATCGCGATGTAGCGCACAGTCGATTGAATGTTGCGGTGCCCGAGATAGGCCTGCAGGGCGCGGGTGTCCTTGCCCTGGTTCGCGAATTTGTATCCGCAGGAGTGGCGCAGCATGTGCGGATGAATGCCGAACGGCATGCTGGCGGCTTCGCCAAGCCGCGCGAACATCTTGCGGAACCACGCCGTGGTCACCGGGCCGCCGCGTTCCGACGTGAAGACATGCTGTCCCGGCGGATTCTCCCGCTGCAGCCGGCGCAAGGCGCGTAGCTCGCTGTTGCTGAGGTAGTGGGTCGATGGGTCGCCGCCTTTGACGCGGTTAACCCGAATGGTCTTGCGAGCGAAGTCGATCTGATCCCATTCCAAGCCGCAAAGCTCGCTGGCGCGTAGACCGTGATTGAACGCGACCAGGATCGCCGTGGCGTCGCGGTGGCCGTAGCGGCTGTCTCGCCGGGCGACTGCCATCAAGCGGTCGATCTCGCGCTCGGTGAGGTGCTCACGCGGTCGAACTGTCCCACTTACTGACGTGGAAGGCATGTCGTGCGCCATTCGAAATCCCCCGGTTTTGCTGGCGGTGAAGCGACTAACTGGGGCGATTTTAGCAAAAAGTGTGACAGTCGTCTAGCGCGATCAACCTTAGAACGGCCGCTGTGCTCTCGCTGCATCACCCGCGCTCGGTCGTGACGCCGCCGCGGCATTCGCCGCGTGCGCTCGCCGTCGCGCGACCTGAGGATTTCGGGCGGCCGGGGTGGCGGGGGCGGGAGGCAAAAGCTTCGAGCTTGGATCGGGAGATATCCACCCTCGACCTGCGTACCACCAATTTCATTCGTTATACGCACGTCATACAAAACTATTTTTTGATTCCGAGTCGCGTCCGACGTATAATATCCGTCATACCAAGGATGTCAGCATGACCGACAAAGAACCCACGCCGTTGATTGCGGTGCGGCTGCCGGCGTCGATGCTTGCCGAGATCGACCAACTCGCCCGGACGAAATATCTCAGCCGCAGCGACGCAGTTCGAGATGCGCTGCGGACGCTGCTGCGCCGGCAACTCGACGCCGATATTCCTTCCCTGGCCGTTAGTGGCGACCGCGAGGAGGAAGCGGCGTGACCCGCGCGTTCATCCCGCTCCACCCGATCTTCTGGCGCGGTCGGCGCTCGGTTCGGCTCGTGAGGGAGGCGACCGCCATGTTCAGCAGATGTGGAACGAGGAGATCGCCGCGCTCCGCACCATGTACCTCGCCGCGCGGAGCGGCCCGAATGATCCCTACCTCGTGAACACATTGGCCTTCATCCACCGCGCCCTGCGCCAGATCGTCATCGCCGGGGGCGCTGTGGAGGCATTCGCACTCCACGAGGCCGTCGAGGCCCTGATCGACAAGATCGTCGATCGGCTCGTGCGGGACGAGGCCGTGGGCCTGATCACGATAACGCTCGTCCCCGACCCGCTCGGCCTCGAGAGGCAGGTGTCATGACCAAGCCCCGGCACCAACCCGCCAAAAACCAACAGTCACCTCTTATACGACCCGGCGACCGCGCCCCGACGACCTATCACGAGCTTGGGCAGCGGCAGCAACCCGATCAGGCTGATCCGACCGGCGAGGTGCCCCGGCTTCCCGCGACGTCGCCGTGGGCAGTGGACAATGTCCCGCCAGAGCCCCCGCTTGGCGAGGACATCGAGCGTGTCGCTGACGTGACGAAAGTGACGAGATGAACCCAACAGTCACCTCTGGAGCAGCGTGAACGCCAATGGCCGCCTACCGATTGCTCGTCGATCATTACGTCGGGACCACGTATTGCGAAGCCGGTTCGGTCGTGAGCGACAGCGGCCCTGGTGCAATCCTTCCGATCGGATGGATTCCGACAACTGCTTGCGATCCGACCGACGTGCAAGGCGTGCAGAATTTCTGGAACGCTGGCCCACGCGGTCAATCGGATGCTGATCCCTTGGTGGTCAGCCGGGCGCTGGCAGGGCGTACCGGTCGCTGCGCCTGTTCACTACTGGGCGCCGCTGAATGATGGCACGGGCAGGTTCATTCTGCGCGGCGCGGAGAATCTTGGGCCGCACGATCCGACGATGTGAGAGGAGATGGCGATGGCACGAGGACCAGCGAAGCATGTCGCGGAAGCGCACCGTCGCGCCCAAGAGCACATTGGGAAAATGACACGCGACGCGATCGACCAGAGCCGAGCATCGCGGTCGCCAGCTCACCGGCTTTACGGCCGTGAGGGACCACGCGGCGGACCTGAGCGAACGTCACAGCGGGGCGAGCCCAAAGACAAGACCCTCACTCCCGCGGAGGCGAAAGCAGTTGAGCGCGCGGCCGGACCGCTGGGCAGCGCAGTGATGTCCGCACTCCGCTCCGCGGGCTTGATTGCCGGTGCTCGCTCCGCGCCTGCGCGCTCTCCCAATCAAGATCGCGGGGCGATGAGCCCTCTCGGCGGAGCAGCGACGTAAATGGCGCAGCTATCTCACTGGGCGCAGCTTGGATTGTTGTTGGAGTTCGAGCGAACGCGACGAACTCCGCCGCCGCAGAAAGCGCCACGCTCGGCACCAAGCAAGCCGGTGACGCGACGGGCCGCGCGATCGGAGCGAGTGATTGAGCGCAAGGCACCGCCAACACAAGAAGAGATCGACCGCGCTCGCGGTTACGTCTCGAAGTTGGGCGGTCAAGCTAAACCCTCCACCACCACACAGTCACCTCCCTCAAGCGTGAAAGGATGAATTCCATGGCAAATCGAGCAGGCGGCGGCATCGAGTCGAACAAGCTCGTTCGCAAGCCACAACCCAAAACCGAGCCGCTCGCCAAAGCGGTTCAACCCGGTCGCGCTGACAAGTTCGGCCAGGCGCTCGCGTATCCGGTCGGCCCCATCTACCAGGGCAAGGGATTTAATTCGACCAAGGCCGGTCAGCCGAACAACATGGTCAGCGGTCCCGGCGGCGGCCGCACCGTTATGGCTAGCGGCACTCAGGGCACTCATGGTCCCACGCGACCGGGCGAACCCGACAGAGCACCGGACGTTCCCGCTACGCGGCCCGGCCGCGACATCCTGAGCGATTACGGACCGGAGCGCTCATAAGGCCGACTATTCTTTCCCTGGCCGTTCGTGGCTTTCGCAAACAGGAGAACTGACCGATGGCTCGCTTCCGCCTCACCCAAGCTTTCCATCAAGGCCAATTCCGCCTCAGGGCCGGACAAACCATCGCTGACAGCGTCGGGGCCGCTCAAGTTGGCGACGTTGTGTGGACCGGCCTGAACTCGAACACGATGGGCGCGGGCTTCACGCCGTTGGACGCCGGGGCGACCTCGATGAAGGCCGCCTCGTTTCGGTTCGCAAACGAACCCGCTGCCACGGCGATATCGGGACGAGATTCGATCGACGCTTAGGGGAAGGTGACCACCCACAGTCACCTCCTCATCTCGCGAAAGGAAAACCGCCATGCCGCGCAGACCCGATGACCGCCTGGTGCCCGGATCGGAGAAAGCTTGTGAGGTCGTTGACGATCAGGCGATGGCCGACATCGTCGCTGATCTTCGGTCCGGCCCGGCGAGATTTCCGAGCGTCTCGGGGGTGTCGCCCAGCGGGCGCGGATGGCAGGAGGCGCAATCGCTCGCAGATTGGAAGCCGCCCGGCGACCGATACGTCACGATGCTGCTCGATGACGCTGACCAACGCGAGCGCACGGCGAAGATCGCCGCCGAAGTCGAACGGTTGAAGGCGGAGATCGCGCGCCTGCAAGCAGAGATGGCGAAAGCGGAGGCCAAGCCGTGAGCAGGCTCAGCGAGTTGTTTTCGCGCGAAATCGGGTACGGCGATGACCTTAAACTTGTTTGTTACACCGACGAGGAACTCGAAGAAGTCATCGCCGCCCTTCGCGAGTGGTGGATCAAGCAAACGGCCGAAGAGGCCGCGCGGATTGCCCAAGGTCTGCCGCCACGAAAGAAGCATCCGAACGTCGCGGAAATGGCTGAGCGCCAACGCAAGGCCGCCGCCAAGGCTGCGGAGCGCGAACGCAAGGCCGCAGAGCGAGCCGCGGCGAAAGCGGCGAAGGCCGCGTCCGAAGACCGATCCGCGACAGCTTGATCTTGGGGAAGCGATCGCGGCGAAGTAATAAGCGTGATGAAAAGACTTTCCCTTGCATTGCTGCTCGCGCTTGCGCTTGCGAACTCCGTACAAGCTCAGCAAGCCGTTGTCGTCCCCTCGACGATGGTCAGCGTCCCGATCACCGGCACCATCGCCGCTGCGACGGTCCTTGTAACCGGGCAGGCGGGGAAATCCATCTACGTGACCTCCGTCGCGCTGATCCCGGTCGCGACCAGTGTCGTGACGTTCACGCAGGGCACGGGCGCAGGATGTGCCTCAGGCACGTCTAACGTCAGCGGCGCGATGACCTTCGCCGCCGGTCAAACCCTTACGTTTGGTGACGGCTACGGAGTGGTTTGGGTGCTCGCGCCGGGCAACTCGCTTTGCATCACCATCGCGACCGCCGCTGCGCCTGGATCACTGAGCTACGCGTTGTTCTGAGATGAGCGACGACGACTACATCGAGCGCTTGCGGATGCCGCAGTCCGCCATCGACGCAATGGCGAAATCCGTTCCGACTAACGTCATTCAAGACATCGTCCGCGATCATTATCCAAGGGCTGCACCGACTGCTGCGGCCGAGCGCAGCGAAGCCAAGCCAAGGGATGAAGGGGCTCCCTTCGTCTTCAATCCGGCTGAGCCGTCGATCCCGCCGGGCTTCGTCCGGCCGCTGACCGGCGAAGCGCTTGAGCATTGGCTCGCCGAGAGCGAAACGCCGAACGTCGTGTGGGACTACGATCCGTTTGCGAATTGGCGACTGCGGTGATCGCCGTGCTGGAAGCTCAGGCGATCTTTCTTGCGCCGTCGCCACCAGCCGAGAAGACCAACGCTCACCATGACCAGGCCGGGCAGTCCGGCACCAACGATAGGACCCGGCACTGGCGTCAGCGATGGGTCGTGCGCGATCACGAAGGGAGTACTCGTGTTAGTAATGGGGAACGGTCCATAAGCCGCAGGCCCCCAACCCTGGCCGCCGGGGCCATAACCAAGCAGGGCGACCATCCCTGTGGGGGTGCCCGGCTGCCAATCGAGCACATAGCCGGTGCCAGTCCCGAACCCGAACAAAGTTTCGGGGGTGAGCATGGTGAAGAATAAATCGTCGCCGACGGCAGTCACGCCAGAGGCGGGATAGCTCTGGATGATGCCAGCCGAACCTGTGTGCGAGTTGAACTCATACGAGGCGGTGCCGATCGTGACGGTCGCGTCGAAACCGAGAACGTGGCCGTCGATCGGCCCCTGGGTGCCGTCGGTGGTGATGGTCCCGACTACACTAACATCGTTAGTCACAATAGCTTTGACGGGATCAGGAATGACACCGTAAGTCAGCATATCAATAATGTTGTAGGTGGTCGCGTTCATGCTGCCCTCTTCTTAAATTGGTTGCACCAGCCTCGCGTCGCAACAACCACCATGGTTCGAACCCTGTCAATTGCTCTTTTTTGCTCTTTTCGGCCAATTAATTGCTCCTTTGGACAATCGATTTGGCTGGCCACATGAGCAAACGATCTTGGAGACGGGGAATGCGCCTCAACCATCCGACATCGCCATGACCGTAACCGAAAGGGTCGATCCGCTCGAAGATACCGCTGAGTGGCTCAGCGATGTCGCGCACGACCCGGTCGCATTCGTCGAAGGCGCATTCGCGTGGGGCGAAGGTGAGCTCGCCAACTTCGATGGGCCGATGGAATGGCAGCACTGGGTGCTCACGCAAATCCGCGATGGCCTGCTCACGCCCGGCAAAGCGATCCAAATCGCGGTGGCGAGCGGCCACGGCATCGGCAAGACCGCGCTCGTCTGTTGGATCACGCTCTGGGCAATGACCACTGCAGGCGACATGCGCGGGATCATCACGGCCTCGACCGAGGCCATGCTCAACACGCGGCTGCGGGCTGAACTGCGCAAATGGTTCCGGCTGTTCCGCGCGGCGACGTTCTTCGATCTGACGATGACCGCGCTCCTACCCAAGGACACGAGCCACGAACAGACTTGGCGCGTGGACCTATTGCCGTGGAATCCGAACCGGCCGGAATCGTTCGCCGGTCTGCACAACGCCGGGCGTCGCATCCTTGTGATCTTCGATGAAGCGAGCGCGATCGACCGGGCGATCTGGGAAACGGTGATGCCGGTCGCGACCGACCGCGACGCCGAAGTGGTGTGGTGCGTCTTCGGAAATCCGTTGCACCCTGAAGGGGAGTTCAAGAATTGCTTCGACAACGGCCATTGGATCACGCGGCACGTCGATAGCCGCAGCGTTCCGATCACCAACAAGGCGGAATTTCAGAAGTGGATCGACGCCTACGGCGAGGATTCCGATTTTGTGAATTCTCGCGTCAAGGGATTATTTCCGAGAGTTGCGTTCAATCGGTTCATCAGCGCCGACGAAGTCAATGCGGCGATGCAGAGGCCGGTTGAGGGCAACCATGATCCGCTGGTGCTCGGCGTGGACGTGGCGCGGTTCGGTGACGACATGTCCGTGATCTATCCCCGCAAGGGGTTAGACGCCCGGACGCACTTGCCGATGAAGTATCGCAACATCCCGCTCGACCGGCTCGAAGACAAGATCATGGAATTTTGCGCCGCCAATCGCGTCGCGATGGTCTTCGTCGATGGGACCGGCGTTGGTGGTGGTGTTATCGACCATCTTCGTCGGCGGGGAGTGTTGGTTCATGACGTGCAGTTTGCGGCCAAGTCCGATCAGCGTCAGGAGCGCTACGCGAACAAGCGGGCAGAGATTTGGGGCGTCATGAAGGAGAAGCTCCAATATCTGAGCTTGCCGAACGACAGCGAATTGCGGGAGCAACTGACCGGGCCGGAGTTCACGCTCAACAGCCGGGACGAAATTCTGCTTGAGCCGAAAGATTCGATGAAGCGCCGGGGCGTAGCTTCGCCGGACATCGCTGACGCCTTGGCGGTCACGTTCGCGAGCGAGGTGGTGACGCTGCCCATGTCGGATTGGGGCCGCGGGGATCACCTGGTGCGGCACGAATGGAATCCAATCAGCGATGAGTGGCTGAACGACAGGCGCTCAGCGCCGCCGTCCCGGTATTACGAGCGAGACTGGGCGCGGCTGCGCGAGGACGATTAGCTTGCCCGCGCGGTGGGCACCGACACCACCGCCGCCTAGCGTTGTGGATCAGCTGGTCGAGATGTTCGCCCCGCAGGCCGACTAGGCCACTCATTAACGCGCAGATCGCAACGCCGCTTTGGTTGTCAAAAAATGACTCGCCGATATCGTCGATCAGGCGCATAATAGTACCTTCAGTCAAAGTAGAGGCCACTCCTGCACGGATACCACGGCGCGAGGCCGCCGGTTTGGGTGCCGTTGACTTTGTCGGTGTCGGACCGCTTTTTCACGCCGACGCTCATCCGCCCGGATAACGAAAACCGGGAGGGATGGCTCATGTCAGCATCACGTAAAACCGCTTGGGAGGGAGTTCATGAAAAATATGACCTTGGGCGCGTTCGCGTTCGCGTCTGCGTTGGCGCTAGCATCGGCACCGGGCTACGCGCTGAGTTTTGATTTTTCCTTCAGCAACGTCTTTGGGGACGTGAATGGTACGGTTACCGGCCTAATAGAGGGACTCACGGACAACACAACCTCGGCTGCAACAGATGTCATCGTTGAAAGCTATCCAGCTGGAGTAGGCGGAGTGCCACCGGCACCTATCGTTATCAACGGGGTTCCGTTCGGCAGCACCACCAACGACTTCACGGTCGCCAATGGCTCGATTACATCGGCGTTTTTTAGTAGCGGCTTTGACAAACCTTTGTGTCTCTCGTTTGCACACCCATCATTTAGTTGTGCTAATGGGGCATTTTTCGGCTTTTTAGACAAGGGTTTCGTAGAAGGCCCAGTGAGCTTCACTCCGGCCGCAGTCCCTGGCCCCATCGCTGGTGCTGGCCTGCCCGGCCTGATCTTTGCTGGCGGTGGCCTTCTCGGCTGGTGGCGACGGCGGCGGTCCCGCCTGAGCTAACGAGGCCGTGCACTCATTGACGCGCAGAGCGCCCTTCGCGTCAAAGTTGACAGAACTGGCCGGTAGCGGGATGCTCGCTGGCAGCGACGTTCCGTAGGCAGGGGCAAACACAATCATGAAAAGCGAAATCGAGCGTCGGCGTCAGCGGCGCGCAGTGAAGATGCTTGGCCGATTCGCACTGCAGTAGGGCCGCTCACATTAGGTTTGCTTTTCGCTGCTTACTCTCTTCCAGCACACGCCGTCACCATTATTGCGATTGGCATTCCCGGCACCCCGGCGTTGACGGACCGCCACCCCCCATGGCCTGGCCACCCTCGCTCGCGCGCTCTTAACCAGTCGTAGCTACCGAAAACGGTGTGCGTGGTCGCGAGGTTCCTGGATGATCCAAAAAACGAAGCTTTGGCAAATCCAAAAGTTGCGATCCAAAGTCCAAAAAATTGCCAGAGCTTTGGCAATGCTTTCTGTTGAGAATGAAATCGGTTCACGCTTGCAAACCCTAAGTATGGGAGATCATCATGAAGAGCTTCACGCGAATTGCGTTAGGCGGTGCCGCATTGCTAGCAGCAAGCGCGGGAGCAGCTTCTGCCGATACGGTATTGACCCTTAGCTCCGTCCCACCAATGACCGTGGGCCCCCAAAGCACGCAAGACCCCTGTATTATTTGCGGGACGGCCGCCAGCCAGCCCACGTTTATGGATTTCAACAATTATATCCAAATGGGCAGCAAAAGTTCCTACAATGACTATAGTACTAATGCTAACCCCAACGGTTCGAATAATGGCACGCAAGTCGCCGACGGCGTTAAAGGGGTGCCTTACACCGTCGGTCTACTTACCAGTAATGGCTTTACGAGCTTTAGTATCGGGATCGATGTCAATACGGCCCAGCATGGGGAGAGCTTGACGTCGTTCCAGGTATTGGATTGCGGGACCGATACGACGTGCGCCAATCCCACGGTGCTCTATCATTTCACCGGCACCTCCGGCTCTGCCAATATCGGCGCCCCAGTCGACAATGGCAACGGGTTTGCGGACTATACGTTGAGCTTCGTTAGCCTAGCTGGCTTACCTTCGACCGATAACATCCTGTTCCACGCGGTTTGGGACAATGCGACCGATGGGGCCGAACAGTTCTTCCTTGTACCAACGGTTCCGGGCCCGATCGTCGGCGCTGGACTGCCGGGTCTGGTCGCGGCTTGCACTGGTCTTGTCGCTTTGGCGCGTCGCCGTCGTCAGCTTGTCGTCTGATCTCCCTCTGCAGGATAATCAACGACGAGCGATAGCGTGCTGGCCTTCCACGGTCGGCACGCTTTTCCTTTAGGTACCGCAATGGCTAATTGGAGCGCTGGCCTTCTCGGCTGGTGGCGACGGCGGCAGAAGATCGCGTGAGCATCCGAGCCTGGCGCGGACTCGTTGATTGAGCGGTTCGGGCCGAAGGCCGATTAGCTAGTGATATTTTTGGTCACCGGAATTTTTGTGCAAACCAATAAGCGCGACCAGCCTTCACGATTGAGTCTATATTGTCGCCGCCGCAATCTGCGTTCGGAAACCAATCAACATAGAATTTTTCTACTTCATCGAGATTTCCTGTCGATTTGAGTTGGTCAGCTGTCACCATCTTACGGTTTACAAGCGAAAACCAAATTTCGTGCGGGGAATATTTTCCATCTTTATTATAGCTACCCGCCACTGAGTATCCGGCGACGTCCCCAATATTGCGGCGCGAGAAACGCAAGCCGTTGAACGTATATATAAGCGGTGATTTCCTATCACTGGTTTGATCTGGCAGCTGACTATCGCAGCGAATGGCGTCGGGCCAATTTGGCTCAAAGCCCTCAGAGGCGAGCGAGGCCCAAAAGTAGATGGCTGTCCCACCCAACATCAACAGGACTGGAAACCAAGAAAGGACTCGCTTTCCCCAGGATCGCGGAGACGCCTTGGAAAACTCTCCATGCACCCAGCTCCGCCGTATCTCTGTAATAACAGCGCCCACCAGCAGGGCAATGAAACCGACGGTCTCCAAACTCATAGCGGAGGTCCAAAGAACAAGAATATTGCGAATCGGTGGAGTCTATCCTGGCGCGAGACCGAGTTGGACTCGTTGCGTCACCGTCTGGGCCGCAGCCTATGGGAACCGTTCCAAACCCCTTGCGAACGTTTGAGCACTCGTTGCGGAGCGCAACCGTCCGCTAGCGAACAAATGGAGGCCAAAATGGTCACCAAAATGGTCACCAACGTGTGACCACGGGACGGGATCAAACGGGACTACGCGACACGTAATGGGAAATTCCGCCATACAATTCAATACATAACGGGACGGAACAAACCACATCGATACGACAGTCAACAATCTTACATTCCGTTTCGGATTGTCATCGCCACTTTGGCCCCTTGATTTTGCTTAGGTTTTTGCCCCATTTGGCAAACTTCACGTCAGGTTTGCCACTCGGATGTTCACGGTTTCACCTTCGCCATAGCGGCCGCCGCGAGCTTCCGTTGTTCGACCGCCTTGGTGTAGCGCGCCACCTCCTGCATGCTCGCATGGCCGGTGATCGCCGCGATCTCGTGTTGGGTACATCCCGCCTCAGCGAGACGCCTTGCCGCAGCCTTCCGAAGCCCGTGGGCATTGCAATGGGGGAGGCCCGCAAGGTCGCATTGCTCGCGGAACCAATTGCTGAACGCACCCGCTGTGAACGGTTGCCCGTATTGCGTCGTCAGAAGGGTCAGATGATCCGTCGGCGTCTTCGCCATGATCGCGGCGAGCGTCGGATGAACGGGGATCGACAACTCGGCGCCGGTCTTGAGCTGCCGGACCTCTAATACCCCATCGCGGATATGCTGACGGCCCATGCGCAGCACGTCGGAGCGCCGCTGTCCGGTAAAGAGGAGGAGAGCAAGCGCAAGACGCGCTCGAGAACCTACGGGATGCCGCTTCTCAAATTGGGCGATCTCGTCATCGGTCCAGCTATGATGGCCGTCCGACCTGATGCGGATTGCCTTCACGTCGCGCGTCGGGTCGTCGGCTCGCAATCCCATGTCGATGGCATGCCTCATCATGACCCGGAGCACCTTACGCAGCGCGTTTGCACTTCCCGGCTTGCGAGCCGCCATTAGCTTAATGATGTGCTCGCGCTGCAAAGTCGCCGCTCGTTTGTCTCCGTGCTCCCTGCAGAAGGGATCGATGATGCTACGGTAATCCCTTTGCGTGCCGTCCTTCAAAGAGCGGAAGTCGAGCGAGTTGTAATAGCTGACCGCCAGAGAGCGGATCGTCCCCGGCTTCACGCGGCCGCTGCCGAGTTCTATCGGCTGCCCCGCCATCGCGTGCTCGTATGCCGCCATGAACTCGGGTGACCACGGTAGGCCAGGCAGAGGAAATTGCTTGAACTCGGGGCGGCGGAAATAGAACCGCGGCTTGCCATGGCGGTCGATGAAGCCGTGAACGTATTTCGGCAGACGGCGCATCACACGCGGTCCCATTCGTTCGCCTCCATCATCTTGCCGGGCTGGTCAGGCGTGTTGGCAGTAATGATTACGATTTTGCCCGTTTTGTCGATTTCGATCCGGGCGATATGCACACCCGCCGCGCTGACGGCCTTAACTGCCCTGGTCACGTCTTGCTGCCGGAATGTGGAGGGCGCGCGGGCCATGGCTAGGACGCCACCTATGCCAGAAAGTCCAGAAAGGCCAGAAAGGGGGGAATCTTCATGGCGCGCCAGATCCCTTTCTGGTCTTTCTGGACTTTCTGGCAGTGGGCTCGCCCCTGGAAAAAGCTGTGGGTTGACTTGCCACCGGTGCACGGCACGGCCTGCCGTTTTCTTTGTCACCAGCTTAAGCCAGCCGGCACGGACCAAGCCATCGAGCAGGCTGCGTGTCAGCTCGGCATCAAGCCGGCGGCCAAGAGCATCTTGCCGGATGTCCTG
>Ga0306924_10004929_pt1 | contig 13105 bp, 6 predicted proteins | sample sta12Can44000111_FD_203756 | JGI IMG/M metagenome (GOLD analysis project Ga0306924, IMG submission 203756) | Lab enrichment of tropical soil microbial communities from Luquillo Experimental Forest, Puerto Rico - statanox.12C.anox.44.000.111 (v2)... | ecosystem: Environmental > Terrestrial > Soil... | reverse complement strand
CGGGAAGATGTTCCAGCGCCCCTGCGGGTTTCTATAGAGTGTCCCCGACGAAGGCGGACCTTGCCGGAGGTGCCCGTCCCTGTAGATCTGCACGCCCGCATTGGGGGGATCACTCGCATCGCCTGGCTGATAGCAAGCAACCACGTGCATCCACTGGCCGACTACGAGCCGGTCCTGGAAATAAGCTCCCGCTCCTAAATCTGGGGGAGGGTCGTTCGGATTAAAGATGTAAGCCGAGATCCGGTTGGGGCGCGTGGAATTCATGCTGTAAAAACGCAGCGCCCACTCCTGCTGTCCGTGGACACCCTTGCCCAGCCAGTGGACGTAAGGGTCTCGGGTCTCACCCGGGAACTGGAGCCGGTCGGGCCGCAGCCAGACCTCGACGGTGAGCCCGGCCCCGCTGGTCGGCTGGCTGAAGTCTGCACTGTCTGGGATTTCGACGTAATCCGTGCCGTTGAACTGGACAGCGGTGTCTGGATCGTCACAGATCGCCCCGGGCATTCCGAAAGTCGGGTTGCCGACGTAACTGCCATCGTAGCCATTCGGCGTCTCGTCGAAGGCGGTTGGACCTGCATCCTCCCCCAACCGCCAGTAGCCGACAGGGCCTTTCGCCAATACGCCGTCTCGGTAATCAGGAGACAGCGCGATTTCCTTCTGGGCGAGGCGGGCAGCCTTCACGCGAGGGCCGCCCAAAACACTCACCAAGCCCGTGGCGGCCGCCAGCCGCAGTGCTTCCCGGCGGGTCAAAATAGCCATGCGATCCTGCCTTTCTGGGGATTGAATTCCATCCAGGTCAAAAAGGATGCCGTCCCCTTCGGCACACTTCTTGTCGGAGCCAGACCACAAGCTCCGAATTCCAAGCTCATGTCATTCAGCCAGCGCGGCGCCGTTGTACAGGAAGGCGCGTCTTACCGTGTTGTCAGTAGTGTTTACCCAGCCGATCCCGCCGCGGGGAGAAGCTTGCGCCGGGGGCGCCGGCAAGCGGTGAGTCCGGATCATGGGCACGTGCGATGGCGCCCCGAGCCCAATAGCTCCAGCGCGACGAACCGCTAGCCCGCGATGGCGGCCAGGGCCAGTACCGTCCAGCCGTCTGCGGACTTCCGGGCCGTGTGGTGCACCAGGTCGGCCAGCATGACCTCCGGAATCACCGCCGCCTGCACGGGCTGGCTCTGCGAGCGGGTCACGTCGGCGACGGCCTGCGCCAGGATGTCGTGGGTGACGGCGGGCATCGGTGCGCCGTGCTCGCCCGGGCCGCCCGGGGCGCACGGCGGCCCGCCAGCTGGGTCGAAGACCACCGTGCCGCTGGCATCGTTGGAAGTGCTGACGCCGTTGGTCAGCACGTAGACCGATCCCGGCACGAACCCGGAAAAGTTGCACAAGAAGCCGGGGGTGGTCCCGAGTGTCAGCATGCTAGGGACAGCGTCGAAGTTGAAGGTCTCGGAGTTTGGGTCGTTGGTGTCGAAGAAGTCGAGCACGTCGGCCCCGCCGCCACCGCCATTGAGCGTCAAGGGACGCAGGATCGTCGCGCCCAGCCACTGTGCTGTCGGGCTAACGTGAAAGCAATTAAGTACGCCGGGCGACGCATTCACGGTCGTGTTGGCCGCTGTGCTGTCGATGTTGAAGGTATCCTGGACATTGTTACTGGTGCCGCCGTTGACCACCAAGTTGCCGATGCCGCTGTAACTGAGCAACGCGCTGGTCATTCGCCCGACGTTGACCGAGGCGTTCGTGATAGCATAGGTCTCATCGCCGACGAAGCCGGAGTCATCGACGACCACCGTGCTCGTCCCAGTCGGGTCGTTGACCGTCACGTTGGCGATGCCGTCCACCGTACCGCCGTTGGTGAGGTTAACGGTGGCGCCGCCCGCGTTGGTGTTGACCGTCAGGTTGCCCAAGAGGGCGGTGCCCTGCACATTCACGGTGTCGGCGCCGTTGATATTGAGCGTGGTGCTGTTCACAGCGGTACCGCTGAAGTTGTACGTGTTGGACCGGCTGCCACCATTGACTGCCACCTGGCCCATCCCGGAATAACTGACGAGGGCGGAACCTGTCCGCTGTACCGAGTTGGCCGTAATTGACCATGTCACGTTGGGGGCGCTGTTTTGGTCGAGGATGTTCAGGCTGTCGAAGCCGCTGTTGCCATTTACGGTCACATTTCCCCGGATGGTATCCAGGTTGCTGCTCGCCGCAGCTATGTTGACCGTGTCGTTTCCGGACCCCTGCGCGTTGACGACCAAGGTCCCGCCGCTGAGGACGCTATGGTTGACGGCCACGACATTGATGGTATCGTGGCCTGGACCAGTGTTGAGAGTGGTCAGCCAACCGACCGCGGTGCTGAGGCTATACGTGTTGCTGATGCCGCTGCCGCCGAAGATCGTAAGGCTACCCGTTGCCATCGCCGGTATAGAGTAAGCAATAATGAAGGGCGCAGTCGCTCGTGTCACGGAGCCGGGCGTCACCGTCCACACCACATTACCAGCATCACTTTGGTCGAAGATGTTCAGCGTAGTCTGGCCGCGGCTGCCGTTGACGGTCACGTTCCCCCCGATGGTGTTCAGGTTCTGAGCTGACGAGCTGATGTTGACCGTGAGGTTGCCGAAAAGCGGCTGTTCATTGATGATCACAGGTACGGACGTGGCCGCGAGGTTAACGGTTTCGTTACCTCCGTTGGCGCCGATTGTGATCCCCGACAAGGCGAAGGGTGTGCTCTGAATGTTGACGGTGCTGGTCCCGGTCCCCGTGCTGATGTTCAGGGCACGCACGTCGCTCGGCCGGTAGCTGATGGTCGCCGGGGCCAGGCCGGTGATGCTCCCCGAGGTCACTACCACGTTGTTGTGGGTCGCGCTGTCTGCCGAATCGTTCACGTTTACCGTGGTGAAACTCGGGGGGTTGCTGATGCTCACGGAACCCTGGATCCCCTGGACGGTGCCGGCCCCGATGTTGACGGTGGCGTCTGAGGTGCTCGTGATCGTTACGGGGGCGGCCGCCAGGGTGCGCAACACGTCAATCGTATCGCCGCCGTTGCCGCTGTTCACCACGACGCCGTGAATGACGCCGGGGTCAAACTGCACCACTTCGCCGTTGAGCGTCACGCGCACCCCACCGCCGCTGACATCGAGGATAATCACGTCGTTGTGGCTTGCGAGTTGATCGCCGTTGACGGTGAGGACGCCGCTGAAGCTGACGAAGAAGTTCTGCACGGTCCCGTTGTAGATGTTGTAGGTGTGCGTGGCTTCCGACAGGGAGGACTGGGCGAGCACGCCATTCAAGCGGTAGGAGTAGCGTTGCGCCTCGCCGTCGCCGATCTCATCGTTCGTGAGGGGCACGTAAAAGGCGGTGTTGACGTTGACTTCCGCGTCGGTAACGAGCTCGGTCAGCTCGTGCGAGTAGATGTTGGTCAACGTGTCCAGGTTGGAGTTGTTGATCGACCAGCCGTAGTGAAAACGGGTGCTGAGGGCAACGGCCGAGCCGTGCTCGCCACCGACGCTGGTCCCCGTGTCCGAACCCGGCTGCGGGATGACCAGATAGGCGATCTGGCTACTCGGCGCGCGCAGGACGTGATTGTTGATATTCGTGACCAAAAAATTCTGGATCTGGGCGTCGGTGAAAGGGTTCGGCGGACTGGTGCTGGTGATCGTGTCGGTCTGAAGCAGTGAGCCGTTGCTTACGCCCCGGTACTGTGACAGGCCGCTCAGGTAGGGAGTCCCCATCAGGGTGCTGACAGCACTGGTCATGCTGGTCCGCAGCGCCGGCCCGCCGCCGCTGTTCCAGCCACTGCCCCAGAAGATGAGGTCTACTTGGACGTGCGTCACGACCGGGCCACCGGCGTCGGCGACGTGCCGGGCGCCGGCGCTGCTGAACAAGATGGTCGGAACCACACGGTCCTCCAGGTACTCCAGTGCCAGGGGCCGCTGGGAGCTCGTCCGGCGTCGGGTCCGGCCCTGGGTCGTTCGGAAGCGAAGCACACGGTGCACATACTGGCGCCAATTCATTGTCTCTCTCCTTTGCAAAACAAAAAAACGGGTTAGCGATCTCCTCCGGCCCATGCGGTCTATTCACCGGCAAAAAGGTCCGCGTCCTGGTCTGTAGAAGGCCCTTGCCCGGGGCATTGGTTCGTTTAACGCGGCGCCGACGGCCCGCTGAAGGAAATCATTGGCTTGTTTGGAAGGAATCATGACGTACCGCCTCTGAAATTGTCCGTTTCCGCTGCTTCCGATGGGAAGCTGCTGCTCATGTAAAGTAGTGCGAAAAAGGAGGGCGGATTCCCCAACGGATTCTTGGATTTTTTGTAAAAAGTCGGGACGGTTGGTTAGAGAGTTCAGAAAGGGACCGCCCAAGCAGGGCATGAGAGCCGGTGGGCCGCCGAGCAGACCGTCATTTGGATGCGGACGGTGCCGTGGCCTCCATCTCGGCCAGCAACCTCTGGAAATCTGAGCGAGGCCGCAGCGCGTCAAGGTCACTGTCCTTTTTCATGTGAGCTACGTCCTCGTAGCCGTTCTGCACCACTTGCCGCAATGCGGCCATGGCTCGGTCGCCGGGAGCCTTGGCTCGTTCCTGGCGTTGAGCTTCGGAAAGGCGAGGGTCGCGCCCCGCGAGGTCTGCGCAACGAGCCCAGATACAGGCGGCGTTGTAGACATCGACCCGTTGATCGACAGCTGCCTGGGTAAGTTGGGCGGCGACGTCAGCGGCTGCGGCATGATCGCCAAGGTCAACGAGAGTTTGCCCCAGCCACCAGCGATTGTTGCGGAAGAATTGGCGATAGTTCGGATCGCGCGGTTTGGCTCGCAAGGCGGCCCGATGGTGTGGCTCAGCCTCTTCGAGCAGCTGCCGGGCCATGCCTGGCTTGCTGCTGCGGAGAAGGGAGGCCAGGTTGACCATGGTGCCGGCCAACTCATTGCGATAATCCGGCACGTCGGGGAAGTCCGCGGTCAACTGCTGGTAGACCTTGATCGCGTCGTGGTAGGCGCCTTCGGCGTCCTGCACCCGCCTGCTGCACCACAGAAGGCGTCCGAGGCAGCTGTGGCTATCGGCCAGGTCGTACCGATACCGCGGCACATTGGGGAAGTTGGTGGCCAATTGCTGCCGCAGTTTTAGGGCCTTGCGGTAGGCGTCTTCCGCATCCTGCGGGGTGTTCCAGAGAAGATTGCCCCGATTGTTGTAGACCAACGCCAGCATCTGCCGGTATGCGGGTATGGTGGGGAAGTCAGCGGCCAACTGCTGCTGCAGTTTCAGCGCCTCGCGGTAGGACTGTTCGGCATCCTGGGTCCGGCGCGTGCCCCGCAGAAGATTACCGAGGTTGTTGTGCACCGTGGCCAACCGCTCCCGGTATGCAGGCACCGTGGGGAAGTCGGCGGACAACTGCTGCTCCAGTTTCAGCGCCTCGCGGTAGGACTGTTCGGCATCCTGCGTCCGGCCAGCGTTTCTCAGAAGGTTGCCCAGGTTCGAGTGGGTTCCTGCCAGGCCGTGGCGGTATAAGGGCACGGTGGGGAAGTCGGCGGCCAAGTGCTGTTGCAGTCCCAGCGCCTGGCGGTAAGCGTCTTCCGCATCCCGCACCCGGTTTGTGTTTGAGAGAAGATTGCCCAGGTTGTCGTGGATTGCAGCCAGCTGCTTCCGGGAGACAGGCGTCGCAGCGAACTCGCTCGCTAACTGCCGCTGGATTCTGAGGGCCTCGCGATAGCCATACTCGGCACTCTGCGCCTGGCCTATTTTGAGGAGAAGATTGCCGAGCCTCATGTGGGTGTCGGCTAGGCGGTGACGGTACCGCGGCACGCTGGGGAAGTCGGCAGCTAAGTGTTGCTGCAGTGTCAGAGCCACGCGGTAGGCATTTTCAGCATCTCGCACCCGGTCGGTCTCCCACAGAATCAAGCCCAGATTGGCGTGGCTTGTGCCGAGCTCTAGCCGGTAGCCGGGCATACTTGGAAAGTCAGCAACCAACGTCTGGTAGAGCTCGCGACTGCGCCGGTAAGCGGCTTCTGCGTCGGCCATCTGCCCCAACTTCCTGCGAATGTTGCCGACGCGCTGCAGCGCCAACGCCACGCCGGCCCGACTGGCTTCCTCCTCGCCCGTATCGCGCGCCAATTCTTCATAGGCCCCTAGCGTCTTTACCAGAAACGCGCGATGCTCCGGCAGCAGCTCCTGCTGCCTGGCCAACCATTCATCAATCACCTGCGACGTAAGCATCTCCAGCGCATCACGTGCCTGCCGCCGGCGCTGGGCTTCCGCTGCCAGTGCCTCCCGAGCCAACGTCGCATTGTCGCTAGCCGCCTGTTCCGCCTGAAGCGCGCGCACTGCCAGCCACGTGCTCACGATGATGCCGGCCGTCAACAGCAAGGTGAATGCGGCGGCAGCGCCGAGCAGCTTGCGGTTCTTGCCGGCGAACTTGCGGAGCTTGTACCTGGCGGACGGCGGACAGGCCTCGACCGGCTCATTTTGCAAATAGTGCTCAATATCTCGAGCCATTCCGTTGGCCGTCGCGTAGCGGCGGTTAGGATCTTTGTCGAGCGCCTTCATCACGATCCAGTCCAGCTCGCCGCGCAACATCCTGGTGAGCAGGGCCGGCTCCAGCTTACGTTGCGCGGCGATCGGCGCCAGGGAGTGCTTCAGCGCACTCAACCGGGCGCTCGGTTTCGGCGGCTCCTCATCGCGGATCGCCCGCAATATTTCCAACATGCCCGCCTGCAGCATGCGCTCGCTGGTCAGCGGCGTTGTCGCGGTCAAGAGCTCGTATAGCAGCACACCGAGGCTGTAGATGTCGGCACGCGTATCGATGTCCCGCGCGAACTCGGCCGCCTCGGGACTCATGTATTCGAGCGTGCCGACAAAACATAAGCCGGTGTTGAGCGTCCGTTCCGTCAGCCGTTCGCCCAGCGCCTTGGCCACGCCAAAGTCGATCACTTTGGCCACGGCGTCGCCGTCGTAGCAGGCGACGAGGACATTGGTCGGCTTCAGGTCGCGGTGGATAATCCCCTTCTGATGCGCATGCTGGACCGCGTGGCAGACGGAGACGAACAGGCGCAAGCGTTCGCGCAGCGCAAGCTGCTGCTCGTCGCAATAGCGGGTAATCGGCATTCCCTTGACCAGCTCCATGACGAAATAGGGACGCCCGGAAGCCGTTTCGCCGCCATCGACCATGCGGGCGATATTGACATGGTCCATGAGCGCGAGGGCCTGGCGCTCGGCCTGGAAGCGGGCTACAACGTCGCGGTCATCCATGCCCGGCTTGAGGATTTTGAGGGCCACGGTGCGCCGGATGGGCTGCTGCTGCTCGGCCAAGAAGACCACGCCGAAGCCACCCTCGCCGATTTGCTCCACCAGTTTATAAAGACCGATCTGGGTGCCGGGGCCTTCGCGGACGATGGTAGCCGTCCGGGCCGGCATCGGCACGACCGGCGTTTCGAGAAAACTTTGCTCCAGATCATCGACGCGGAGCAACGCTTCAATGCGTGCGAGCAGCTGCTGATCATTTGTGCAGACAGCGTCCAGATAGTGCCGGCGAGCTTCCGGCTCCTGCATCTGGCGTGCGACATTGAATATGGCCGCTTCATCAAGGATCGGTGCGCCCATGTCATACCTCGGCGGGCTTTCGCGGCAGGATCAGGTTAGCATGGCAAACCAACCCGAACCGTCAGCGAGGAAAACCGCTGCTGTAAAGCAGTGCGAAAACCGACGCCGGATTCCCCAACGGATTTTGGGATTTCATGGGGGAAGAGTTGCGGGGTCAGAGACGGCGTTCCGGTCAGAGGGTTATATCGCAGCACGCCCAGGCTCTTTGCCTCCATGAAGGAGCCACCATTGGCGTGCGTCTCCTTCCGTCCACTGACCGTCGGCAGCACAGTGCGCCAGGGCTCGGTCCAGGCTCTGGGCATCCGCAAAGCGGCGGGCGGGGTCTTTTTCCAGGCACTGCAAAACGACTGCTTCCAGGTCGGCGGGCAACTCGGGTCGCAACTCGGTCAGCCGCCGAACCGGTTCGTGGAGGTGGTCCAGGATCACCTGAATGGCGTTGTTACGTTGAAACGGTGGGCGGCCCGTCAGCAGAAAGTAGGCCACGGCACCCAAACTGTAGATGTCGCTGCGGGCGTCCAATGGATGCCTGCCAGACGCCTGCTCTGGTGACATGTAGTCGGGTGTCCCCGCCAAAGTCCCTTCCTGGGTGAGCTTCTGCGTTTGGCTGTCGGAGTCGATGGCTTGCACCAGTCCGAAATCGAGCAGCTTGGCGACATCCGGAATCCCACCACGTTCACAGACGATGATGTTGCTGGGTTTGATGTCGCGGTGGATGAGGCCGACACCGTGGGCTTCCCGCAGGGCTGCGCAAACCTGCCTCAGCAGGTGCACGGCGCGACCGGGAGGGAGCGGGCCGGTTCGCTTGACGAGCTCATGGGGATGCAGGCCCGGCAGGTATTCCATGGCGTAGTAAAAAGTGCCATCGGCCGCGTGACCGTAGTCGTAGATTTGCACCGTGTTCGGGTGCTTGAGGCGGGCGGTGGCTTGCACCTCGCGTTCGAAGCGCAGGACGCTGCTCCAGTCGCGGACCCGCTCCGGCCGGATGAGCTTGACCGCACAGGGCTGTTTGAGCAGCACATGCTCGGCGAGATAGACCTCGCCCATGCCGCCGGCACCCAGAAGGTGTTTGAGCTGATACTGGCCCAGCTTGCGCGCTTCGACGGCCTCCTGCCTGAGTACGCTGATCTTGTGGGAGCCGTAGATCGAATATCCCACAGCCATGAACAGCCAGGTCGCCATCTCGGCGAGATAGCTGAAGAGGTAGGGGCGAGGGATCGTCTCATCGCACAGGCCGAAGATCAAGTTCATGACCAGAACCGTGCCCGCCATGCTTCCCGTCGCCACGGCGCAGCGCCGCCAGGTGTTGGGAATAAAAATACCGTAGCCTGCGATCACCATGAACCAAACGATACTCGTATGCCGGGCCAGCGTGGCCATTTCGGGAAGGTCCCGCTCGACATAGCGTCGCACCCAACCACCCATTTCCCCGGAGCGGTAGATGGTGAAGTAGTTCTCCCAGAGAAGAAAGATTGTCGCGACCACCATAGCCAGCACCTCGTACCCGCGCAGGCGACGAAGAGATAAACTTCGCCGGCGCCAGACTTGCATGGTCAGGACTATCAAGAAAGCCAAAAAAACTGCTCCCGGCACCGTGATGAAAGCGATGGTGTCTGGAGTCTGCTGCAAGCGGAAGAATTTGTGCGTCCAGGTCAGTCCCCAACCGATCGAGTTAATCAGGCCAAGGAAGCGCAGCCGCTGGTGAAGCAGGGCTTGGATTTCGTCCGTCAGCTGGGGGTGCGGTCCGATGGAGCCCCCCTCGCCGATTTGCACGACGCGCTTGTACGCACCGATCTGAGCGCCAGGCCCTTCCTTCACGATGGGGGCCGAGGTCGTCGGCGCCGGGATGGCCGGCGTTTCCAGGAAGCTCGGCTCGTGCTCGTGCACCTCGAGCAATCGCTCAAGTCGCGCCTTGAAAGCAGCATCGTCGCCGCAGGCCTCTTCGATGTATTGCCGGCGAGCTTCGGGCGATTGAATTCGGCGTGCGGCGTTGAAAATGGCTGGTTCGTCCAGCTTTCCAATGGCCATGACAATCCTCGGGGCTTCTGAGATACCTCGGGGCGCTAACGCAACCCCGCTCGCCGTTGCGCTAACGGAACCCCAGTTGCCGTTATACAGTGCGAAAAACGAGAACGAAATCCCCAACGCGGGCGCAGCATCCTTGACCGGCGGTGCGGACAGGGATATCGGACGTATTCAATTATCTGCCGAGCCGCCTTTTCCTTCCATTTCCAGGCGCAGCCAGCAACGGGCGTAAGCCCAATCGTTGTCAGCCGTTGATTCTGAAATACCGAGGGCTTGCGCCGCCTCGCTGATAGTGAGGCCGGCGAAGAAACGCAGCTTCACCAGTTGCGCTTTGCGTTGATCTTCGCGCTCAAGCTTTTCGAGTGCGTCGTTCAAGGCCAGCAGATCAACATCCGGCCCCGCCATGGGCGCCTCGATGCCGCTCAGTTCCTGGCGCTGGCGACCGCCGCCGGCCTTGAGACTGTGCTTGTGCCTGGCGCGTTCGACGAGGATCCGCCGCATCGCCTCGGCGGCGGCGGCGAAGAAATGGCCCCGGCTGTTCCAGTGCTTCGCGCGCTCCTGGTCCACCAGACGCAGGTATGCCTCATGAACCAGGGCAGTGGCCTGCAGGGTATCGCCCGGCGCTTCGCGCGCCATCCGCGCTGCCGCCAGGGCGCGCAATTCATCATAGACCATCGGCAAAAGCTGGTCGGCTGCGTGCGGATCGCCGGATTCGATGGCCGAAAGAATCTGGGTGACACGAGTCATGGCTGTTGTACGGCAAAACGGCCGAATGGGTTTCGCCCCGGCGTGCCGGTCCGGGTGACATACAAGATAGCCTATAACCTTGCCTATTTCCAGTGGAGGCGACGATGGAAGGAAGCAGCTATCGCGACGCCAGCCAGTTGACTTATAATTACAACATTGTCAAGGGAGAATTCCCCCCATGCGCTTGCTTGTTGCATGCCCGGAGTGCCAACGCCAATATGATGCCAGCCGGCGGCGGATCGGCAGCCGGTTTCGCTGCGCTTGCGGCCGCGTCGTCGTGGTCGAGCAGCCGCGTGGCCGCGACGCGCAGGTGGTGCGCTGCTCCGCGTGCGGCGCTGCCCGCTCCGAGGGGTCCGCAAGCTGTCCCTTCTGCCTGGCCGAATTCACGTTGCACGAACGCGATCTGAACACCATCTGCCCGCACTGTCTGGCCCGCGTCAGCGACAGCGCTCGATTCTGCCACCATTGCGGCACCGGTTTGGTCCCGGAACTGGACGCCGGGACGGATACCAAGCTACTTTGCCCGGCATGCCAGGACGGCCATGCCCTGGTCAGCCGGCGGCTCGGAGCGGAGCAGGTGACGGTGCTGGAATGTGGCCGATGTGCGGGGTTCTGGATCGGGCGCGAAGCGTTTCGCCAGCTGGTGGAACGGGCGCGCCACGACGCCGTTCCTGCCGGCACGATCGCGGAGGCGCCGTCGCACGTGGCATCGAAGTTTGGCCTGCCGGCGGATTCGGTCGCGCCGGATGAGTCCCGGCACCGTTCTTTTTACCGGCCGTGCGTCGTGTGCGGCCAGCTGATGAACCGCATCAATTACGGGCACTCGAGCGGCGTCATCGTGGATGTCTGTCGGGATCACGGGATCTGGTTCGATGCCGATGAATTGGCCCGCATACTCGTCTGGGTTCGCGCGGGCGGAGGCCTGGAAGAGGTCCCGAAGGCCCAGCCCGCTGTGACGGTGCCGTCGCGCGTGCAATCCGCGTTGGAGCATCCCCACAGTTTTCTCGGCGCCCTTTTCAACTTCCTATTTGGCTTGCCGGAGTGAAAACAACCCATGAAAACAATGATGTCCCTGTGGCTTTCTCTGTCGCTGGTGGCGGCTGGCCAGCTGGTCGCGGCCGAACGGCCGAATATCGTGTGGATTTTCGGGGAGGACATGGGGCCAGAGCTGGGTTGTTACGGCGATCCGCAAGGGATTACTCCGAACATGGATCGGTTGGCCCGCGAAGGCGCGCGTTTCCCGCTTTGTTTCACACATGCCCCTGTTTGTGCGCCGAGCCGATCCGGGTTGATTACCGGCCAGTATCCAACGACCATCGGCACGCATCACATGCGGTCGACGTTGCTCAAGCCCCCGCCCCTGTTTACGGATTTCTTGAAGAAGGCCGGCTACACCATCGCCTGGCCCACCAAATCCGACCATGGCAAGACGGATTTCAATTTCGGAGTGACCGCGGGAGCGTTTGATGTGGTGGAGGATTGGACGAAGCAGATTCCCAAGCAACCGTTTTTCGGGTTTTTCAATATCCTGACTTCCCACGAAAGCCAGATCCGGGCCGCGCCCGCGAAAATGGCACAAAACCTCGCCCGGTTAAAGCCCTCGGAACGGCACGACTCCGCGAAGATGAAGGTGCCGGCCTACTATCCCGACACGCCGGAAGTCCGCCGCGACTTGGCCAATTATTACGATCTTGTGACCGCCGTGGATTACACAGTAGGAGAAGTCCTGGAGGCGCTCGAGAAAGCCGGCGTCGCGGACAATACGGTTGTTTTCCTCACCGGCGATCACGGGCGCGGGCTGCCGCGCAGCAAGCGCTGGGTATACAACCAGGGAATTCATGTTCCCCTGATCGTTCGCTGGCCGGGCAAAATCAAACCGGGAACCGTGCGCGACGACCTCGTCTGTTTCCTGGATTTGCCGATCACCGCGCTCGCGCTGGGGGGTGCGTCAATTGGGCCGCAAATGCAAGGCCAAGTGATCATCGGGCCCCAGACTGCACCCGAGCGCAAGTACATTTTCGCGGCCCGCGACCGCATGGATGAAACCTATGACCGGATCCGAACGGTCCGGGATAAGCGCTTTCAGTACATTCGCAATTTCCACCCGGAACTTCCCTATGCCCAGCGCATCGCCTACATGGAGGAGATGCCGACGATGCAAGTTTGGCGCAAGCTCAACGCGGAAGGGAAACTGACCGGCCCGCAGAAACTGTTTTTTGCTCCCACCAAGCCCAGGGAAGAACTATACGACGTCGAAGCGGATCCGGATGAGGTCAACAACCTCGCGGACAAGGCGCCGTATCAAGACAAGCTTGAAGAGTTGCGCGCTGCGCTTGACAAATGGATCACGGATACCTGGGACATGGGCGGTATTCCGGAAACCGAACTGATCCAGCGCGGCATCGTGGCAGATCGACTGCAAGAATACGAATTGCGGAAAAAAGAAGGACTACCGAAGAAACCCTGAGAAGTTTTGATCATGGCAGGCGCGATCTCTGGATGACAGGTGAGAGTGCATCGAGTTGGTAAAATGTCAAGACGAGGCACAGGCGGCCAAAGGAGATTGGCCGGCCGCCTGTGCCTTCGACTGCCATTCAGGCTGTTTTGATGCCGTGTGCCTGTGGTCAACAAGCACTCGGTGTCAGGAACCGGTGCCGAGGTCGTAAATGGTGCAGCAAGAACATGATGCCACACAATCTGACAGCAGTGCGTGTTGAAAGAGCAAGCCGAGCTTCCCCTATTTTTTGCAATTCAACTTTGGTAGAGTAGGCCA
>Ga0306924_10004927_pt1 | contig 13108 bp, 10 predicted proteins | sample sta12Can44000111_FD_203756 | JGI IMG/M metagenome (GOLD analysis project Ga0306924, IMG submission 203756) | Lab enrichment of tropical soil microbial communities from Luquillo Experimental Forest, Puerto Rico - statanox.12C.anox.44.000.111 (v2)... | ecosystem: Environmental > Terrestrial >... | reverse complement strand
CTTGCCCTTGTCGTTGCCCTTGCCGGGCCGGCCAAACCGATCGGCAAACACGTAATGCGACTGCAGCTCGCTGCTGAAGATCGTCTCTTCGGCGAATGTCGCGTGCGGCTTTCACGGCGGCGACCCCCTCGTCATGTTCGAGACCGTGACGCGGGCCAAGGAGAACGATGTCGGCATCGGCGCGCATCCGAGCTTCTTCGACGTCTGGGGGTTTGGCCGGCGCCAGATCCAGGGCGAGAAGCCCGAGGACATCGAAAAGGCGGTCGTCTATCAGATCGGCGCGTTGCAAGCCGTGGCGCACGCCGTCGGCCACCGGGTCGGGCATGTCAAGGCGCACGGCACGCTCGCCAATCTCGCCGCCGTCGACCGCAGCGTGGCGCTCGCAATCGGCCGCGCGATCACTGCGGTCAATCCTGAATTGATCTATGTCGTGATGGCCGGCACCGAGCTCGAGCGCGCGGCGGCCGAGCTGGGTCTCAGAATGGCTCGCGAGATCTATGCCGACCGCGCCTATGACGACACCGGCAATCTGGTTTCGCGCAAGCTGCCCGGCGCGGTATTGCACGACCCCGAGGAGGCGGCCGCGCGCGTGCAGGCGATGGTGCGCGAAGGCGCGATCATCAGCAATTCGGGCAAGCGCATCCCGGTCGCGATCGACACAATCTGTGTCCATGGCGACAACCCGGCAGCCGTCGCGATGGCCGGGCTCGTCCGGGAAAAGCTCGAACACGCTGGGATCGCCGTGCGGCCGATGGCCGGGACGATCAAGTAGGCGCTCCCGCCGGCTGGATCCGCAGCAAGGCAAGGGAAGCCAGCGCAGCGAGGCTCAGCCCGCCCGAGATCAATAATGCCCCCATCCCCATGGCGTTCAGCAGGAGGCCGAACAGCAGCGGCGCTGCCGCCGTCGCGATGCGCGCCGGTGCGACGATGATCCCGGTACGCAGCCCGTACCCGGCGGGGCCGAACAGGGCCAGCGGCAGCGTTCCGCGCGATATCGTCAGGAGCCCGTTGCCGGCGCCATGCAGCAGCGCGAAGGCCGCCGCCGCTGGCGCTCCGAACATCCCGACCACCGCCGCGCCGGCCGGGTGCATCAGGAGCGCGAGCCGGGTCGAGACCAGCGGATGCAACCGCTTCAACACGCCGAACTCGAACAGCCGCGCCGCGACTTGCGCCGGCCCCATCAGCGCTGCCGCGGCGATCGCTGTGGTCGCGGTCGCGCCGGACATCTCCAGCAGACGCGGCAGATGCGCCGCCATCGCGCCGGTGACAAACCCGACCGCGCCGATACGCCGAGCCCCGCCGCGATCGGATCGGCGAGGATCGCCGGAAGGTAATAGCTCGACGCCCAGGCCAGGGTCTGCGTCGTTCCGATCACGGCGACGGTCAGGGTCGAGCGCGCCCGCATGCCGGCCACTATGCGGCTTTGAATTTCGAGCCTCCACCGCGGAAAGCAGAGAGCGCGGGGAACGAATGAAATGGCCTGCGTGGCCTCCGTGTCTCCGTGGTAAAGCATTTAACGGCGCTGTGGAGAGGGTAAAAGCGATGGCAGAGACATTTCTTCCGACTACCGTCGTCGGCAGCTATCCGCAGCCGGACTGGCTGATCGACCGCGACAGCCTGACCCATCAGGGGCCGGTACGGGTGCGAGCGAGCGAGCTGTGGCGGGTGTCCGAGCCGTGGCTAGAAGCGGCGCAGGACGACGCGACCCAGCTCGCGATCCGCGACATGGAGCGGGCCGGGATCGACATCATCACCGACGGCGAGATCCGCCGCGAGAGCTACTCGAACCGGTTGGCGACCGCGCTGTCAGGGATCGATCTCGACAGCCCGGCGGAGGTCATGGGGCGCACCGGCGGCACCGTTGTGGTGCCGCGGATTGTCGGCCCGATCCGCCGGATGCGGCCGGTCGAGGTGCGCGATGTCGAATTCCTGCGCGCCAACACCGACCATACGATCAAGATCACACTCCCCGGCCCGTTCACGATGTCGCGCCAGGCCAAGAACGAGTTCTACAAGGACGAGGAAGAGCTGGTCATGGATTACGCCGCGGCGGTCAACGCCGAGATCCGCGACCTGAAGGCGGCCGGGGCCGATGTGATCCAGCTCGACGAGCCCTGGCTGCAGGCGCGCGCCGAAGAGGCGCGGCGGTTGGCATTGCCGGCGATCGACAAGGCACTCGACGGCATCTCCGGGCCGACGGCGCTGCATCTCTGCTTCGGTTACGCTTATGTCGCCCGCGACAAGCCGAATGTTTACGCGTTTCTGCCGGAACTCACGGCCTCGAAAGTCGAGCAGATCTCGATCGAAGCCGCCCAGCCCAACCTTGACCTCAAAACCCTCGACGGCCTCGGTGAAAAGAAGGTGATCTTTGGGGTGATCAGCATGGGCGACCCCAAGCCGGAAACACCCGAGACGGTGGCCGCCCGTATCCGCCGCGCGCTCGAGCACATCCCACCCGAGCGGCTGATCCCGGCCCCTGATTGCGGCATGAAATACATCCCGCGTGACATCGCCTTCGCCAAGCTCAAGGCATTGGCCGAAGGCGCCGCAATCGTCCGCCGCGAGCTGGCCGGGGGTTAGCGTCGAGGAGCGCCGGTCTGATTCGTCCTGCCTGCTTCTTGCTCACATCCGATAGAGGCCGGGTGCGCTATCGCGTCCGTCAGCCCGAAATCTCCGCCCTTGAACAACAGCGGCGCTGTGAAGGGCCCAGCTAATCCGGGCGTTCGAGCTCCTCGATCGCAGCCTTCAAAAAACGCGCGGCTTCGCCGCCGGTGACGGCGCGGTGGTCGAAGGTCAGCGACAACGGCAGCGTGCGGTGCTCTTTGAGCTGTCCGTCGGCGACGACCGGGCGCTTTGTGATGCGCCCGGCACCGAGGATCGCGACTTGCGGCGGAACGATGACCAGCGCGGCGAACCGGCCGGCGAACATGCCGAAATTGGACAGAGTGATCGTTTGGCCGCGCAGCTCAGCTATCGGCACCGAACGTGCGCGGAGGTCGCGCTTCATCGCTTCGACGCCGCGGCGCAGATCGGCGGCATCGCGCGCCGCGACATTGCGCAGCACCGGCACGAACAGGCCGTCCTCGCTATCGACCGCAAGACCGAGATCGATCTGCTTTAGAAGCCGACGCTCCATCGTGCGGCCGTCATACCAGGCGTTGAGCCCGGGCGAGGCGGCGCAGCCGGCGACGACCGCACGGACCAGCCGGATCGTGATATCGGAGCCCGGCGGCCAAGCCTCGATGTCGGCCTCATCGGAAACCGTTGCCGGCACGATTTCGGCATGAGAGCGCGCCATGTTGATGGCCATGGCCCGCCTCACACCGGCAAGCGGCTCGACAGGGCCGGACTCTGTCTGGGCACGGGCTGCGCGCTCGACATCGGCGCTGGTCACCGCGCCGCCGGGACCGCTCGCCGCAACCGTTGCCAGATCGACCCCGAGCCGCTGCGCCAGAGCGCGAACTGCTGGCGCCGCTCTCACCGCCGGGGTTTGCGGCGTCGGCGAAAGGGCCGACGGCGGAGGCGCAGAAAGCTCGCCGACGATCGTGCCGGTATCGGTGCGGGGACCTTCTTCGAACTCGACAAGGGGTCCGCCGACCTTGACCCTCTCTCCGGGTTCAGCGCACAGCCGGGCGATCTTGCCATCCTGCGGCGATGGCACCTCGACGACCGCCTTTTCGGTCTCGACCGAGACGAGCGGCTGGTCGGCGACAACATGGTCACCCTCGCCGACATGCCAAGCGACGAGCTCGGCCTCCTGCAGCCCCTCGCCGAGATCGGGCAATGCAAACACGCTCATGGATTCGTCCTGAAGAAGGAATTCACCACAGAGACGCGGAGAGCACAGAGAGGCGGAAGTCATTGCGAGCCCGCGGGTCCGGGCTCCGCGCGCCCGAGGATAAACTCAGCGAAGCAATCTCGTGCCCTGCTAGATTGCGTCGTCGCTCCGCTTCTCGCAATGACGGTTCGGCGGTTCTCCGTGTCCTCTGTGTCTCTGTGGTGAAAATCGTTATTGGTACGCGAGTACCCGGCGCACCGCGGCGAGGATGCGGGTTTCGCTCGGCAGATACTGTTGCTCGAGCCGCGGCAGCGGCATCACGGTGTCCCAGCCGGCGACGCGCTCGACCGGCGCCAGCAGCGAGACGAGGCCGCGCTCGGCGATGCGGGCGGCGATCTCGGCGCCGACGCCGCCGGTCAGCGGCGCCTCGTGGACGATGACGCAGCGCCCGGTCTTGCCGACCGAGGCGAGCAACCCGTCGGTATCGAGGGGTTTCAGGGTTGCGACATCGATCACCTCGGCGCTGACGCCCTCGGCTTCGAGCCGAGACGCGGCGGCCAATGTCTCCTTGGTCATCGCGCCCCAGGTCACGAGAGTGATATCGGTGCCCTCTCGCAATACAAAGCAGCGGTCGAGCGGCAATGCCGCGCCGTCGTCTTCGACCTCCTCGCGGGCTGCCCGGTAGAGCCGCGTCGGTTCGAGAAAGACGACCGGGTCGGGATCACGGATCGCGGCGAGCAGCAGTCCGTAGGCGCGCGCCGGCGAGGACGGGATCACGACCCTGAGGCCGGGAATATGGACGAACATCGCTTCCGGGCTTTCGGAATGATGTTCGACCGCGCGGATGCCCGCACCATACGGCGAGCGCACGACCATCGGGCAGGTGAGGCGGCCGCGGGTGCGGTTGCGCAACCGCGAAGCATGGTTCACCAGCTGGTCGATCGCCGGGTAGATGAAGCCGGTGAACTGAATCTCCGAAACCGGTCGGAAACCCTGCGCCGCAAGACCGACCGAAACTCCGCCGATGAGCCCTTCGGCAAGCGGCGTGTCGAGGACGCGATCGGCACCAAAGCGTTCGAGGAGTCCTTCGGTTGCGCGAAACACGCCGCCTTCGGCACCGACATCCTCGCCCAACACGAGCACCGACGCGTCCTCGGCCATGGCGCGGGCGAGCGCCAGGTTGACGGCCTGGACAAGGTTGATTTCGGGCATGGCAGCCTCACCGACCCGCCAGGTCGAGCGCCGCCTGGCGCTGCTCGACGAGGTCCTTCGGCAAGCTCTCGTAGGTGAAATCGAACATCGCACCGGGACCCTGCGGCGGCGTTGCGAGATAAGTCTCCGCCGCGCGCTCGATCGTCAGCGTGATTTCTGCGAGCAGCTGCTCCTCGTCCGACTTGCCCCACATGCCGGCGGCGACGAGGTAGTTGCGCAGCCGCGCGACCGGCTCTTCCGCCCAGCGCGCGCTGACTTCCGAGCCGCTGCGGTACCGGCTCGCATCATCGGCCGTGGTATGATCGCCGAGGCGATAAGTCAGGGCCTCGATCAAATGCGGACCGCCGCCCGCCCGAGCCTTGGCGCTCGCGCGCTCGACCGCCTCGCGAACGGCGATGACATCGTTGCCGTCGACCTGCTCGCCTTCAAAGCCCGCCGCGATCGCCTTCTGCGCCAGGGTCTCCGCCGCAGTCTGCTGGGAAACCGGGACCGAAATTGCCCAGCGGTTGTTGTTGACCACGAAGACGACCGGCAGGTGCCAGACGCCGGCGGCGTTGAGCGCCTCGGCGACATCGCCCTTCGACGTCGCACCGTCGCCAAAGACGCACACGGCGACTCGCTTTTCGCGCCTCAGCTTGAACGAGAGCGCGACGCCGACCGCATGCGGCGCGTGAGTTCCGACCGGGACGCAGACGGGAAAATCCTCGCGCGCCTGCGCAAAATCGCTGCCACGCTCGTCGCCGCCCCAGAACAGGAGCAGCTCGACCGGGCTGACGCCGCGCCAGAGTTGCGCGCCGTGCTCGCGGAAGCTCGGCAGCAGCACGTCTTCGGGGCGCATGGCGCTGGCGACGCCGACCGGCACCGCCTCCTGCCCCAGCGCCGACGCAAAAGTACCGAGCCGGCCGGTGCGCTGCAGCGCCACCGCTTTGGCATCGAAGCGCCGGGCCAGCACCATCGCGCGGTAGAGGGCGACGAGCTCGGTGCGGTCTTTGGCAAAATCGGGCAGCGGGCGCACCGCATTGCCCTTGGGATCGAGAAAGCGGCTGTAGCAGATCTCGAACGCCGCGACGGCAGCCGGCATTGCCGGCCGCCGCGCATGAAGAATTGCCGGGAGATCTTCGGTCGTTTCAGAGGGGGGCATTGCAAACCCAGTGGAATATCTTGGCTGTCGCGTAGAGCGCTTACCGATATATGGTAACGCTCGCCGAGCGGTGATAGCTCCCGCGTATTGCGATCCCGTTACCCGCGGCAGGGAGATTGGGATGCCCGCCAGCGAATACGACTATGTGATCGTCGGCGCCGGATCGGCGGGCTGCACATTGGCGAATCGCCTGAGCGAGGATGCGGACGCGCGCGTGCTGCTGCTCGAAGCGGGCGGCTGGGACCGCGATCCGCAGATCCACATCCCGCTCGCCTGGGGGCGGATGCTCCAGCAGCGGCGGCACGACTGGGGATACTTCGCCGAGCCCGAGACGACGATGGACGGCCGCCGCATCGAATGCGCCCGCGGCAAAGTGATCGGCGGCTCTTCGTCGATCAACGCGATGGCCTATGTCCGCGGCCACCGCGGCGATTACGAGCGCTGGGCGGCCGAAGGTCTGACCACTTGGTCCTATGCGCATGTGCTACCCTATTTCCGCCGCCAGGAAAGCTGGGAAAGCGGCGCCAGCGCCTGGCGCGGCGGCGACGGGCCGCTGACGACCCGGCTGTCGCGCTATCGCGACCCGCTTGTCGAAGCCTATCTGGCATCCGGTGAGATGGCGGGCCATCCGGTGACCGAAGACTACAACGGCGCGCAGCAGGAAGGCTTTGGCCGCTCGCAGCAAACGATCCGCGACGGCCGCCGCTGCAGCGCCGCGGTGGCTTACCTCCGGCCGGCGCTCACTCGCCCCAATCTCGAAGTCGCGGTCGATGCGCTGGCGACGCGGCTTCTGATCGAAGGCCATCGCGCCGTCGGCGTCGAATACCTGAGGGGGAGCGAGCGGCGCGTGGCGAAGGCCGAGCGCGAGATCATTCTCGCGGGCGGCGTGATCAATTCTCCCCAAATCCTGATGCTTTCGGGTATTGGTGACCCGGAGATGTTGCAGGCCCGCGACATCCCGGTCAGCGCCGCCTTACCCGGCGTCGGCCGAAATCTGCAGGACCATGTCTCCGTAACCGTTGCCTATGCGCGCAAGGAGCCGGGTCCGTTTCACGCCAGGATGCGCGCCGACCGGATCGCGGTGGAGCTCGCCCGAGCGTATTTCCGCGGCGAGGGCGTCGCAGCCGATTGGCCGGGCGGGGTGATGGCCTTCCTGAAGAGCTCGCCCGAAATCGGCATCCCCGACATTCAGCTGCTGTTCAGCGCCGCACCGACGACGGCGCAGCCATACTTGCGGCCCTTTGTGCCGCCCTATGCCGACAGTTTCGGTTGCCGCGCGGTGCTGTTGCGGCCCGAAAGCCGCGGCCGCATCGAGCTCGCCTCGGCGGATCCGCGCGAGCCCGTTCGCATCCGCCAGAATTTTCTCGCCACCGACAAGGATTGGGAGACATTGCGCGCCGGCGTGCGGCTCATTCGCGACATCGGCAGCCGGCGGCCGCTCGCCTCATTCGCAAGCGGCGAAATCTCTCCCGGGCCGGATTGCCGATCCGATGCCGAGATCGACGCCCACATCCGAGCGACCGCAATTACCGTTCACCACCCGCTCGGCACCTGCAAAATGGGGCGGGCGAGCGATCCGACGGCGGTCGTCGATCCCGAATTGAAGGTGCTCGGGATCGACGGGCTGCGCGTCGCCGATGCCTCGGTGATGCCGGATCTCGTCGGCGGCAACATCAACGCGCCGGTCATCATGATCGCGGAGAAAACCGCCGACCTGATCCGCAGCCGTCCGCCGCTCGCCCCGGTTAATGTGTGAGGCGGGATGGCCGCGGAGCGCGAACTGCTTGAGCGGGCGTTGCGTGCAAAGCCTTGCCCGCGGATAGGCCCGATTTCCCTGCAAGGCGTCGCTTGACATATGTAAAGCGTCGCTTTACATCGCTCCATTGTTGATCGGGAGTTTTTGGCACCGTGGCTTGAGGGAACTGTTCGAGACCGGCAAGAGCGGCCGTGTGCGACCCGACTTGCACCGCCGAACTCTCGTCCGTCTGGATGCAATCGACAAGGCGGCGCGCCTCGAGGCGCTCAATCAACCCGGTTTCGACTTCCATCCGTTACGCGGTTCTCGGCCAAGGCGCTATTCGATCCATGTGAACGGCCCGTGGTGCATCACCTTCGAGTGGCGCAACGGTCGAGCGCTGCGGGTCGATCTAGAACAATATCATTGAGGAGCAAAAACATTGGCTACCGCGACATCGCCAACTGCATCGAGGCGGCGGGAATATCCAGTGCGCCGCCCTTTGCGGCGACCGCCCGTGCATCCTGGTGCACTGATGCGTGAGATCCTCGAAGAGCACACAAAGATGACGATTGCCGAAGCCGCTCGGCGCATGAAGGTGTCTCGTCCGGCCCTCTATGCGGTGCTGAACGGGACCGCGGCAATGACCGCCGACATGGCGCTGCGGTTTGCTCGCCTGACGGGCGGCACGCCCGAACTGTACCTCAATATGCAAACCGGCCACGATCTCGAAGCTGCGCAGCAACGCCTTCAGGAGGAACTCGCCGGCATCGAGCCAAGACTGCAATATCACCCAGCCGATGAGACCTCGGCCCAAAGGGGAAGGTCGCAAGGGGTACGCGACTATCCTGTGAAAAATTTCCAGGCTCGGCCAACCAGCGGGAGCGTTAGTTTGCGGCACCGTCGCGGTGCAAGGGTGCTTGCGGACGCGCCCGACGCTCCTGTAGCACCCCGTGGCCGATCCACCCGATCACGCAGTACGAGGGACTAAGCCCGCCGCCGACCCGGCCCCCCGCCTCGCAAAGTTCCGGACCTCGTGCAGCGGTTGACCGGCTCGACATCCCCGGGCGGGATGTCGACGATCGCGAGGATCGGAAAGCTGCGTGTCGTCGATGCCTCGGTGATGCCCGACCTCGTCGGCGGCAACATCAACGCGCCGGTCATCATGATCGCCGAGAAAGCTGCCGATCTGATCCGCGGCCGTGACCCGCTGGCGCCGGTAAATGTGTGAGGGGCGCTTCGTGATGATCGACCAGAACGACCGGCCGGCACCGAGATCAGGCGCGGTCGACATCATCGCTCCGACTCGCTCGCTCTGCGACTGAATTGTAATAATTCTAATTCTTGACAGACCACGCCGACGCCCCATATCGCGGGGCACCGGCAGGCGTTTGCCGTCGAGAGGTCTCGACAGGTTGCCCAACCCAATTGCGTAACACGATCGGATCGAAACATGGCAGATGAAAGCAAGTGCCCGTTCACGGGCGGGACCCGCGCACTGACGAACCGTGACTGGTGGCCGAACCGGCTGGACCTTCACGTTCTCCACCAGCACTCCGCCCTGTCCAATCCAATGGGTGAGTCGTTCGACTACGCCAAGGAATTCAACAGCCTCGACCTGAATGCCGTGATCAAGGACCTGCATGCGTTGATGACAGATTCGCAGGATTGGTGGCCGGCTGATTTCGGCCATTACGGCGGGCTGCTTATTAGGATGGCGTGGCACCTCGCCGGCACCTACCGCATCGGCGACGGCCGCGGCGGCGCCGGAGCCGGCCAGCAGCGTTTCGCGCCGGTCAACAGCTGGCCGGACAATGCGAGCCTCGACAAGGCGCGCCGGCTACTGTGGCCGATCAAGCAGAAATACGGCCGGAAGATCTCCTGGGCCGACCTGATGATTCTCGCCGGCAACGTCGCCCTCGAATCGATGGGCTTCAAGACCTTTGGTTTTGGCGGCGGGCGCGAGGATGTCTGGGAGCCCGACGAGTCGATCTATTGGGGCCCCGAAGGCAAGTGGCTGGCGGACGAGCGCTACAGCGGCGACCGCGATCTGCAGAACCCGCTCGCCGCCGTGCAAATGGGGCTGATCTACGTCAATCCGGAAGGGCCAAACGGCAACCCCGATCCGCTCGCGGCGGCCGTGGATATCCGCGAAACCTTCCGCCGCATGGCGATGAACGACGAAGAGACCGTGGCGCTTATCGCCGGCGGCCACACCCTCGGCAAGACCCACGGCGCCGGCGATCCGACCCTGGTGGGCCCGGAGCCGGAAGCCGCCCCGATCGAGGAGCAGGGTCTCGGCTGGAAGAGCCGGTTTGGCACCGGCAAAGGGCCTGACGCGATCACCGGCGGCCCTGAAGTCGTCTGGTCTCAGACGCCGACAAAGTGGAGCAACCACTTCTTCGACAACCTGTTCAACAACGAATGGGAACTGACCAAGAGCCCGGCGGGCGCCTGGCAGTTCAAGGCGAAAGGTGGCGCCGCAACGATCCCAGACGCCTTCGATCCGTCAAAACGGCATGTGCCGACGATGCTGGTCACCGACGTCGCGTTGCGGGCCGATCCTGCTTACGAAAAGATCTCACGGCGCTTCTGGAAGCATCCGGACGAGTTCGCCGACGCCTTTGCGCGGGCGTGGTTCAAGCTGACGCACCGCGACATGGGCCCGATCGCGCGTTATCTAGGGCCCCTCGTCCCGAGGGAGCCGCTGATCTGGCAAGACCCGATCCCCGCCGTGGATCATCCGCTGATCGGGGAAGAGGACATTGCGGCGCTGAAGGCGAAAATCCTTGGGTCTCGCCTGTCCGTTTCCCAGCTGGTTTCGGCGGCCTGGGCCTCGGCCTCGACGTTCCGCGGCTCCGACAAGCGCGGCGGAGCGAACGGCGCGCGCATTCGCCTCGCACCGCAAAAGGACTGGGAGGTCAACCAGCCGGCGCAGCTGGCGGAGGTGCTGATGACCCTCGAAGCGCTCCAGAAGGAGTTCAACGCCTCGCAGTCCGGCGCCAAAAAGGTCTCGCTTGCCGACCTGATCATTCTCGGCGGCAGCGCGGCGATCGAGAAAGCCGCGAAGGACGCCGGCCACGACGTCAAAGTCCCGTTCACGCCGGGCCGCATGGACGCCTCGCAGGAGCAGACCGACGTCGACTCCTTCGCGCCGCTCGAACCGACCGCCGACGGGTTCCGCAACTACCTGCGTGGCAATCAGCGCTTGTCGCCTGAGGAGCTGCTGGTTGATCGGGCGCAGTTGCTGACCTTGACGGCCCCCGAGATGACGGTTCTCGTCGGCGGTCTGCGCGTCCTCGGCGCCAATGTCGCGAGGTCCACGCACGGCGTCTTCACCAAGCGGCCCGAGACATTGACGAACGACTTCTTCGTCAACCTGCTCGACATGCGCACAGAGTGGCAGCCGTCCGCCGGCTCTGGGGGCGTCTACGAGGGGCGGGACCGGAAGACGAAAGAGCTCAAGTGGACCGGCACCCGTGCCGACCTGATCTTTGGTTCGCACTCGCAGCTGCGCGCCCTCGCGGAGGTCTATGCGTGCGTCGACTCGCAGGAGAAGTTTGTCAAAGACTTCGTGGCGGCGTGGACCAAGGTGATGAACCTCGACCGCTTCGACCTCGCCTGATTGCTGCGGGAAGGTTTTCGAGGCTCCTACGTAAGCCTCTTGGAAACCATGGAGAAGAAATCAAGGCGGCGTTTCAAGACAACTTGGAACGCCGCCCTGCGTCAGACCCTGACAATCCGCTGGTCCGGGTTCGAATCCTAGTGGGCGCATTCTCTTAAATCTTTTGCTGGGACGCTTCGTGAGGACTCGTGGGGCAGACCAGAGCTTCGACGGGCGGGGGTGGCCCGACCCGGCGGGCGTTTCTGGCACGACCTAGCTGTCCACCGCGGTATCACCAAGGCGCCCTTTCCTTCCGAATGAGATGATGTGGCCGACGCCAACCCACGCGGGGAAGGACCTAGAGGGCTGCACGAGCCGCGGGTTGCGGTTAAACTCACGGCTGGCCGGGCCGAAATCAACGACAGAAGAACGCGATCGTTGCCGGGTGCCGGGAGGCGCAGGACATGAGGCAGAGGGTGAAAGGGGCGGTTCGCGAGCCGGAGAATACCCAGGCTTCGTCATTCGCGGAGACGCAAGCTCGTATCGAGGCGCTTGAGGCAGAGCTGGACGCCGCGCGCGCACGGGAGGCCGCGACCGCAGAGGTATTGCAGGTCATCAACAGCTCGCCCGGCGACCTTGCCCCGGTGTTCGACGCGATCCTCGAAAAGGCGATGCAGCAGTGTGAGGCGGCCTTCGGCCTTTTGTTGGTTCCCGATGGCGAGTTGCAGCTGGCGATCGCGCATCGTGCGCTCTCGCCCGCGCTGGCCGAGTATTTCGCCCGCCCGGTCCACGGCGGCGTTGGGCTGGTCGGCCGGTTGCAGGCCGGTGAAGCCGCGGTGCAGATCGCAGATGCCGCCGATGACGAAATCTACCGGGCGGGCGCGCCGTCGCGTCGTGCGATCGTCGATCTCGGTGGCGCCCGCACCGCGATGGCGGTCGCGCTACGCAAAGACGGCGCCTATCTCGGCGGCTTCTGGCTGTACCGCCAGGAAGTACGGCCTTTCACGGATAAACAGATCGCGCTTCTGCAGAACTTTGCCGCGCAGGCGGTGATCGCGATGGAGAATGCGCGGCTGATGACCGAGACCCACGAGGCCTTGGAGCAGCAGACCGCGACCGCCGAGGTCTTGCAGGTCATCAACTCCTCGCCCGGCGACCTCGCGCCGGTATTCGACACGATGCTCGAAAAGGCGATGGTCTTGTGCGGCTTCGCTCACGGGACGCTGCAAGTCTACGATGGCGACCAATTCCGTGCGGTTGCAGTCCGCGGTTTGCCCGAGCCCTTAGCCGGCCTGCTGCGACAGGGGTTCCGACTCGGCCCGAAGCACCCGATGCGACAGCTGCTGGAGGGAGCCCGGTTCGTCCACATCCCCGATCTGACGAAGATAGACGACCCGGAGGTCCAGCAGCAGGTGCGGGTGGCTGTCGAGTCTGGCAGCCGTACCCTGCTCTGTGTCCCGTTGCGTAAGGATGATGTGCTCCTGGGCCAGATCGTCGCTGTTCGCCGCGAGGTGCGGCCGTTCTCAGACAAGCAGGTCGCGTTGCTCGAAAACTTCGCTGCTCAGGCGGTCATCGCGATGGAGAATGCGCGGCTGTTGACCGAGACGCGCGAGGCATTGGAGCAGCAGACCGCGACGG
>Ga0306924_10004922_pt1 | contig 13111 bp, 12 predicted proteins | sample sta12Can44000111_FD_203756 | JGI IMG/M metagenome (GOLD analysis project Ga0306924, IMG submission 203756) | Lab enrichment of tropical soil microbial communities from Luquillo Experimental Forest, Puerto Rico - statanox.12C.anox.44.000.111 (v2)... | ecosystem: Environmental > Terrestrial >... | reverse complement strand
CGTACGTTGCCCATAAGCCTGGCGCGACGAATTCCTTATCGCCTTCCAAAAGCATGATTAGGCGCCTCCCTGATGCGATACTTGAACACGTCAGCATCAGAGGGCAATAGGCGACTCAATGCAGCATGGCTGCACCAGCCTTGCTCGGCTTAGGTTTCCGCAGAAGAAACAAGAAGGGAAACATGGCGACAAAAACCATGGCCAGGAACAGAAACGTGTCGTTGTACGACAGCATCGCTGCCTGTTGCTGCACGGTTCCCCACATCGCCTGGTGAGCCTGGTGAGTCGCGGTTGAGGCGCTCGAGCCTTGTCCCATGAAGTAGGCCTTCAGGGCCTCGAACATCTGCCGAGCAGTTGGGCTTTGCGGATAGACATGCGCGCTGAGCCGGTTGATGTGCGTCTGCTGATTGCGGAACTGCACCGTCTCGACCATTGCAATTCCGATACTTGCGCCGATGTTGCGCATCAGGTTGAACAGGCTGGTGGCATTGCCCATACGTTCAATGGGAATTGGATTGTTGGTAATGGTCGTCAACGGCACGAAGATGAATCCCAGCGATGCTCCCTGCAGCGCCAATGGCCACCAGAAATTCCAGAAGCCGACATTCAAGCTGAACTTTGACAGCTCCCACATGGCGTACGCCGAGGCTATCAGCCCAATGGCCAGGAGTTTGCGATGATCCACTTTTCCCGTGAGCCGGCCCACGACCGGCATGATCAGAAATGATGCCAATCCGCGCGGCAAATTGGTGATGCCGGCATGGGTCGCCGTGTAACCCAGTAAAACCTGCATAAACAACGGAAGCAAGACAGTGCTGCCATACAACACAAAACCGATTAACGTCATTAGGAACGTACCGATCGCATACGATCGATGCTTGAAAACGCTTAGGTCAATGACGGGATGCTTGGTTGTGAGTTCGCGTATGATTAACCCCCCAATGCCAACGATCGCCAGCACGCACAGTGTGATAATGAAGTGTGAACCAAACCAGTCGTCCTCCTGCCCCTTGTCCAGCATGACTTGCAGGCTGCCGATGCCGACCGCAAGCAATCCGATGCCCCAGTAGTCGATGCCCGTTTTCTCGCGACGAAGGTACGGCGGATCGAAAATGAAGATCTCAGTGAGGATCAGCGCGATGATCCCGATCGGAATATTGATGTAGAAAACCCAGCGCCAGCTGTAGTTATCGGTCAGCCAGCCGCCGGCTACCGGGCCGAGCATGGGTGCAACGACGATGCCCAAGGCCCAGAATGCCATCGCCTGACCTCGTTTTTCTGGCGGAAACGACTCCATCAGCACCGATTGCGAGAGCGGTTGCAGTCCGCCCCCGCAGGCGCCCTGGACGACACGGAAGAAAATCAGAAACGGCAAGGTGGGAGCCAGCCCACACAGAAACGAGGCGGCGGTGAAACCGGTCACCGACATCATCAGTAACCGCTTGCGCCCGAAACGCCCGGCGAGCCAGCCCGTCATAGGCAGAATGATCGCGTTGGCGACCAGATAGGAAGTAAGCGTCCACGTTGCCTCATCAGTGGTCGCCGAGAGGCTTCCCGCAATGTGCGGCAGCGAGACGTTGACCACAGTTGTATCGAGCACCTCCATAAAGGTGCTCGACATCACCGCGATGGCAATCAGCCAGGGATTGATCTCCGGGCGAACCGGATTCGCGTTCTCAGGCATGAAAGGAGGTCCGTACTATCACAGTACAGCGCTGTAAAGGTTCCGTCCTATCAGGCTTGAGCATCATGGAATCCCAGAAATCGTGCTAGCAGAACGTAGCCGCCAGCGGCCTCGTACAGGTCGCAAGCGCTGAGTAGGAACGTAGCGGTGCGGCGTCGGCTGCGGTGACCGGCTCCTGTTATCAATGCCCGGGGCGTCTGCCCCGGGCATAATGGCTTTGCCGCTATTCGACTTCGTGGGAGGCTGCTAGATCGCAGCGCAAACGGCTTTCACCTCGGTGTACAGCTCGAGCGAGTCATGGCCCATCTCGCGGCCCCAGCCAGACTGTTTGTAACCGCCAAATGGCATCGCCGCGTCGAAGACATTGTAGCAGTTGATCCACACCGTTCCTGCACGCAGCTTGTGAGCCAAGCGATGCGCTTTGCCAATGTCCTTCGTCCAAATCCCGGCAGCCAAGCCGTATTCGGTCTGATTGGCATCGCGCGCAATTTCGTCGATGTCGCTGAACGGAGTCGCGCACACTACCGGACCGAAGATCTCCTCGCGCATGACTTTCATTTCGGGGTTGGTCTTGACTAACACCGTGGGCTCGACGAAGTACCCGGAACTCGGCATTTTCTTGCCGCCAACCACTGCTTCCGCACCCTCGCTGAAGCCCGAATCCAGGTAGCTGCACACCCGATTGAGTTGTTCCACAGAAACCAGCGGACCCATGTCGGTATCCGGTTCGAAGCCGGGTCCTACCTTGATCTTTTTCGCCTGCTCCGCAATGCCGCCAACCACGTCGTCGAAGATGCTCTTCTCGATGTAGAGGCGCGAGCCTGCACAGCAACACTGACCATGATTGAAGAAGATTGCACTGGCCGCTCCTGGAATGGTCGCCTTCATGTCTGCGTCAGGAAACACGATATTCGGCGACTTCCCGCCCAACTCCAGCGATACTTTCTTCAGGTTTCCTGCAGCCGCCTGCAAGATCAGCTTGCCAACTTCAGTTGAACCCGTGAACGCCACCTTGTCGACATCGGGATGAGCCGCTAGCGCCGCTCCCGCAGTTTCCCCATAGCCCGGAACGACATTCACCACGCCCTCGGGGAATCCCGCTTCGGCAACCAATTCCGCCAGCAGCAGGGCGCTGAGTGGCGTCTGTTCGGCAGGCTTCAGCACAACTGTGCAGCCAGCCGCCAGGGCAGGACCTAGCTTCCAGGCGGCCATGAGCAACGGAAAATTCCAGGGAATGATCTGTCCAACCACGCCAACCGGTTCGCGGCGTGTATAGGCCAAAAACTTTACCCGCTTTGAGCCAGCGGAGATGGGAATGGTGTTTCCCTCGATCTTCGTCGCCCAGCCTGCCATGTAGTGAAAAAGATCAACGGCAAGAGGTACATCGGCGATACGCGCTATGGTAAGAGGCTTGCCATTGTCGAGACTCTCCAGTTGAGCGAACTCCTCGAGATGCTCCTCGATCAAATCGCCGAGCTTCCAGATCAGCCGTCCTCGCTGCGAGGCAGTCATGTCGGGCCAAGGCCCACTCTCATAGGCTTTGCGCGCTGCCTGCACGGCGCGGTTAATATCTTCGCGATCCCCTTCGGCGACCTTCGCCAAGACTTCGCCGGTTGCGGGGTTATATGTCGGGAAGGTCTTACCCGAAGCCGACTCGACCCAGCGGTTATTGATGAACATCTTTCGCGGTGCGCCCACGAATTCCTGGACGCGATTGTGCATCTGTGCAGTACTCACTGCGGTAGACATGGCAAACCTCCTGGAGCTGAATGCCGCTTTGGGCGTCATTCGCGGTTTTTGATGGCTAATCTTACGGGCTCGCGCACCCCCTACTCGAGCGCGATGCTGCTTGTCTCCCATCTGATCGACGCACCCAGAGGCAGACTGTAAGAGTCAGAAGTGGGGGAAATGGTTCGTAGGCCTGCGAGGCATCTTCGGCGACTCGCAAAACACGGTTCGGGAGCTCGCCGGGACTGCACCATCCCTGCGGACGAGTGTATCAGAGGTGCGCCTGAATAGAGGAGCGCTGGGAGCACCTGCAAACGCGCTGAGATGGCCCATTCCCCAAAGTAAGTGAGGACCTGGTCAGAGTTGTTGGCTCCCCGGTAGTCCACCGCCCGTTAGAATTATAGCCAGAACGCTTCAAGCGTGTTACGTTTCAAACGCAGACTCAACCCACCATTCCCCGCGCTTCTTCTACCGAGCTCGCGTAGCGGAAGAGCTGTTCGACCTTGGTCACCTGCAAGGAAGTGCGGACACGCTCAGTAGTTCCCACCAGGATCAGCTTGCGCCCGGAGTTCTCCCGGGAAACCTGGGCACCGACAAGGCATCCAATTCCGGCCGAATCAATATAGGGCACATCTGACAAGTCCAGAAAAAGTAGAGCTGCTCCATCAGCTCGTACCATGGATTGAAACGCGAAGAAATTGCCCAGCAGCAAGGGTCCATGTAGCCGCAAAATGCTGGCGCCGTTGGCGTCTTCCACTCTTTCAATGTCCAGGGCTTTTTCTTGCATAACCGCCGATTTTACAACGAAGTTACGACTCCCCAGGTGAATAAACGGTTACTGGGAACGGGCGAGAGCGTCATGTGGTGAGAAATCCATGTTCTGGCAGGATCAGAGATCAATGGGAAGCACCAGTGCCGACCGAAATGGGTTTGTCCGACTTCGCGGCGGGCGAACCGCCACCAATACGTTTGCGAGAAGGGCTTTGCGCAACCGTGCGCTTGCTCTGTGTGGGAAGACGATGAAAAACGTGATGATCATGCCCGAAGTTGCGCTGCGCTGACAGCGATGTCGTCAGCAGCAAACCGGTGACAAGAATAAGGAAATGGATGCGCCCATGAATGGACATAAGAATCGCAGCTACAAAATCCCATGCTTATTCTACGACACACCAGATGCTAAGTTGAACCTTAAAGTCAGATGCCCGCTGCTACTTTTGCCGTAGCCTTGGTCCGCCGGCTTCGAGCTTCGATTTGCCACGCCGGTTCCCAAACTGGAACTCGAAAGACTTCAAATCGACCCTCTTCCCCTTAAATCGGACGCCCTCGGCTTCCAGCAGGAAGCGCTGCTCCATGGCCCATTCGCCACGCAACGAGATGCGGCCTCCCGAGCCGAGCACTCGCTGCCATGGCAGGCCGGAGGCCTCTTTTAGAACTCTGCCTACGTGGCGCGCGCAGCGCGGGTAGCCGGCAGCCCTGGCGATGGCTCCATAGGTGCTAACCTTGCCGCGCGGAATCCGCCGAATTGTCGAAGCTATGGCGACGGACATCGGCAGACTGCTTTGTCCTTGCGGTCGCATATCTCACGTAAGATAGCACCCATGAATGAAATCCGGCGCGATCCCAAAGCTCGCTTTTCCGACCGTGTCGATGACTACGTCAAGTATCGCCCGCACTACTCACCTGAAGTTGCGGTTGCACTCGAGCAGGCCTGCGGACTGCGACGGCATCATGTCATCGCCGATCTTGGCTGCGGAACGGGCTTGTTGGCGGAAATCTTCCTGGCGCACGGAAATCGAGTGGTCGGCGTCGAGCCCAACCGAGAGATGCGTCTAGCCGGCCAAGCTTATCTGGCCCAATATCAGGACTTCAACATGATCGAGGGCAGCGCGGAGGCCACGAACCTCCATTCATCGAGTGTGGACTTTGTAATCGCCGGACAAGCCTTTCACTGGTTTCGCCTTGAGCAGACCCGCGCTGAATTTGCCCGGATTGTGAAGCCGCAAGGCTGGATTGTCCTGGTGTGGCATGACCGCGACACGGAGTCCACTCTGTTCTTGCGAGAATATGAAGCGTTCATCCGACGCTATGCGACCGACTACCGACAAGTGCAACATAAGTACATCGCCAGCTACGAAGCGTTGCAACGATTCTTTGCCCCCAACGAGTTGAGCACCATCACCCAGCACAATCGACAGAGCCTCGACTTTGATGGTCTCTGCGGACGATTGCTGTCATCGTCTTATATCCCCAGGGACGGCGAGCGCCACGAGGCCATGATGCGCACGCTGCCAGAACTGTTCTCGGCCCATGCCGAGAGTGGCACGGTCGTGCTTGAGTACAACACCCGCATCTACTACGGGCACCTCGATCGATGACCACCTGCGAAAACACTGCAGGCGACTCGGTAGTTCTGTACACCGAGCATCTTAGCCGCCGCGTCGAACACCAGATGATTGTCGACGACGTGTCATTCGACGTGCGGCGAGGCGAGCTTCTGGGCATCATCGGTCCGAGCGGCTCGGGCAAGAGTTCGCTGCTGCGGCTGCTGAATCGGCTCGATGAGCCAACGAGTGGCACCGTTTATCTCCAAGGACAGGACTACCGAGAGTTACCCCCTCGCGAATTGCGGCGCTGTATCGGAATGGTGACGCAGCGGCCATTCCTATTCCCTGGCAATGTTGCCGCCAACCTGCGCTTTGGACCGAGGCAGCGGGGTGAAATTCTTTCTGACGAAGAGGTTACAAATCTGTTGGAACGCGTCGGCTTGCCGAGCCTGGTGGATCGCGAAGTCTCCAACCTGTCTGGTGGTGAACAGCAGCGCGTCTCGTTAGCGCGGGCTTTGGCGAATCGCCCCGAGGTCTTGCTACTTGACGAGCCCACGTCCGCCCTCGACGAGGCTGCCAGGGCGGGAGTGGAAGACCTCATCCGCGGCCTGGTCACGGATACCGCTCTAACCTGCGTGCAAGTCACGCACGACCGAGACCAGGCGCGCAGGATTTGTGATCGCGTGCTCGTTTTCAACGGAGGCCGCTTGATCCAGAGGGGAACACCTGAGGAGGTGCTCGGTGCTTAAGAGCTTTTTCCATACGCAACTGGCATTCGGCCTCGCGCAAGCCGCGATCGCATCTGCCCTTGCGCTGGGGGTAGTGGTGTTGGCACGTCGACGCAACATTCACCTCGAAAGAGACGCCGCCATCGCACTTGTGCGCGGCATCGTGCAGATCGTCATCGTCGGTTCGATCCTCATCCTGCTGCTTAAAGGCCCGCAATGGACCAGCGTCTTCCTACTGGCTGGCATGATCCTCGCCGCTGGATCCATCTCGGCCAGGCGCGCAAAAGATATTCCCGGCGCGCAGAAGATCTCGACGTACTCCATCGCGGCGGGTGCGGGGCTGGTGACCGCGGTCATGACGTGGGCCGGAGTGATCGACAGGGCGATTACCTCGATCATTCCAGTAGGCAGCATGATCATCGCCAACGCAATGAATACAAATGGGTTGGCGCTCAATCGCTTCCATTCCGAGGTCATGGCGCATGCAGGCGAGATCGAAACTGCGTTAGCGCTCGGGGCCGTTCCCGAGGACACGGTGGCTGCGTACGCTGAGTCGAGCATTCATGCGTCCCTGATTCCCGCTATCGATAACTTGCGGTCCCTGGGCATCGTCTGGATTCCTGGCCTTATGACGGGCATGTTGCTCTCCGGCTCGAACCCGTTGTATGCAGCGATCTATCAGTTTGTGGTGATTGCCATGATTCTTGCATCCTCCGGACTGACTTCGTTGTTGAGTACACTCATGATCCGCGCAAGCGTCTTCTCGCCGGCGGATCAGCTTGTGCTGAAAGCCGGGTTGAGCACGCGGGGCTCGCTGCCAGGACACCAATAGCAAGACATGAGCGTCATTCGAATTTAAGGTTGTTCATATCGCATGAAGTGATTTTCCCGGCCGGGAGTGGGGTCGTCGGCTGTATCAATCCCGGATTTGAATTAAAGAGAACTCAGGTTCCCCAGCGGGCGATGCCTTTTTTTGTGGCTAAGTCCAATTTGAGACCCCTCTTACGCACGCCGTTTTTGCTGTCTCAATGGAGGTGTGCGTATCAAGGGTTTGCGCCATCGTAAAGTTTTCGTTCAGGCGACCAGGCAGCGGAGTCGGGAGGCGGAGCGGTGCCGCGCGCCTCCGACTCCTACCACGCGCAGCCGGGAACTATTCCTGTGTGAAAAACGACCAGAAGCTCTCCACGACCAGCTTTGGCACGTCCGACCGATTGGAGTTCGTCATCAGTCCGTGGGCCGCTCCTTCAACTGGAACGAGTTTCGCGCGCGCCGGGATAAGCTTGATCGCGTCCTGCAGTTCCTCGATTGAACCAAAGGCGTCCCTGGTTCCGCTGATGAACAAGCTTGGCGTCCTCAGGGTGGAAAAATGGGCGGTTCGTAGTTGGGTTGCACGTCCGGGCGGATGCAACGGATAGGAAAGAAGCAGCAAGCCCTCAGCCAACGAGGGTTCGGAGGCGACGAGCATGCTGGCTTGGCGTCCTCCGTACGACGTGCCACCCAGGAACGCGCGACCGGGCACCTGCTCCCTCAGGACGGTAATTGCCCGCCGGAGCCCCGCCTGGTCGACCTTGGCGTCGGAAGGAGAAGGCGGCCCGTGTGGACGGCGTTGGCGATATGGCAGGTCGCAACGTAAGACGCTCAGCCCCGACCGAGAAAATAATTCGGCCAGCGCGACTAGCAGCGGGGCATTGCAATTGCCACCTGCTCCGTGAGTAAGCACCATAACCCCGGTCGAGCCCGGAGCAGGATGAAGAAAGCCACGGACCGGAGCTTCTCCTGGCGGGTGGTTGACGAATGCCTGTATTTCAGCGGTAGCCAAGACGCGAATGTAGCCCCTCTCAAAAAACTTTATTATCATTGAGTATAGTTATGCAATCATGCAACCTTTGGGCTGCATCGGAGTGTTCACAAAGATAGATGGACTTAGAGGAAAAACAGGTACGTTTGCGTCACGTAACAGCGGCAATCTGGCTAGTATTCGCGCTGTGGCTGGTCATCTCACTGGTGGGGATCTGGCGATTCGCAGGGGGACACCCAGCCCCGGCAGATACAAAGGAACCAAGTTCGCGGGCGGACACCAGCCTCCCCGTCGGTTCACATCCCACGGCTGACACGTCAGACCTGAAGCAGCCTTGGCCCGCCGCTCGTGTTTGTTGACGGCCAGCACCTCACCGTGAACCCCTGTCAAACCTGGCGCGCTTGGTCCGTACGCAGCTCGCGCACAGCCACACGACTTTCTGCCGTACGTTGCCGACAACTCCCAACGTTGTGGCAGGTCAATTGGCAGCGAATACATCTCATCCGTCCCCAGGTACTTGAATTCAGCCGGGCAGTTCGCGTTGATGCACCTTCCGAGCTTCGCGACCGACATGGTGATCACTTGGATGCCGTGCACGTCCCAAAGTCGATGCCCGCCACAAGCAGTCTCTAGGTAGATCATTGCCCTTCCATTTCATGGCTCTATCCGTTCCGGAGACAAACAATTGCATCTAATTCCGATAGACTACTGCGGAGAGGATGAATGTCACGACTTTGTCTTCCGGGAAAACCTTACCCCTTGGGTGCAACTTGGGACGGCACCGGCGTGAACTTTGCGCTCTATTCCGAACACGCTGACAAGGTTGAGCTTTGCTTGTACGACAATCGCACGAAGCGCGAGTCGGATCGCCTTCTGGTACGTGAGCAGACGGCATTCGTCTGGCACTGTTACATCCCTGGATTACAACCCGGCCAGTTGTACGGCTATCGCGTATACGGACCGTGGGACCCTAATCGCGGGCTGCGCTTCAATCCCGCCAAGTTGCTTATCGATCCTTACGCGCGCGCCATTCACGGAAGCATTGACTGGAGCAAACCCATCTACCCGTATCGTGCGGGCGGTGACGATCTGATTATCGACCGCCGTGACAGTGCGTCGGGAATGCCCAAGAGCGTAGTCGCGAATCCCTATTTTGACTGGGAACATGATTGCCCACCAAAGATCGCACTCAGCGATTCGATCATCTACGAGCTGCACGTACGCGGCTTCAGCAAGCTGAACAGACAGATTCCGGTGCCGCTGCGCGGGACGTTCGCCGGTTTGGCCTCGCCACCTTCACTGAAATACCTCAAACAACTCGGCATCACTGCGGTCGAGTTGATGCCTGTACACCAGTTCATCGACGACAAGGTCCTGGTTGATAGAGGTCTGCGAAATTACTGGGGCTATAACACTATCAACTACTTCGCGGCAGAGTCGCGCTACTCGTCTTCCGGCGACACCGGATCACAGATCACCGAGTTCAAGGCAATGGCGAAGGCGCTGCATCGCGAAGGCATTGAAGTGATTCTGGACGTTGTATACAACCACACCGCCGAGGGTAATCACCTCGGCCCTATGCTAAGTTTTCGCGGCATCGACAATCCAACCTACTACAAACTCGTGCCCGACTCGCCACGCTTTTACATGGATTACACTGGCACCGGCAACAGCCTGAACGTGCGGCATCCGCAGGTCCTGAAGCTCATCATGGACAGCCTGCGCTACTGGATCACCGAGATGCACGTGGACGGCTTCCGCTTTGACCTGGCGGCCACGCTGGCGCGGGAACTACACGATGTGGACAAGCTCTCGGCGTTTTTCGACATCATCCATCAGGACCCGGTTATTTCTCAGGTCAAGCTCATTGCAGAACCATGGGACGTCGGTAACGGGGGATATCAGGTGGGCAATTTCCCTGTGCTGTGGGCGGAGTGGAATGGCAAATATCGTGATACGGTGCGCCGCTACTGGAAGGGGGACGAAGGCCAGCTGTCGGACCTCGCCTACCGCCTCACCGGCAGCAGCGATCTCTACCAAAACGACGGCCGGCGTCCTTACGCGAGTATCAATTTCGTCACCGCACACGATGGGTTCACTCTCGAGGACCTCGTCAGCTACAACCAGAAGCACAATGCAGCGAATGGTGAAAATAATCAGGACGGTGCGAACGATAACTACTCCTGGAATATGGGCGCCGAAGGGCCAAGCGACGACCCTGCGGTTCTTGCGGCGCGCGAGCGACAGAAGCGCAATCTGCTGGCCACGCTGCTGCTGTCGCAAGGCGTGCCAATGATATGTGGAGGAGACGAAATCTGTCGCAGCCAGCGCGGTAACAACAATGCATACTGCCAAGACAACGAGATCAGTTGGTACGACTGGAACCTCGATGAAGCTACGCAGAGGTTTCTGGACTTTACACGCGCGATGATCGCTCTTCGCAAAGCCCATCCCAACATGCGCCGCCGCAAGTTTTACCAGGACCGCGAGGTCTACCACTCATCGCTGAAGGACATCGCATGGTATAACGTCGATGGCAGAGAGATGGCCGACTCGCAATGGGGCGCTGGTTGGATGCGAAGCATCGGCGTTATGTTTAACGGCAATACGCTGGACCAGATCGACGCGCTAGGTCAGCCCGTCATCGATGAGTCATTCCTGCTGCTGCTTAATTCTTCGCACGAACCGGTCACTTACACCCTCCCACAATCGCCCAAGAATCGCGGTTGGGTGCTGGACATGGATACCAGTGACATTGACAAGCCGTTCAAGAACAAACCATTCAACGACAAGCTAGATGTCTATGCGCGGTCGTTCGTGCTGCTGCAGGAGTTGCCGGAACGCGAAGCGCGTCCGGTGGTCTCTGAAATGGAAGCGGAACCGGTTGAAGCCAACCCGGAACCAGTTGTGCTTGCACCACCATCGGATGTGCCGGCAGAGATCGAGGCTGGAATCGAAGCTGAGCCAGCACCGCCGGAGCAGCCGGAACCCTCGCCAGGGCAGGAGCCCGCCGTGGCGGAGCCGCTACCTGTGAAGTAGCGAGCACAGTCTGACCACGATGATGCGTGGCCCGGACTTGGTTGCGAAAATTCCTATCTGAATGCCTGATGTTACAACCAGAATCTTTGAATTGGGCTCCTGGCGAACAGCTTCCTATCATCCGCCCATGGACATTCAGCGGATAGCACGCCGTGCACCTGACTGAGCTTCCCAATCCCGCGGTCACCTGCGACGGGAGACGTAAGAAGAGCAGTACAAGCCGAACTGCGCAGTTCTCGTTTCCCTTCTACTCGCCAATGAGGAGAGGAGATCAGTTCCATAACAAAGAAAAACCAGATCCTTTCCGGCACTGCCTGTGCGGTGATCGCAACCGTCCTGACCGGGATGCCACCCTGGGCGCAGATGAGGACGCCTGGAGTACTGCTCAAAGTAGCCATGTGGTCCGCGCCTTAGTACCAAACTCAGGTTATACCTGGCAGCTACGGGACCGTCTTTTCAGCCCTTATACGCCTCACCTGGAAGTTCAGATGGAGTTGCCCAGCGTCGAGATGATCAAGAGTTTCGCGGCGGCTGGTCTGGGAGTGTCGATCATCAGCGAGAGCTTCGCGCGCGATGAAGTCCGATCCGGCAAAGTGAAACTTCTTCGGCTCGAAGAGGTTGAACTCTACCGGGAGCTGGGTGTTGCTTACATGCATCGCACCCTTCCACGTTCGCCAAAGCCTTCATCGAGCTGGTAGACGGCGAGCGCAAGGGAAAGAGGTAGCGACCCAAGGGCTCAATGCACTTCCGGCAACCTGAGCTACGGTGACGAGGCGCATTGTCGCACGCCTCAGGCACAGTCCGCGGCGGCCGATTGCGCGACGCCCGGCTTTCCGGCAAACTAGCTGGCACCTGTGGAAGCTCAACCAGTGGCGTCCAGCGTGATTGGCAGCCGGGTATCGGCGCCCAGACAGTCCATCTGGACCGGCGATACGGCACTGCTGATTTACATTGCACTGGCCACCGTAGTTATCCACATCATCACCGGAAACCGCTATGGTTTCCAGCGTGACGAGCTGGCGACGCTGGATGATGCACGGCACCTAGCCTGGGGTTATCCGGCGTACCCTCCGGTGACGCCTTTCTTTGGGCGCATTTCGCTCATCCTGTTCGGCACTTCGATCGTCGGGTTCCGTTTCTTCGCGGCCGTGGCGCAAGCGGTCGGGTTGCTGCTGACCGGGCTGATGGCGCGCGAACTGGGCGGACGCCGCGGGGCACAACTGGTGGCGGCAGTAGCTGCCATCCCCTTCGCGCTCGGTGGCGGCGCACTCATGCAGTATGTGTCATTCGACTACATCTGTTGGGTGCTGACGGCGTACTTCTTAGTTCGCTTGTTAAAGTCTGAGGATCCGCGCTGGTGGGCGGCAATTGGGGCGGGCATCGGCTTCGGCATGCTCTCGAAGTACACGATCGGGTTCTTTGTTCTTTCTATCGTTGCGGGCGTGCTGCTCACCGATACCCGCCGTTTTTTGAGGAGCAAGTGGCTCTGGGCAGGAGTAGCCATTTCGTTGGTGATATTTCTGCCGAACCTGCTGTGGCAAGTCCAGCACAATCTCGTGTCGCTGGATTTTCTGAAGCACATCCACGCGCGAGATATACGCGAGGGCCGCACCCAACATTTCCTGCCCGAGCAGTTAGCGCTGACGTTCCTCCGCTTCCCGCTGGCCGTTGCCGGTCTCTACTTCTATTTCTCGCGCGACGGCCGCCGCTTTCGCATGTTGGGCTGGATGTACCTCATCACCCTCCTGCTCTTCACCATTGCGAAAGGACGCTGGTACTACATGGGGCCGGCCTACCCCATGCTGTACGC
>Ga0306924_10004915_pt1 | contig 13118 bp, 9 predicted proteins | sample sta12Can44000111_FD_203756 | JGI IMG/M metagenome (GOLD analysis project Ga0306924, IMG submission 203756) | Lab enrichment of tropical soil microbial communities from Luquillo Experimental Forest, Puerto Rico - statanox.12C.anox.44.000.111 (v2)... | ecosystem: Environmental > Terrestrial > Soil... | reverse complement strand
ATATGGCTAGAAAGTGGACACGTTCCACGGGCACGTCACCAAGGACCTTGGGGCGCATCCAGACACGACGATCGCGCTGGTGTTAACGCCGGGCGAGCTCGACTCGGTCTACCGGAAGGTCGAGGAGGTGCGGCTCTTTGAGGTGCCTGACCTACGGGCGCCAGACGATTGCTTGATGCGGCCGAACACATGGGTCCGGCTAGTGATCCGCGCTGACACGACCGAGCGGAGCTTCCAGTGGGAAGAACAGTGGGGCTGCAGCGACTCGCTGCGCGCGACAAGGTCGTGGAAGAGCCTAATGGGGGTGATTGATCTGATTCGGGAGATTGTCGAGGCCAAGCCGGAGTACAGGGCGCTGCCCCCGGGCGGACGCTACGAATAATGGAGGCGTTGGGAGCGCGCTGGAGCCGGTGGGAGCGCTGCGCGCCCAGAGCGGAGCGTGGTGAAGCGCCGCGGCCGTGATGCGGCGCCCCCTGCGCGGCCGGCGCGCGGGGGACGCGGCGCGGACGGCAGCAGGCGGGCACGCGTGCCGCAGCCGGCGCCGGTTTCCGCGCCACCGTTGCCGCTGGGCCACCCGGCGCTGCTCGGCGCCGCGGTGGTTGCCGCCGCGTGCGTGGCCTTCACCGTCACCTTCCGGCTCACCGACTCCGACCTGTGGCAGCACCTGCTGGTCGGCCGGGTGATCTGGCAGACCCACGCGATCCCGATGCGGCAGATCTGGTGCTGGCCAACCTGGGGCGAGCCCCAGGTGCTGCCCTCTTGGGGATTCCGCGCGCTGCTGTGGCCGTTCTGGACGCTGGGCGGGACGCTCGGGCTCTTCCTCTGGCGCTGGCTCACCACCCTGCTCGCTTTCGGTCTCGCGTGGGCCGCGGCGCGGCGCATGGGGGCACGGGGCCTCACGCCGCTGGTGGTCGTCGCCCTCGGCGCACTGCTCTATCGCCAGCGCTCGCAGGTGCGGCCGGAGACCCTGGTCGTCGTGCTGCTCGCGCTTGAGATCTTGATCCTCGAGACGCGTAGGAATGGCGGGCCGGACCGCTCGTGGTGGCTGCCGATGATGGCCTGCGCCTGGGCCAACGTCCACATCTCCTACTACCTCGGTCTCACCGTGCTCGGCATCCACGTGCTCGACGAAGCGTTGCGCCGCGGCCGCCCTGGTCGCCTGGGGCTGGTGCTTGCAGCGTGCTGCGCGGCGTCGCTCGTGAACCCGTTCGGCGCTGGCGTCCTGGCCCAACCGTTCGAGTACTTCCTGTTCTGGCGCCACGAGCCGATCTTCGGCGGCATCAGCGAGCTGCGGCCGGTGCAGTGGGAGCACAACCTGCGGAACGGGCTTCCGCTCCTGCTCGCCGCTTGGCCGCTGCTCCTCTTCTGGCGCGCGCGCCGCTTCGGCTTCGATCTGGCCGAGGCGCTGACGTTGCTCGCCTTCGCCGGGTTCGGGCTCACCTCCCAGCGTTTCCTCGGCTTCCTCGCGCTCGCCGCCACCCCCTATCTGGCCCGCGACCTGGACGCCTGGATCGCCCTGCGCCGCTGGCCGCGCTGGACCGCGGCGCCCGCCACCCGCGCCACGCTCGCGGCCGTCGCGTGCGTGGCGCTCGGCGTCCCCGAATGGACGGACACCCAGTTCGCGCCCGGGATCGGCTTCGAGTGGAACCGCTACCCGGTTGTGGCCTGCGACTTCGTGGCCGCCCACGAAATCGCCGGGCGCTGCTACAACCCCTTCCACTTCGGCGGTTACCTGCTGTGGCTCTTCTGGCCCGATCCCGCCCGGCTCCCGTTCATGGACATCCACCAGACCGGGGCCCGTGAGGATCGGAGGCTGGCCGCCGAGGTGTACACCCGCCGCGAGGCGTATCACGAGCTGATGGCGCGCCATCGCTTCGACTGGGCGGTGCTCGACCGCCGCACCGAGGCCGGGAGCCTCGTGCTGGACGACTTCGATCACGATTCCACGTGGTCGCTGGTGTTCGCGGACGACGCCGCGGCCTTGTTCGTCCGCCGCGAGCCGCGCTTCGCGACGCTCATCGAGCGCCACGGCTACCGTGCCTGGCCAGCGGGGTGGGCGAGCCTCAATGAGGTGGGCCGGCGCTGGCGCGCGGACAGTTCGTTCCGCGCCCTCGCCCGCGCCGATCTGGAGCGCCAGGCGGCGTCCTCCCCGTATCACTCGATGGCCGAGAACTTCCTCGCCAACCTCGACCTGCTCGAGCACCGCGACGCCGAGGCCGCGCGCCATCTCGAGGCCGCGCTCGCCGTGGACCCGAGGCTGCCGACGGGGCACGAGCGTCTTGCCGGCATCGCGCTGCGCGCCGGACGCGAGGGCGAGGCGCGCCGCGAGTACCGCCTCGAGCTGCGCGGCCACCCCGAGAATCGCGCTGCGCGCGCGGCCCTGGCGCGGCTCGGTCCAGGCTAGGCGCCTGGGGAGCGGCGGCGGTCAGGACACCGCGACCTTCAACGACGCCGGAGGCTGGCGCCGAGGGATCCATCTCGTCCGACTCACCGGGCTCAATCTGCCAGATCGTGTGGCGGTGGGTGGCAAGCGCACGTCTCGAATTGGAGCGACGACATTGTCATCGTCCACGCCCCGGGCGCCAAACACCAGCGACCAGGTGGAATCGTGATCGAAGGTCGGCCTGGCGCGGCCCAGCGACCTCGAAGGATGCGGCGCCCTTGTCTCAACGCCGCGCAGCCCGCTCACCGTTTCTGGATCACCAGGTTGAGATGAGGCACTAGATTGCAGGGCGAGGTGCGGAAGAGGCGGGCGAGCAGCCCGATCAGCGGCCACAGCGTGCGCCCGATCCTGACGCGTGCGGTGGAAGCCTCCAGCGGATTCCGTGGCAGAGTGAACTCCATCCGCGCCACGGACTCGTTGCAGGGGAGAATCGATCCTCCCGCACCGAGGGCCTCCCGGATCTGCCTCAGCGAAAGGCCTCGGTACCCGGTGCGATACTGGGCGGTGCGACCGCGGCGCGGAAAGTCTCGCCTCAGCCCCAGCGCAGCGGCGTACGGCGCGGCCATCCAGTCCGGCAGGAGCTCGCTGAACCACAGCTTTGTATGGCTGTGCCGCGGGAACAGGCGATTCGGCGTCTCGCTCACGACGACGTATCCGGCCCGTTTCGCGAGGCGGAGGGCCTCCGCCAGCACGAGCGGACGTTCTTCGGGCAGCAAGTGCTCGAGGACACCGTTCAGGACCACGGCGTCGAAGGCGTCGCCCGCGAAAGGCAGGCGCAGTGGATCCGAGGTGGCGACGAACTCCCCGATGCCCGGAAACCCGCATTCCTCCAGGCGGCGGCGCCACACGTGCGCGTACGCGTTGACCGCGTCGACACCGACGATGCGCCCGACGCCAAGCCTCGCGAGCACGACCGACGAGGCTCCGGCCCCGCAGCCGTAGTCGAGCACCGACCAGGAAGGGCGGGGATCGAGCGCGGCGAGCAGAACCGCCAGGCGCTCGTGGATGTAAGGCGGGTGCTCGGAGCGGAGCAGCTCATCGATCAGGTCGACGCCCGGGCGGAAACCCGCGAGCTCCTCGATGCAGGACGCCGAGAGCGGGGTCAGAATCTCGACGCCGCCACCTCGCACCGCCCGGAGTTCACCGAGATCGCGAATCGACCAGGCGTTGCGCTCGTTGCTGCCCACGTGACCCTGCCGAGCGGACGACGTCATCGGTGGTGATTTCGATGTGGCGGATCCTGCCGTGTCCTCGGGTGGGGTCATGCCGATTCTTCTCCCGCCCACGCCGAGGCTAGCGCATGGCTGCCGGAGTTGCACCTGCCGCCCGCCGACGGTAAGAATCCCCGCCATGGGACGCATCTTCGAGACCCGCAAGGCCACGATGTTCGCGCGCTGGGACCGCATGTCCAAGGCGTTCGCGCGCATCGGCAAGGAAGTGACGATCGCGGTCAAGGCCGGCGGCCCCGATCCGGCCAGCAACCCGGCGCTGCGCCGCGCGATCCAGAACGCGCGCGCGGTCAACATGCCGAAGGACAAGGTCGAGGCGGCGATCAAGCGCGCCTCGGGGCAGGGCGTGGCCGACTACCACGTCATCCTCTACGAGGGCTACGCGCCGCACGGGGTCGCGGTGCTGGTCGAGTGCGCGACCGACAATCCGACCCGCACCGTCGCCAACGTGCGCAGCGTGTTCAACAAGTTCGGCGGCAACCTGGGCTCGACCGGCAGCGTGGCGTTCGCGTTCAGACGCATGGGGGTGTTCCGACTCAAGCCCGCGGGGATCGACGCCGAGCCGCTCGAGCTCGACCTCATCGACCACGGGCTCGAGGAGATGGGCGAGAGCGCGGGGGAGAAGGGCGAGCCGCAGCTCGTCATCCGCTGCGCGTTCGCGGACTTCGGCCGGCTCCAGAAGGCGCTCGAGGATCGCGGCATCACCCCGATCTCGGCCGAGTCCGAGTACATCCCGACCACGCCGGTGAGCCTGCCGGATGCCAGGGCCCACGAAGCGCTCAAGATGGTGGACGAGATGGAGCAGGACGAGGACGTCCAGAAGGTGTTCCACAATCTCGGCTGACGGCCGGGCCCGCGGAGCGCCGCGGGTCGGCCGCGCGTCAGCGACCGGAGGATGCGCATGCGACTGACACTCGTGACCTGCGCCGTGGCGATGGTGCTCGCTTCCGCGGCCCAGGCGAAGACCACCTCGGCCCAGGCGATCGCGACGTTCAAGGAGAAGTATCCCAAGTACGCGGGGGAGTTCTCGGAAGCCCACGGATACGCGGTGTTCCCGACGGTGGGCAAGGGCGCGGTGGGGGTGGGCGGCGCCCATGGCAGCGGCGACGTCTACGAGCGCGGTCACATCATCGGGCACACGACCCTGACCCAGGTCACGGTCGGCTTCCAGCTCGGCGGCCAGGCCTACAGCGAGTTCATCTTCTTCCACGACAAGACCGCGCTCGACGATTTCACCAAGGGCCAGTTCGAGCTCGACGCCCAGGCCTCGGCAGTGGCCCTGACCGCGGGCGCCTCCGGCGACATGCCCTACCGCAAGGGGATCGCGATCGTCACCATGGCGAAGGGCGGGCTCATGTACGAGGCATCGGTCGGTGGTCAGAAGTTCTCGTACAAGCCGGCGGGGAAAGAGACAGAGAAGAAGTAGGTCTGGCCCGGGTCCGCCCGGTCGCGGGCTGCGCCCGCGATTGGCGCTGGTTCCGCCGCGCCGCGCCTGCTAACCTGCCGCCACCATGAGCACTGCCACGGCCGTCGAGCACCCGCCCGCGCTCACCGCCATGCCCAAGGGCGCGCGCGAGTTCACCCTGCGCGCGTTCGTCACCTCGATGGTGGTGGCCGCGATCATCGGTGCCTCCTACCCCTACATCGTCCTCAAGCTCGGCTTCGGGCCCAACATCTCGGTGGTCTCGGCGTTCTTCGGCTTCCTGGCGCTGGGCATCGTGTTCCGCGACTTCAACCGCTGGGAGAACAACATCGTCCAGTCGGCCGGCACTGCCGCCGGCCAGACCGCGTTCCTGTGCGTGCTGATGGGGGCGTTCGACTTGCTGCGCATGGACCCGAGCCTCCACTTCACCTTCGAGCTCACGCCGGTCCAGGCCTTCGCCTGGCTCACCACCGCCGGGCTGCTGGGCGTGCTGCTGTCGGTGCCGATGCGCCAGCACTTCGTGGTCGAGGAGCAGCTCACCTTCGCCGACGGGGTGGCGGCCGGTGAGACCATCATCGTGCTCGACTCCCGGGGCTCGGGCTCGCGCGCCGCGACGCGCTCGATGGGGCTCGGCACCCTGCTCTCGGCGGTGCTGATGACGGTGCGCGAGGACACCCGGCTGCTCGGCAACGTGTGGTTCCGCGTCCCCGAGCTGCTGCGGCTCGGGCCCACCGGAACCTCGATGGGAGTGGGGGTGAGCTGGAGCCTGCTCAACATCGGAGCCGGCATGCTGGTCGGCTTCCGCGTCAACATGAGCATGCTGCTGGGCTCGATCCTGGCGTGGGTGGTGGCGCCGCCGCTGCTGCTCCAGAGCCACGTGGTCGACGAGCTGGTGCGGCGCAAGGTGCTGCTGTGGGTCATGTGGCCGGCGACCGGCATGCTGATCTCGGGCGGGCTCACCGCCCTGGTGCTGCGGTGGCCGCTGCTGGTCAAGACCTTCCGCAACCTGTCGAGCGCGCAGATCAACCCGTCCGACTTCCCGATGCGCCTGGTGCTATGGGGCTCGCTGATCTGCGCGGTCGCGCTCACGCTCGTCCAGCACTTCATCCTCGGGATGCCGGTGTGGATGACGATCATCGCGATCGTGCTCTCGGTGCCGCTCATGCTGGTCGGCATCCGGGTGCTGGGCGAGACCAACTGGGGGCCGATCAGCGCGCTCTCCAACATGATGCAGGCGATCTTCGGCGTCATCGCGCCCGGCCACATCATGCCCAACATGGTGGCGAGCGGCGTGACCGGCTCGGTCGCATCCGAGTCCGAGGGTCTGATCCAGTCCTACAAGACCGGCTACATGATCGGCAGCACGCCCAAGTACCTCACCTGGGCGCAGCTCGCCGCGGTGCCGATCGGTGCCGCGGCGGTGGCGTGGACCTATCCGTTGCTGCGCAACACCTACGGGATCGGCGGCGACAACGGGCTCCAATCGCCGATCTCCCAGAAGTGGGCGGGGTTCGCGCGGCTGCTGTCGGCGGGCCTCAGCGCCCTGCCGCCCGGTGCGATCACGGCGCTCCTGATCGCGGTCGTGCTGGGCGTCGTCTTCACCGTGCTCGAGGGCACGTCGATCCGGCGCTTCACCCCGTCGCCGACCGGGATCGGGATCGGCATGCTGGTGCCGGCGAGCGCGGTGTTCTCGATGGCGCTGGGCTCGATCATCAGCGTGATCTGGGAGCGCAGCTCGCGCGAGAGCGCGGAGCGCAACCTGACGCCGCTCGCCTCAGGGTTCATCGCCGGCGAGGCGATCGTCGCGGTCGTCATCCCGATCCTCGTCGTGCTCCACCTGGTCCGCCTGCAACCGTAGCGGGACTCGCCACGCCGGGCGTGCGCGCCCCGGCCCGGCAGCCGTCACCCGCCGTACTTCTTCCTGCCGGCCGGCGGGTTCTCGCCGTGCTCCTTCCGTGGGTAGGTCGCGGCCGGGTCGAGCGCCGCGGCGCCCGGCGCCTGCCACGACGCCTCGAAGATGATCCGCGCCTGACCGGCGAGCGGCCGGTTGCGCATCGTCACCGAGACGTTGCGCGTGCCGTGGAAGTAGCTCGGCTCCCAGTTCGCGGTCCCGACCCAGGTCGTCAGGGTGTCGATCACCGCATACTTGCAGTGCTCGACGCGCGCGAACGGGATGTAGCCGCCGCTCCACTCCGGCACGGTCGAGAGCTTGACCTCGATGCCGGCGACCCGCGCCAGTGCCTGCAGGTCCTGGAGCGCGGGCGAGCCGGACTCCCAGTCCGAGACGATGAGCCGCACCCGGACGCCGCGCGCCGCGGCGCGGCGCAGCGCCTGATCGAGCACCTCGTCGCGCGTGCCGCGATCGGCGGGCGAGTAGGTCAGCACCTGGGCGACGATCTCGTGGCGGGCGGCTTCGAGCGCGCGCACGATCAGGTCGCGATCCCACAACGTGGTGTCGGGGATGAAGCGCCGCGGGCTCCATCCCGGCCACAGCCACACGGTGTCGCCGGGCGCCTGGACAATCGCGTACGGCAGCGTCCCGCGCGGGTGCGGAGCCTGGGCCGCCGTATACGCGCGCGTGGTATCGGGCGGCTGGCCCACCGGGGTCGCGGCCTCCCAGTCCATCTCGAAGACGCGCTGGAAGTCGGCGGCGACGCGCGCATCGCGCACCACCACACCGACCTCGTGGATGTGCTCGAGTGCCCGCCAGTCGAAGTTCTGGCTGCCGAGCACGCTGACGGCGCCGTCGGCGATGAAGAACTTGGCGTGCTGGACGCCCCCGGCGATGCGCCCGAAGTCGACCAGCCGCACCGCAAAGCCCGTCACCTTCGCGAGCGAGTCGGCGGTGCGCGGATAGGTGCGATGCATGCGCGCATCGAGGATCAGCCGCACCCGCACCCCCCGCGCCGCGGCCTTCCCCAGCGCCGCCAGCACCTCCTCGGTCGGCTCGCCGGGCCAGGTCGAGAGGTAGAACTCCTCGAAGTCGAGCGTGCGCCTGGTCTCGCCGATCACCTGAAGCCAGGAGGCCAATGCCGTGGGCAGCAATGGATTACCGAGCACGCTCTCGATCGGCCGTGTCTCGATCAGCTGGACCGGCGGCGTGGCGCGCGCTTCCGCGACGATCGGCGCGGGGTGCATGGGCGTCGATGGCGCGGCGGGCGCCGCCGCCCGACCGGGCGGCGGGATCAGACCTGCGGCAAGAGCGATGGGGAGCAGGAGGCGCATGCGGATCATCTCGACCTCGGGGTTCGGGGGATGGACGTCACCAGCGGATCACCGTGGCGCCCCAGGCGAAGCCGCTGCCGAAGGCGGCGAGCACCACCAGGTCACCGGGTTCGATCAGGCCCTGGTCCCGCGCCTCGGTGAGGGCGATCGGAATGCTGGCGGCGGTGGTGTTGCCGTAGCGGTCGATGTTCTGGAACACCTTCTCGGGTGGCAGGCCGAGCCGCTCGGCGACCGCGTCGCCGATGCGCCGGTTGGCCTGGTGGGGGACGATCAGCGCCACCTCGTCCAGCCGGTGGCCGGCGCGCGCCAGCGCTTCGTCGATCACCTCGGGGAAGCGGGTGGTCGCGTGCTTGAACACCTGGCGGCCGTTCATCTGCGGGAAGGTGCGGCCCTCGTCGATCATGGCGTGGGTGACGCGCCCCGTGACCAGCGAGGTCGGCGCCTCGGCCCACAGCTCGCGCGCGTGCGCGCCCTCGGCGTGCAGCACGCTCGCCAGCAGTCCGCGCGCGCCATCGGCGCTCGGCTCGACGATCGCCGCGCCGGCGCCGTCGCCGAACAGCACCGCCATGTCGCGGCCCGCGGTCGACAGGTTGAGCCCGGTGCTCTGCACCTCGGCTCCCACCACCAGCGCGCAGCGGGCGCTGCCGCTGCGGACGAACGCGTCGGCGACCGCGAGCGCGTAGATGAATCCCGAGCAGGCGTTGTGGACGTCGAGCGCGGCGATCGGTCCGATCCCGAGCCGCTCCTGGAGCAGCGGGCCGCAGCCGGGGAAGAAGTAGTCGCGGCTGATGCTCGCGAACACGATCAGGTCGAGGTCGGCGGCGGTGCGCCCGGCGTCGGCGAGCGCGCGGCGCGCGGCCTCGAGCGCGAGATCGGTCACCCCGGTGCCGGGCTCCACCCAGCGGCGCTCGCGGATCCCGGTGCGCTCGATGATCCAGGCGTCCGACGTGTCCATGAGCCGCTCGAGATCGGCGTTGGTGACCACGCGCGCCGGCACGTGCATGCCGATGCCGCTCACGCGCGCGCGCATCATCGGGGCGTTCTCGGGCAGGGCCGGGCCTCCAGCAGCCCGCTCAGCGCAGGACCACGAGCCTCCGGATGCTCCGCTGTCCGCCCTGGGTGGCGACCACGAAGTAGAGCCCGCCGGCCAGCCCGCGCTGATCGAGCCGCAGCGTCAGGGTACCCGTTCCGGGCCCGCGGTACACCTCGCGCACCCGCCGCCCGCCGGGATCGAAGAGCTCGACGCGCGCTTCTCCGCCGCCCGGGCAGCGCACGCTCAGCGTCGCGTCGCCGCGCGCCGGGTTGGGCGCGAGCGCGAGCGCGAGGCGCGCCGGTGGCCGTGGCCGATCGCTGACACCGGTGACCGCGTCCCAATCGGTGCCGGGGATCGAGAGGCGGAGCAGGCTCCCGCCGCGGTAGATCTTGACCCCCGGGACGGTGACGAGCCCGAGCGAGTCGCCGACCACGGTGCCCTGCTGGACGACGGCCCCGTCGGCGACGCGCTTGACCGACCAGGCGTAGGCCGAATCGGGATGGACGGCGAACGACTGGAGACGGCGCGGCGTGACGTCGGCGGTCGCGGAATCGGGGCCGGGCGCCGGTCCCCACCGCATGGTGAGGTCGCGGGTGTGGAGGCCGACCTGCCAGCGCGCGGGCTGATCGACGAACGACGTGTCCCACTCGACGTAGCCATTGATCGTGCCGACGCTGTCGCCGCCCGCCGCGCCGCCGTCGCCGGGATCGCCGTCGGCGCTGCAGCGCGAGAGCGCGGGAAAGCTGCGGTCGGTGCGGAAGCGGTAGAGCCACGATGGCTGGGTCATCGGCGTCCAGGCCGCGCTGCCGCTGCCCAGGTGATCGCGCTGGTCCCAGAAGAACGTGCCGCCCTGCCGCGCCTCGCGCATCGCGCGGTAGAAGGGCACCTTCTCCGCCCAGCCGAGCGCCGCATCGTTGCGGCCGTCGAGGGTCATGAGCGGCGGCATCGCGACCGCGCCCAGCGCGGCCACCGCCTTCGAGGCGTTGAGCTGGTCGTAGATCGCCCCGCCCTCGCTCGCCGGCAGATCCTCGGCGACCGGGCCCCACAGCCGGTCGGCCACCACCCGCAGGCCGTTACCGGGATTGAACAGGGCCGCGGGATTGGGCTCGCCAAGGAACGAAAAATCGACCTTGCCGACCACCGCGAGCACCGCGGCGATCAGGTCGGGATGGCGGAGGGCGAGCAGGAGGTCGCCGACCGCGGCCATCGAGAACCCGAAGGCATAGACGCGCGTGGTGTCGACCGCGAAGTTGCGGCGCGCCCAGCGCAGCGTGTGGGCCACGCGCCGCAGCGTGTAGTCGATCACCGTCCCGCTGCCCGGCACCGGGTTCAGCGGCTCGGTCGTAATGTAGCCCTGGTGGTAGCCGTACCAGAAGGTGCCGCCGTCCTCGGTGTTCAGCGGGTCGTCGAGACCCAGCACCCACTCGCCCGGGGCGGCGCCGGTCCCGTACACGCACTGGAGGACGTTTCCCTGGCGGACGTGAAGGCTCACGTACAGCGCGTTGTTGGGCGCCACGCCGCCACGCACCACCGCGCAGTCGTAGGTGATCCCCGGGAGGTTGGCCATCGCCGGGAACGCCGGGGTGTCGTGGTCACCGGTCCACAGCGTGTAGATGTTCGCCGGGATCGTGCCGTTCACCATCACCACGCCCTGCCACACCGGCCGCGGGGCGTCGAGCTGCTCGAACACCGGAGCGCCGAGTGTGTTGACCCCCGGGGTGACGGCGTGGTTTTCGGGATAGCCGGCGAGCTGGGCGGTGACCGCGAAGTAGCGCGCCCCCGCCGCACCGGGGGTGGCGACGAACAGCCCGCGATCCGCGCCGAGCGGCGCCGCGCCCGAGTCGGGGCGGTAGGCGTGCGTCACGCCGGTGAGGACCGAGAGCCGGCGGTCGTACCAGGTCGAATCGCCGAGCGTGGCGAGCAGGGTGGCCGGGCCGAGATCGCCCGGCTGCGTGATCGGGCTCGCCGAGGCGTAGACCCGGTAGGTCCAGGCGGTGTCGGGCGGGCAGGTCCAGGTCAGGAAGGTCTGTCCGTCGCGGCAGGCGGCGGTGAGGCCGGTGGCGCCGGTCGGGATCGGCCCCGAGTCGAGCAGGCGCTGGGCGTAGACATCGGGCGCGCTCGCGTTGGCCGAGCGCTGGTCGGTCCAGGCGACGATCGCGCCGCCCGCGCCGTCGGTGACGATGCGCGGGGCGAGCTGGATCCCGTCGGCGGCGCACCCCGCCGCGCCGTCCACCGGCCAGCCCGGGGCGGGTGTCCCGCTGGCGTCGAGGCGCTGGGCGTAGATGTGGTTGCTGCCGGAGCGCGCGTCCTGCCAGGTCGCGATCACGCCCTGCGCGGCGCCGGCCACCAGCTGGAGCCCGAGCTGATCCCCGGCCGCAACGCACAGCGGCATGCCGTCGGCGGCCCAGCCCGCCGCCACCGCGGCGTCGCCGCCGAGGCGCTGCGCGTAGAGATCCCAGCTCGAGGCGCGATGGTCCTGCCAGCCCACGATCATGCCGCCCGCGCCATCGGTGACGAGCTGCGGCTTGCGCTGATCGTCGGCCGCGACGCACACCGGCGTGCCGTCGACGAGCCAGCCCGGCGCCAGCTCGCCGCTCGCGGTCACGCGCGCGGCGTAGATGTCGTAGGTTCCGGCGCGGTGATCGGACCAGGCGACGAACACGCCGCCCGCGCCGTCGGCGACGATGGCGGGCGAGCCCTGGTTGTCGGCCGCCGCGCACACCGGGAGCCCGGCCGCGGGCCAGCCGGCGGCGGGCGCCGCGGCGTCGGTGAGGCGCTGGAGGTAGATGTCGCCGACGCCGCCACGGCGATCCTGCCACGCCACGAAAACGCCGCCCGCGCCGTCGGTCGCGAGCCCGGGCAGCGACTGCGGTCCCGCCGACGGGCACACCGCGAGCCCGCTCGAGGGCCAGCCCGGCGCCGCAGCGCCGAGGCCGGTCAGGTGCTGGGCGTAGACCATGGTCGAGCCGCTGCGCCAGTCCTCCCAGGTAATGAAGCCGCCGCCCGTGCCGTCGGGGATCACGGCCGCCGAGGTCTGGTCGGCGGTCGAGGGGGCGACCACGAGGCCGTGCGGCGGCCAGCCGAGCGCCGGGGCGCCGTCCGCGGTCACGCGCAGGGCGAGGAGGTTCTGGCGCAGCAGGCAGAGGTCGTCGGCCCACACCACCAGCGCCCCGCCCGCGCCGTCGGGGACGATCGTGACCGCGTACTTGTAGCAGGTCCAGGCGGTCAGGATGTTGCCGTCGGGCTTCCAGCCGACCGGTCGCGCGCCCGAGGCGGTGATGCGCTGGATCGCAATCTCGACCTCGGCCGGATCCTCGTCGCGCGAGTCGATCCAGGCCGCGATCGCGCCGCCCGCCCCGTCACTTGCCAGCGCCGGTGCGGTCTGGCCGAGCGGCGCGAGGCACAGGTGGTTGCCGTCCGGCGCCCATCCCGCGCGCGCCGGGCCGGCCGCGGCCAGGGCCAGGAGGGCGAGCAGCGCCCGACGCCGGCAGGGTCGCGGGCGCATCAGCGCAGTACGGCGACCCGCTTCACGACGCGCGTGCCATGCTGGGTCGCGACGACGAAGTAGAGCCCGGCGGACAGTCCCTCGCGCTCGATCCCGAGCGACTGCTGCGGCGGCGGCACGCCGTGGAAGATCGAGCGCACCAGGCGCCCGGCGGCGTCGTAGAGCGCGACGCGCGCCTCCTCGGCGCGCGGCCAGGCCAGGCGCAGGCTCACCGCGCCGCGGGCGGGATTGGGCGCCAGCGCGATCGCGGGTCGGCCGGG
>Ga0306924_10004911_pt1 | contig 13128 bp, 11 predicted proteins | sample sta12Can44000111_FD_203756 | JGI IMG/M metagenome (GOLD analysis project Ga0306924, IMG submission 203756) | Lab enrichment of tropical soil microbial communities from Luquillo Experimental Forest, Puerto Rico - statanox.12C.anox.44.000.111 (v2)... | ecosystem: Environmental > Terrestrial >... | reverse complement strand
TCGACCCGGATCTCCAGGCGCGGCGCCTCGTGGCTCGCGCCCAGGTACGCGTCGCGGATCAGCTCGAGGAGCGTCCGCAGCCGCAGCGCGTCGTCGCGGTCGACGCCCACCGTCGCGATCTCGATCCGGTTGGCCACGTCGCGATGGTTGTTGCCGTGGATCTCGGCATAGAACGTCAGCGGCCCCTGCGCGACGTCGCGGACGCGCTGCTCGTACGCCTGGTAGACAGCGCGCGCCCGCTCGGTCGCCACCTCTTCCGCGGGCGGCCGGCCCGGCGTGCCCTCGAGCGGGCGGTTGACCTGATAGCGCCGTCCAGAGCCCGCGCGCGTGTCGGGCTCGAGGCTGAACCCGGTCGCGACGACGACGCCGAACCCGGTGCGGCGCCCGATCTCGACCACCATCTCGCCGGTCCGCGCGTCCGAGCCGCCGTGCGGCGCTGCGATGACGACGCCGGGCCGGCCCACCTGCCCCGAGATCTTGCCCGGGAGCTCCGTGAGGTCCGGCAGCATGCCGGAGGGCGCGCAGCCAGACAGGACGAACGATCCGACCGCCAAGCTAGTCGCCCACCAGAATCGCCTGCGCGAGCGCATAGTCACCATCGTGGGTCAGCGACAGCAACATCCGGCTCCCGCCCTTGCCCAGGCCGATCTCCCGGGCTCGGCCGGACAAAACGAGCGTGGGCGCTTCCTCGCGCTCGCGGCGCACCTCGAGCTCGCGCCAGTGCACGCCCATCGTGAGGCCGGTGCCCAGCGCCTTGAACCCCGCCTCCTTCGCCGCGAAGCGCGCCGCGAAGTGTGGGGTCGGATCGCGGCGGGCCCGACAGTAGGCAATCTCGGTCTCGGTAAAGACGCGCTCGACGAACCGGTCCTGCCAGCGCTCGATCGTCGTCCGCATCCGGGGAATGCTGACGAGATCGACGCCGAGGCCGGTGATCTTCAACGGTTGCCGATCTGCGAGCGGATGATCCCGGCGAGATCGTCGGCCATCGCCTGGATGCGGGCGCCGTCAGCGCCCTCGATCATCACCCGGGCGAGCGGCTCGGTGCCGGAATACCTGATGAGGACGCGGCCCCGGCCACTCATCTCCGCCTCGTAGGCCGCCCGGCGCTCGGCGACGCCGGTGATCGACTCGATCGGCGGCTTGGAGCGCACGGGCACGTTGATGAGCACCTGGGGGAACTTCGTGAGGCAGCTCGCAAGCGTCGCCAGCGGCTCGCCGGTCTCCACGGCCACGCTCAGGAGTGCCAGCGCCGACAGGACGCCGTCGCCCGCGGGCGCGTGGTCGAGGAACAGGAGATGCCCAGACTGCTCGCCGCCGAGATTGGCGCCGAGCCGCTGCATCTCCTCGGCCACGTACCGGTCGCCGACCTGCGTCTTGACGACGCGGATCCCGCCCGCCTCCAGGGCCTGATCGAGGCCCAGATTGGCCATGACCGTCGTGACGACGATGTTCTGCTTCAGGCGCTGCCGCGCGGCCATGTGCCGCCCGGCGATCGCGAGGGCGTAGTCGCCGTCGCGGATCTCACCGGTGTGGTCGACCGAGATCAGCCGATCGCCATCGCCATCGAACGCAAAGCCGATCGAGGCGCCGGCGGCGCGCACCTTCTTCTGGAGCTTCTCGGGATGAAGCGCGCCGAAGCCGGCGTTGATGTTCACGCCGTCCGGCCGCGCGCCGATGGTCAGCACGCGGGCGCCCAGCCGGCGGAACACGCGCGGCGCCACGCGGTAGGTCGCGCCGTGGGCGCAGTCGAGCGCGACCGTGACCGCGCTCAGGTCGAGCGGGAAGCAGCTGCAGAGGAACTCGACGTACTCGGTCTCGGCGTGGTCGTAGTCGATCAGCTCGCCGATCTTCGCGCCGCGGGCCCGAGGCGCTCGGTCTGGAGCTTCGAGGCGCTGCTCGATCTCGGCCTCCCACGCGTCCGGGAACTTGGTGCCTTCCGAGGAGAAGAGCTTGATCCCGTTGTCCTCGAACGGGTTATGCGAGGCGCTGAGCACGATGCCGCCGTGGGCCTCGAGCCGGCGCGTGAGCAGCGCGATCGCGGGCGTGGGGAGGACTCCCACAGAAAAGCAGTCGGCGCCTGAAGATAGACACCCGGAGATCAGAGCCGTCTCGAGCAGCGACCCGGAGCGTCGCGTGTCGCGCCCGATCACGATCCGGGCGTGGCTGACGCCGTGGTCCACCTGGAGCGTCGCGACCAGCTGGCGGCCCACTCGAAACGCCAGCTCCGGAGTCAAGGGCTCTTCGTTGGCTACACCGCGGATACCGTCGGTACCGAACAGACGCGTCATCGGGAGCTCATTCCTGGAACTGTCTCACGGTGAGGCACTTCGACCATTATAGGGTGCTCGCCGCCCGCCGGATGCGTTCGGCGACGCGGACCGCGTCGAGCGTCTCGGTGACGTCGTGGGTCCGCACGAGCGCCACGCCGTTCCAGACGGCCACAGCCGTCGCGGCGAGCGAACCAGCTAATCGATCTTCGGTCCTGGGGCGGCCTATGATGGCGCCGAGAAAGGATTTTCGCGATACGCCGACGCAGAGTGGGCGGCCCAGCGAGCCCAGCTCGCGGAGGCCCGCCAGCACCGACGCATCCCATTCGTCCCAGCTCACGCGCTCCCCTCGAAAGAAGCCGATCCCGGGGTCCAGGACGATCCGCTCGTCCGGGATCCCCGCCCCGCGGGCACGGCCGAGCGATTCCTGTAACAGAGCGTTCACCGAGGCGGTCGGTGACAGTCCGGATGGAGCCCGGCCGGGGAAGGCCATCAGGATCGCGCCGGCGCCCCTTTCGCGGATGAGCCCGGCGACTTCCGGATGGCGCAGACCCGACACGTCGTTGATGACGCGCGCGCCGGCGTCGAGCGCGGCACGGGCCGGCCCTGGTCGGGCCGTATCGGCGGAGATCGGCACCGGAACCGTCGCGGCCAGCGCCTCGACGGCGCGCGCCAGGCGCTCGCGTTCCTCGTCGTCGCCCACCGTCGAGGCGCCGTAGGGCGCGGTCGAGCGGGCGCCGACGTCGATCAGCGCCGCACCCGCGTCGACCATGGCGCGCGCGGCATCGAGGAGATCGTCGGGCTCGGTGTGGACGGAGCCGGGGTGAAAGGACTCGGGGCTCACGTTGAGGGCGCCCATCACGGCCACTGGAAGGCCGTGGCCGAGGGAAACTCCGGCGAGGATGGCTCGATGAATCATCGAGCCGGCCCGCTGCTACGCGGGCGCGCCGGCTTCCTGGAGGGGACGGGCGCGCAGGATGCGGGCGATCTCCTCACCGTCGAGGGTCTCCCGCTCCAGAAGGGCGCGTGCCAGCGCGTGGAGCTTCTCGAGGTTCTCCTGGAGGATCTGCTTGGCGCGGCTTGCCGCCTCCAGGACGATCCGCTTGATCTCCCCGTCGATGAGGAGCGCGGTTGCCTCGCTGTAGTCCTTCTGGCGCGCCACCTCGCGGCCGAGGAAGATGTGCTCCTCGTTCTTACCGAAGGTCAGCGGCCCGAGCTTGTCGGACATGCCCCACTCGCAGATCATCTTGCGGGCCATCTCGGTGGCCTTCTCGAGGTCGTCACCGGCGCCCGTGGTCTGCTGGTTCAGCACGATCTCCTCGGCGGCGCGCCCGCCGAGCAGGATCGTGATGCGATTGACCAGATAGTCCTTCGAGTAGTTGTACTTGTCGTCGACCGGCAGCTGCTGGGTCAGGCCCAGGGCACGCCCGCGCGGGATGATCGTGACTTTGTGCACGGGATCGGTCCCGGGAAGGACGTCGGCCACCAGGGTGTGCCCAGCCTCGTGGTAGGCGATGGTCCGCTTCTCGGCGTCGCTGATGATCATCGAGCGGCGCTCGACGCCCATCAGCACCTTGTCCTTCGCGCTCTCGAAGTCGGACATCTCGACGAGCTTCTTGTTCTGCCGCGCGGCCAGGAGCGCCGCCTCGTTGACCAGGTTCGCCAGGTCGGCGCCCGAGAAGCCCGGCGTTCCGCGCGCCAGCACCTTGAGCTCGACGTTCGGCGCCAGCGGGATCCGGCGGGCGTGCACGCGCAGGATCTCCTCGCGTCCCTTCACGTCGGGCCGCGGCACGACCACCTGCCGATCGAAGCGCCCGGGCCGCAGCAGCGCGGGGTCGAGGACGTCGGGCCGGTTGGTGGCGGCGATCAGGATGACGCCTTCGTTGGTCTCGAAGCCGTCCATCTCGACCAGGAGCTGGTTCAGGGTCTGCTCGCGCTCGTCGTGGCCGCCGCCCAGGCCGGCGCCCCGGTGGCGGCCGACGGCGTCGATCTCGTCCATGAAGATGATGCAGGGAGCGTGCTTCTTGCCCTGCTCGAAGAGGTCGCGCACGCGAGAGGCGCCGACGCCGACGAACATCTCCACGAAGTCCGAGCCGGAGATCGAGAAGAACGGCACGTTCGCCTCGCCGGCGATGGCCTTGGCGAGGAGCGTCTTGCCGGTGCCGGGAGGCCCGACGAGCAGCACGCCCTTCGGGATCTTGCCGCCGAGCTTCTGGAACTTCTGCGGATCCTTCAGGAAATCGATGATCTCGCGCAGCTCTTCCTTGGCCTCGTCGACGCCCGCGACGTCCTGGAAGGTGACCTTGTTCTGCTTCTCGGAGATCATCCGCGCCCGCGCCTTGCCGAAGGAGAGCGCCTTGGCGCCGCCCCCCTGCATCTGCCGCATGAAGAAGATCCAGACGCCGATGAACAGCAACATCGGGACCCACTGGAGCAGGATGCCGTACCAGGGGTTCGCGTCCGGCGGCTTGACCGCGATGCGAACGCCGCGATCCTTGAGCGTCTTGATGAGCTCCGGGTACTCGACGATGTAGGTGCGCTGGGTCTGCGCCGAGTCCTTGAGCGAGTAGGTGACGAGGTTGCCGCGGATGACGACCGACTCGACGCGGCCCTGGTCGACGGCCTTCAGGAACTCCGAGAAGTTCGGCTGTTCCTGGCCGCTCTGCTGCGCGCCCTGGAAGACCGTGAACAGGAGGATGACGATGAGGCCGATCACCATCCAGAGCGCGAGGTTCTTATAGACCTGGTTCATACCGGCCCGCTCATTATAGCACCGGCCTCAAAGGTGGAGCGGCGCGTCAGATCCCGTCGAGCGCGGCGACGTACGGGAGGTTGCGGTACAGGCCGTCGTAGTCGAGCCCGTAGCCCACGACGAACACGTTCGGGATCGTGAACCCGACGTAATCGACCGTCACGTCGGTCTCCCGCCGGCTCGTCTTGTCCAGGAGCACGCACGTGCGCACACTGCGCGGGCCGCGCGCCTGGAGCTCGCGCTTGAGCGCGGCCAGGGTGTGGCCGGTGTCGACGATGTCGTCGACGACCAGCACGTGGCGGTCCGCGATGTCGACGCTCAGGTCCGCGACGAGCCGCACCGCACGCGAGGACGTCGTGCTCGAGCCGTAGCTCGAGGCGCGCAGGAAATCGACGGTGAGATCGAGGGGCAGCACCCGCATGAGATCGGCGATGAACGGAATCGCGCCCTGCAGGACGCCGACCAGCACGAGGTTGGCCTCGGCGTAGTCGCGCGTGATCGCGCGCCCGAGCTCGACGACCCGCGCGGCGATCTCCTTCTCGGCGACCAGTGCGGGTCCGGGCCGCGGCGCGGCCATCTCACCGGGCGGTGACGAACGCCGAGAGCTTGCGCTCGGCGGCGACGATCTTGTCGGCGGCCGCCCGTGCCGCCTCCCGCGTCGCAAACGAGCCGACGCGCACGCGGTATCGCACGCTGCCGCTCGAATCGATCTCGGCGACGTAGGCGTCGTGGCCCGCGGCGGCCAGCCGCGCCCGCAGCGCCTCGGCGGGCTCGCGAGCCTTGTAGGCGCCGACCTGAATCGTGAACGCGCCCGGGCTCGACGCCGGCGCGGACGTCTCGGGCAGCGCGGCGCGCTCGGGCTTCGGCGCCGCCTCGACCCTGTCGATCTTCTCGCTCCTCTCCGGGGGCCCGGGCTTCGCGGGTTTCGCCAGCGGCGGCGGCGCGGTGAGCGGGGCGGTCAGGTCCTGATAGAAGGTCAATGCCGGAGCCGGTTCCGTCGGGCGCGTCGCCTTGTCCGCGCCGCGCGTCGGCGCGCTTTCCTTGGCGACCGTCGCGCTCGGCGTCGAAGGCTGGCGCGGCCAGAAGCGCCCGGCCGTCACGCCCGCCATGAACGTGGCGCCGAGCACCCCGAGGCAGCCGACGACGAAGAGCAAGGAGGCGAGCCGGCTCGGCGCGCGCCGACCGCGTGCGCCGCGCATCAGCCTCGCTCCCGCTCGACGCGGACGGCGGTCACATGCTCTCCGGCGCGCTCACACCGAGGAGGTCCAGGCCGTTGCGGACCACGGCGGCCACGGTGGCGCAGAGGGCCAGCCGCGCGTGCATCAGGCGCGCGTCCTCCTGGATCACGCGGTGGTTCTTGTACCAGGCGTGGAACTCGGCGGCGAGCTGCTGCAGCCAGTAGGCGACGCGGTGCGGCTCGAGCGCGCGCGTCGCGCCCTTGACGAGCTCGGGGAATTGCAAGAGGCGCTTGATCAGCGCCAGATCCGCCGGCTCGACGAGTGGGCTCGTATCGACGTCGGTCAGGCGCGGGACGGCGATCCCCTGCTCCGACGCCTGGCGGAAGATCGAGCGAATGCGCGCGTGCGCGTACTGGACGTAGTAGACGGGGTTGTCGCTCGACTGGCGGGTGGCGACCGCGAGATCGAACTCGAGCGGGCTGTCGTGCCGGCGTGTGAGGAACGTGAAGCGGGCGGCGTCGCGGCCGACCTCCTCGAGCAGCTCCTCCATCAGCACGAACTCGCCCCGGCGCTTCGACATACGCACGGGCTGGCCGTCGCGCAGCAGGGTCACCAGCTGTACGATCAGCACCTCGAAAGCCTCCGGCGGGTGACCGAGCGCCTGCATCGCGGCCTTCATCCGCGCCACGTAACCGTGGTGGTCGGGCCCGAGCAGATTGATCAGGCGGTCGGCCGCCGCGAACTTCACGTGCTGGTGATACGCGATGTCGACCGCGAAGTAGGTCGGCTCGCCGCTCGAGCGGCGCAGCACGCGATCCTTGTCGTCGCCCGCCTCTTCACTCTCCGACGACCGGAACCAGAGCGCGCCGTCCTGCTCGTAGCTGAGGCCGCGCGCCTTGAACTCCTCCAGTACCTTCTCGGGCAGCCGCTTGTCGCGCACGTCGTCTTGCTCGGACGACCAGACGTCGAACTCGACGCCGTACTCGCGCAGGATGCGGCGCTGCGCCTCGACCATGCGCGCCACCGCGTAGCGGCCGAAGCGCTCGAGGCGTTCGCGCTCGGGCACGTCGCTCAGGAGCGTGCCGCCTTCCGCGCGGTACGTCCTGGCGAGGTCGACGAGATACTCGCCGGGATAGCCGTTCTCCGGCAGGCTCACCGGCTCGCCGAACTCCTGCTTGACGCGCGCCTCGAACGAGCGCGCGAGCGCCTCGAACTGAGTACCGGCGTCGTTGACGTAGAACTCGGTCGTCACGCGCGCGCCCTGCGAGCGCAGGAGGCGCGCCAGTGCGTCGCCGATCGCGGCGGCGCGCGCGTTGACGATGACCAGGGGGCCGGTCGGATTCGCGGAGACGAACTCGAGGCGGATGCGCTGAGCGGCGTGGCTCTCACCGCGGCCGTAGTCGGCGCCGGCGGCGAGGATCTCGCGGAGCGCGCCGGCGCACCACGCCGCCGTCAGGAACACGTTGAGGAAGCCCGGCCCGGCGACCTCGAGCCGCTTGACCTCGGGCATCGGCGGAAAGTTCTTCACGACGAGATCGGCGATCTGCCGGGGCGCACGCTTCGCCGCGCGCGCGAGGACCATGGGCACGTTCGTGGCGTAGTCGCCGTGCTCCGCCTGCCGCGGTACTTCCCACGCGCACTCTTCGGGCTCGGGCAGTCCCGCCTTCGCGAGCGCCGCGCGAACGCCACTCGTCAACCGATCGGTCAGTTGCACCTGCGCATCAGGGTACCCGCGTACCGCCGCGTCGTGACGAAGAAAAATCGCGGCGCCGCGCGGCGCCGCGCACGTCGCGGGCCGCGAGTCGCGCGCAGCTGGGGCCTCGCGTGGACCCGCGGAACACGAAGACCGGAGGCGGTGGAAATCGCGCACGCCGTCGCCCGAAACGAGCACGCAGTCGAGCGCCCGCGCACGGCCTCGCCGCGACACGGTCCACGACGTCGGCGCACATCGCGCCAGCGGACTCCACGGCTATTCCACCGGCGAGCAAACGAAGGTCGAGAGCGAGCACCTCGCGGGTCGTGGTCCATCACGACCCGTCTTTCGGGAGAATCCGCGACGCGCACGGTATCGCCGCCGGCGGCGCCGCGTCGGCACCGAGCCGTCGGGCGCCTGGTGAAGAGTCTCAGCCGGCGCCCTGGAAGGGTCCGTCAACACGGCAAGTTTGTCCCGATCCAGAACCCGCTCCCCTCGAAGCGCTCCGGCGACCGAGACCGCGACCAGGAGGCCGAGGCTCACGCAGATCGCCGCCGTCAGGAGTCTCAGCGACCGAGCGATGTCGGCGGGGATCGGCAACGCGCCCGCGCCCAGCCGATAGGCTCCGGGCTTCTCGAGCGCCACGCCGAGCGCCCCCGCCATCGCGGCCATCGTCCAGCCCGCGTTGGGGCTCGCAGTCCGGCGACGATCGCGCCGCAAGCACGCGAGCGCTCCTCTCGTGCTCGCCCCTGCGGCGCCGGCGCCCGCGACGAGACCCAGCCCTGCGAGACGAGCCGGAATCAGGTTCAGGAGATCGTCGAGACGCGCCGCGACCTTGCCGAAATACTCGAGTGGCCCGAGGCGATAGCCGAACATCGCGTCTGCCGTGTTGACGGTCCGATACATCGCCGCCGCCGCGAGCCCGCCGGCGAGAAAGAACAGCGCGGGCGCGACCACGCTGTCGGTCAGGTTCTCGGCGACGGATTCGACGGTCGCCGAGGCGACGTGTCCCTCGTCGAGCTCTGCCGTGGGGCGGCTGACCAGGTGATATCCGACGGCGCGTCGCGCGGCCGCGAGATCTCCGCGGCCGAGGTAGAGGGCCACCTCGCGCGCGGCTTCGACGAGGCCCCGGACCGAGAGCAGGCACGTGAGCGCCAGGGCCTCGAGCACGAGCCCGACGTACCCCAAACGCGCGGTGAGCTCCGACACATATGCGGCGGCCCAACCCGCCAGACCGGCGACGCCGAGGGTGAGCGCGGCGCCCGAGACCAGGAGCCGCACGGGCGAGCCCCGGCACAGCCACCGCTGGCCGGCCGCGAGCAGCCGGCCGAGCCACGCGACGGGATGGTAGCGGTTCGGGGGGTCGCCGAGAGCGAAATCGATCGCCAGCGCGATCAGCAGGACGACGGGCTTCGCGACCTCGGGGCTCAGCGTCTGGGAAATGTGAGCCCCGCGAGCTTGGCCACGGCGTCCATGTCGACCGCGCGCGCCACAACGTCGGCAAGCTCTCCGTAGCGATCGCCGGGCGGCGCGCCCCACCGCGGATCGGAGGCGACACCCTTCCGATCCGCCAGCGACGCGAGGAACGCGCGGCGCAGCGCATCGTTCGCGAAGAGACCGTGCAGGTAGGTGCCGACCACGTGGCCGGCCCCGCTCACGGCGCCGTCGGCGTCGTGGACCGGAGCGCCGCCGCGCTCCACGATCGTGAACGGGCTCGGCGCGCTCGAGGTCGTTCGCCCGGCGTGAATCTCGTAGGCCGCCACCTCGCTCCCGGCGGCACCCGAAAAGAGCCTGCACGTGCCGGCCACGCGGGCCCGGACCCGGACCGTCGTCTTCTCCCGCGCGAAGGTCGTCACGACCGGCAACAAGCCGAGTCCGCGCGTGGAGGGCGCGTCGGACTCGACACGATCGGGATCGTGCACAGCCTCGCCGAGCATCTGGTAACCGCCGCAGAGCCCGACGACCGGCCGGCCGTCGGCGGCCGTGCGCTCGATCGCCCGGGCGAGACCGGTCGCGAAGAGCCACTGGAGATCGGCGACCGTGCTCTTGCTGCCCGGCAGCACGACGACGTCGGCGTCGCGGAGCTGGTCCGCGCGCTCGACGAAGCGCACGCCGACGCCGGGCTCGGACGCGAGCGGCTCGAGATCGTCGAAGTTCGAGATCAGCGGCAGCCGCACGACTGCGACGTCGATCACGCCGGGCGCGCCCCAGCGAGTCCGCTCGTCCAGGTCGAGCGAGTCCTCGGAAGGCACGAGCCGCGTGTCGAGGTAGGGCACGACGCCGAGCACCGGCACCCCGGCGCGCGCGCCGAGCTCGGCGAGCCCGGGAGTCAGGATCGTCGCGTCACCGCGGAACCGGTTGACGATGAGGCCGCCGACCCGGGCTCGGTCGGCCGGGTCGAGGAGCCCCAGGGTGCCGAGTAGCGCGGCGAACACGCCGCCGCGCTCGATGTCGCCGACGAGCACCACCGGCGCCTCGGCCATGCGGGCCACAGTCATGTTGACGATGTCGCTATCGCGCAGGTTGATCTCGGCCGGGCTCCCCGCGCCCTCGATGATCACCAGATCGCAGGCCCGGCGAAGCCGCGCGAGGCTCTCGGCCACGATCGGCAGAAGCTCGGCCTGCATCGCCTGGTACTCGCGCCACGTGGCGCGCGCGACCGCGCGACCCCGCACCACGACCTGCGAGCGATAGCCCGGCTCGGGCTTGAGGAGGATCGGGTTCATGTCGACGGTGGGCTCGATGCCCGCGGCCGCCGCCTGTGCGGCCTGGGCCCGCCCGATCTCGCCGCCGTCGAGCGTGACGGCCGCGTTCAACGCCATGTTCTGTGATTTGAACGGCGCGACTCGATAGCCGGCGCGGGCGAAGATCCGGCAAAGCGCCGCGGCGAGCAGGCTCTTGCCGACACCCGAGGCGGTGCCCTGCACCATGAGGCACGGCGCGGCGCTCATCGCCCGAATCGAACGCTCAGCCCGGCGCGAAACAGGTAGTCGGGCCCCGGCCCCGCGAGCGACGTCTGGCCCGCCGCGTCGAGCGCGATGCGCTGGGTCACGAAGAACTGGACGCCGGCGTCGAACCCGACCGAATCGCGCGCGCCGCGCTCGGCCGCCGACGTGTAGAAGACCTCGGCGAAGGTCGACCACCGCTCGCCGATGTCCAGTCCAAGCGCGGCCGAGGCGGCGCCCTGAACGAGGTAGCCTCTCGGGCGCTGCGCCAGGCCGCCCACGCCGAAGTTGGCGTCCAGGCTCAGCCTCAGGGGCAGGTCGAAGCTCACCAGACCGATGAGACCGAAATCAGGGGCGTTCGTCCCGTGCGGGGCGTGGGCGACCGGAAAGGTCACGAAGGGCATGACCCCGAGCGAGGGCCGCCAGCTGTCCTCCCGGCCGTCGATGAAGCGATACTTCGCGTCGAGCGTGATATTGCCGATGCCGGTGTCGTCCTGCTGGTTTCTCGTCACGACCAGCGGTTGGCCCTCGAGCCGGACTTCGAATCGCTCGGTGAGCCCGGCCCGCCAGGTGAGGTCGAGCGTGAATTGCTTCTCGGCGGGGGCCCCACCGATGCTCGTGTACGAGTACCCCGCGCCGCCCTCCATCTGCAGCACGCCGGGCGGTACGGTGCTCGCACTCGTCGAGACGCTGGGCCGGTCGGTCTGGATGCGCTCGGATTCGGCCGCCGCGCCCGCCACCCCGATGGTCACCACCAGGCAAACCGCGGCGAGGCTCTCCGCCGCCGGACGCAACGATCAGCCGCCCGCGTATCGCTGCCGGAGCTCTCGCCAGAGCTCCGTCTTCTCCCAGCGGGGCTCGCGGAGGCGCTGCCACTTCTCGTCGAAGTGAGGATTCGGAAACAGGATCGTGATCATCTGCTCGCCGCGGCCGTTCCAGAGCCTGAGCCCCCACGTCGCCGGCGCGCACGAGCCGCCCTCCGTCTTGAAGAACGCCGCGCGGGCGACGCGCCGGATTCGCGCCAGCTCGGCGCTGCGCGTGCCGCGATGGTCGTTCACGCAGAGGTGGAAGTGCCAGGCGCCCGTGTCCACGGTCAGGTAGCCGTCGAGGGTGGTCACCTTCGGCGGCGCGGCAAACTGGATCTCGTAGGCGGCGCCCTCGATGAGCGGCCCTACGGTGATGTCGGCCCAGTGCTCGGTGAAGAGCCGCGCGAGCAATTGCTCGACGTCGTCGCCCGCGACGGCCATGTCGTGATACTCGGTCGTCGTCCCGTCGAGGCCGTGCTCGACCGCCGGCGCCGATCCCTCGCGCATGCCCCGCATACTACTGCAGGTCGAAGACCACCGGGAGCCGGACCCGCAACGGCCGGGGCGCGAGGCCTTTGGGGAAGGGCTGCGGAGAGAGACTCCTCGCGGCCTCGAGGGCGGCCTCGTCGAGCAGCGGATGGGACGACGAGCGCGTGACCGAGACGTCGGCGATGGCGCCGCTGGACTCGATCGAGATGTCGAGGAGCACGGTCCCGCTGAGCCCTCGACTCCGCGCGGGCGGCGGATACCGGAGCGCTTCCATCAGGCGACGCCTCATCTGGGCCAGATAGCTTCCGTATTCCGCGCCGGGCGTGCCGCCCGCCGGGCCGCTCGACGCGACCACGTTGCCGCCGCCACCGCGCGCGCCGCCGCCGGACGTTCCCCCACCGGTCGTCTCCGCGCCGGCCGCGCCGCGCTGACCCCCGGCCGTCTCGGACGGCGACGCGACGCTGCCCGCGTCCGCGCTTCCCGGGCTCACGCGCGGCTCGAGAGCCGGCGTACTGGCCTCGGTGCGCGCCGCGACCTCGGGAGCGGTCTCGCGCGGCGGCACCGCGGCGACGGCGGGCCCCGGCTGGCGCGGAACTTCCGGCGGCGCCGTGGCCGTCTCTCGCTCTTTCGGGGGCACGGGCTCTGCCGGCGGCGCCGGCGCGACCGGCGACGGCGGTGCGGTAGAGGACGCGCTCGCGGGTGCGGAGCGGTCGGGCGCGCGTCCCGCCGGGCGGGCCGAGCCGGACGCCGCGCGCTTCGTGCTGCCGCCGGCCGGGCCCGGGCTTGGCACAGCGCCGGCGCCCGGTGCCGCGTGCTCCGGCAGCGTCTCGAGGTCGATGAAGAGGACGGAGGGATGTGTTTCGCCCGAGACCAGGAGGAAGAGAATCGCGATCACCCCGCCGTGCGCGGCAAGCGACGCGAGCAGGGTCGCCAGCGGAAGCCGCTGGATCACGGATGCTCCGCCATCCAGCGCCTGATCCCGGCGTCGAGCGCCTCGC
>Ga0306924_10004910_pt1 | contig 13128 bp, 12 predicted proteins | sample sta12Can44000111_FD_203756 | JGI IMG/M metagenome (GOLD analysis project Ga0306924, IMG submission 203756) | Lab enrichment of tropical soil microbial communities from Luquillo Experimental Forest, Puerto Rico - statanox.12C.anox.44.000.111 (v2)... | ecosystem: Environmental > Terrestrial >... | reverse complement strand
CGCTACCACGGCGGCGAGCTCCCGGACGAGCTGACCGAGTACATCGCGGCCCGGGAGAGCTACGACTACGCCCACCACGGCCGGGCCGGTTCCGACAACGCCGAGTTCGTCACCGACGAGGTGGTGGACAGGTTCTGCGTGCTCGGCACCCCGGAGCAGGTGCGGGCCAAGCTGGGCCAGCTGCAGGACCTGGGCGTGCAGCAGTTCAATATCTACGCGATGGTTGACGATCCCAGGGCGCTGATCAGCGGCTTCGGCCGTGAGATCATCCCCGCGTTCCGTTAAGGAGACCACACCGATGCGAACGGTCCGCGCGGCGCTGATCCAGGCCCAGGCGAACATGTCCAAGCCGGAGGCGATCGACAAGCACATCAAGATGATCGCGGACGCGGCGGGCCAGGGCGCGGAGGTGGTGGGCCTCCAGGAGATCTTCCACGGCCCGTACTTCTGCGCCGAGCAGGACCCGAAGTGGTACGACACCGCGGAGCCCGAGGACGGGCCGACCGTCAGCCGGATGCGCGAGGTGGCCCGCGAGCACGGCGTCGTGCTGATCGTCCCGTGGTACGAGGAGGCGCAGCCCGGCGTCTACTACAACACCGCCTGCGTGATCGAACGCGACGGCACGGTCCTCGGCAAGTACCGCAAGACCCACATCCCGCACGTCGGGCCCTGCTTCTGGGAGAAGTTCTACTTCAAGCCGGGCAACCTCGGCTACCCGGTATGGGACACCTCGGTGGGCCGGATCGGCCTGATCATCTGCTATGACCGGCACTTCCCCGAGGTGGCCCGCGAACTCGGGCTCAAGGGCGCCGAGCTGGTCTTCAACCCGTCCGCGACCGTCGAGTCCCTGTCCAGGTACCTGTGGGAGCTCGAGCAGCCCGCGCACGCGGTGGCGAACGGGTTCTGGATCGCGGCGAGCAACCGGGTCGGCGTGGAGGCACCGCTGAACAACAGCAAGTTCTACGGCTCCTCCTACTTCTGCAGCCCGCGCGGGAAGATCGTCGCCCAGGCTTCGGACAGCGAGGACGAGGTGCTGGTCGCCGACCTCGACCTCGACGAGATCCGCGAGGTCCGCAACACCTGGCAGTTCTTCCGCGACCGCCGGCCCGAGACCTACGGCGAGCTGGCCCAGCAGCTGCCATGATGGCGCCGAGACAGGGCCATAACGACCACGGCACGGAGCGGCCATGACCACGCTGATCAAGAACGGGACGGTGGTCACGGCCACCGACATGACCGTCGCCGACGTGCTCATCGACGGGGAGCGTATCCAGGCGATCGGCACGGGCCTGGGCGATTCGGCGGCCCCGGACACGGTCATCGACGCCGCCGGGCGCTACGTGATGCCGGGCGGCATCGACGTGCATACCCACATGGAGCTCCCGTTCGGCGGCACCTTCGCCTCCGACGACTTCGCCACCGGCACGGCCGCCGCGGCCTGGGGCGGCACCACCACCATCGTCGACTTCGCGGTGCAGGGCTACGGCGAAAGCCTGGCCCAGGGGCTGGACGCCTGGCTGGCCAAGGCCGAGCCGAAGTCGCACATCGACTTCGGCCTGCACCTGATCGTGCGCGAGATTAACGAGCCGATCCTGCGCGAGATGGACACGATGATCGACCGCGGCGTGCCGTCGTTCAAGCTGTTCATGGCCTACCCGGGCGTGTTCATGCTGGACGACGCGTCGATCTTCCGCGCGATGAGCCGCACCGCGGACAACGGCGGCCTGATCATGCTGCACGCGGAGAACGGCGGCGCGATCGACGTCCTGGTCCAGCGCTACCTGGCCGAGGGCAAGACCGCCCCGGTCAACCACGGCCTGACCCGGCCCTCGTCGATGGAGGGCGAGGCCACCCACCGCGCGATCGCGCTGGCCGAGCTGGCGGGCGTCCCGGTGTACATCGTGCACCTGTCGTCACGCGAGGCGCTCAACGCGGTGCGCGAGGGGCGCGACCGCGGCGTGCCCGCCTACGCGGAGACCTGCCCGCAGTACCTCTACCTGTCCCTCGACGACCTGGCCCGGCCCGGCTTCGAGGGCGCCAAGTTCGTGTGCTCGCCGCCGCTGCGGCCCGCCGACCACCAGGCGGACCTGTGGCGCGGCCTGATCACCGACGACCTGCAGGTCGTCTCGACGGACCACTGCCCGTTCGACTACAAGGACCAGAAGATCCTCGGCAAGGACGACTTCTCCGCGATACCCAACGGGCTGCCCGGGGTCGAGGACCGCTACACGCTGCTGTGGGACGGCGGCGTCGCGGCGGGCCACATCACGCCGACGCGGTTCGTCGAGCTGATCGCGACCGCGCCGGCGCGCATGTTCGGGCTGCACCCGCGCAAGGGCACGCTCGCCCCGGGCGCCGACGCCGACATCGTGGTCTTCAACCCCGATGCCGAGCGCACGCTGTCGGCCAGCACCCATCACATGCGGGTGGACTACAGCTGCTACGAGGGGCGGAAGGTCCGCGGCCTGCCCGAGGTGGTGATGCAGCGCGGCCGCGTCCTGGTCCAGGACGGGAAGTTCCTCGGCCAGCCCGGCGCGGGCCAGTTCCTGCCGCGCGGCCGCTTCAGCCCGGGCGGCTGAGCCCGCCGGCTAGCCGTCCCCCTCCGGGTGCCGCTTCTCGCCCAGCGTGATGCTCAGCAGCCAGCTGACCACGCCGATGATGATCGCGCCCCAGAACGCCGGCCAGAAGCCGGTGATGTGGAAAGGCAGGTTGAGCTTGCCCGCCACCCAGCTGGTCAGCCACAGCAGCAGCCCGTTGACCACCAGGCCGATCAGGCCGAGGGTCAGGATGTAGAAGATACACCCGACCACCTTGACGATCGGCTTGAGCACGGCGTTGATCACGCCGAAGATCAGCGCCACCACGACCAGGGTGGCGATCTTGCGCGCCGTGGTGCTCGCCGTCACCTCGATGCCGGCCAGCAGCCACGTGGCCACGAGCATGGCCACGGCGGTGATCAGGACGCGGAGAACGAACCGCATGTGATCATCCTTCCACGACGTGCGGGATGCTGATGACAGGCGCCGGAGGGGACGGGGCGGCGGGTGCGGGACGGCCGCGCGGTCGGCGGCGGCCGGCGGTCACTTCCAGCGGAAGTGGACGAAAACCCGGCCGAAGTTCTTGGAGTCCTTCTCGACGCGGTGATAGAGCGCCTTGACGTCCTTCTGCTGCAGGAACCTGAGCACGTGCTTTTTGAGCTGGCCGGAGCCCTTGCCCGGGATGATCTCGACCAGCGGCGCCTTCTGCCTGACCGCCTGGTCCATGATGTCGCGCAGCGCCCGGTCGATGTCCCGGCCGCGGTTGTACATGTCGTGCAGGTCGAGAGTTAGTTTCATCGGGCTGTCTCCGTTTAGCCGATTGCCACCCACGGTACGCTCACCGGCAGGTACGGGCGCGACCAGCGGTCGCCCGCCGACCACAGGGAGACTGCATGCGCCTGGCCCGGCCTGCCGCGGTCGCTGCCGTAGCGTTCCTGGCCGCGGCCGTCGCCGGGACCGGCGCCGTCGCGGTCGCGGGCCGCGCCGACCGCCCGCCGGGCGCGCCCGCCGCGCGGGGCAACGTGGTGACGATCCGGCCCGGCGTGATCCACGCCCTGGCCGGGGCCCTGGCCACGCCGCCCACCACCGCGTTCTGCGAACGGCAGTTCCGCATCGCGTGCTACCTGCCCGCGCAGCTCCAGCGGGCCTACAACCTGCCCCGGCTGTACCGGCAGGGGATCACCGGCCGGGGGCAGACGATCATCATCGTCGACTCGTTCGGGTCCCCGACCATCCAGCGTGACCTGCGCCGGTTCGACCGCGCGGCCGGCCTTCCCGCGCCGCCCTCGCTGAAGGTCATCCAGCCTGCCGGGCCGGTCCCGCCGTACCAGCCGAACTCCGACCGGGAGGGCTGGGCCGGCGAGACGGACCTGGACGTCGAGTACGCCCACGCGATCGCCCCCGGCGCGAGCATCCTGCTCGCCGAGACCCCGACCTCGGAGAACGAGGGCACCACCGGCTTCCCGCAGATCGTCACGGCCGAGAAGTACGTGATCAACCACCATCTCGGCGGCGTGATCAGCCAGAGCTTCAGCGCCACCGAGCAGACCTTCGGCTCCCGGCAGTCGCTGCTGGCGCTGCGCGGCGCCTATATCGACGCCGCGCGCCAGGGCGTGACCGTGCTGGCCGCCTCCGGGGACAGCGGCGCGGCGGACGTGAAGTACAACGAGGTGACGTACTACCTGCACCGGGTGACGTCGTGGCCGGACAGCGACCCGCTGGTGACCGCGGTGGGCGGGACTCAGCTGCACCTGGCCGCGGGGGGCGGCGACGTCACGCCGGCCACGGTCTGGAACGACACCTTCAACGCTCCGGCCAACGAGTTCGTCGTGGGCGGTCCCGGGCCGAGCCCGCTGGCGGGCGGCGGCGGGAGGTCGGTGGTCTTCGCCCGGCCCCGCTTCCAGAACGGGGTGCGGGGGGTCGTGGGCGGCCACCGCGGCGTGCCCGACATCTCGATGAGCGCCGCCTGCAACGGCGCGGCCGACATGTACCAGAGCTTCGCCGGCCAGCCCGCGGGCTGGTACCCCACCTGCGGCACCAGCGAGGCGGCGCCGGAATTCGCCGGGATCGTGGCCCTGGCCGACCAGGTGGCCGGCCACCCGCTCGGAGTGATCAACGGCTACCTGTACCGGCTCGCCGCGCAGCACGCGCCCGGCATCGTCGACGTGGTGTCCGGCAACAACACGGTCTCCTTCCGCCAGGGCGGCAGGCTGCGCACCGTGCGCGGGTTCCGCGCACGGCCCGGCTACGACCTCGCGTCGGGCGTCGGCACGGTGAACGCGCTGCGGTTCGTGCCGGAACTGGCCCGGGCGGCGGATCATCGCCGTTCCGGATAGCGGCGCCCCGGCGTGATCTGCGTGCTCGGCGACGCCCACCTCGACGTGGTCGTCTCCGCCCGCGGACCCGTGGCCGAGGAAACCGACACCCCCGCGCGCACGTCGGTGGGGGTCGGCGGGCAGGCGGCGAACGTCGCCGCGTGGGTGGCCGCGCTGGGCGGCCGGGCCCGGCTGATCGCGGCCCGCGGGACCGACCTGGCCAGCCAGCTGGTCGTCGGCGAGCTGGCCCGCCGGGAGGTGGAGCTGGCCGGGCCGGTCATCGAGGGCCGGACCGGCGTGGTGGTGTCGCTGGCCGACGGCGCCACCCGGTCGATGCTCACCGACCGCGGGGTCGGGCCGGGCCTGGCCGCCGGCCTGCTGCAGTCGGCCTGGCTCGACGGGTGCGACTGGCTGCACCTGCCCGCCTACAGCCTGGTCGCCGAGCCGGTCGCGGGCGCGGCGCTGGCCGCCGCCGCGCGCGTGCCGCGGCTGAGCATCGACCTGTCCTCGACCGCCGCGCTGCGGGCCTACGGGGCCCGGCGGTTCGGCGAGCTGATCGCGCGCCTGCGCCCGGACGTGGTCTTCGGCAACGAGGCCGAGGCCGCCCTGGTCGGGGACCTACCCGGAACCGAGCTGGTGGTTAAGCTGGGCCCGCGCGGGGTCCGGGCGGGCGGGACGGTGTTCCCCGCGCTGCCCACGCAGCCGGTCGACGCGACCGGCGCGGGCGACGCGTTCGCGGCCGGCTACCTGGTCGGCGGGATCAGGCTCGGCCTGGAAGCGGCGGCGCGGGCGGTGGCGACGATGGGGGCGATGCCGTGACTTCCGCCGCGGGACCTCCCGTAGTGCTGGCCGACGAGGTGGCCGAGGCGCTGCAGGGCGGCCGGCCGGTCGTGGCGCTGGAGACCACCCTGGTCTCGCACGGCTTCTCCGGCGGGCGGGGGCTGGCCGTGGCACGGGCGGCCGAGGACCGGGTGCGCGCGGCGGGCGCGGTGCCGGCCACGGTCGGCATCGTCGACGGCACGCTGCGCGCCGGGCTCGGCCCCGCCGAGCTGCGGCGCTTCGCGGCGGCGGGCCCCGCGGCCCGCAAGGTGAGCGCGCGCGACATCGCCGCGTGCGTGGTGCAGGGCGCGCTCGGGGCCACCACGGTCGGCGGGACGCTGGCGGCCTGCCGCGCGCTCGGCATCAGGTTCCTGGCCACCGGCGGCATCGGCGGCGTGCACCGCGGGTTCGCCGACAGCCTGGACATCTCCGGTGACCTGCTGCAGATCGCGCGGACCCCGGCGGTCGTGGTGTGCTCCGGGGCCAAGTCGATCCTGGACGTGAGCGCGACCGCCGAACTGCTGGAGACGCTCGCCGTGCCGGTCCTCGGCTGGCACACGGGCACGCTGCCGCTGTTCTACCGCGCGGACGGCGGCCCGGCCGTGCCCGCGGTGGTCACCTCGGCCGGGGAGGCGGCCCGCATCGCGCAGGCCCAGTGGCGGCTCAACCCGTCATCGGGACTGCTGCTGGCCAGGCCGCCCGCGGGCGGCCTGGATCTCGAGCCGGTGATCGCCGAGGCGGTACGGCAGGTGCAGCGCGAGGGCGTGACCGGGCAGGCCGTGACGCCCGCGGTCCTCGCCCGGGTCGAGGAGCTGAGCGGCGGCCGGAGCGTGGCGGTCAACCAGCGGCTGATCGCCGACAACGCGGCGCTGGCCGCCGAGGTGGCCGTGGCCTGGGCCGGGCTGGCGGGGTAGCCGGCGTCAGGACGCCAGCGCCTCGGTCAGCCAGGTCCGCAGCGCGGGGGCGGGCGCGGCCCCGGTCTTGCGCGCCGCCACCTGCCCGTCGCGCAGCACCATCAGGGTCGGTATGGCCTGCACGCCGAAGCGCTGCTGCAGCCCCGGTGATTCGTCCACGTTGACCTTAACGAGCTTCAGCCGGCCGGCCATCTCCGTAGCCAGTTGCTCCAGCGCCGGGCTCACCATGCGGCACGGGCCGCACCACGGCGCCCAGAGGTCGACCAGCACCGGGACGGACGCCTGCTCGGCGACCTCCGCGAAGGTCCCGTCGGCGGCGTCGACGATCCAGGGCAGCGGCTTATGGCAGTGGCCGCAACGCGGGGTGCCGGCCGCGGTTGCGGGCACCCGGTTCCTGCGCCCGCAGTGCGGGCACTTGACTAGGTCAGGCATGTGCTTTCTCGATCTCGCCGAACGGCACCGCCGGATCGCGCTGGTGCCGTACCGCCTGTAGCAAGCCTTCTCGTCCCCGTGGTATTCCGGGCGTGATCTGCGTGGCAGGCGTGACGAGCGGTACGGGAGGGGCAGAACGGGCAAGCCGCCCATCATGATTGTTCCGGGCATCTTCCCGAATAACCTGCAAATACCACGCGGTCGCGAGACTATGTCTGCTGCGCGGCCGGGAGCCCTCGCGGCCGCGCAACAGGCGCGATGGGGAAAGGGGCTTCAACGCATGCCAAGCGGCGATGCTGGCATGCCCGGGATCTGCTGCCGAGGCGGGGGCGGAGAGCGAAGTTCCTGGCCGACGGCCTCTTGACAGGCGCTTCGGCCGCTCCTTACGCTCATCGTCCACGCGTGACTTATGCCTACTTGCCATGACTTGGGTAAGGAAGTGATTACATGCGCGCTTTGCGAAAAGCCCGGGCAGATACCTCGTCCGGCGCCGCCCTGAGAGTCAGCCGCCGCGAGATGCTGGCCGGCGGGATCGGGGCCGGGGCGCTCATCGCGCTGCCTGACCTCTCGCTGGCAGGCCGGGCGGCCGGGCGCTCCGCCCGTTCGGCGAGCCCCGCCGGTTCCCGGCACGTGCTGCTCTACGGAACGCCCCAGGCGGAGCCGTTCCCCGGCGGGTCGGTCGCGGCCGCCCGGTCCCCGGCGTCCCGGGCCAGGTCGTCGCCCGCGGCCACGTCACTGCCTGCGGCCAGGCCGGTCGCCACCCAGCTCGCGTCCGCGCCGGTCGCTTCCGCCGATCAGGCCAGCGTGGCGCTGGTCACCGTGGACGCGGCGGGATCAGCGGCGAAGGTGACGCTGACCGTCGTCGACGCGGCCACGGCCGTCGTCAGCAAGCAGGGGTCGCTGACCATCACCGGCATCGCGGACGGCACCAGCATTCTCCCGACGCCGGTCTTCGCCCCGGGCACCGCGATCATCGCGGTGGTCCTGGCCATCACCGAGCCCGTCGGCCACCGCCTGGCCCGCAAGGTCGATCTGGCGACCGGCCGCGCCGTGCCCATGCAGGCCGCGACCTGGAGGTCGCGCCACGCGCTGGCCTACTTCGACCAGGCCAGCGAGACGTTCGCCGGGCCGTTCCACCTCGGCAACGCGCCGGCGCTGGCGCTGACCACCGCGGCCGCGAACTCTTCCGACCTGTTCGTGTGGACCACGAGGGAACCGCAGCCCGCCCGGACGCGGCCGCAGCCGCCCCCGCTGCCCTGGGTCAGCGTGTTCCCGCTCGGCTCGGGCCGGGCCCGGGCCTCGGTGCCGTCCCCGGCTCCCTGGCCGGCCAGCGAGCCGGTGGTCACGCTGGGCACCGGCCACGCGGCACGCCTGGTCAACGGGCGCGCCGTGCAGGTCAGCTCGGCGAAGACCGGCGAGGTGACCCACACGGTGATCGAGCCGCTCAACGTCACCCGGGCCAAGCCGAGCGCGGTGACCATGCAGGCGCGCCCGGACGGGACGGTGTTCCTGACCAAGCCGGGCATCGGCCGGGCGGTGGTCGCCGACCCCTCGCGGGAGTTCCGGGTGACGGCTCAGGTGGACTACCCGGTGCCCTCGTCGCCGGGCGGCGCCCCGGCCAGCAAGGCGGTCCTGTCGCCCGCCGGGGACACGCTGTACGTCCTGGGCGGGGCCAAGACCGGGGGCATCTCCGCATACGACATGGCCACCGGCAAGCTGGCCGGGTCCTACAGTCACGGCCGCCAGTACTTCGGCCTGTACCAGCTGGCCAGCGGGACGTTGCTGACCCTAAGCCCGGGCAACCCGCGCCTGGAGTTCTTCTCTCCCGGCCTGAGCCTGCTCGGGACGGCCGCCACGAACCTGCACGTATCGGCCGTGTTCTGAGCCGGCCGCACGATCTGCAGCTGCCAGCACCTCGTGTTCACCAGCAATCGTTTCCGATGGGGAGCCAGCCATGGCGGGATTTGACACCGCAGGACAGATCCAGAACACCTACGTGTCGGCGCGCAACGAGTTCGGCCGGGCCCCGGCCTTCTGGATCCGGTACTTCTCGCCGTCGCCGGCCGCCGACATCTTCGCCGACGACCCGGTGTCCGAGAGCCTGGGCGCGTGGAACAGCGGCGGGCCGGCCGTCGGCTGCGTCAGCGCGCCGTTCCAGTCCCGGCTGAGCGGCTCCGCCGCGGAGGGCTTGGCCGACGCGCAGACCTACGCGGCCTCGATGCTGGCCGCGTGGAACGCGGTCGCCCAGCTCAAGCTGCCGGCCAACCACCACCTGTGGTGCTTCCTCGACCAGGAGTACTCCACGGGCCTGTCTCTGAGCTACTGGGACGCCTGGGCGCACTACCTCGCGGAGTACAACTTCGCGAACCTGCACACCTACCCGCTGTACCCGGCGGTCTACTGCGACCCGTTCTCGCCGTTCCCCAACTGCTCGGTTTTCGCCGCCACCAGCGGCGTCAACACTCCCGCCACGGTGTGGTCCAGCGAGCCGGAACCGTGCGGAAGCCTCGGCCACCCGCCCGCCTTTGACGCGGACGAGTGTTCCTCGACGTCGCGCTCGAAGGTCCCGTCGCACCTGTGGCAGTTCGGCGAGCAGGTCGGCTGCGGCTACTCCGCCAACGTCGACCTGGACCTGGGCAACCTGAACACGCGCAGCTACTGCTTCGCGGTCGTGGCCAAACCCTAGCCGCCGGCCCGGCGGCGCTGCGGTGATGGGCTGAGAGCGTTCGGCAGCGGCATGGAGACGGATTAAGAGAGGACAGCGGGTGGCCCAGATCGGTCCGGGTACGTCGCTCTTCCTGGCCGGGTGCGTGGCCAGCTGCGGCATCCTGCTCGTCGTGGCCGGGGCCAGCAAGCTGTACCGCGCCGCCCGCCGGATACCGGACGCCAGCGCGGTCCGGCGCGCGCTGGGTATGACCAAGCGCCGGTGGCGGCGGGCGGAGGCGGCGGCCGGGGGGCTGGAATGCGCGGCCGGGTTGATCGTCTGCGCGGGGGTGTTCCCGGTGCTGGGCGGGGGGGTCATGGCCGCGGCCGGGGCCGGGTTCTGCGTGCTGCTCGGGTACGCGAGGGTCAGGCGGGTGCCCGGCGGCTGCGGGTGCATACAGTGGCGAACGGCACCGCCGCCGGCCGCGGGGATCGTCTCCTGGCGGGAGATCGCCCGCGCCGCCCTGGTAGCGGCCGCGGGGGCGGTCGGCGCGGTCTTCCTGCGCGGCGAGGCCGGCGCGGTTGATCGTCCCTGGTTCTGGGCCGGGATCGCGGCCGGGGGCGGCGTGCTGATGCTGCTGAGCATGCGCACGCTGCCGCGGACGCCGGTGTGCCGCAGGCCGGTGTGGTTCCCGGCGCGGGCCACGCTCCGGACGCTGGCCGGGCACGGGGTGTTCGAGGCCATGGCCGAGTCGGCCGGACCGTTCGGGCCGGTGGTGCGGTACCGCCGGTCCGGGTGCAGCGAGGAGTTCTGGTTCACCCCGCTGCCTCCAGGCGCGACCGGACCCGGCCGCGCCGGTGACGGCGGGCAGCGGGCCGTGGTGTTCCGGACGCAGTACGCCACGCGCGGCGGGGGGCTGGCCGTGCAGGCGTCGGTGCGCGACGCCGAGGCCGTGGCGGACCGGCCGGCCCGGTCCATCGGCGCGCGGGACTCCATGCTCGCCGGGCACGGCTGAGATTCGCGCAACCATGCCGCAGCGTGTGCCGTCCTATCAGACGGGCAGCGGTACCAGGAGGAAGAGCGATGAGATTCGATGCGGCGCATGATTCCCGCGGCCGCGGGGCCGCGCGTACGGCGGGCGGCCCGGCGGTGGCCGCGATCCTGGCCGGCGCGGCGGCCTGCGCGGTGATCCTGGCCGCCTGCGGAAGCACGCCGGCCCCCGGCAGTGCCCCGGCCGCCGGGAGCACCCCGGCCAGCGGCAGCGCCCCGGCCACGGCCAGCGCCCCGGCCACGGCCAGCACCCCATCCCCGACCGCCACGGCGACGAACACGCCCGGCACCTCGGCCGCGAGCGCCTGCACCGCGTCCGCGCTGAAGGTCGGCCTCACGAACACCGGCGCCCTCGGCGGCCAGGCCGGGGCTTATCTCCGGTTCACCAACGACGGTGCCACCGCGTGCCGGATGACCGGCTGGCCGGCGGTGGTCGCGCTGACGGCGGCGGGGAAGGCCACGACGTTGCGGCGCGCGCAGTCGACCATGTACGGAGCCTGGCAGGCGCCCGCGTCGCTGCCGGTGGTCATGCTGCCACCCGGCGGCTCGGCGTACGCGGTGGTGGCCGCCGATGACCAGCCGGTCGGCAACGCCACCAGCTGCCCCGCACCATACGTGCGCCTGCGGGTCAGCCCGCCCGGCAGTTCCGGCAGCGTGGTGGTGTCCGCCTGGCTGCCGGGCGCCCGCTCCTACCTGCCGTCCTGCACGTCGATCACCGGCTCGCCGACCGGCGAGGTTTCCGCGATCACACCGCTGTCCGGCCTCGCGCACTAGGCCGCTATCCGGCCTTCGGCATGGCCCCTTTTCCCGGGCCCGCGGGCTTAGCTCGCTATCCAAATCTCCGGCGCTAAGCGCCGGCGGGTAAGGCCGCCGAAACCAAGCCGGCAAGGCATTCTCCGGCATTCCCGGGCGTCCACCGGGCCGCTCCGGGCCTGGTCCGTGCGGCAGCGTCGGCGGCCGCCACGCGAATTCGTGTACCACGACACGATGGCGAATCTAGCCCGTAAATACACCGAAATTGGCAACAGGTACGAGACTATGACCCCTGTGGCGCTGGGGGAAGGAAGCAATTTACGTGCGGTCTCTACATCGGGCAGGCGCGGGCGGCTCATCCGGTTCACCGGGGGTCAGCCGCCGCGAGATGCTGGCGGGCGGCGTTGGCGCCGGCGCCCTCATCGCGCTGCCGGACCCGTTGCTGGCCCTGCCCGGGGACAAGCGGCCCACTCGGTCGCCTAAGCCCGTGATGCCCGGTTCCCAGTACGTGCTCCTGTACGGAATGCCCGAATCGGGGCCGCCCTCGGGCGGGTCCGTCGCTTGGGCGCCGTACCCGGGGCCCCGTTCGCGCGGGCCGTTCCCCGCGTCCCGGACGCGGGAGCGGCTCACGGCTAGGCCGGTCGCGACCAGGATCGCGTCGACGCCGGTCCTGTCGCCCGACCGGGCCACCGTGGCCCTGGTCACCGTGCAGACCTCGGCGGCCGCGGCCAAGGTGACGCTGGCCCTCGTCGACGCGGCCACGGCCGTCATCAGCAAGCAGAGGTCGCTGACCATCACCGATATCCGCAAGGACGCGAACATCCTCGCGACGCCGGTCTTCGCCCCGGGCACGCCCATCGTCGCGCTGGTGCTGGCCATTACCGAGCCCACGCACGCACGCCAGGCCCGCAAGGTGGACGCCCACACCGGCGCCGCCGTGCCTATGCACGCGGTGACCTGGACGTCGCGTCACGCGCTGGCCTACTTCAACGCACACAACGGGACCTTCACCGGGCCCTTCCACCTCGGCAACGCGCCGTCGCTGGCGCTGACCACGGCGGCCGCGAACTCTTCGGACTTGTTCGTGTGGACCACGAAGGAGCCGCAGCCGGCGAAGACCCGGCCGCAGCCGCCCCCGCTGCCCTGGGTCAGCGTGTTCCCGCTGGGTTCGGGCCGGGCCCGGGCCTCGGTGCCGTCCCCGGCTCCCTGGCCGGCCGGCGAGCCGGTCGTGACCCTGGCCACCGGGGAGGTAGGCCGCCTGGTCCACGGGCGCGCCGTGCAGGTCAGCTCGGCTAAGACCGGCGAGGTGACCCACACGGAGATCGAGCCGCTCAACGTCATCCGGGCCAAGCCGAGCGCGGTGACCATGGAGTCACGCCCGGACGGGACGGTGTTCGTGACCAAGCCGGGGATCGGCCAGGCAGTGGTCGCCGACCCGGCCCAGGACTTCCGGGTGACGGCCAAGGTCAGCTACCCGGTACCCGCGGTGCCGCTCGGCGCCCCGTGGAGCAAGGCCGTGCTGTCGCCCGAGGGCGACACCCTCTACGTCCTGGGCGGGGCGAAGGCCGGGGGCATCAGCGCCTACGACGTGGCCACCGGCAAGCTGGCCCGGTCCTACAGCTACGGCCGGAAGTATTACGGCCTCTACCAGCTGCCCAGCGGGG
>Ga0306924_10004908_pt1 | contig 13130 bp, 13 predicted proteins | sample sta12Can44000111_FD_203756 | JGI IMG/M metagenome (GOLD analysis project Ga0306924, IMG submission 203756) | Lab enrichment of tropical soil microbial communities from Luquillo Experimental Forest, Puerto Rico - statanox.12C.anox.44.000.111 (v2)... | ecosystem: Environmental > Terrestrial >... | reverse complement strand
CACGAGCCTTCCTTCACGGACGGGCTGCAGCACAGACAGGTGGTCCAGCACCGATATGCCGGCGCCCTGTTCAAGCAGGGCGCGCAGCGTTGAACTCGAATCGACCTGCAGGCGCGAGCGCACCCGCACAGACTCCTTCCTGCCCCTGGCGGAAGTGAAGGTCCAGGTCAGCGGAGTCCGCAGCAAGGTCAGGCTCACCCAGGCATGGCTGGCGAGGTCCGACGGTCGTTTGGGCGCGGAGTGCTGGCGCAGGTACGCCGGCGAGGCCACCACCCACTGCTCGAAGCCCGCGAGCTGCGTGGCGCGCTCGGAGGAATCGCGCAGGTGTCCCAGGCGAATGGCGACATCGATCCCGGCGCTGACCAGGTTCAGCACTTGGTCGGCGGCGAACAGCTCGATGCGAAGCTGGGGATGTGCGACGGCGAAGCGGGCGAGCGAAGGGGCGATGGAACTCGCGGCGTGCTCGATCGGAGCCGTGATGCGCAAGTTCCCGGTCAGCGCCTGCCGCGACGAGGCCAGTCCCATCAGAGCGTCCTGCACGCTGCGCAAGCGACCGGCCGCGGCGTCGAAGAGTTGCTGCCCCGCGTCCGTGAGCTGCACGCGGCGGGTGGTCCGCACAAACAGGTCGACCCCGAGCCGTGTTTCCAGTTGCCGCACGCGAAGGCTCACGGCGGACTTGGTCAGGCCCAGCCGCTGCGCCGCGGCCGTGAAGCCGCCAGCTTCGGCCACCTCGGTGAACACCAGGAGTGGATCCAGGCTCTCCATGATTGTCGAGATTTCAGGAACAGAGCTTTCTGAACTGGCCAGTTTATCGAACCAGTGAATCGACGCAGAATCTTTTCGTTCCATCCCTCCTACAGGAAGATCCATGAACGTCAGCTTGATCGGTGCCTCCGGCTTCATCGGCACCGCCTTGCGCAATGAAGCACTCGCCCGCGGTCATCACGTAAAGGCGCTGGTGCGGCGGCCCGAACAAATCCCGCCTCAGGCGCATCTGCAGGTCGAGAAGGCCGACGTGTTCGATACCGCGGCGCTCGCTGCCCTCCTGAAGGGCAGCGATGCGGTGATCACCGCGTTCAGCGGCCATAGCCATGGCGACATCCGCGCGGACTACCTGCGTGGCCTGGACTCCATCGTGAGGGCGGCGGAAACGGCTAAGGCCCCGCGCCTACTGGTCGTCGGCGGCGCCGGCAGTCTGTTCGTGGCGCCGGGCGTGCAACTCGTGGACACGCCGTCCTTCCCGGAACAATGGAAGGCGTCCGCGCTCGGCGCGCGCGATGCGCTGGACTTCCTACGCCAGCGCAAAGGGCTGGACTGGACAATGCTGAGTCCCGCCGCTTTCGTCGCCCCGGGCGAGCGAACGGGGCAATTCCGCCTCGGGCGCGACGAGTTGCTGCAGGACGCATCCGGCGAGAGTCGCATCTCGGTGGAGGACTACGCGGTGGCAATGATCGATGAACTCGAACGCCCCGCCCACCGCGGCCAGCGGTTCACCCTCGCCTACTGAGCGCGCGAGGCAGTAGACCGCCAACGTCCGAGATTGACCACGTTGATCGCCGACGGCCAGGGAGGCTGCGGCGGCTCATGAGTCGTGCGTCTTGGCAGCCGCACGTCACGTAGCGAGGCCGTGCTCCTTCGCGATGGCGAGATTGCGCGCGTCGGCCCGCTGCAGAGCGGGGCGAGCGCCGAGGCGGTCGTTGTACGCGACGAAGGCTGGCCTCGCCTCGAGCATCTTGAAGCGCAACATATAGCGCACGGTACCGCCGAAGATGACGTCGGCCATCGAGAAACGGTCGCCGAGGAGGAACTCGCGTCCGGTGACCGCGCTCTCCATCGCACGCAGCATCGACTCATGGTCTCCCCAGCCCGCCTGAGAAGGCTTGAACTGCCAGTTCGCTGCCTTGGCCATCGCGCCGGGCTCGATCACCGACGGGGCGAAGAGAGACCACCTCAGGTAGGTCGCGCGCGCGGGATCGTCCGGCAGCGGCGCGAGGCGACCGAGCGAGTACCGATCCGCGAGGTAGAGCCCGATGGCCGCCGACTCGGTCACGACGGCGTCGCCGTCGACGAGGATAGGAAGCTTGCCCATCGGGTTCAGCGAAAGGAGCTCGGCTGCCTTCTGGCCTCCCTGCATGATGTCCACGAACCGAAGCTCATACGGAATGCCGAGCTCCTCGAGCATCCAGACGACGCCCGCCGCGCGCGAGAAGGGGTGGTGATAGAGCACAACGGACATGCAGTGACCTCCCATGGATGGACGCAGTCTACGGCCTCGCGGCTCGATTGGGGTGCGAGGCTCGGCTGCCTTGCTGCGCCGGGGTCGCTTCAGCTAACTGAACGGTGCTGCTTCCGGGGACAGGCTCATGCCTACAATGCGCGTCCCCCGCATTCTCCCCAGCCACGCACTTCCCGATGGACATTCTCGTCAACGAAGAAATCAAGGCCTACATCGATCCGCTGACTCCTGAGGAGTACCGTGCGCTCGAACGAAGCATCCTGGCCGAGGGCTGCCGCGACGCCTTGGTGCTGTGGGGCCATACGCTGGTGGACGGCCACAATCGGTACGCCATCTGCCGGCAGCACGACCTGCCCTTCCAGACCGTGCAGAGCACTCGCTTCCACTCGATCGAGGATGTCCACCTGTGGATGATCGACCAGCACCTGGGCCGTCGGAGCTTGTCGGACTTCCAGCGCGGCGTGCTGGCCCTGCGCAAGCGCGAGATCGTCGCCGAGCGGGTGGCACGCACGCCACCGGAAACGGCACCCGAGGCGCCGGCTGCTGAAGCTGCCATTGCCGAAGGCGCGGCGCCCGCGCCTGCGCCCGCTGCCGAGGTGCAGGAGATCACGCGCGAGGCGCTGGCCCGGGTGGCCCGCCTAAGCAGCAACCAGGTGCTGCAGATCGAGAAGATCCGCAAGCAGGCCGCGCCCGAGGTCATGGCGGCCGTCAAGGCCGGTGAGATTTCGATCAATGCCGCGGCCACGGTGGCCAGCCTGCCCTGGGAAGAACAAGTGGCCGCGGCCACCGGCGGAAAGGATGAACTGAAGCAGGCCGCCAAGCGGGTACGCGAATCGCGCAAGAAGCCGGCCGCCGAGCCGCCGTCATCGCCGCATCAGGATGACACTGCGACCGGGGACGACGACACGATCGAATCGCTGCGAGAACGGGTGGCTGCCCTGACGGCGGAAAACACACATCTGCGCGAGCAGTTGGCGCAGCTTCATCGCGAGGGCGCAGGCGGATAAGCACTGCCCGTGGAGCAAGGTCCGCTTCCAGAAGCAGCCAGAGCGACCGTCTACGACGACGACTTCCGGCGTTTCTGCTCGATAGCGCTGGTCGTGGAGTCGGGGCGGCCGGGTATCCTGCGGCCATGCATGAACGGCTCTTCCTGCGGCTGGACGGCGACCCGCTCTACGCGCCGGAGACGACTGTCCCGGCCGGCACGATGCGAGAGTTCACAGTGCCAGCGGCGCTGCGGGGGCAGGTAGCGCACCTGATCACCTACAACGAGCGCTTCCCTGTCGGCGCGGTGGTCCGCGAACGCGTGTTGCCCGATGGTGCCGTGCGCCTCATCGTCGATTTCAGCTCCGGTGCGGCCCGGGTCGCCGGTCCGAGTACGCGAGCGGTCGTCTTGTCGATGCGTGGTCACCTGTCGGGCCTGTCCGTCACCTTGCGGCCGGGCGCGTCCCTGGCGCTTTTCCGCGTTCCGGCGCATGAACTGGCAGAGCAGGTGGTCGACTGGGACGAGCTGGTGGGCGCCGGCCATCGCGGCCTGTGCGACCGGCTGCATGGATCGGATCGCGACACCGAGCGTGCACGCATGCTCTGCGCCACCTTGCAGACCATGACGAGCGATGTCGACAGCGAGGAACGCCGCAAAGCCGATCGCGCGGCCACCTTGCTTCGCGCGGACGGTGATCTACCGTCAGTGGGCACCGTGGCTGCCTCGGTCGGCGTCGGTGAGCGCCGCCTGCAGCAGATCTTTCGCTCTCAGTTCGGGCTGTCGCCGGGCGCGTGGCGCAGGCTGGCGCGCGTGCAGCGATGCCTGCGGCTGCTGCGCCAGCGGGGCGGTGCGCGGTGGCCCGAGCTCGCCCTGACGGCCGGCTTCTACGATCAAGCGCACCTGGTCAACGAGTTTCGCGCGCTCTGCGGACTGACGCCCGGCCAGTTCCTGCAGCGTTTCGGTTCGGGTTTTTCCAAGACGGCGTAGTTGTGCGCCGGCACCATCGGCGCATGGATTCAAAAAGGACGACAGCATGCCCGAACTGAACAACTGTGTGGCCCTGGTCACTGGCGCGAGTCGCGGCGCCGGACGAGGAATAGCGATCGAACTGGGCGCGGCGGGCGCCACCGTCTACGTCACCGGACGCAGTATGCGCGGTGCCCCGGCGCAAAGCTACGCCGAGATCGAGCGCCTCTCGGGGATGAGGCAGGTCCCAGGCAGCATTGACGAGACCGCGGAAGAGGTGACGCGTGCCGGCGGCCGCGGCATTGCGGTCCGATGCGACCACACCAATGCCGACGAAGTAGCCGCCCTGTTCCGCCAGGTCGAGCAAGAGCAAGGCCGACTGGACCTCCTGGTCAACAACGCCTGGGGCGGTCATGAGAAATTTGACGGCATCTTCCAGGCCCCGTTCTGGGAACGCCCGATGGTGCTCTGGGACACCATGTTCGATCGGGGAGTCCGGAATCACCTGCTGGCCAGCCGCCTCGCCGCCCCGATGCTCGTGCGGCAGGGAAAGGGACTGATCGTCACCACCACATTCTGGGACCGCGATCGCTACATGGCAGGTAACCTGTTCTACGACCTGGCCAAGGCGTCGATGACCCGGCTCGCCTTCGGCATGGCGCAGGAACTGAAGCCGCACGGCGTGGCCTCGGTGGCCTTATCGCCGGGCTGGATGCGCACCGAGTTCGTCCTCGCCGGCCACGGGACCGACGAGGGGCACTGGCGAGAGCATCCTGCGTTGGCCGGCACCGAGTCGACGCATTACGTCGGCCGTGCCGTCGCGGCGCTCGTGGCTGATCCACGGGTCATGGACAAGACCGGCCGCGCGCTTCGCGTGGGCGACCTGGCCCTGGAGTACGGCTTCGTCGACATCGATGGCCGCCTCATCCCGCCGTTCGAGTTGGACGCCCCATGACGCGATGACCAGAGGCACATGACCGGCTTGCGGTGGTGAACAATGCCGGCCTTCGGCGCCACGGCGGCTTTGGGTCGAAGTTGCGTGACAGTCGCTCAGTTCATGGACGAGGGCTGCGCGGGCGAAAGCTGAACCGGTTCGCTGGGCACCGTCGTCGGCTGCGCTTGTGCGTTCGCGGGACGCTCGCCTGCCAGCTCCGCGTCGCTGACGATGTTGAATGCCGTCACCACTCTGTGCACTCCGCGGATACTGCGTGCGAGATTGACAGCGCGCGCCGCCTCGCGGTCCGTGACTCGACCCATCAGGTACGCCGTGCCGCGATTGACGACCACCTTGAAGGCATTGACCTGCAGGTCCTTCGCATCGACGTAGGTCGCCTTGATCATGCCGACCATCACAAGATCGTTGATTCGGGTCGACACCGCCGATGCCGGCATCACGGCGAGTTCGTTGATGGTCGACCGCACCCCTTCCACGCGGGCCACCGCCTGCTCCACGGCAGCGCGATCGGCATCCACCGGCACCTCGCCGGTAATCAGTACGACGCGGTTGTAGCTGGTGATGGTGATATGGCCACGGTCACCGATGGTTTCATGCACCCGGCTGGACGCCTTGAACTCGACGGTCTGATCTTGGGCCTGCACGCCTGGGGTGCGACGGTCGGTGTACACCACCGTGGCGCCCGTCGTGGCACCGCTGATGAGCAACTGGGCGCAGGCCGACAGCAGGAAGGCTGCCAGGGCGACCATGAGGGTCGCGCGGCGAAGGCCCACGGGTGCGGAAGTCATGTGCTCTCCTGTTCTCCCATCAATTGAACAACGTCGCGCAAGCGGCCACCGTTGCGATTGGTGAGCGTGGCACGAGGATGTCTCTTTCGTGGGCAGCTCGTATGGCGCCCGACAGCGGTCATCCCGCCGTGATTGCCTCAGCGGTGCCTCCAACCGTCCAATCGCGAGCAGTTCGGCTCGGTCGACTGCAAATGCCGCTTACGGGCGATGCCTGCTGGCCCCTGCTTCTGAAGGATCCGACCGCTCGACGACGACCTCGCTTAACTGGACGACTGGCACGATGTCGGTGTAGCGTTGAACGCACCGGATCGAGTCTGACGACACCCAGGCGGCTGGTATCGGCCAGAAGCTGACGTGAATCGAACTCCTTGCCTCAGAGGCGTCAGCCCTTTCACGCGACTTGTCTGGCTCCTGGCCAGTTGGCGCTGAGTAACGGTTCTTTTCTGGCGTTGATTCGCCTCGAGCCATTGCGAGAATGGCACGCATGAAGATCATGCAGGGCGAGTTCGAGATTGAGGCCGATCGTCACGGCAGCTATTCGATCAGGCTGAACGGGAAACTGGTGAGACGCGTGACGGCGCTGACGGATTACCCCGGAAAGCCGAGGTGGGGCAGCAAGAAGCTGGAGGCAGAGGCGATTGCCGACGCTAGGCGGGACATCGAGGTGTACGTCGGGCAGTCCGGCGGGATGCCGCCGAACCATTCCTTCGGGCATGCATAGGTTGCTTTCGAAGCGGGCTGCGCACCTGCCGAAGCGGACATTTTGACTGCACCTCTGTAAGAAGCGGGTGCAGCCAATGCTTCGGGTCGCCTCCGTGCGGCCGGACATGAAGAACCGCAGTTCTCGGCGTGCACAGATGCCGCCTACCTTGGACTTCTTGGATGCCGCGTGGCGCAATTTGTGTGCTGAGGGCCGCTTTCGGCCAGAAGCAGCCGATTGGGGCCCCGCGTTCGAGGGCCACGGCGTCGGCTGCGCGATCACGTGCTACGCGCTGGGCTTTAGTGCGCCGCCGCTCCACGCAGGCGCTCGTCTGCCCCTTCATTGCCGCTGTTGCGTCAGGACGGGCGTATCAGGACCCCGTGTCGCCGGAGATCCGGTGCGCGCACCCGATCTGAGCGTCAGCCGAACTGCACGCAGCGCATGCTGAGCGTGCCGGACTGAAAGGACGCATAGGTCGTCTTCAACGCATCCGCGCGGTCGGCCGCCCCCAGGGCATAGAGGAAGGGCCAGTAGTGGTCTGGCGTCGGGACCGCCATGCGCGCGCCGGCGTCCAGGCGCTCGTAGGCGACCAGCGCCTGGTCGTCGCGCGCTTCCAGCGCCTGCCGAAACGCGTCGTCGAAGGACTGCGCCCAAGGCGCGGTGGCGCGCGCCGCCTCCGGAGCGCCGCGCTGCGTGGCGCGCAGGTTGTGGACCACGTTGCCGCTGCCCAGGATCAGCACGCCCTGGTCGCGCAACTGCGCGAGCCGGCGCCCGAGCCCGTGGTGGAAGTCGCCCGGCTTGTCGTAGTCGATCGACAGCTGGAAGACGGGCACGTCGGCGCGCGGGAACATGTGGTGCAGCACCGTCCACGTGCCGTGGTCGAGGCCCCACTCCTCGTTCGCGCGGGCGCGCAGCGGCGCGATGGCCTCCAGCGCCTGCCGAGCCATCGCCGGGGCGCCGGGCGCCGGATAGCGCATCTCGTACAGGGCGGTCGGGAAACCTCCGAAGTCGTGGATGGTCGGCGGCTGCGGCTGCACGTCGACGAGCGTGGCACCGGGCGTCTGCCAGTGTGCGGACACCGCAAGGATTGCCGTCGGACGCGGAAGCTCTGTGCCCCAGCTGCGCAGGCGCCGCGTGAAGGCGTTGTCGGAGATGGCGTTCATGGGGCTGCCATGGCCTACGAAGATCACCGGCATGCGCGTGGGCCTGATGTCCGTGGCGGCGAGCACGGTGCTCGTTGCGGCGGAGAGCAGGGAAAGCGCAGAGCCGGCGGAAGCCAGTTTCAGGACGCTTCGGCGGGACGGGGAAGAGGATGCAAGCATTGGAGCTGAAGGAAGTCCAATGACTGAGCTTGCCTGGGCCGGGAAGTTCCCATTCAAGGCGGCGAGACGCTCTGGCGTGTGCCGAGGAGACTCCCCTTGGCTCAGGGGGGCAGACTTCCATACGCCAGCCAAGCGGCCCGCCTGCTCTGGGGCTCCAACCCGGGCTTCACTTGTCGGCACGTTCGCTCATGCCGACTGCACCGCGTGCGCCGCGATGGCGTAGGACTTCATCCGGGCGTCGTGGTCAAAGATCTGGGAAGCGATCATGAGTTCGTCCGCGCCTGTGCGTTCAACGAACGCGTGCAACGCCTGGCGCACGGTGCTGGGCGAACCGACGGCGCTGCAGGAAAGCACGTCGTCCAGCATCGCTCGCGCTTGCGCAGGCAGGCTCTCCAGGTAGCCGGGGACCGGCGGCGGCAGTTTCGACGGCCGGCCTGTTCGCAGGTTGACGAACGCCTGCTGCACTGACGTCGCCAGCATGCGCGCCTGCTCGTCGCTTTCCGCAGCAAACACGTTGAACCCCAACATCACATACGGCTGCGCCAAGTGCGCGGAAGGCTTGAATTCGGTCCGGTAGAGCGAGATCGCCTGCATCATCTGACCCGGGGCGAAGTGGGACGCGAAAGCATAAGGCAGGCCCAACATCGCCGCTAGTCGTGCGCCAAACAGGCTGGACCCCAGGATCCACACCGGGACTTTGGCGCCCTGGCCAGGAACGGCGTGCACCGCCTGGCGCGGCTCGTCCGACATGAAGTCCAGCAACTCCAGGACGTCCCGCGGGAACTCATCGGGGTGGCTTGCCAAGTCACGCCGCAGCGCCCGCGACGTCGCTTGGTCGGACCCCGGCGCACGGCCGAGCCCCAGGTCGATCCGCCCGGGATAGAGCGCCTGCAGCGTGCCGAACTGCTCCGCGATCACCAGCGGCGAATGGTTGGGAAGCATGATGCCGCCCGCGCCGACACGGATCGAACGCGTGCCCCCCGCGATGTGCCCGATCAGCACCGCCGTCGCGGCACTGGCGATGCCCGGCATGCCGTGGTGCTCAGCCAGCCAGAAGCGACGGTAGCCGAGTCGCTCGGCATGCTGCGCGAGGTCGAGCGAGTGGCGGAATGAGGTCGACGCGTCACCACCCTCGGTGATGGGGGCAAGGTCGAGGACGGAAAGTGCAACGGGCATGTTGGTTCGGTCGAGAGGGCCGCCAGGCGCGAGCGGATTCGCGGGCTGTCGCGCCATGAGCGCGCGAAGTGGTGGGTTCCTCGGCGCCCTGCCAACCCGGATCTGGCGAGGTATGCCAGCCACTATAGGTCATTGGCGCACTGGAATCACGATCTTGCCGGCTTGCAGCGGGGCGGAATGGGGATGTCTGGCCAGGACCGACAGCGAATGAGCAACCGCGGCCAACCGGAGCAGGTGACGGCGATCGCCCATCTTCGGCTTTGTGCAGGCCTCATGCCGCGGGCCTCGCGTGCCGCACGGCGTGCCGCAGCAGCGACCACAGCATGCTGCCTGTGAGCATCCCCAGCACGTAGAACAGGATGGCCACCAGCGCCAGCCGCAGGGTCAGGTGCAGCGAAAGAAAGCTCACCGTCACCGATTCGAGGTTCTGCCCCATGAAGATCACGACCGCGACGGTGAGGAGCACGATGAGCGCGATGGACAGGTAACGCATCACTTTCGGCCCCCTGTGAAAATCGGGTCAGCTTTCAATTTCGCCCTGAGGAATGCGCTTGTCAACACATGAGTCATTGTTGGGGTGCTCAACGCCCGGCCGCGCAGACTCCTCAGTGGCGTCCTGGAGAGCTACAGTTCACATCCCCCGATGAGCAGCCCAATGCCCCACCTTGATCCCCTCCCGCCCGGCGACGCACAGCGCCTGGCCAAGATCGTCGCCGCGCTGGTGCCCTGCTCGCGCCGCGAGGCGGAGCAGTACATCGCCGAAGGGTGGGTGCGCGTCGACGGGCAGCGTGTCGACGAGCCGCAGGTGCGCGTCACCGCGGGCCAGCGCGTCGAAGTCGATCCCAAGGCGCGCTTGCAGCCCGCAGTATCTGCCACGTTCCTGCTCCACAAGCCGGCGGACATGGAGATGGAAGCCGCGCGGCATCTGCTGGTGGAGGCCGGTCATTGGAGCGGGGACGCCTCGGGCATCCGCCGCAGCAAGGCCCACCAGATCGGTCTGAAGACGCTGCTGCCGCTGCCGACGCACGCGAGCGGCCTGTGCATCTTCAGTCAGGACTTTCGCGTCGTGCGCAAGCTCACCGAAGACGCCGCGTTCGTCGAGCAGGAACTTGTCGCCGACGTCACGGGCGCGATGGCGCCCAACGGCCTGGCGCGGCTTGGCCATGGCCTGGTTCGGGACGGGCGGCCACTGCCGCCGGCGCGTGTGAGCTGGCAGAGCGAAGCACGCCTGCGCTTCGCCGTGAAAGGCATCGCACCAGAATCCATCGCGTGGATGTGCGCCCAGGTCGGCCTCGAACTCTCCGCGCTGCGACGCATCCGGATCGGGCGCGTCCCGATGGCGGGCCTGCCGCCGGGGCAATGGCGTTATCTGCCGGCGGGCGAGCGTTTCTGACCGCGAATGCGAGGGGAGTGAGCCGGCTGCGTCAAGGCGAACGGTGCAGTCGCGGCGCTGAGAGCGCCTGGATGCTGTCGGCCACCGCCAGATCGACGTCTTTCCAGCGACCCGCCAGCTGAGCCGAAGCGAGCGCCTTCTCCAGCGCCCGCAGTTCACGCACGCTGGGCGCGACCTTGATCTGGGCAATGGCGGCGGCGGGATTGCCGGCGCGCAGCAGCGCGATCACTTTGTCGTGCCAGGGAGTGGATCGATTCAAGAGGGTTCCTTGCAGGGAGGACACCATTGTCCGCCATGGACCGCTGCCTCGTGCTCGTCACGGCCCGTGCCTGTCCGGATGCCGGCTCTGCAACGCGCGTGCGGTGAGAATGGGCGCTGCCCTGCGCGAGGTTCCTTCCATGACATCCAGCGTCGATACCGCGTTCACTGGGTCGGTGGCCCAGTTCTACGAGCGCTACATGGTGCCGCTCATCTTCGAGCCGTATGCCGTTGATCTGGCCAGGCGCGTGGCGCAGGCGGCGCCGGCTCGCGTGCTGGAACTGGCCGCAGGCACCGGCGTGGTCACGCGGCAACTCGCGGTGATGCTCGACACCTCGGCCGACATCGTCGCCACCGACCTCAACCCGGCGATGATCGAGGAGGCCGCACGGATCGGCACAGCACGGCCGGTGGCATGGCGTCAGGTCGACGCGATGCAGCTGCCGTTCGAGAGTGCCTCGTTCGACGCAGTCGTCTGCCAGTTCGGCGTGATGTTCCTGCCCGACAAGCCGCGGGCGTTCGCCGAAGCGCGCCGCGTGCTGCGCCCGGGCGGCCTGTTCGCCTTCAATGCGTGGGGGCCGATTGCCACCAACGAGTTCGCCGATGCCGTGACGGACGCGCTCGCCACGGTATTTCCCCAGGACCCGCCGCGGTTCATGGCACGCACCCCGCACGGCTACCACGACGCTGCTGCGATCGCGCAGGACCTGGCGGCAGCAGGTTTCGTCCGTCCTGCGGCGATCGAGACCGTGGCGTTCGCCAGCCGCGCGGCGGCACCGCGTATCGCGGCGCTGGCCTATTGCGAAGGCACCCCGCTGCGCGGCGAGATCGAAGCCCGCGATCCGAACGGCCTGGAACGCGCCACCCGCGCCGCCGAAGCGGAGCTGGCACGCCGCTTTGGTGACGGGCCGATCGAAGGCCGTATCGAAGCGCTCGTGGTGACCGTCAGCGCATAGCGGGCCATCTCGCATGTGGGGATCGGCCGGATGTGAAATGGGCCGCGATTTTCACCGCGGCCCATGCCATTCACCTGCACTGACGCGGGTTACGTCGGATTCACGCAGCTGAAGTTATCGGCCGATTCCACGCTGCCCGTGCCCTTGTATTTGACGACCTGGGGATAGGGGCACAACGGGCGGCTGCGGTCCGCCGTCCAGCTCGACGGCACGTCGGCGTTGACGCCACCCGCATTGCCCGGGCCGCGCGCGTTGGCCCGCACGCTGTCGGGGGCCACGCCCTTCTCCACCCAGTTCACCAGCGGCGTGAGCATGTCGAACTGGTCGGTGGCGGGACCGCCGGCGCAGTGGTTCATGCCGGCAATGCGGTAGTACCGGGCGAAGTTGCTGGCGCTGCCGCCGCTTTGCGTGCCGAGCTGCTCGTACCAGTTCTGCGTGTCGTCGCTGGAGAAGATCGGGTCGGCCGTGCCGTGATAGACCATCATCTTGGCACCGCGGTTCTTCAGCGTGTTCAGGTTGCTGGCGTTGGGCGGCGTCATGAAGGACATGGCGCTTTCCGTGTAGGTCGCGTTCGTCGCGTTGACCTTGGCGAGCATGGTGTCCACATTGCCGGTGAGCGTGAAGTTCGGGCCGTTGAAGGTCGCCGGATCCTCCGGCGGCACCTGCCAGATGATGCCGACGGCGCCCGAGTCCAGGTTCAGCGAGTTGCTGAACTTCCATGCAGCCCAGCCGTTCGTATCGAGGCCCGCGTCCCAGGGGAAGCTGGAATAGATCTTCGCGCCGGTGCTGGTGGTGGCGCCGGCGAAGAGCTGCGCGATGCTGGTCTTCTGCGCGGCACTCAGGCAGGTCCCGTCGCGCGCGCCGGCGCAGGTGGGCACATCGCGGTCCAGGTTGAAGGCCGCCTGGCAGGCCTTGCCGTCCTGCACCAGGCCGTCGGCCACGCCGTCCAGCGCATCGCACTTGGCGAGCACGGCCTGCGAAACCAGCGCGCGCTCGGCCTGTGTGAAGCCGGTGCCCAGGTTGCCGGGCGTGGTGGCCAGGCTGTTGTAGGTCTGCGCTCCCTTGATGTTGGCGATGGCGGCCAGCGGCAGCCGAAAGCCCGGGTCGCCCACGAGGAAGCCGTCGTACTGATCGGCGTAGCGCGCCGCGGCCACCATGGTGTGGCGGCCGCCGTTGGAGCAGCCACCGATGTACGAGCGGTCCGGCCCCTTGCCGTAGGCGGTGTTGATCACGCTCTTGGCCATCGGCGTCAGCTTGCCCACGGCCTGGTAGCCGTAGTCGAGGCGGGCCTGCGGGTCGATGCCGAAGAAGGGGCCGAGGGAGCCGGCATGGCCGGCGTCGGAGCTGATCACCGCGAAGCCCATCTTCAGCGCATTGGTGAGCCCGCCGCCGCCG
>Ga0306924_10004904_pt1 | contig 13132 bp, 15 predicted proteins | sample sta12Can44000111_FD_203756 | JGI IMG/M metagenome (GOLD analysis project Ga0306924, IMG submission 203756) | Lab enrichment of tropical soil microbial communities from Luquillo Experimental Forest, Puerto Rico - statanox.12C.anox.44.000.111 (v2)... | ecosystem: Environmental > Terrestrial >... | reverse complement strand
ATCGGCGCGCGCTGGGAGCTGTGGTCGCATTGCGCCAGCAGCTCCGCCGGCGTCGAGCTCGTCGGCCACGAGATCATCGTGCTCGGCATGTCGGGCGCGTGGTCGGGGCCGCTCGCCATCGATCACGCGGTGATGGCCGATGCAATCGACATCGAGCCGGTGCGGGCTGCGCTCGCCCGACTCGGCCTCGCCGCACCCGGCCAGCTCGCCTCGGAGCAGCGCAGTCGCCTCGTGGTCATGCTGGCCAAGGCGGAGGCGAGCCACAATGGCCTCCTGCGCGGGCATCGTCATTGCATGCTGGATGATTCCGATATCGCGTCTACACGCCATGCCCGCGCGTTCGTCGCCGGCGCGCTGGCGGGCCTGATCGGCCACGCCGAGATCTACGTCTCCGGCGGCGCCGAGCATCAGGGCCCCGACGGCGGCGGACCGGTGGCCGTAATCGTGGATCGGGAGCATTCCCAATCGCCATCAACGCCGCTTGGGAAACCAGATGACTAAGCACGCGCCAGTCGAAACGACTCCGTCAGGAGAGCGATATTGATTTCACAGCTTCTACGGCGACGGACACCGCCTGCTCGCGTTCACGCTCGCGCTCGCGGTAGTACTCAAGCACAAAGAGCCGAATGGTTGACGACAGATTTGCGAACTGGCGATTTCGATCGATGCTCGCGATCAACCGGTTCACGCCCATGTCGCGTTCGTGAGCGATCTCGTGCAAGCCCTTCCAGAACGCTTCTTCGACGCTTACGCTCGTTTTGTGCCCATCAATGACGATTGAGCGCTTAACGACCAAAGACTTCATAGCCCACCCCCGTATCCCATCAGGACGAGCGGGTATCTTCATACACCCGATGCTGCAGCGAGGGTCATGCTCATCTTGTAGTGAGGGTATGCGCTGTGATGGGTGAGGTGGTATTGAAGGACCGATTACTGAACGTTGGCGGTATTATAACACGGAGAGCAAAGTTCCGCGCGCCGACTGGACGCCAGCGCGCGACCGAGCCGCGCGAGACAGAGCGGCATAGGGGCATCCCTTGCCCGATTGGGGTCCTCTGTTTTCCTGCCGACGGAAGACCGATCTCTATGCGAAATGAATCCACTCTATTACGGGGGTTGGTCAATTGAGCGCCGCACAGAGCCAAAACAGGTGCTTCAGTCTCCATTGGACGATTTTACTGAGTCGGCCAGCCTCCGCTTTAGGCTGCGCAGTTCCTCAAAGCGCTTGGTGACATCGCGCATAATTGCAGCCATGCCGATCATTGCCCCGGACTCATCCGTTAGTGGCGTAATGGTAAATTCGACCGAGATGGTCGTTCCATTTTTGTGGAGTGCCGGCACCGATAGCAAATCGCCCTCGCCGTAACGACTTTTCCCACTCTCTATTGTTCGTCGATATCCATCCCAATGACGCTGCTGCAACCGCTGGGGAATAATTAAATTGAGCGAACGGCCGATCGCATCATCGCGAACATAGCCAAAGATTCGTTCTGCGCCGGGGTTCCAAAAACGAATAATGCCATCGCGGTCGGCTGCAATGATCGCATCCGATCTTGTGAGCAGCAGCGACGCAGCCAGCAAATTGGAAAAACTCACGAGCGGGCTCCTGAGCCGAATGAATTATCATGTCAGGCATTCAATGGGGAAGACGCCTTGATACAGCGGCCTTACGTAGAGTGGCATCCAAACATCTATCTTGGCCCCGCGGCCGCGGCGCAATAACGTTGCGGGCATGGGTTTTGATTTCGTCCTGCGCAACGCACGCATTGCAGGTCGCGCCGAGCCGCTGGATATCGCGATCGCCAGCGGCCGCATCGGCGCAATCGAGCCCAATCTCACTGGTGAGGCGCCCGAGCAGCAGCTTGAGGGCCGCCTTGTGCTCGCGGGCTTTGTCGAGACGCACATCCATCTCGACAAGTCGGTCATTCTGGAGCGTTGCCGATGTGAGCAGGGCACACTGAAGGAAGCGATCGCCGAGGTGGCGGCTGCCAAGTGCGCGTTCACCGAGGAGGACATCTACGCGCGCGGGCGCCGCACACTGGAGAAGGCAATCCGGCACGGCACCATGCGCATGCGCACGCATGTTGAGGTCGACCCGCGCATCGGGCTGAAGGGATTCAATGCCATTTCACGCCTCAAGCGCGATTACGCCTGGGCGATCGACCTCGAGATCTGCGTTTTCCCGCAGGAGGGTCTGCTCAACGATCCGGGCACCGAGGAGCTCCTGGTCGCCACCTGTGAAGCGGGGGCCGACCTGATCGGCGGCTGCCCCTATACGGATAGCGACCCGCACGGCCACATCGCGCGCATCTTCGCGCTTGCTCGCCAGTTCGACCTCGACATCGACTTTCACCTTGACTTCGATCTCGACGCCTCCTCGATGGACCTCGACGAGGTCTGCCGGCAAGCCGTGGCGCATGGCTATGGCGGCCGCGTCGCGGTCGGCCATGTCACCAAGCTTTCGGCGCTGGCGCCTGAGCGCCTCGACGAGGTGGCGCAACGCCTTGCCGATGCCGGTGTCGCGGTCACGGTGCTGCCGGCAACCGACCTGTTCCTCATGGGCCGCGAGCATGCGCATAGCGTTCCGCGCGGGGTTGCGCCGGCGCACCGCCTGCGCGGTCACGGCGTGACCTGCTCGCTTGCCACCAACAACGTGCTCAACCCGTTCACGCCGTTCGGCGACTGCTCGCTCCTGCGCATGGCAAACCTCTATGCTCACATCGCGCAGACCGGCCGGCCGGGCGAGCTTGCCGCCTGCCTGGACATGATCACCACGCAGGCCGCGAAGCTGATGAACCTGAAAGATTACGGCATCGCGATCGGCAACCCCGCTGACCTCGTCGTGCTCGATTGCAGCGATCCGGGCACCGCGGTGGCGGAGCTCGCCCCTGCCCTCATCGGCTACAAGCGCGGACGCCGCAGCTTCGCCCGGCCGATCCCGATGCTCTATCCGCCGTGCTGACTACCGCAGCGACACAGAACCCGGTTTGGGCGCGGGAGGCTTGTCGGGACTGCGGCGCGCATCGAGCGCCGAATGCGCATCGACCTCGGCCAGCGCGCGCGACGGATCGATGAGGCCCCAGCCGAACTGATCGTCGCGCCCGTTCGGATCGAGGCGCTTGGCGCTTGACGTCAGAATCTCATGCACAGTCTCGGGGTCGAGCGCAGGATTGCGCTCGATCATCAAGGCCGCGACCCCGCTCACATGGGCGGCCGCGACCGAGGTGCCGGTCGTCACCTGATACCCGGCATTGGGGGCGGGCTCAAGAATGTCAACGCCGGGCGCGGCGACCGCGATGTGCGGGCCCTGGCTCGCGCCCGGGAACAGCTTGTCGTTCTGATCGACCGCGGTCACCGCGATGACATGCGGATCGGCGGCGGGATAGAGCGGCGGCGATTTCGGTCCCAGATTGCCGGCGGCCGCGATCAGCACCACGCCCTTGTCGTGCGCCTTCTTCATGGCGAGCTGGAGCATGGGATCGTACGGCCCGGCAAAGCTCATATTGATGACGCGGGCACCCTTGCTGATCGCCCATTCAAGCCCGGCCAGAATGTGCTGCGTGGTCGCCTGGGGTGACTCGGTGGCCTCCGGGCTGAACGCGTGCACGGCAAGTATGCGCGCGGCCGGCGCGATCCCCGTGAGCTGGCGGTGTGCCACGATCGCGCCGGTCATGCCGGTGCCGTGCGAATGCGGCTTGTCGGGCCGGCCGACGGCATCGAAACGCTCGACCAGCGCGCCGGCGAGGTCGGGATGATAGGTGTCGATCTCGGAGTCGATGACGGCAACCAGCACGTTGCTGCCGGTAGCAATGCGGTGGACCTCGCCGAGGTGGAGCTTGCTCAGGACATACTGGCCGGGATCGCCGCTGCGCGTGCGCGCCGCCAGCCTCGGGTCCTGCTGGAGCTTGTACACATAATTGGGTTGCGCGACGCCGATCTTCTCCGCCTCGAGCGCGCGCACCGCATCGGCAACCCCTTTCCCGTCCGCAACGCGGAAGCGATACATGGTGCCGCCGGTCAGCCCGACATTGTGCGTATCGACCGTGGCGAGCCCGAGCCGCTGCGCGACGTTGTCGACCGTCTGCCGCGGCACATTGGCCGGGACGTGAAACACCATCTCGTTCGACACGAAGCGCGTTTCGCCCGCGGGCGGCACGCCGGTGAAGCCGCGCTCGCCCGGCATCGGCCGGGCCGGCAGGCGGCTGCGGGCCGCCAGGATGGCGGCGTGATGCTCGGCGCGGTGCCGCTCAAATTCCTGGCGCGACGCTGGCGATGCGAAGGGATGGTGCGGCCCTCCGGCGGCCGCAAATCGATTTGGCGCCGGCGCGTTGGGGTGGACCGCCTCCGGCCCTCTCGGGCGCGCGGCGGCTCTGAAGCTCGGCGCCCGGTGGGGCGCAGCCGGGCGTGTGACCGCTGCAGCCCTGGGCTTGCGCGGCGCTGTCGGCCGATCGCGCGCCACCGCGTCGCCGGCGAGAGCAAACGCAATCGCCAAGGCGGTGAGGACCGACAAAGCCCGCACCCCGAAGGAGTGCGTCCCTTGCGATGGATTTCTCATGCCCCAGCCCCTGAAGCGTCGCCCAGACCCGGCAGGCTCGCTCACCATTGTGTCGGAGTGTTGGACATCCTGCGGCAATCCGCGTGGCAGCGCAGCTTGCGTTGCGGCCGAGGTCCCGGACACATCCCCGACACCCATATACCGCGCATCCACATGGGGCTCGCCGGCATCGGCCAGAATCGCAGAGCAGATCGCGGCAACCATGACCGCGAATGCATGTCACCGGCGGGAATATCTGCCGTCTCCGGATGACCATTTGCCCCAATCCTGTTCGGTCTCTCGCTTCACGGCCGGCGCGTTCGGGTTCTTTCTGTTGATCCAATGCGGCGACCTGCCGGAACTATAGAAAGAATGTTCATGAAAAAACGGAAAAGAGTGATGGCCATCATATTGCGTGGGCCGAAAATCCCTAGGGTGGCCTCACCCAAGGCACCCCGCCTAGGGATAAAGGAAGGTTGCCATGCCGATGAACCGCATTTTCTTTCTAGCCTGTGCCACGGTCATTGCCGCGGCAAGCTCTGTGCCTGCTTATGCCCGGTCCTGCTCCGACCTGGATTCTCCCAGCGAGAGAAGGGCCTGTTATGTCAGGAGCGCCATATACCGTGCCGAAGCTGCTGCTTCCGAGGCGAAGGAGAAGTATGATTCTCCCAAGCCGACGGTAAAGACGAAGCCGACCTGTGGTCTGACAAAGGAATACGTCGACGGCACCGTGAAATTCCGGGACACCTGTACCGGCGAATGGGCACAGCGGGCCATTCCCTGAGAGGAAACGGGATAAGGGGCGACGCTTCTTAACGCGAACGAAGCTTTAGCCCCGCTCCTGCACGACGAGCCGGCTGCGCTGCTCGGGGCGGAGATTGAACGTCCACACGGCCGCAGGTCGGCTGCCGCTCCGCTTAGCTGTCAAACTTGTGCCCGAATGAATGCAGGTTCCTGCATCGTTCCGCACCATGGTCGACTGGTGATCGATCCGGCACAGCGTCAAATGGTCTATTTTGCGGGCATATCCTGGTGCTGCCGGTAAGGATTGAACTTACGACCTCCCCCTTACCAAGGGGGTGCTCTACCACTGAGCTACGGCAGCAAGGAGGCGCGGATGCTTCGAGCAAATGCGGCCCGAGTGCGGCGCGATGCTTGCCATAGGGGCGCATGGCAGGCAAGCACGGCCGCCATGCCGTGATGCCCTTTCGCCCCTCGCAACAATCCATCGACAGGTTCGTTGTCATGAGCGATCGACCAAGAAAGAGCGCAGAGAAGATGAGCAAGAATGAGCGGCTCTCCCGCGCGTTGCGCGAAAACCTCAAGCGCCGCAAGGCGCAGGTCAAAGGCCGCGCAGCGGCGCAGGCGCAACCATCCGCGTCTCACGATTCCGCCGGAATTGCCGACGATAAGCAGGACGGGTGAAGGGCAAACGGGGGCAGCGCATGGACCGCATCCGCATCACGGGCGGCGAACGGCTCAACGGCACGATTCCGATCTCGGGCGCCAAGAACGCCACGCTGCCGTTGATGATCGCGAGCCTGCTCACCGACGAGCCGCTCATCCTCGACAACGTTCCGCGGCTCGCCGATGTCGCGCTCCTTCAGCGCATCCTGGGCAATCACGGCGTCGATATCACGGTCAACGGCAAACGGTCGGGCGAGACCCAGTACGACGGGCAGACCCTGCACATCTCGGCTGCCAACATCGTCGATACCACCGCCCCCTACGAGCTGGTCTCGCGCATGCGCGCGAGCTTCTGGGTAATCGCGCCGTTGGTGGCGCGCATGGGCGAGGCAAAGGTTTCGATGCCCGGCGGCTGCGCAATCGGCACGCGGCCGGTCGATCTCCTGATCATGGCGCTCGAATCTCTGGGTGTCGCAATCGAGATCGACCGCGGCTACGTCATCGCGCGCGCCCCGAACGGTCTGCGCGGCGGCGTCGTTACCTTCCCCAAGATCACCGTCGGCGGCACTCATACCGCCTTGATGGCAGCTTCGCTCGCGCACGGCACCAGCGTGATCGAGAATGCCGCCCGCGAGCCCGAGATTGCCGACGTCGCCGATTGCCTCAACAAGATGGGGGCGCGCATCAGCGGCGCGGGCACCTCGCGCATCCTCGTCGAGGGAGCGCCCAGCCTCAAGGGCGCGCGCCATCGGGTGCTGCCGGACCGGATCGAGACCGGCACCTATGCCATGGCGGTCGCCATGACCGGCGGCGATGTCCTCCTTGAGAACGCGCGGGCGGAGCTGCTGCAGGCGGCTTTCGACGTGCTGGTCAAGGCCGGCGCCGAGATCACGGCGACCAATGCGGGCGTGCGCGTCAAGCGCAATGGCGCCGGCATCGCGCCGGTCGAGGTGACGACGGCCCCCTTCCCCGGCTTCCCGACCGACCTGCAGGCGCAGCTCATGGCGCTCATGACCCGCGCAAAGGGTATTTCGCGGATCACCGAGACCATCTTCGAGAACCGCTTCATGCACGTGCAGGAGCTGGTGCGGCTCGGCGCGCGTATCCAGCTCGACGGCGAATGCGCCACCATCGAGGGCGTAGAAGTGCTCAAGGGCGCCCCCGTGATGGCGACCGATCTGCGCGCCTCGGTATCGCTGGTCATCGCTGCCCTGGCGGCCGAGGGAGAGACCATGGTGAACCGCGTCTACCACCTCGACCGCGGCTTTGAGCGGCTGGAGGACAAGCTCGCTGCATGCGGGGCCGCCATCGAGCGGGTGAGCGGGTAACCCCCCGTCGCATGCGCGGGCGGAATTCGTGCACGCGCCAGCGCTTGCGCGCGCAACGGTGCCTTCCTAACTACCTCCTGCGTTGCTGCGCTCCGCCGCATGTCGCGTGCAGGGGATGCGCGTTGAAATCGCGCCCTTCCCTGCCCTTCCTGCGGGCTTGGGGCGCGGGTCCGGGCGGAGAAAGGTGCGGGCCAGGCCCCGGGAAACGACGCGGGAAAGGATGGCAGGGAGAGCGCGCATGGAGCCGATGAAGTTCGTCGCCCTCGACCGAGACGACATCGAGGTCGTTTCCACCCATTTGCAGGATGCCCTGGTCAAGGTTGCCGATATCGTATGGCGCCCGCAGGAGAGGCGCCTTGTCGTCTCGCTGCGCCGATTCGACTGGGTCTCCGCCGAGGCGCCCAACCCCGAGCTGCGGCGCTGCCAGTCGGCGCTTCGGTTCGAGCGAGTCAACAGCTGCAAGTGCCGCTGCGTCAATCCGACCGGCAAGGACGCCCTCCTCAACCTGCTGGCGGTCGAGTTCAAGGAGACCGATTGCCCCGCCGGCGTGGTGACCCTGACATTCTCGGGCGGCGGCGTGCTGCGGCTCGAAGTGGAGTGCCTGGAGGCGGAGCTGGTCGATCTCGGCCCTTCCTGGCCGGCCACCGAGCGGCCGGTGCACGTGGAGGATGCCCCCGCGCTGCGGGGTTGACGACCTCTTTCTGCAACGCCATTGAGCGGTGATCCGGCCCCCGGACGGTCCGGTGGGAGGGGCCATGCCGATCCGCCTCGACAGCCGCGCCGCGGATTTCGCCGCCTCCTTTCGCGCCTTCCTCGCCACCAAGCGCGAGACCGCAGGCGATATCGAGACCGCCGTGCGGTCGATCATCGCGGAAGTGGCCGCGCGCGGCGACGAGGCGCTCATCGAGCTCAGCCATCGCTTCGACCGCGTCGACCTCCGTCGGCTCGGGCTCAAGGTCGGCAGCGACGAGATCGAGATTGCGTATGCGGCATGCGACCGCAAGGCGCTCGATGCCCTTGCCTTGGCCCGCGACCGCATCGAGGCCTGGCATCGAAGACAACTGCCGGCAGAGGACCGCTTCATCGATGCGCTGGGGGTCGAGCTCGGGTCGCGCTGGACGGCGATCGAGGCGGTCGGCCTCTATGTCCCCGGCGGCACCGCCGCCTATCCCTCCTCGGTGCTGATGAACGCGGTGCCGGCAAAGGTTGCCGGCGTACCGCGACTGGTGATGGTGGTGCCGGCACCCGAAGGCAGGCTTGCGCCGCTCGTTCTCGCGGCGGCGAAGCTTTCCGGCATTGACGAGATTTATCGCGTCGGCGGCGCGCAGGCGATTGCCGCGCTTGCCTACGGCACGGCGACCATCGCGCCGGTCGCCAAGATCGTGGGGCCGGGCAATGCCTATGTGGCTGCCGCCAAGCGGCTCGTCTTCGGCAAGGTCGGCATCGACATGATCGCGGGCCCCTCGGAGGTGTTGATCATCGCCGATGCCACCGGCCACCCGGACTGGATTGCCGGCGACCTCATCGCACAGGCTGAGCATGATGTGAGCGCGCAAGCGATCCTGATCACCGATGATGCGGCGCTCGCGGATGCGGTCGAAGCCGCGGTTGCTGCGCAGCTGGCGGCGCTGCCGCGCAGCGCCACCGCCGGCGCCTCGTGGCGCGATTTCGGCGCCATCATCCTCGTCGGCGCGCTGGCCGACGCCGTACCGCTGGTCGATGCGATTGCCCCCGAGCATGTGGAGATTGCCGCCGCCGACGCCGAGGGCCTCGCCTCGCGCATCCGCAACGCGGGCGCGATATTTCTCGGGCCGCATACGCCCGAGGCGATCGGCGACTATGTCGGCGGGTCGAACCATGTCCTGCCCACTGCGCGCTCGGCGCGCTTCTCCTCGGGATTAGGCGTCCTCGATTTCATGAAGCGCACCTCGATCCTCAAATGCGGCCCTGATCAGTTGCGCGCGCTGGCGCCCGCCGCCATTGCGCTCGGCGAGGCCGAGGGGCTCGACGGCCACGCCCGCTCGGTGGCGATGCGCATCAATCGCTGAGCATGCGGGCGCCGCCGCGATGACCCGGGAACGCCCGCCCAAGAAAAGCAGCAACCGCCTGGTCGCGGTCACCCTCGACGAGAACTCGATCAGCCGCGCCAGCCGCGATGTCGAGCACGAGCGCGCGGTGGCGATCTACGACCTGCTCGAGGAAAACAGCTTCACACCCGACGGGGACGCGGAGGGACCATTCGCGCTGCACCTGAGCATTACGGGCAGCCGCCTCGTGTTTGATATCCGTCGCGCGGACGGCACGCCGGTGATCGCGCATCTGTTGTCGCTGACCCCGCTGCGGCGGATCGTGAAGGATTACTACACCGTCTGCGACAGCTATTACGCCGCCATTCGCACCGCGACGCCCGACCGCATCGAGGCGCTCGACATGGGCCGGCGCGGGCTCCACGACGAGGGCTCGCAGATCCTCATGGAGCGGCTCAAGCGCAAGGTGAGCGTCGATTTCGACACGGCGCGCCGGCTGTTCACGCTGATCTGCGTGCTGCATTGGAAGGGATGAAGGAAGGCGCAGGGCTGCGTCCGCAGGCGGTGCTGTTCGCCTGTGGGCTCAATGCGGTGCGCTCGCCCATGGCGGCGGCCTTGCTGCGTCAGATGCTCGGCGGCGCGCTCTATGTCGGCTCGGCTGGCGTGCGCAAGGGCGAGCTCGATCCCTTTGCCAGCGCGGTGATGGACGAGATCGGCATCGACATCAACAGTCACGGACCGATCACCTTCGAGGAGCTCGAGGACCTGGAGGGGCTCAATTTCGATCTGATCGTCACGCTGTCTCCCGAAGCGCATCACCGGGCGCTCGAGCTCACGCGCACGTTGGCGGTTGAGGTCGAGTATTGGCCGACCCCCGATCCGACCCTGGTCGAGGGCAGCCGTGACCAGCGGCTGGCGGCCTACCGCGCGGTGCGCGACGCGCTGGTGCAGAAGATTCGCGAGCGATTCGTCACCCGCGCGAGCATCAACGAATGAGCACGGGCGGTGGAAACGAGCATGCCTGGCAGTTGAGAAACTGCATGCCTTCCGGTAGCTTGCGCGCCGATTTGCCCCGATAGTGCACCCGAATGGCAAAAGAAGAGCTGCTGGAATTTCCCGGTGTCGTGACGGAGCTGCTCCCGAACGCTACTTTCCGGGTGAAGCTCGAGAACCAGCATGAGATCATTGCCCACACCGCCGGCCGCATGCGCAAGAACCGCATCCGCGTGCTCGCCGGCGACAAGGTGCTGGTCGAGATGACGCCCTATGATCTTACCAAGGGCCGCATCACCTACCGATTCAAATGATCCCCTGAGATGATCGGTCGCCCCAAGCTCGTGCTCGCGTCCGGCTCGCCCCGCCGCGTCACGCTGATCAACCAGGCCGGCATCGAGCCCGATGCGCTGCGCCCGACCAATGTGGACGAGACCCCCAAGCGCGGCGAGCTGCCGCGCGCCTGCGCCAACCGGCTGGCGCGCGCGAAAGCGGAAGCCGCGCTCGAGCTGGTGCGCGAGGATGAGGATCTCGCAGGTGCCTATATCGTCGCCGCTGATACGGTGGTGGCGGTGGGCCGGCGCATCCTGCCCAAGGCCGAGCTCCTGGACGAGGCGGCGCAGTGCCTGCGCCTGCTTTCCGGGCGCAACCATCGCGTCCATACCGGCGTGTGCCTGGTGACACCGAATCACGCCTATCGCCAGCGGCTCGTGGAGACGCGCGTGCGCTTCAAGCGGCTCTCCGAGGAGGATATCGAGGCCTACCTGGCATCGGGCGAATGGCGCGGCAAGGCGGGCGGCTACGCGGCGCAGGGCATTGCCGGGGGCTTCATTGTCAAGATCGTCGGCTCCTACAGCAATGTCGTGGGACTGCCGCTCTATGAAGTGACCACGCTGCTCGCAGGCGAGGGCTACCCCATCCGCTTCGGCTGGCTGAGCGCCGTTTGATGCAGCGCCTGCGCGCTCCCATATGCACACCATGACCGAGAGCAGTAGCGCCCGCGCCGAGCGCTGCCCGATCTGCCGGGCACCGGCCATGGAAAAATTTGCGCCGTTCTGCAGCCGGCGTTGCGCCGACATCGACCTGCATCGCTGGCTGGGCGGCGTCTATGCCATCCCGGTGACCAAGGATACGGACGAGGACGGGACGCGGGAGGAGGACGAGTCGTAGATCAGAGCGCGTTTCGGTGAAGTTGATGCACAAACCCGCCACGCGCTCAGTCGGGCTCCCTCTCCCCGTTCTTCTTAGAGCGGGGAGAGGGTGGGGGTGAGGGCACGCTGATGCCCGCGCGAAAGCCCCTCACCCCAACCCCTCTCCCCGTAAGAACGAGGAGAGGGAGCAAAATGCGCCTGTCGCAACGCTGATTACATCTCAGCGGAGCGCGCGCTGTATGGACACCCGTAAAGGGAGCCTCTATAACGCCGCCCGCGCACGACGCCCGTCCGCGGCTCGCTGCCCAGGTAGCTCAGTTGGTAGAGCACTGCACTGAAAATGCAGGTGTCGGTGGTTCGATTCCGCCCCTGGGCACCATCAACCGAAACTTGATTTTGATTCCGCTTAGGTTTCTTCTGGCAAAGTCCCACGGGAAACGGAATCGAACCCTTTTACTTCCTGTCACGAATCCGCCGATGTGCGGTCCATCTCCCTTGCGGTGGCTAAAGCAGAGCTTACGGAGAGGCAATGAAAAAGCCCTCGTGAGCAGGCTGGGAGAATAAATGAACCTCGCTGACGTGGTGCCCGATGGAGACGTGCTGGTCGCGCTGGAACCTGAACAACTTGGGCTGCGCATACTTCAAGTGCTCGCAACGTGGAGCCCGCACATCAGGCAAATAAGGCTGGGTCTGTTTCTGAGCGGCGCGCTGACCGGCTATTCACGCTATCCCCGGCCCGACCAAATCGGACAGGCAATAAAAGAGGCGTGGGCGTGGCTTGAAGGACAAGGGCTGCTTCTGCAAGACCCCCGCTACATGCAGGGAGATATGCGCGTTCTTAGTAGAAAAGCCCGACGCCTAGCCAAGGAGAGTCGAATGCGCGCCGTGCACTAACCCGTCAAAAGCGCCGCGTGCCATTTGCTTGTTGATTATCGAGAGAAACTTTGTCGTCTTTCGAACTGATTGTGCAGAGGGACCGAATAGGTGTCTACCAGTTCACGCGGTTTATGAGTCCAGCGTTATTGACCCGACGCGCGCCGCGCCGCCGATGAGTGTGACGAACTCGCGGTGACTGCTCACTCAATCACCTCGTCGGCGCGGCCGAGCAGAGAAATCGGCACAGTAAGTCCGAGCGTCTTAGCGGTTTTGAGGTTGAGTATCAGCTCGACTTTCGTCGACTGCTGCACCGGCAGATCAGCAGGCTTCTCGCCCTTGAGAATACGGCCCGTATAGACGCCGGCCAGGCGATAGAGGTCGGCGAGATTGCTCCCGTAACTCATCAAGCCGCCAGCCGTCACAAATGCGCGAAACTCAAAGATCGTGGGAACCGCGTGGCGAAGCGCCAGTGCAGCGAGTTGGTCGCTCCGGCTGACGAAGAAGGGATCGTTGCTGATCACAAGGCCGCCGGCCCGTAGTTCCACCAACCTGGTAAAGGCCGCCTCGAAGTCGCGTTCTGTACCGGCGGTCAATAAATGCAGACCAAGACCGAAGCCGCGAGCTGATGCTTGCAGGTCCTTTGATTGTGTCGCAGCAGCGGTCGTCGTCGGGTTGATCAGCGCGGCAATGCCGGTCGCCTGGGGGAGTAGCTCGTGCAGAAGCTCAAGCCGTTTCGGCGATAGCTCCACGCCCAGTCCCGTCACGCCCGTGAGGTTGCCGCCGGGCCGGCTCAAACTGGTAATGAGTCCAGCCTCG
>Ga0306924_10004902_pt1 | contig 13133 bp, 18 predicted proteins | sample sta12Can44000111_FD_203756 | JGI IMG/M metagenome (GOLD analysis project Ga0306924, IMG submission 203756) | Lab enrichment of tropical soil microbial communities from Luquillo Experimental Forest, Puerto Rico - statanox.12C.anox.44.000.111 (v2)... | ecosystem: Environmental > Terrestrial >... | reverse complement strand
CGCTTGCAGCTCATCAATCCAAGTACGTCACCCAACGAGTTGAACACGACGCTGACGCCGCATAGCATCATCCATGGCGATGCCTGCTTCGCCTACTTCAACAAAATCTGGGGCATCCCCCCGGTCGATATGATAAAGGACTTAGATGAAAAACTTGAAAATTTCGAGCTAATCGCCCGACCCATCCAAGACGTGCCGCTCAAGTACTTCACACAGTTACAGGCCAACGACGTCGTCTTCATCGATTCGAATCACGTCGTCAGATCAGGCAGCGAAGTTAACTACATTGTTCTTGAAATACTTCCAATCCTACCGAAGGGTGTGCTGGTACAGTTCCATGATATCTATCTCCCCTATGATTATGACAGAGACGTATTGCGGAATTTCACCCACCCAAATGAAACTGCACTTGTCGCCGCTTTTCTTGCGTGCAATACGCGTTACAAGATACTTTTCTCTCTGAGCATCTTGCATTACGAGCGCCGGCACGAGATGCAGAGGGTGCTCTCGGAGTATCACCCTGAGTCAGACTGGCGAGGCATGCGCGTTGGCGCATACGACCAAGCCAAGCACTTTCCATCTTCGCTGTGGCTGCGCCTTGAGGGGTAGGGAAGTTACAGGCTGGACGTAAGGTGGATGTAGTCACACCCAACCCAACCTCGTCATGCTCGCCATGGATACAAAGGTGAATGCCAGGAGCGTAAGGGTGTGTGGGCGGTAAGTCCGTTGACGGTCTTGTGAGCAATCGCGGGCACTCCTGCACCAGCGATTGGGGCCTCAGCTTCGCGAAACGGGGGGAGCGAGAAAGGCGTGATAGGCGGCGTCATTTCGCTTCACTTCATAAATGGCTGCGCAACGCGCTGAACAAAAGCGAACATGAACCCACCAACGGCCGCTCCACATGTTACGGAAGCGCGCACCTAATCCCAGCCTACGGAGGCACGGGGCGCATCTCTTCATCTGGGCTCTCCTTCTGAATGAACCGCTCCGCGAGCATGCGGCATTCATTCGTCGCTTACTTCAAACGTAACGTTCAAAGTTGCCCGACCGTCTACCCTGCATTTTTGGACAGCGACCGCTTTTTTTTGGACAACGATCTGCATTTTTTGGAAAACGCACGGCCGATGTTGTGTGGGGTGTGATTTGGGATAGGTTCGGAGCGTCCGGGGAGAAGCCCCGGGGGAAAAAGAAGCCGGGGCTTTCTTTATATGCGGTACTCTTGGAACTCGTAGCGCGTTAAGCTCATATGAGGCAGGCACGAAGATGATAGGCCCATACCGTGAAAACCGAAGTGGTTCTCCTGGCCGCCAATACGAGCGCGAGCAGAACGCCGCGTCGCTTAATGCTGCTGATCACTGGTAGCGTGTGCCCCTCGAACGCGTGGCGCTTCCGAGTGACGGTTACATGCGCCGGAACATCGCGGAGATGGGTAGTCTGTCGACGCTTCCTTCGACACGGTCAACCAGGCCTGGCTGATCCGTTTCGTGAAACACCGGATCAACGACCCGCGCATGATCCGCGTGATCCAGAAGTGGCTCCGGGCGGGCATCCTTGAAGGCGGAGTCGTGACGGTTAGTGACAAGGGGACCGGGCAGGGGTCGGTGACATCGCCGCTTCTTGCCAACATCTACCTGCACTAGGTCTTCGATCTCTGGGCCAAGCGTTGGCGCGGGCGCGAGGCCGCGGGCGATATGATCATCGTGCGCTATGCCGACGATCTCACCGTCGGATTCCAGCACGAGGCCGAGGCCCGACGCTTCCTGGAGATCACGCGCGCGCGGCTGAAGGAGTTCTCGCTGTCGCTGCATCCGGACAAGACCAGGCTAATCGAGTTCGGTCGCTTTGCAACGGCCAACCGCAAACAGCGTGGACTTGGCAAACCGGAGACCTTCAACTTCTTGGGGTTTACCTTCATCAGCGGCAAATCCCGGCGCGGTCACTTCCTGATCAAGCGGAAGACCCGGCGGGAGCGCATGCAAGCTAAACTGCAGGAGATTAAGAAGGAACTGCGAGAGCGGATGCGTCAGCCAATTCCCAAACAGGGACAATGGTTGAAGCAGATCGTTACAGGCTACTTCCACTATCATGCGGTGCCGACGAATAGTCGCGCACTTGCACGGTTCCGTCACCACATCGCCCATCTCTGGCTTCGCGTGCTCCGGCGGCGCAGCCAGAGGGACGGCTTCACGTGGGAACGAATAGAGAAGTTGGTCGACGAGTGGCTCCCGAAAACGCATATCCTCCATCCCTGGCCCAGCGAGCGCTTCGCCGTCAATCACCCAACGTGGGAGCCGTGTCCCCGAATCGGGCTCGCACGGATCTGTGTGGGGGGTGCCCAATAATGGGGCGTCCCTACTGCGATCAATTAGGTAGGGTTGGCGGCCCCGAATCTGGCTGAACTGGAGGTGGCTAAACGCAACCAGGCCAGCAAGAGGGAGCCGCCATGTCAGACGATACACCGGGTCCGCTGAACAATGTCATCACGATTGACGACGAGCGGATCAAGAGCCACCTCGACCGGGTGGTGTGGGGTACCGTGGACGTTGAACGCATTGCTCGATGCCGAGGCGGATCGGTTGTGCAATGAGCAACGCTATGAGCGCAGCGAGGCGCGTCGGGACACCCGCGCCGGACACTACGAGCGCGGCCTGCAGACCAAAGCTGGCGAGGTACGGTGGAGGGTACCGAAGCTGCGCCGGCAGACGTTCGAGACGGCGATCATCGAGCGCTATCGGCGGCGCGAGAGCTCGGTCGAGGAGGCGCTGATCGAGATGTATCTAGCCGGGGTATCGGTGCGTCGGGTTGAGGACATCACGGAGGCATTGTGGGCACGCGAGTGTCGCCTTCGACGGTGTCGGACCTAAACAAGAAGATCTACGGGACGATCGAGGACTGGCGCAATCGTCCGATCGAGGGCGAGCACCCCTATGTTTATCTCGACCGCATCGTGCTCAAGCGCAGTTGGGCCGGCGAGGTGCGCAACGTCTCGCTGCTGGTTGCGATCGGCGTGAACGAGAGCGGCTATCGGGAGATTCTCGGCTTTGCGAGGGGGCGAAGGAAGACAAGACTGGCTGGAGCGCGTTCCTCAAGCATCTCAAGGAACGGGTTGAAGGGTGTCCGGCTGATCACCTCTGACGCCTGCATTGGGCTTACCGAGAGCGCCGCAGAGTTCTTTCCAGAGGCCGCCTGGCAAAGGTGCATCGTGCACTGATACCGCATATCTTCAGCCATGTGCCCTCGACCAAGGTGCGGGAGATCGCGGCCATGCTCAAGGCGATCCATGCCAGCGAGGACATCGCCGCAGCGCGCGAGGCCATCCGAGTGACCGAGAAGCTGCATGGGCTTCGCCTGAGCCGCGCCGCCGAGCTGGTGGAAATGGCGGTCGAGGAGACGCTCGCCTACTACGCCTTCCCAGGGGAGCATTGGCGGCGGACTCGCACCAACAACCCGCTCGAGCGCATCCTGCGCGAGATCCGGCGGCGCACCCGCGTCGTGGGCGCCTTTCCTGACGGTCAATCGGCGCTCAACCTCGCCGCCGCGAGGCTGCGCCACATCGCCGGCACAGCGTGGTCTACAAAGAGATATCTCAACATCGAGCTGCTCAAGGACCAGCACATGAGAGGTGCCATCACCGCGTGAGCCAGAGCCGGGTGCCGCTGGTCCATTGATGTCAAAGACATACCTCAAGTCGGACCACTTCAGTGGGGGCGCATCAGTCACCCTCACGAACCAGTCAAGTTTTCGCGGGTGTTATATGGTTGTGAGCGACTCGCGGTAACCACGTCCACTGGGTGCGCTCGATCTCGATCGTGCAGAAGAATCATAATCGACATGATCTCGCCAATTGAGCCCGACTTCGGCGAATGCCATGAGTTCCTCGAACGAGTGGGCCACGCCAGACGCGAAATCGTCGGGCTGATCACACTGCACCATGCTCCACATCGCCCCTACGTAGTCGGAAGCTCAATCCCGATCGAGCGAATCGAGAGGTTGCCGAGAGTCGGCTTCCGACGCCGGTCTGGCTGCCCAAAGGACCCGCGCGCGTGGTTGCGCCGGCACAGCCCTTCCTCGTTTCGCGCACACTGGGATTGAAGTTGCCTTCGGCCGGAAGTGGCAATCGGGAGAAAATATTCGGGGCCGGAAGCCCTAGCTAATTCTGCGAAAATATTTCTGTATGTCATCGGTCATATTTGTCCGCGCGGAATAGGTCGCACAAACTGCGCGAGCAAGTCTGGCAATGCACTCTGTCCTGAGCGTTCAAAGTCGGACTACGTCAATGGGGGCGGATCGGATAAGTTATGGAGTGATGGAGGGATATGACGGTCCCAAACTATTGAGGGGACGATTCAGAGCACTCCTCCAGTGCACTCTTTGCATCGTTGGCTAGTCCGGGTGAAAGGTTCAAGGTCAAGGCACGCTCCAGCTCACCCTTGCATTCGGCATACTCTTTGAGCTGACGGTGCACCTCTCCAAGGTAATAGAGGACCTCAGCGTCATCCTTCTGCTTCGCGGCAGCCTCCTTCAAGAGTCCCACAGATTGCGGGTAGAACCCGCGGCGATAGCTCAGAATTCCTAGCGTTTTTGTGATTGCCCCATCATCAGGGAAGGTTTCGTGGGCCTTCGTGACGAGCTCGTAAGCTTTCGGGCTGTCGGTTGAAAGTTGGCCGTAAAGCAGGGCGAGTTGACGCATGGCGGGTGCGTAAGACGGATTGTCAGTGATTATTTTCTCGTAGGTCTTGACCGCCTGATCCACGGCGCCCTCCCGCTGTTGAACCTCTGCAAGCCGTGTCAGCGCCACGGGATCGTTTGGGCTTTCGCGCAGGTAATTTTCCAGTTCTGTTCGAGCCGTCGCATTTGCCGTACCGGCTGGGGTCGTCAACAGCGTGAGTCGCTGACGCGCTTGGACCTTGGCAGGAAAATCAGCAGGGGCGTCAACGGCCTTCTCGAGCGCAGCACGGGCAGGTCCTTCTTCGCCCAACATGTAATACGTCATTCCGAGATGGAATTGAATCTCGGGCAGGTTGGGTAGCTTCGCTACACTCTCCTGCAGCAACGGCAGAGCACCGTTATAGTCGCCCCGTTTGAACAAAATCCAAGCCAGCGTGTCGGCGATGTGTGGCTCGTTCGCGGCCTCTTTCGCTTTCGTTGCGAGGTCGTATGCCTTGTCCAATTGTCCGAAACGATCAGAATAGAGAATCGCAAGGTTGTTGAGCGCTGGGGCAAAATTTGGCGCAATAGCGAGTAGCTTCTCGTAGGCGTCGCGAGCGGCCTCAAAATGTTTCATCTGTTCATTGATCATACCGAGTTGCATTAATGCGGGAACTGCTTGCGCCGATTTGTTGTTCTCCACGAAAGCGGTGAGTTTTGCGATCGCCTCTTCTTGCCTGTTCGAGGCGACATAGAGCTCAGCGAGCAACTGGTATGCGGGTTCTAGTTTCGGATCTAACTCGATCGCTTTCAACAAGTCCGGCTCTGCGTGCGCGAAATCCCGCTGTGCCAGATAAATCTTCGCTTTCAGCGCCCATGGTTGTGCCAGCTTAGGATCTTTATCAATGACCTTTTGCACCCGATCGATTGCGGCGGGATATTGCTTGTCGGCAAGATCCAAGTCTACGAGTCTTTCCACTGCCGGCAGGTAGTCCGGCGAGATCTCATTTGATTTCTCGAACGCCTTGCGGGCGTCCGCTTGTTTGCCTTGCCCTAGCAGCATGCTCCCCAGGAGAAAGGGGGGCCGCGGATCATTTGGGAATGATTCCGTCATTCGAAGGTAAACCGCCAACGCTTGGTCGTTTTTCTGTTGCATCAAATAGGCGGTAGCGAGCAGGTATTGCGCTTGAGCAACCTGCGGCCGCTCCTTTGTGACCGGCTCCAACAACTCCACGGCAGCGGCGGGGTTGCCTTTCCTAATCTTGAGTTCAGCCAGCAGCATCGCCGCCCGGTCGAAAAGAGGCTGGAGACCTACCGCTTCGTTCAGCCTGCGTTCGGCGGCCTCCACGGCATCGCGGCGGTTTGCGTCGCTCAAGTCCTTTGAATTTGAATGGAGCAAATAAGCCAAAGCGAGCTGGTATCGGACTAGCGGATTCTGGCGATAGGCGTTGCTCAGGAATTCGAAGTCACGAATTGCCCCGACGGCATCACCCTTCGCCAAATTCAAAATTCCGTCCTGATACAATGCGTCATAGTTGATGGAATCCTGGGACAGAACGTTTTTCACGCGCGCAGCGCAATCGTCATCCTGGCGTTCCGCACAGGCCATTTTCATGAGGACAACACGCGGCGGCAGATAATCGGGATGTTTCTGGTTGGTCTCTTCCAGGATCTTCTTCGCTTCTGCGCTAGAGCCAGTTTTTAGCAGGAAATCCACATATCGCAGCCGCGCGGGCGAGCGCGGGGGAGCCAGCTCAACAGCGGTTTTGAATGCTTGGTCCGCTTCTTTGAGATCATTGCGGCTCCAATAGAGGGAGGCTAAAGCCGCGTGGGCTTCGATTGATTTGGGGTCCAAATTGACAGCAGTTTTGAGCTCGTTCTCCGCCCGCGGCTGCTCGTACTGCCGCAAGTCGAGCGACGCCAGTGCCAGATGATAACTGGCACGGTCTTGACCTTTTTCCCGCAGGCTCTGAATGCGTTTTCGGGCGTCTGCAATGTCGTCGGGGGTCCGTGAAGCGTCGGCGAGCAGCAGCAAGGCCTGATCGTTATCCGGCTGTTTCTCCAGGATCTGCGAGGCGGCGTCGCGCGCTTGCGTATAGCCACGGCCCGAAAGAAAAATCGCTCCAAGCTTGAGTTGTATTTCCGGATCGTCCGGCTGCAGTTCTGCGCCTTTCTTGAGCAGCGAATAGGCCTGCACAATTTGTCCTTGGTCGACGTAAATCATGCCCAATTGACGCAGCGCCGCTGGATCTTCGGGGGCAATGCTAAGCACCTTGCGATAGTCCATCTCAGCTTTGTCCCATTGCCCCGCGGCAAAAGCTGCCTCGGCGCGAGACACGAGCTCGTCTTTGGTGGGTTCGTCTTTGGAGCAGCCGGCAGTCGCGACGGCCGTCAGGCAAAGCGCGAAAATCAGCCGCGTGTATCTGCAACCTATGGTTGCAATCTTGAACGCCACGGGTGTCGTGCAAGTCGGAGGTGTGGTCATGGACATGCGGCCCTAAAGTGAACGAAGTCGGTTCCAGATCTGGAGTTGAATTCGCTCTCGATGCGCTGGGCTCTTAGCGCGGGGTATCCCATTATTCAATGGCGATTACGTCGCGGCCTCGGACCCGCTATCCGTTTAATGGCACATCGACCACATCTCGGATGAAATGCGAGCGGTGGTCGAAAGCGAGTGGCCTGAGCTTGCATACAAGCTGCCCCCGAAGCGGAGCTAAAAACCGCCAACGCCGCGGTGACGCCGCCGCTGCTAGGTCTTGGTGGAGTCTTGGGCGTGTACTCATAAATCGCGATTGTTCGGCAATCGCTCGCTGCCGCAAACGACGTGTGCGGATTGCGCCGGAAGCTCAGGCGATCTTCTTCCGCCGTCGCCACCAGCCGAGAAGGCCACCGCTCGCCAAGATGAGGCCCGGAAGGCCAGCACCGACGATGGGACCGGGAACGCCGACCCCCCACCGCCCGACTGGAGTTCGCCGTATACAGAAACCCCAAAGAGGTTGCCGCCGCCGACGCCGGTATTAAGGGTTCCAAGCAGCGCACCTGTAGCAATATCAACTTCTCTTCTGGCTTCATGGCCTCGGCAATTCGGGCCAACCGCTCATCATAGGCGGCCGCATCCTCCCCCTCGAAAAGGGGCGGCGGGCCAAGCCATGCCAATCGCCTCGACCGCTCCGGAATGTTGGATGATGTGATTTCTGTCTTGCGGATGCTCTCCGTGGACATAAACGACCTCCGCACGCTCGACACCACGAATCACTTAACCGAGCTGATATTATACATCGGCAAGGTTGAGGATGACTCGGAATCGGCTTCCACGAGGCGCGACTGAAGCCGCGAGGCCATCGCGCAAGCGGAATTATGGGGGATGAAGTTCTGGACTGTCAGTTGGGAAGGGTTCGGCAACTTCACTCAACCTTCGGATCAGCCGAAACCCAACATAGACCGGTTCAGCTCATCCTTGAGCGCTCAGAATCCGAGAAAAAGGGCATGACGGGCTTGCGAAGCAACCGCCGGGCCGTGGTCGGTGGCGGCCCTCTCAGAGCGTCAAGAGTCCAAATCGTTTGCGCCGCTTGACGCCACAGTCTCGCTTCGTACCTGCCCAGGCGGTCAAACAAGCTCGGGTCAAGATCGGAAAGGCGCAGGAATCGTTGGGCGATGGCTCGGGACTTCGAGCCTGGTTCGAGCGGTGAATGCATGGACGTTGATAGCGATTCTCGGTCGCTGGCCGGCGGCTCGTGTGGTCCGTTCGAGCCCGGCATTTTGCCATGACCATTGAGTCGGGCGGCAGCTCCCGGTTGTTCACGGGCCGAGCTCTGTCGCTGTGCGAGCAGAAATTCGCCCTGGACCTCGAACAAGCCCGTTTCGATCGCACTGGCACGGCGAAGTCGCCACAAGAGGTTTGCCAGCCGATGAATGAGCTCAAGCTCGATCACGGATCGAGGATCAACACTGCCGATGAGGACACGCTCGAACGCTCGGTAGGATCGAACGTCTTCGAGACTGCTAACGACGGTTTGGTCAGCAAGCCCATCACGCCAAGCGCGGCGGCGTGATTCCGCGCGTCTCCCTCCAGAGCCTGCGGGCAACCTTGATCGGGTCAATGCTGGCCTGCCGCCACCACGCGCGCTCGTCGCGTGAGCCATGCACGGCACGATGATGCCCGCGACAGAGTGGGACCGCGAACTCATCGCTGACCTTGCGGCCGAGCGCACGAGGCTGCGTGAATCCGAGGTGGTGAGGGTCCGAGGGCTTGCGGCCACACACGAGACATGCCTCTTGGGCGACGTAGCGAAGGTGTTCCCGGTTGCGATAGCGACGCGGGGCAGCGACCGTGAGGATGCTCTTGTCGATGCCCCTCGCGTGACCAGCGTCGATGCTTGCGGTGGTGGCAATCACGTGCGGGCCGGCAATCTCAGGCCCTGAAGACACTCATCATTTGAGGATGCGGCCGCATCCGATGATGGGATCTCCGATAGCCTGCGCTCAAAGGCGTCCTCCACGAGCTTGGCATCGGTTGCTGTGAGGCTGCTCTTGGCGCTAAGCGCTTCACGCGCCCAAGCCGCGGCGAGATCAACCGACGTGATGTTCCTCAGCTCACTCAGCAGCTTTTCACGCAGCGCGGCTGACTGCTCAGGATTGAGGATAACGGGGAACTGGCCCTTGCGGCCGCCACGGCCATGTCCATTGCCAGGCGTTCGCGCCGGCATCCGAGATTGGCCGTCCCTCGGCTTGAACCAGCGGTCGACTGCCCACGGCGACAACGAGGGTGGTCCATCACAGGCATCCGGCGCATCAAGATCATCCTCGCCGGCGATGCCCACGAGCGTGAACAAGGCGTAGCGGCGAGCGTAGGTCAGCGCTGCGCCCATGCGCTGGGGATTAGCGGTCTCGGCGATGGGACAGACCGGCCAATCGGACGCGATCCACTCGCCGGAGGCGTGCGCGAGCGTGGTGGTTAAATTGACCATGCCGGCACTCTGATCGATGGCGGTCGTCTGTAACGTGGCGATCTCATGCTGCCCCAACGTCTTGCGCACGATGTCGAGCCCGCTCGAGAGCGGCGCATAGCGGAAGCTGCGCTCGCCCTCCCCTGGCCGGCCAACGCGGATGGTAGCCGTGAGCGACTTTTCCGGATTGACGAGTTCGGCCTGGGCCTTGGCCAAGGCCGAGGCCAGCGCCGCGACCGTTTCACTGGACCGGGGCACGGGAGGCCTCCGTCTCCAGAACATCAAAGCTCACCGCCCCGGATTTGGAACGCTTGGCGCGCACGCCGTGCCCAATGGCCTCTCTGGCATCGTCGGGCATCAAGGCTTTGAGCTCTCTCTTGGCCCGTTCGTGGTCGAGAAAGGCACTCCGGGTGTTGCGGAAGAGCGCAGCGAACTCGGCCCAGGAATTCGACGCGCTCATATCGACGATGCGGATGGCCTCGATGCGCGGTCGCGGCGGCTCGGCATTGATGAGATGGGGCGGTTCCCCGGACTGGACGCAGCGCCAGAACTTCTTTTCCGCCGAGACCAGGACGCTGAGATAGAGCGGATCCATGGGGAGTGTGATCTCGACCCACTTCCGCCGCCCGTGATGATAGAGAGCACCGCGGTCCTCAAGTGGGTGACCCACATGTTGTGCTGGAGCTGGGCCATATACTTTTCGACCGCGGCTTCCTCGGAGAATGACCACGGCAGCATGAACTTGGCCTCGAACACGGCTTCTGTGCCCTCCATGATGCCGTCGAGGGTTGCGGCCATCCACGGGATGGCCGAATGCTTGACTTGGCGCTGGACGTCGGAAACGCGCCGGCCGCTGTTGCGCTCTAGGAGCGATTGAGTTCCTCGGTGGCGGCCCCGAGCTGCACGACTAGGTTGCCGGACAGGTCCTCAGGCTCGGCCTCGCCACGTTTCTCCCGCCAGAGGCGAGCCAGGGCGGCTTGATCAGCGCCCATGATGATCCGGGCGTCCGAGCCGCCAATGAACGAGCGGCGGTGACGGGTCTTCGAAATTCCAATTCAATTTCTGCCATCTTGGTCTCCCGAATATTCATCACATTTGGCTAGCCAATAGACTGAGACGATTGACTATCGATCAGGCCCCAAAGATTGTCAACAGCAAAGGAATCGGGGAAATTTCGTGCCCTCATGCTTAGATCGGCACAAATTCGGGCTGCGCGCGCCCTATTGGGGTGGCGGCAGGAGGACCTATCGAAGGCCTCTGGAGTAGGGACGGCTACAATTTACCGCATTGAGAAAAGTGACGAGGCCATCACGGGTTATGCTTCGACGTTAATCAGGATTCAGGCAGCCTTTGAGCAAGCTGGCATCGCATTTATCGAGAATGACGATATCGGCGGATACGGGCTTCGATTTTCAAAAAGGAAGAAGCGCTAGTAGACAGGGATCGGAGCTCGCTTGCAACTGTGGTCACGTGCTCCCGCTCGGCCGATCTGGTCGAGCGCTTGCGGCACTCCTGTATTCATTTCCTCGAAGATGATCGGGGCTGCCACCGAAGAACTGAATCGCTTCTAGTACGAGCGCAACACGGACCGGCGCGTCACGGACAGGGCGCTCCCCGACCCCACATGTCCCGAAGTCAATAGAAATTCTATCAAATCGAGGACGAAGGTTGATAACCACACGTCAAGTTAAAGCAGCACTAGCTCTGCTTGGCTGGTCCCAAGCTGATTTGCCTCATTATTCGGGCGTTTCAGAACCAACTGTGGCGCATCGGTGGACGGCGAATTGGGTGGGCGCGAACACACCGCAGAAAAGATTAGAACTGCGATCGAAATCGCCGGCGTCGAGTTCATAGACGAAAATGGCGGTGGCCGAGGTGTGCGGCTGAGGAGGAGGAGGCCTCGACTGAGGGGAGAATGATTGGGTCGAATGAGAGATCGGGTCTACGGTTGGCAACGTGACACGCTCGACGCAGATCCGGGCCCCCGCGGTCTATGATGCTAGACCTCGCAGTTGCTCTCGCAATCGGGCTCGTAATTGGGTTCATTCTCGGATATGGCGTTCGCGCGCTTGTTTCCTATCAACGCCACCGACGCGCGAGACGGCGATCGTACCTTTTCTGAGAGACTTGGTTTGTCGGACGATGCGAGTAGATCCTCCAACTAATCGCCGCCGAACCCGTACATGAGGGGTCCCGAAATCCCCGCCAGTGTTGGCACACACTTGGAGGCGGGATTTCGCGATCCGATCTTTACCGGTAGGCGTTATCGCCGTTCCGTTTTGCGCCACCATTCCTCCGCTTCGCGCTTCACGGTAGGCGCCGCCGAGCAGCGTGATGAGCGCGAGCACATCCAGCCCCAACAGGAAGCGCGCTATGAGGCCGATGTGTGGGAGGACAAGATCCACAATATCCTACTGGATAAGAGTAGAGTGACGGGGTTCGAGACACCAGCTCCCCCGCGTTTGTGGATATACCATTTGAACTCTACGACGTGAGAAAGGCTGGCACAGTTCGAGATGGGTTACTCTTTCAGCAAGGCAAGAGCTCAAGAGCAGGCGCCTCGCCCATCAATCCATACAAATCCCATCTAGAAATTACTGCACTTGCAGTGCTCTGCATTGGTGTTAGGCCCAGAAAAAGCATTCGCTGCGTTGGCGTTGCATATTATGAAAAAGAGTTCGCTGCGTTGGCGTTGCATATCATGTCTCGTGCTCGGTTTAGAGAGCTTGTGGTGCTGTTTGCGATTAGCTCGGCACTGACGCTCGCGGTATTTTTCCTTGCGCTCTGGCTTCTGCCGTTTGAGACGTTTACTCCGTTTCCTTTCCTGCGATTTACTGGTTTTTCTAATTTCACATCCTCTGGTACCGCGGGCTGGGCCGCCAATCGCTCGCGGCGCGCTCGCACGAAGGCGCGCTTCGCATGAGCTTGACACAACTCATCTTCGGCCTGTTGCTCGGCATCATGCTTCCTATTCCTGGGCTTACTGCTTTCGATGAGTCAGGGGGATTGTTCCCGATCATCGACCAAGGTCATGGTGACCGGCTGGCCGGCTACGGCGTTTCCGAGCGCCTCCGTGAACGGTAAAGACGCACATCGTTTGAGCATTTCCGCCACGGCAATCCGATATGGCCAGCGTTCCGTTTCCGACGTTCCCCGCGATTGAAATGCGATCCTTGGCTGTCCGAATAGCTGGCCGTTGCGATTGAAACTCATCAGCACCGTGATCTGCATGCCTGGACGCGACTGCTCCGTCGGCGGCGGAACCCAGCACGCCAGCAGCGCAGCCTCTAGATCCTTGAACGTATTGATAGGCGCTTGCGCATTGTGAGCGGCGGCACTCGCCGAAAGCGCCGCGATCGCCAACGCCTCACCGGCGATTTGGAAGAGAGATCTGAACATCAGTCAAACTTACAGATATACCGGCTCTACGCGACGACCCGAAACTCGTCGGGCGAGATGATACGAAAGTTGTCGGTGATTCGGTCGCGAAAGCGGTCCCATTTTTTGGTAACAGTTCGCCTGAGGAAGCGCAGGATTGCC